>WNFO01004871.1_pt1 | contig 11635 bp, 9 predicted proteins | sample 5400251 | NCBI WGS metagenome assembly WNFO01 (sample SAMN13153354, study PRJNA577476) | soil metagenome | isolation source: 100 cm saprolite under Madrone tree | place: USA:California | collected 2016-06-14
GAGCAGAAAACCAGACACGGTTGCGCAAATAAGGAAATTATTTCCCGAAGGCTCCGAGGCTGCAGGCTTCCGCAACCATAACCATAACACACTCCCGCCCGGATGCCCACAACATCACTCGAGTTAGATAGCTTGTTTCACCAACTGCAGCGCCGGATGGTCGAGTCGGGCGAGTGGGACAGGTACGGTCGTTTACGCACTCCTGGCCGTGGCTGCTCAGTGGCGACTTTGAACACCTCTCAAGGATCTTGCTGCAGCTACGTTATCAGTTGAGGGATTCTGGCTGGCTGGACTCCACACGTGCACAAATGTTAGGTGTGTACTATCCTCACCACTTCTGCTGGTTTCCAATCAAGTCATGGCGCGTTTACCATTGGGGCCACAGAGCATGCACAGGGTACGGGGCAGGCTTCATTTCGCGAACTTCTGGAAGAAACGAGGGCGCACACGCATGGTAAATTCTGTCATCTGGTTCAAAAATATTGCCCCCGCGTTACTCATTGATATTCTACGTCCTAGATGTGCCGGAGGCCGTCAGACAGCAGATCCTGACCTCGATTCGGTCCTTTTTGGACAAGCAAATTGAATGATCGACTCAGTTCACGACTGTTTGTTCTGTGGATACTTGAGGAGTCTCTCTGGGAGATGACGATACCGTGACGATGTATTTGCCTAGTGGCTCTTCCCCTACTAAACCCTCTTTATCCACACTGGAATACTGGGCCAAATGATGTCCAAACGTCCGAGGAACGATCAACTTTTCTTATCTTCTGAGACTTGCGCTACAACCTAGATCACTCGGCACGACCCGACGCCGTTCCTGGGCACACAGCAACCCTCTCTCCTCCCATGTCTGTACCCAATGTGGCGCTCTCGAGCCATCCGACTAATCGACTAACCCCTCACAAATCTATCCACCTTTACGCAATCCCGAAGAAAGCCAATCCAACTGGTCTGAGCCCCTACATCGCCCAAACCGCTTGTTCTTGGCACGATAATGCTTCAAACGCCATGTCTGGTGGCTCAATCACTCAAATCAGGCGTACTCTCATATACTCCTTAGTCGACTCGAGTCGTGAGAAAGCCTCCGCGTCTGCTTGACGACTTTCAGGTTATCTTGCCCAATTTTAACGCCCGGTAGCAATAGACCGGATGATCGAGCTGCAAATTTTCCCACTGTACGCACTCTCATTAAGAATTTTTCTCACATTCGGACCCTTTTGTCAACCCATACGGGTATCTGGAACATTCGACCAGTCAGCTGTCACAACTTAATGCAAGTTCTCTGGCTCGCGTTCCTGGAGGTCTTAGAGTGCGCACAAAGTATAACTTTCAGAATGTTGTTCTTGTTAACTTGCGAGTGGGATTGTGACAAGACCTTCTCGTCGTCTCGTGTGTGAATGCGCCGAGGTAGAACGATAAGCTACTGAATCAACTAGCCGGAGCTGCGAGGTGTAGAGGCAATGGAAGCATCCGTAACGTCATTAAGCGATAGACACGAACAGGCAGACTTGCATATCTCATCAGCCTAGACTGCTCAAGAAGCCTACAGGTTTCACCGTCTTATCGAGCATACCAGCTTAGGCTAGATTATAAAATTAGACGAGTATTATTACGACTGCATGCATGGACCGCTGCCTGTCCGCTGTCCGGCACCCGGCCCAATCATTCTCGTGGTCTTGCCTCTCCGTAAATCCGTAAATCCGTCATTCACAGCGAATTCACCTATTCCCACAATAGTAGGAACTCGATGATCTTTCGTCAGCACTTCCAAAATCTACATATAAACGTGGTCGGGTCTACCGTCCCAGCTTATCTTCCAACAAAGGATCTATTCCGTCTTCATACCTTCCACGTTTGTGGGGTTTCTTTCCTCTGCTGTACGGTGCTCCCCTCGCTCCTCGTGGGTACCCTGTTTTGTCCTTTATGCTTGGCCTTCTAAAAGTGTGACACGCACTACTGCCACAGCGCCATGCATACCTTCAACTTTATTATGCTCGCAGTGCTTAGTTTCACTAGCATTGCCGTGACAGGCGTGACGACGATTGAGAACGGTACTTCTGCTGCGGCCATTGGTCGTCGCCAAGGGTAGTTAATTAACATTGGTACCATGGAGGTTCTTTCCCGATTGAAATGATATCTTTCTCCAGCCGGCGCTGCAAGGGGGTATCTGGGCTCTGCAAGACTTGCGATGCAATCGATGAAAATGAACTTCAGCCCCGAGGGATCTGCGCGTCGAAGACCTGCACCGTGTCCAACGACCTGTTCATCTTTTGGTGCAAAGAACGAGCATGACCTCGCGTACCGCACGAATTCGTCCCGGACCTCCGATTCACGCTTTACGCCACTTTAGTTCCGGTTCCGGTCAACCAATACTCCCACACCTAGTGGTGAGATTTGTAGAATATAAATGTCAAGTCAGATAAAGGATGCCCACAGTTCCCTCTGTACAACAGCTATCTGTACGATATTTGCTGAGCACGCTCGTCTTTCTCTGTTATCTACTATTGTATATTAGATTGTATATTACGAATGACTTGTCATTGCCTGTCCTTGAGCGAGCTGTCCCATTGGTCCAGAAGTGCAGACAGACCATTCTGCGTTCGTACGTACTACGATCAGTCTCACGAGTCCGAGTCGCCCCGCCGCACTGTCTCAGATCTCAGGTATCACCAGCGTCGCCTGGTCAACAAGAGGGGGTTCAATGCATTGGTGGTGGCGATCCAGATCCTCAGGTGACGAACTCTACAGTCTCAAGCTATGCATATATAGTCTAGTGCACAGGACGGCATGGTGGCACACATAGTCACGGCGTTTACCGTCGACCGCACAGCATGCATGCTACTGATATATCTTGAATCGAAGTACAGGCTAATTTCATCAACACAGGTGCCAAACTCCATGGTGGTGTGGTCATGATCGCACCACCATGGATTTTGGCACTTGTGTTGATGAAATCAGCCTGTACTTGGATTCAAGATATATCAGTAACATGCATATGGTTTGGAACAGCTTACTACATTCCGTGCTCTACTCGATGAAAAAGGACACACATACTGATTCTGCCATCTGGTCATGGCTAAGTTATAGTGTTTAACATTTGCCCGACGCTAACGAACAGCAGATTTTGTCATCGATAGGCATCTTTTTGGGCAAGCAAATCGAATGGTATGGCCGGTTCACGACTTTTACGGGCTTCCTTCTTTCGGTGGGTGACCATTTTTTGAAAATTCTCGTTTTGTCATTTCGTCAGTACTGAAGACGTTTCTAGAAGGTAGTGATACAAATTCGCCGAACCCTTCACTGGTATCACACTCGGTCCCGGAAATATTTGGTATCGAAGCAGGTGTCTCTTCCCACGTCTGTGCCAATTGGGTATCCTCCGGATTGAGGCAATTTTGAGGAGAGCCATTCTGATCAGTCTAAACCCCAGCTCTGCGCGCTTGTTCACATCAGCAACACCCTTCTTCAACTTGTGCAACTTGCCCTCTCTAGCTATTTTTACTTATTTTCTAGCACATAGGTACTGTCCACCACGCCAGAGAAAGCCTTTCTTGCATCAATTTTCCCCAAACTTTCGAGTACTGAGGAAATATCCCACCGTTTTCCTCGACTCTGTACAACGCAGCGTGCTTCGAATCTCCGGCCCAGTACCTCAATGAATCAACTTACGTCGGAGTCGGGGAAATACCTCCGCCCCTCCGCCTCTGCTTGACAGATTCCAGGCTGTCTTTTCCAGTCGTAAGACGCGACATTCATGGGACGAGTGGTGGAGCATCTTCTCACGGAATGTACTCGCGACAAGAACGGTTGTCCCATTCGGACTCTTTTGTCAAGTCCATGACATTCACGCTAGGGTGTCGAGGACGTTCAGACATTCAGCCCTGGGTCGTTAATTACCTCATGAACTTGAATACGAGTTCGCCCACGCCCACTCCTAGATGTCCTGGAGTGCGCACAAGCGGGAGCTTCAGAGAGAGTTGTCCTTGTTAATTGCTTATTGGCGTTGAGTTACCCTAGGCGAGTCTTCCACGTCATCCATTCATGAATGCGCCATGGTAAATCGGCGATCAACTACCGAACTTCGTGGAGCAGCTAGGTGTAGATGCAATGGAAGTATTCATATCCCTGCTTCTCTACCATCGCACCATCGAAAAAATGCCGCAGTGGGCAGCAGTACGTGATTTTTAAGCACACAGCTGCAACTAACCAAGTTTAACGACAGGTCAAAGTTACTAGTTCATCAGGGAGCAGCTGGTATCGTTAGAACTCGAAGTTGAAGACAGAATGAACGGGAGGAATTGTTAGTCACCCTACATCCTTGCGACGAGATCATCTGGCCACAGTACGTCGCAGACTCGGAGTATTTTACTCTTCATGATCATTACATTCAACATTCATGACCAAAATAACGTAACGAAACGAGGTATTACGTGACTGACTTAGATGTGTGGTCAGCACATACAGTAGGTGGCGTCATTCATGCTGTCTCTTGTGTTCAACCGACACGGTGACGCGATTTACCAGCAGGCAGACCGACTCGAATCCGAATCCTATGCATCTCTAATTTCCTATCTAACATCTTGACCTTAGTGCCGCATCTTCCGCAGGCTCACGATACTACAAGATAAACAAGCTCTGGGCTAGTAGGCCATAAAATCGGATAAGTTTGATCATGACTGCGTGCCAGTGCATGGGACGTTGGTCTATTGATGGCTTCCGAGCAGTCTTTGCCTGTCAAGCATCATCCTCGCGGCGACGGGACCAGTAGCGGCAAGGTCATGCGGTCTCACAGACGTTCAACTGCCCGTACAGTAATCGAGCTATCCGATATTCAACCGATAATGTACCAAGATGGTTGATTTGATTTTCTTTCGTCAACACCTCCAAAATCTATATAAGCACGGTCGAGTCTACCATGCTGGCCTCAGACTATCCCCCAATAAAGGGTCTATCTAGTCTTTCCATCTTCCAAGTTTGCGATCTTTTTCCTCTGCTATACACCACCCTCTCGTGTAAATACCCCATTCTGTCGGTTTCGTTTAGCTTTCTAACGATACAATATGTTATCACAGAAGCATGCGTACCTTCAACTTCACTTTGCTCGCCATGTTCGGTTGCATTGCCATGATAGACGCGACTGCAATCGGGAACCGTGGTCAGCCTTCTGCCGGGGCCCTTGGTCGTCGCACTGGGTATGTCCCTCAACTTTCAACGACAGCAATTATAGAACACGGACGTTCTGACCCCCAATTGAAAAATCTTTTTCCAGCCCAGACTGCTCGAAGGACTATAACGACAAGGAATGCATTACAGCCTGCACTGGCGATCCTACGCTCTCATACTGCCCGAAGATCTGCTGCGATAATTACAAGTATTCGTTCTGCACGGTGCTCTGCGTGGCGGATCCTTCGCACGAGTTCTGCTTGAAGCTCTGCCATGACGAACCGAAATTCGAATTCTGCCCCGCTTGAAGCCCTCAACCCTATCAACCAACTCTCCCTTACGTAGCGATGACGCTTTTCGAGGATAAAGGTTCGGTTGGCCAATTTTACCTACATTCCCCTTCTTTGCGAAACAGCTATGTGGTTCAGTAATTAGCTGATTATGCTTGTCCCTCTTGTCGTATCGATATGAGATATGATTTGCCCAGTGTCGTACCGTAAAGCCCATGTTCCGTCCTCGTGGTGCCATGAGAATTTGCACTCCTTGTGGGTGATCTGATCCACGTCCAACATGCCTATCGAAGCTATTTTGGCCACCGAGTGCGCAATGAAGATGCATCGCGAAGATCTGCAGTAGAACCGGAACCCAGGAGTTCATCAGCTACTTGCGAGAAGTCTTGGGCGTCATCAGTCCCTAATAACATAGAAGGGTGTCTACGCGTCAGTGATGTTCCTCACGAACAACAAAGATTGAATCCATAGCGCCAAATTCAATTGATCGACTTGAATTTTTGTCCGCAAGCGAGAGGCCTTTGAAATCGACAAAGGCAAGTTCTGGCTATCTACTGCTTGACTGTGTTTCAGTGCCTAGTACAAGCGGTATGATTCAACATCCGCTCTGTGCCGCTGTTGTCGTCGCGAGTAATCATGATTCATGATTCACTCAAACTTGAAGCTTGAAGCTGCACCGCAGCCCTGAGTACCACTAGACATCGTTCGAGTAACATTTCACGTTACTGGGTGACGAACAGGTTAACCAATAGTCTAGCATTAGTATCAGAGGACCAGAGAAATACTCCGGGCTGGACCTTATTTCAACTAGAAGTTCGTAATACTCACCGTGAAGGTTGCCCGCGGGATTACGGCATATTTATGCGGGCTGGCTGTCTCTTGTCCCGCAAGCACAGTTGGGGATTTCATCAGCAAGCGTCGAGGATGGGTTGCAAATCAACAGAAATCCATAAGGCATATTAAGTTCAGGTGAAGAGTTTTTGGATTAATACGAGAAAAGAGAAAGTACGTTAAATGTGTCAAGATGATGGTATTCATTAAAAAATGGACAATAAGGGCGGATAACATGAGCACTAACTACAAACTCGAATAAGAACGTCGGTACGTAAGTGAAAGAACGGTTAAGATCAGCAGTGAGTTGAAGAAAGGGAATGAACGATGCGAATGAGATGAGTTACAGTTGATGAAAGCACTACAAAGCCCAAAGCGGATCCACAAGAGACACAGAAGACAGTGTGAAGATAGCACAGAGTGGCGAACAGTGGACACAGCTGTTAAGACGCAGGTAGTACAGAGACATTGAGCTTGCTTTGAATTGTTACGGATACCGGTCTAGAGTCCATGAACTTTGAATACAGGCCGTGATACTAGGTTCAAGTGGAAGCAGAGTGTGAAGCTTGTGGTTGTAGTCATACAGGAATCGTCGTCGTTGCGGATTGATCTCCTATGGTTAATTGGCTGAGTCCGAGATGAATATGTTGCGCTCGCCCGGTATCGTGCTCGTGCCGTGGCACGAGGCTGCATGTTTCCACCTGAGAATCGACAGCGCAAATCAAAATGTACCACCCTATTACCCTCGCCTTCACTTACCAAAAAAGTTCCTTTACCTTATACCACCCACCGTAATTTAGTCGTCTATTAGAAAAAGGGATAGATTGAGTACCTTTGCATCGCCGTCCTTAACACCCTGCACGGGCGCCCAGCGCATGCAGCGATGACACTGGCCTTCGAGCATTTGCGTACGCTCATGTTTACCAGGCCGTTGGCGTGGAGTTGTGCGGAAGGCGATCGGCGGGGAGAATGGGCGCGCGGTGGATGCCGCGATTCCTGATGCGATGCACTCGGCGACGGTTACGGGACTGGACAGGTATGACATACCATGAAAATATTGCATGTGGTAGCTGTCGTACACACGTAAAGATAATGGGGATTGGAAAGCATTCATTGGAGAAGGTAGGAAACTCTGCAAGGGGTGTGAGCAGGAAAGAAACAGAGGATAGTAGTGTATGCACCACTTGTATGCTGAAAATTTCATGCTCAGCCAGACCTTCCCCGTTCCTGTGCAAGCACAGAGTGGGCAGAGGCCGACTTTGGTGTGGCCCGAGCCACGGACAAGCCGAGGAGTGTAAAGGTCGAAGTCGTCGCGCGGAGGGTTAAGCGTGCAGCTAGAGGGGCTACTAGACTGTAAGAGAGAGGGGTACAAACGACGAACATGAGGAAAAATACGCTTTAAGCACAAGAGGGATGACCGGGAAGCGGATGTAAAATCCTGGAAATTCGGGGTGAATTGGGACCGGGGGCGGAAAGGTCCGTAGGGGCGAATGGACTGAACAGGACGATAAGGAAGGCTCTGGAGCGGCAGTCTTAAGGCGCTTGTTCTCACGGCGAGTTAGTGGCCTAACAGTCCTGGGACGCTTAAGAGTCACAGACAAAGGTGGAGTTCCAGAACGATGTCGCTCCCCAGTTGGAGAGCGGCCACGACGGTGACGACGCGCAGGAACGCAGGATAGCGGGATTTCAAGGGAAGACGAGGTGGATAGAGGAGAAGAGAAGGGAGAAATAGATTGGCTTGGAGTAGCTCTCGGCGGGGTGGATGTACAGCCCAGATGAATTGAAGAAGGCGGGGGAGAAGATTCGTCATCGTCAATTCCAGATGCCAAGCAATCTTCGTGAGAGTCATCGGAGATATTGAGGAGCTTCTCAAGAAAAGGTCGGCGAGGCGGAGCACGTACTGAGGTGTGAACTGGTCGTCGGGGTCGAGGAGAACGGTCTATGGGTGACAGACCAGGCGTGAATGCGCCTCTGATGGGAAGAGGAGGAGTGAAAAGGTGAGGTGATGAGGCTAGAGCAGGAGAAAGCTTCTGGTGGTTCTGAGAGCGCATAAGTGGAGGCGGAGACGCATACATCTCGAGATGAGGATTCTGTACGGGAGATTGAAAAAAGGAAAAGGAGCCAAGAGGTGTCGACTGTGCAGAAGACGTATTGGACGAAGAACGAGAGGCAGGCTTTAAGAAAACGAATGGCAGTCTGCGTCGGCCCTGTCTGGCCTGCAGAGTTGTCTCTGAGTCTGAGTCCATGACAGAGTCACTGCGATGGCGATGAGACGACATCGGAGGAGGTGATAATGGATAGGGAGAGTCCACTTATAGTCAACTAAGGGATCAAATAAGTTGACACCTATATTAAGTCATAAATGTTAAATAAATATGGTCTGCTTAGGGAAGAATCAAATCAATATGTACATAATCAGACCATATTTATTTAAAACTTTTAACCTTATACTAGTTGTTAACTCATTGGGCATTATTTGAACCCTAGTCAAGTCAAGCCAGACTCCGTTTATCCACGCCTGCCGCCATGGTGGCCATCCCGACTATACTTACTCTCCTCAGCCTCGCCACAACCGCATATTCAACTGCACTTACGACCATTCTCACAGCAAATGAGCGTTTATGTTTCTACGCAGACGTCGATAAATCTGGAGAAAAGATCGGCGTGTGTCTTCTATACCATTAACCGCCTTATTCGCCTCTTAAGTACTTATTTCCCCAGTTCTACTTCGCTGTTCAAAGCGGAGGCTCATTCGACATCGACTTTGAGATAAAAGACCCCAACGAAAAGCTCCTTTTGGATGGCCAACGTGAGCGCCAGGGTGACTATGTCCTAACCGCCAACACGATCGGAGAATACTCTTTTTGCTTCGAGAACGACATGAGCACGGTTACCGACAAGCTTGTCGACTTTGACATCATGGTCGAGAGCGAGCCCAGACGTGAGGCACCGGCAAAGCCTGGACAGTTACAAGAACAAACCGACGGGCTTCAAGAGAGCATATATAGGTTAAACAGTCAATTAATGAGCATAAAGCGTACGCAGAAATAGTGCGCCGATCGTCCTTCCCTCTCCGTCTCCCGTTCTGATCTCGGGCTTTATCCTTTAGCTTCCACACGCGTGAAAACCGCGGATTTTCGATTGTGAAGTCTACGCGAAAGTGAGTGGTGCTTGTCTTCGAGGCACGCAGTCCAATTGACGTTCCTACCCTCACCCCTCAGCCGCCTTTTCTGGTATGCGGTGTTTGAGACGCTTGCCGTCATCGCCATGGCAGTGTATGTTCACTAGCTGTCTACCTTTCCTCCCGTTGATGCCCGTACAGGCTCCAGGTGTACGTCCTCCAGACCTTCTTCACAAAGACAGCGCGGCGGTACAGGGTATAGAAGCGTTTGCGGGACGTGTATCTAGTATACCCCTTGCGACGCGAATCTACTTTACGTGTGTCGACTTGCTACGGCTCTCGCAGCGCGTGCTCTCTAAACATAAAAGGGCTAACAACATGCCCAGCAACCCATAGTATTATATTTTCAACAACAGGAGAACAAGTCGTGCTCGTTGCATGGATCCGCACCAATTTAACGTCTTCACTGAAGGGGCTTATTCTCCGGGCTGCGTTGGAAACGCGCACACAAATGTGAAGTACAGTTCTGCTTCTTCTGCTCCCTGGTTTGTCGGTCGACCGGTCGACGTCGACAACGTCTCAGATCTCAGATCTCATTGAAGTCGATTGAGGGCCTGAGTACACGTCTAATTGACGCGGTGTTCCAAGTTCGCATCTCTGGCTTCAAAAGGTCCGCTTTGTGTCACGGTCGAACGTCGAATCTTCGATGACGATGCATGTAGGCGTTTCGCTATGACGACATAAGTTGTCTTGATCTGGGTATAATCTAATTGTACAAGTGAGACTAACGGCGTCTGCGAGGATCTACTACATGTTATAAGTCAGACGACCTTTTAGAAACGAATCACTACAGGCATAGCTTGCTTTCCATAGGACCTAAGCCAATCACTCCAAGCATTGATCTCTCCATCGTGCTTCATTTTAATTAAGATTCAGTTCGGAACGTTGCGTAGCTCCCTATGCATGGGCTTTGATGATAGCTTACTGTATGTTACTATGTTCGGTTCGGAGTACGTTTCAGTGGGCAGTTTAATGGTAGCTAGAAGTTCCTGCGAGCGATTCGAAGAACATACTCAAGGCGAGCCCGCCGGTGGCGTCTTTCCATGGCTTGATGTCTTTGACTCTCTGACTATGTTATAAGAAGCGTTTCGTAAAAGGCCAAGCCAAGTCATACTGTAGTCGTAGTTGTCATAGCGATCGGGCGCGGCACAGATTCATGGCCTTCAAAGCGCTGGCTCCGGGCTCTCCCCCTTTCTACTCCTTTAGAACACTGCTCATGGCATGTCACCACCCTCTTACTTTCATCCATATATTGTTCCTTTAACCCTCTGATTTTTTACTGACGCCCGCAGTTCTTTGTATCAATTCTGAGCCATTTTAACCGGTTGAGAAATGACTAACATCCTCCCTCCACTCAAGCAACGGCCTCGGACGGACTCGAGTAGGTGAATACAAAGAGGTGTCCTGTCTCCCGGCATTATTCTCAAGTTTGGCCTTGAAACATGAAACATTCCTCTTGACCTTCCTTGTTTGTCTCTTTCTCCGGTTGGGGGGCTTTAGAAGCCCCCAGGCCCTTGCTCCGTCATCGCACTCGCTTTTCCTCATCCCGTCTTGTCTCCTTACATTTCTGTCATCCACTGGCAATTCCAGTACTTCGCCTTTGTATCTACTTTCTACACATCGCCCTCGTTCCGTTTTATAAATTGAAACTTTCTCAGCTACGTAAAAAGAGGATAAGGAGAAGAACGAAAATCGACACAGTATTATTATTCATGGGCTATTGTATATCCGAAGTTTTTCTTATAGTATTGTAATTACGTAGAACGAGCCGGGACGATGCAATAAAGATAAAATGACAGACGGGTATACTGAAATCGATACGAACGTGGGGTATCAAGGCAACAACATCGGGGGTATGAACACAAAAACAGAAAACAAACGTAAAACAAAAAACGGGGTGTAAGATCGCAGGACATAGAAGACGAAAATAAAAAAGAGAATAGTCGAAAATTGGGATAAGTATAATCTGGTGTCGTCAACCAGTGGGAGAGGCGGCTGACGACTGTACGAGGTTGCGCGGCGTGGACGAAATGCCTCACACCCGCCGCGAGCTGAATTTGCTCGCGGCCCGCTTCCATAATGACTTGAGCTTCGGTAGCACAGAAGTCTTCTTCGTGCCTTCCGATCGCGATAAAGGTGGTACCGCGACGTCAGATGGGGAAACAAA
>WNFO01013996.1_pt1 | contig 11635 bp, 8 predicted proteins | sample 5400251 | NCBI WGS metagenome assembly WNFO01 (sample SAMN13153354, study PRJNA577476) | soil metagenome | isolation source: 100 cm saprolite under Madrone tree | place: USA:California | collected 2016-06-14
CAGTGCGCGTTCATGAGCCGCAAGGAAGGTCAGTACTTCCTTGTCGGCAGTGGTGGCCTCCTCGGCCAGTGAGTCGTAGCGGACGACGTAGTCGGAAACCATCTCATTCAGCCTGCGGGCGAACTCTCGCCGGTCGATTCCCGCCCACTGCGCTGCGAGCGCCTCGCCGTCTGCCACATCCTTGGGGTCTACGGTCGTGTCTAGTCCGAGTCCCTCGGCAAGCGGCCGAAGGCGATCCCGCGTCATGGTTTCCAAGCGCGCCAACATCAGCAGGCGGTCACGGATGGGTGCGAACGATGTCTGCTGGGAAAGCGCTTCGAAGAACGCCGCGCCCCAGATCTCGCCAACATAGGCAGCCTGGATTTCCCGTCGATAGAGTTCAGTTTCCATTGTGTCCCGGGCACCCTGCAATTGCGTTAGGGCTGGATGTGCAAGCCAGCGAGTTGGCAATAACGCCGACAGGACCGACGGGCCCAGGATCGCCTGTGCTCCATCATGGCCATGTGGCGGAAACTACTTCAGGTTGCACAAACATGTCGAGTTGACTGCCGATGGCTGTCGGACTGTCTCCCGACAACCTATTGAAATCGTGCACCATGTGCATCTGATCGTGATATCCCAGAGCATGGGCGACTTGGGTCCACCGCGTTTCGGGCGCTGCCGCCTTGCGTCGGAGGGCCGCCTCGAACCGGACGATTCGGGCGTACAGCTTGGGTGGCATTCCGATCTCGTAGCGAAAGCGCCGCTCGAACTGACGGGTCCCCAACCCTGAGTGGTGTGCAAGATCGGACACTCGAACGCATCCGCTGCTGGTGAGTACTCTCGTTGCGGCGTTGGCAATGCCGCTGATGCAACCCAACGCGGGACGCTTCGCGCACAAGTAGGTGTCCGCGACACGAGCGCGGTCGGCGAACGAAGAGACGTCACCCAGCCGGCGCAGAAGCTCTCCGAGTCCTCGGCCAAGCACGACGTCCCCCTCGAAGTCGTCATTGGTCAACTCCTCCGCGGGCACCGAGAACAACGTGGACACGCCCCCGGGCTGAAAGACGATCGTGAATGCGTCGATATTCCCGTGCATGAGTAGTTCAACGCGGCGGAACGTCTGGGAGCCGATGAGGGCGATGGGGTACGCGTTTCTTGTTCCGCCCCGATCCAGCCGCCGAACTTCGTAAGGAGCACCGAAGGTGAACTCGATCGCCTGCGGGCTTCGCGCGGGGACCGGCTGCACCTCAGTTCTACCGGCCAGGTGAGTCTCGACCTGGTAGTAATAACGGATCAGGTGGTGCAGAGCAGGTACGGGACGGCAGGAGAACATCACGCTTTGGAGCTTACTCGTGTCCCCGATAGCACGCACGCGAGTCCTGAGGGCTGCCGGCGGCAGCGGCAGATATTTCTCCTCGTGTCGCGTTTTTACTATCGGGCCCTCCGTGCGGCCAATATCCTGCCCGGGCCATGAAAAACATAATCCTGTTCAGCGTTGTGACTCTCCTTGCGGTCATTTGCTACGCACAATCCCAGGGTGCCAAGACCGTTGTGCTTGAAAAGAGCGAAGGAGAGAAACGGATGCGGCGTCCGCTCGGATCGCTACCGATCCCCAGCGACGAGTTCATCCTTAAGGTGACTCCACAAAACAGTGGCTCAAAACATCTTGTCCTTGGCACCGAGGAGATTCCACCCGGAGGTGTAATTCCTCGGCATAAGCATCTCGAGCAAGACGAGATCCTGCTGATCCAGACGGGCACCGCACACGTTACATTGAACGACAAAGAATATGACGTCCATGCCGGAGGCATGGTTTTCTTTCCCGCTCAGACGTGGGTGGGCCTGAAAAACATCGGTAACGATAACATCAGCCTGGTTTTCATCTTCTCCTCGCCGGGTTTCGAAAATAACATGCGGTGTGGGTCAGTACTGGCCGGCCAGTCTGCGTCACCTATTACCACCGACGAACTCAGAGCCTGTGCTCATAAAGGTCACGTTGAGTTTGAGGCGCTTGCACCGGCAGCAAAGAAATAGCGCTCCAGCAGTGCTTCCTCGGGGATCTGGTTCGCCATAGAGCCCTTTCCCGCGCGTAGAATCTAGGCGCAAGAATGGCGCAGATAGACGCAAGAATCACGGGTTCACGACGAACAGGGAGAGCGTTCCGAGGAACCATAGGACGAGCCGACCGCCAGTAGCTTCCCGACAAAGAAGCCACGCCCCCAAACAACCGAGAAGGCCGCCTATGTGCTCGCAACAAAGGCCGCCGGACGCTCCTATTGTACTGTACGAGTGTCTAGTTTAATATGAAGCCGGTCCAAATGAAGGGATGACTGGCTGCAGGCGGGCCGCGTCACTTCGACGATTAGCTGACAATTCAACCTTTCGGGACAGGTGCTGTGTTTCCACGTGACGTGTTTGTGGTCGGTGCGGTGCGCACTGCGATTGGCTCCTTCGGGGGCGCGCTCAAGAACGTTCCGTTGAGGGATCTGGCGACCACGGCTGTGTCGGAGCTCCTCCGGCGTTCATCGTTGCCCGCTGAGAAGGTGGGGCACGTCGTGATGGGTAACGTCATACCCACTGAACCGGGCGACGCATATTTAGGCCGGGTCGCTTCCCTGCAAGCCGGCATTCCCAAGGAAGTTCCCGCCTTCAACGTGAATCGCCTATGTGGGTCAGGCCTTCAGGCGGTTATCTCGGCCGCGCAAGTCGTTGCGCTCGGCGACGCGGAGGTTGCGATTGGCGCCGGCGCTGAATCGATGAGCCGAGCGCCCTACCTCCTTTCCTCTCAGCGTTGGGGCTCGCGCCTCGGAGACGTCGAAGCGGCGGACTATCTGCTCGGCATTTTGCACGATCCACTCGAACGGATCCATATGGGCATTACGGCCGAGAATGTCGCCGAACGGTTCGGGATCTCGCGGGAGATGCAGGATGAATTGTCGCTGCAAAGCCAGCAGCGTGCCGACCGCGCTGTCAAGGAAGGGCGTTTCGTCGATCAGATTGTGCCCGTGGAGATTCGTTCCAAACACGGCAGCGTATCCTTTTCCGTCGATGAGCATGTGAAAGGCGACACCAATATCGAGGGTCTTAGGCGGCTGAAGCCCGCCTTCAAAGCGGGTGGCGGGGTAACGGCCGGCAACTCGTCCGGCATCAATGACGGCGCCGCTGCCGTCGCGCTCGCATCGGAGGAGGCGGTGCGAGCGTTAGGCTTGCGGCCTCTCGCGCGGCTGGTCGCGTATGGGCACGCCGGCGTCGAACCTGCCTACATGGGCATGGGTCCGGTCCCCGCATCCCGGAACGCATTACGGAAGGCCGGTCTCATGGCAGACCGCATGGATGTGGTGGAGTCCAACGAAGCGTTCGCCGCCCAGGCCTGCGCAGTGATTCGGGAACTCGATTTGGATCCGGAGAAGGTCAATCCGAACGGATCCGGAATCTCTCTCGGTCACCCCGTCGGCGCTACCGGTGCCATCATCACGACCAAAGCGATCTTTGAATTGAGCCGAACTTCGACGCGCTACGCCCTGGTCACGATGTGCATCGGAGGCGGTCAGGGTATCGCCGCAATATTCGAGCGCGTCACCTGAGTTCTTTGAGAGAGGGGTCACCATGTATCTCACCAATTGCTGGTATGCGGTCGGATGGGCGGAAGAGTTCGGCGATCGACTCGTCGAGCGCCAGGTCTGTGGTGAGAAGCTCGCCCTCTTTCGAAAGCCCGATGGACACGTTGCCGCGATCGACGGCATATGCCCTCACCGCTTCGCCTCACTCGCCAAAGGAAAGATTATTGGTCACGAGGCCGTGGAATGTCCTTATCACGGCATCCGATTCGACTCATCCGGTGTCTGCGTTCATAATCCCCACGGCATCATCCCGCCGGCCGCGCGCGTTCGATCCTACCGTGCGGTCGAGCGCCATTCGCTGCTGTGGCTTTGGTGGGGGAATTCCGAGGAGGCGGACGAGTCTCTCATTCCGGATTTCTCGTGCCTTACCAGCCCGAAATATCGCACGCTTCACGGGACCATCGTGACGCACGCCCATTATGAGCTGGTGACCGACAATTTGATGGACCTTTCCCACGTCGCCTTTGTGCACGTGGGAGGCATTGGCGGCGATTCCATTCAGCGCGGCGAACACAAGGTCTTCGTGACCGCAACGACCATCGACTCAGACCGCTGGTGTCCCGATGCGCCCGCCCCGCCCGTGTGGGACGCGCTTTTCGGGAAGTATGGAAAGAATGTCGATCACTGGCTGAATATGCGCTGGGATGCGCCCGCCAGCATGTTGTTGGACGTGGGCGTCGCGCCCGCGGGTCGACCGCGAAGCGAGGGCATCGCCATGTTCGGCGCTCATGTACTCACGCCCAAAACCGAGCGCGAAACCGTGTACTACTGGGCGGCCGCGCGCGACTTCGCGCTGGACAGCGAGGCGGTGGATGAAGGCATCCGTGCCTCGATCACGCATGCCTTTGAGGTTGAAGACAAACCCATCATTGAGGACGTGCAGCAAAACATGGGCGCCAGAAGTTTCGGCGAGATGAAGCCCCTGCTGATGTCTTTTGACAAGGGCGGCGTTCTGGCTCGCCGCATGCTGGCCGATCTGATTGACGGCAAGCGCCGACTTCAACCGACGCAGGCCCATTCACAGGACGCGGATCAGGTCAGTCAAGCTGGCGCCCGCTAAGCAGGCACCGGTCGTTCATTCGGCCTGATCACGTAGACCCATGACGAGCTTGCCGTTATTCTCGCCACTATAGAGTCGTTGCATCGAGCCGGGTGCATACTCGATGCCATCGAGGATCTCCTCCCGACTCGCGATTCCGCCCCGACCGTGGTTGCGATAGCAGCAAGAGCCCCTCCTCCGGCTCTCGCCGCCTTAACAGCTACAGGCGCCAGCTCGCCGAGATGCCAAACGTCGCCGGCATGCCGGTGACGCGCGTGACTGTGTCAAGAACATGATCCACATGGGTCCAGTAGTAGCGATCGGTAACATTCTTTCCCCAGAGCCAGATCCGCAGCTTGCCGTCCGAATGCTGCATGCCGGCGCGCGCATCGAGCAAGGTGTAGTCAGGAATGTCGAACTCGCTCCGGGCGGCGAACGTCGAGACGGTGCGACCGCGATACGTCACATTGCCGCCGACAAATCCCTGCCAGTTCGCCCAAAGCGGAAATCGGTACTCGGTATCGGCGATGAAATTGAGCTTCGGGGTGTTGGGGAAGGCCGCCCCTTGCACGTCCACGGAGCCCGAGGAAGCAAGAGGCCCCAACGTGGCAAAGTTGCTCTCCACCTTGGTCGCCACGTACGTTCCGCCGAGTGTGAAATACCAGTCGGAGATCGGGCGAATCGTGATGTCGGCTTCCGCGCCGGTTGCTCTGGATTTGGGCACGCTCACCAGGCCCGGCAGACTGCCAAAGAAATCGGCGGAGATGTAGGCGAGGAGCTGCTTGTCCTTGTAATCGTAATAGAAGGCGGCCCCCGACAGATCAATTTTTCCCGCAAACAAGCGGCTGCGCGCGCCGATCTCGTAAGCGGTAACTTGTTCTTGCGGCACGGGATCGAACTGATCGGGTCGGATCGCCGGCAAGGTCTCGAAACTGCCCCCTTTGAACCCGCGCGTTACGTTGCCGTACACGAGAGAGTCCGTGTCCGGCTTCCACGACAAACCGGCGCGCCAGGAGATGTTGTGCTCGTCCAGAGTTTTGTGCACGGTCGTCGGATAGTTGGTGACATCATCCAACGTAGCGCAGCCACCCGGTGGAATGTACGCCGGGTCGCCGGGGGCGGGAACATGGGGATCGCCGCTGATCACGGTGGACAGTAATCCGAAGGCGGTTGCAAGCTCGCCCCCGACATCTCGAAGGCAGCCGGTAAGATCGTGCGTCTGATGGGTGTAGCGCGCGGAGGTCTGGGCGGTCAAGGTATCGGTGATGCGCCAATCAAGACTTCCAAAGGCGGCGGACGTTCTGATGTGCTGACCCGAAGCGTCGTTGTCAAACTCGATGAACCGGAGCGGACCCACTCCCGAGTTGCTGCCCTGATTTTGCGCGTACTGGATGTCTGACACTCGATCATATTGGTAGTTACCGCCAAGCATCCACCTCAAGCGACCCTCCGCGGGGCTCGATACGCGCAGCTCCTGAGCGAAGGTCTTCGTGAACGCGTCGATCCGCAGCCAAAAGATGGGTAGTTCCGTTCCGTCGGTGTCGGTCGGTGAATGCACGATCAGCTGCGAGTAGGAGGTGATCGAGCTGAGCGTCAGACCCGCGGGCAAAGCGAAGTCACCGCGGCCGGATATCTGGTAGAAATCATCATCGCGCTTTTCCGGCTGTTCCGTGTCCCAGTTGGCGGCCCGATCATTGGCTTGCGTCGGCGCCCTTGCCAGCAGAGTGGCGGCAATATTCGGAAAGGCGATACTGCCCGGATAGGCTGTATTCGGAGATGAAGAGGAGTCGTATCTCTCGAACTGATTCGCTTGTGAATCGGACTTGTCTTTCCAGCCGTTGAAATTGAGTTCGTACATGAAGCCATCGAACGGCTTCCAATCCAGCAGCGCTCGGCCGGCAGTAAAGTTTTTGGTGCCGAGCGTTCGTCCGGTATACGAACTGTATTGCCATGCGTCGCGCTGCTCTGTGCGCACGGCGATCCGCCCGGAGAGTGTGGAGGAAATTGGCCCGCTGATGAAACCTTCGACCGCGGCGTCGTTGAATCTTCCATAGCTCGCCTGGGCGCCCGCGGCGAGCACATCAGTCGGTTTAGCCGCGATGTAGTTGATGGCCCCGCCGGTTGAGTTCTGTCCGAACAACGTCCCCTGAGGACCTTTGAGAACCTCCACCCGCTCCAGGTCGAGCGAAACCCCCTCCGCGGCGCGCGTGAAGGGGATCGGAACCTGATCCACGTAGACGCTCACGGTGGGCGAAATACCGACCGCTTCCCCGTAGAAGCCAATTCCTCTGATCGTATAGATCGGTGCGCCGTACACACTCTGCGTGAAGGCGAAGCCAGGAACTACCTTTTCCAGGTCCGACACGTCATGCACACCGACCTTGGTCAGCTCTTCGGCATTCTGGGCGGTGATCGAAAGGGGCACGTCGGCGAGCCGTTCGGATCGCTTTTCCGCAGTGACCAGTATCTCTGCGAGGGCGGCGGGTTCGCTTGAGGTGGCGGGTTGAGTGGGACTGCTTGCGGTTTGCGCGAGCGCGCCGGTGACTCCCGCGACCACCAGAACGGAAACGCCGGCGCAAGTCGTTCGTCGCTTGTTCATTTGAATTCCCCCAAAGCCAGAGAGATCGGATGTGTCGTCTCATCGCAGCACTGGCACTTAGAATGCGCCGCTTGCAAAACAGTGTCAATACTAATCTGTACGATCGTACAGCATAATTGACAGTGACCGAGCGGCCGACAGCAGGCGATGTGAGGGGAGCTAGCCTGTGATGGCTCGACCAAAGATCTTGCGGGCGATGATCCACTTCTGGACTTCGTTGGCACCCTCGTAGATCTCGCCGATTTTGGCGTCACGATAGATCGACTCGAGTGGCCAATCCTCGCCGCTTGCCCCGAGCGTGCGGACGAATCCATAGCCGCCGCAGCACTGAATCGCGTCTCGGGACATCTCGACCGCTGCGCTGCTGCCCATCACTTTGGCCATTGCCGCCAAGACTTCGGCATTTTCGCCGCGATCGGTCAGAAGTGCGGCCCGCTGATACGCGCTGCGAGCGGAGTCGATCTGCATGGCGTGCTCTGCGAATCGAAATTGCCAGTGCTGGAAGGCCGCGATGGGCCTTTCAAACACGGATCGGTGGGATATGTAGTGGCTCGAGATATCAAAGGCTCGCTGCGCCATGCCGACGCCGACCGCGCCGATTCCCATACGCCCGAGGACCAGCGATCCGAGGGCGCTGCGAAGTCCCGCGCCGATCTCCCCCAGGACATGATGGTGCGGAACGAGCACATTCTTGAACTCGATGTCGGCCGTCAGCTGGGCATGATTGCCCATCTTCATATCGGGATCGGACACCGAGACGCCCGGCGCATGCATGTCGGCGAAGAGAAGGCTCAGGGCGTCTCCGGTGCGGCAGAGCAGGATGACGTAACGGGCAGCCACCGCATTCGTGATCCAACGCTTGCGCCCAGTGACGAGCCATCCTTCGTCATGTCGATGCGCGACCGTCTGCACGGAGCGCACCGAAAGATCGGTGCTTGCGCCGGGCTCACTGGTGGCAAAGCTCGCCACGAATTCTCCGCGGACCAAACGAGGCAGAAATTCGCCCCGCAACGCGGGGGGAGCCTGATTGAGCGTGTTGCCGACGAGAATCGCCTGAGCATCGTACATGGAGGAAGCGATGCCGGGCGCGTAGTAGGCGAGTTCCTCCAACACCGAAAGGGTCGCCAGCGTCGGGTAGCGAAGGGCGCGGCCGCCAACATCTTCGGGAAAGGGAATCGCAAATAATCCGGCCGAGGCCATGCGGTCAAAGACATCGTGTCGGAACCCGTCGCGTCGCTCCGGCTCGCAATTGAGCTCACGGGCGATGGGCCGCAGTACCGAATCGGCAAAGGCACGGACCTCGCGCCGGACCTCGAGCGTTTCATCGGGCAGGAGGAGGTCAGATGCGAGAGAGTCTGACCGACGAGGCACCACCCCATGCCGTTCCAGGTCACTTCTTGAGCTGTCAAGCATAAGTTATCGCTCCCCTGTCACTGCGTGGACATCGAATTCGTCTTTATCTAGAGGGCCAGAATTTGTGCCATCACCGCAGCCAGGGACTTGCCCGGGTCCGATGGCAACTCAGCCGCCCGCCAAGCGACATGCAGATCGGGCCGTACCAGCACCGCGCCCGCTTCCTGTACGCCCGAAAGGGGACGCCAGACGTCGTACAGATCCTCGAAATCCAGATACGGTCCGATGGAGACCACACGTAGGGCCACGCTGAAGCGCTTGGCAGTCGCGTGCGCCGCCTCGCGCCACGCCTCGCCCCCGTGTCCGGTGAATAGCGTGAACTGACGCTTGCCCGCGACGTCAAGTGTGGAGACTCGCGAACTTGGGCGTCGATGCCCGAGCCAGGCGTGCGGAAGGAACGAACCGGGCAGCGTGCTCGGTTGGTAGTAGAGTTCGGGATCTCGATCGAAGGCGCGATCCCCAGCGTCACCCTCCGCGACGATCGCCGTGGAGCGGTAACACGCGTTCATCTCCACGCCATGCGCGTGGTACTCATACTTCATGAGATCAATGGTCTCTCGAAGTGCGGCGCGCCCTTCCGGCGTATCGAATGTTGCAACATGCTCTCGGCCGGCGCTGCGCATACCGGCGCCCAAAAGGTCCCAAAGGCGAAGATTGGTACCCATGCTCTTATTGGCCCGAGCAACGATCTGGCGTCCCACGGGCTGGCGTTCGTCGTGGTAAGTCTCGAGCAGAGCGTGTCGCGCCTTGCCTTGAATGACGCAAGCCAGCTTCCACGCAAGGTTGAAGGCATCCTGAATGCAGGTATTGGACCCCAGGCCGTTGGTCGGGGGATGGCGATGCACTGCATCACCCACGCAGAAGACACGCCCCCGAGAGTATCGCTCGGCGACGATGTCGTTGATCGACCAGGAGGATTGAGACAGGATTCTGATCGGAATATTGGAATTGCCGATGACTTCGTGGATACGCGTCTCGATATCGGCGGCGCTTGGCGTCGCGACGCCGACTGAGTCGGGCACCATCAGCGCGATCAACCATTGGTCCCAGGGCCTCACCATGCGCACGACGCCCACGGGCGCCCACACCGAGGAGCCGGGCTGGACGGTCGCATAAAGGGAGGCGGGCCGATGCCTCACATGGTCGCCGAGGTCAATTTCGCAAAGCACATTGATGGCATGGCCCAGTCCATGCTGGCCAATCAGGGGAATTCCGAGCTGCTCGACCACCCTGCTTCGAGCACCGTCCGCGCCCACCAGATAGCGAGATTTGACCTTGTAGCGCTCCCCTGTGAGGCGATCTTTGACAGTCGAAGTGACTCCCTCCTCGAACTGTTCGAAAGACTCGAGCTCTGTGCTGAAGCGCACGTGTGCGCCGCTGCGCGCCGCCTCGGCGAGCAGCAGCGGCTCGAGGCGCGTTTGGGGCAGATCGCACATCACGCAGGGGCTGCCCGACTCATAGTCGCTCTTGCGCCGCGGATCGTTGCCCCATGAATAGGTGCGGGCGAGTTCCTCGCCCGTCATGCTGCGAAGCCAAAAGGAATGTTCGATCTTATGAGGAGGGCTGGCATATGCCATGCACTCCTGTTCGAGACCCGCGTCGCGCAGGCACTCCATGGTTCGTTGATTCGTGATGTGCGCCCGGGGCGATTCTGCCGTGCTCGGGTGCTTTGAAATCACCATGGTCGTGACTCGGTGTTTGCTCAGGAACACCCCGGCGGCGCCCCCCGCGGGGCCCGCGCCCACCACCAAGACGTCCGTTTCAAGTGTTTTCATTCGTTATCCGGCCCATAGCCTTCCTTCCTGTCCGCCCGAGCAGCCCCGTATGACGTATGTTATCCTGTACGATCGTAAAGGTAAAGCAGGCACGAGCGAGTCGTGCATCCAGACACGTGCCTGCTGCCGGAGATAACGAATCGATCAGTCGTTATTGGCGCCGAGGCGAATCCATTCAACGATCGCTTGCAGATCGTTGGCCTCGAGGGAACTTCCCAAAGGCATCTGGGCGCCGCTGCCGTGCACCGCGAGGTGAGAGCCGCGTAGTTTGTGAACCAAATAACTGCTTTCCGGGACTCCGGGCTTTACCAACTCGAGGTTGGACTCCCTGCTCTTCTGGGAGACAAGATTGCGGTAGGCAAGACCCGCCTCGAGCACGAGGCCCTGCTGCGCACTGCCGGTTTGATGGCAGGCTACGCAATTGGCATCGAGAATCGGCTGAATGCGCTCGGCAAAGCCTGTGGGGTGGGCTTGCTCCGATCCGGGTGCAGAATGACCGGCATCGAAGGCGAGTGCGGCTGCAACGACGATGGATCTTGTGTAACGGCGCATAAAATGGCTCGTAAAGGGTGCGTTGGCTGGTCGGAATCGTATGCGCCGACCCGTCGTAGTTCAATCTGGGTCGGCCCTTGTTGACAGTTTATCCTTTACGCGCGTACAGTTCTATGATACTCGGAAGAATATCCGGAAAAAATCCGGCGCTGTCACAATCGCAATGGGTCCGGCTTCGTGTCGGGCCGGGGAGTGGAGATGAGAAACTCAGGCGACGTACCCCGGTCTCGTCGGAGATTTCTGGTCGGCTCGGCTGCATTGATGGGCGTGGCCGGGTTCGCGCGTGAGGCCCCGTCGGCCACGCGATCGCGGGCCTGGTCAAAGAGCGCAGATGTCGCGGTGGTCGGAAGCGGCGCCGCCGGGCTCGCGGCGGCGTTGTCGGCGGCGTCGCGAGGCAATCAGGTCATCGTCATCGAAAAGGCGCCGGCGATCGGCGGCACGACCGCTAAGTCCGATGGCGCCTACTGGATACCGAACAACCACATCATGAGACAGGCAGGGATCGCGGACCCCAAAGACGATGCGATTCGCTACATGGTGCGCGTGTCCTATCCTGCGCTCTATCGGGACGATGACCCTCGGTGGGGTGTCGGCGAGCGCGAATACGAGCTGATCGAGGCGTACTACGATAACGCCGCCGGCGCCATCGAGGCGC
>WNFO01019408.1_pt1 | contig 11635 bp, 10 predicted proteins | sample 5400251 | NCBI WGS metagenome assembly WNFO01 (sample SAMN13153354, study PRJNA577476) | soil metagenome | isolation source: 100 cm saprolite under Madrone tree | place: USA:California | collected 2016-06-14
CCTTCACTTCGACCGTGATCTTCTTCGACAGGTCGCCCGCCGCCACCGCCTTCGTCACGTCCGCGATGTTCCGGACCTGGCTCGTCAGGTTGCTCGCCATGAAGTTGACGGAATCCGTCAGGTCCTTCCACGTGCCCGCCACGTCGCGCACATCCGCCTGCCCACCCAGCTTGCCGTCCGTGCCGACCTCGCGAGCCATCCGGGTGACCTCGGCCGCGAACGAGCTCAGCTGGTCCACCATCGTGTTGACCGTGTTCTTCAGCTCCAGGATCTCGCCCTTCACGTCCACGGTGATCTTCTTCGACAGGTCGCCCGCCGCCACGGCCTTCGTCACGTCGGCGATGTTTCGCACCTGGCTCGTCAGGTTGCTCGCCATGAAGTTGACGGAGTCCGTGAGGTCCTTCCACGTGCCCGCCACGTCGCGCACGTCCGCCTGGCCGCCGAGCTTGCCGTCCGTGCCCACCTCGCGCGCCACGCGCGTCACCTCCGCCGCGAAGGACCGCAGCTGGTCCACCATCGTGTTGACCGTGTTCTTCAGCTCCAGGATCTCGCCTTTCACGTCGACGGTGATCTTCTTGGACAGGTCGCCCGCTGCCACGGCCTTCGTCACGTCGGCGATGTTCCGGACCTGGCCCGTCAGGTTGCTCGCCATGAAGTTCACGGAGTCCGTGAGGTCCTTCCACGTGCCGGATACGCCTTCCACCCTCGCCTGGCCGCCGAGCTTGCCTTCCGTGCCCACCTCGCGGGCCACCCGCGTGACTTCGGAGCCGAAGGAGCGGAGCTGATCGACCATGGTGTTGATCGTGTTCTTCAGCTCGAAGAACTCGCCCTTCACGTCCACCGTGATCTTCTTCGACAGGTCGCCGTTCGCGACCGCGGTCGTCACCTCCGCGATGTTCCGTACCTGGCCGGTCAGGTTGCCCGCCATCGAGTTGACGCTGTCGGTCAGGTCCTTCCACGTGCCCGCCACGCGCTTCACCTTGGCCTGGCCGCCGAGCTTGCCTTCCGTGCCGACCTCGCGAACCACGCGCGTGACCTCGGAGGCGAACGAGCCGAGCTGGTCCACCATGCTGTTGACGATCATGGCGGTGCGGAGGAACTCACCTTCCAGGCGCCGGCCGTCCGCCTGGAGGACCATCGACTGCGAGAGATCGCCCTTGGCCACCGCGCCGATGACACGCGCCGTCTCGTGCGTGGGGGAGACCAGATCGTCGATGAGCGAGTTCACCGATCCGATGCAGTCGACCCAGCCGCCGGTCATCTCCCCCGCCGATGCTCTCTGCGTGATCTTGCCTTGCTGACCCACCACGCGGTTCAGGCGGTCGAGCTCCGAGGCGAGGCGCTCGTTCCTTTCGGCGATGTCGTTGAAAGTGTCGGCAATCTTTCCTGCCATCCCCAGCCAGTTCATCGGCAGTCGAACCGAAAAATCGCCCCGCTGGAACGCCTTCAGTGCCTTGAGAAGGCTTGCGGAGTCGACCTCGTCAATGGAAGACGGCGGAGGGATAGCCATGTCTTAGGCTCCTTGATGGGAGGAGTTCGTCCGTGCTGCGCGCCGGCCTTGAGTCATCGGGCAAAACCGCAATCCATGGCATCATCGGTGCCAGAACGCTAGGCTGTGAGGCCACCAACGAGTCTTTATTTATCGGTAAGTTACGAGTCCCTCCCGTGATGACTCGAGCTGTGTCATCGGGAAATATTTTTTCAGTCAGTAAATATTTCCGGGGCGCTTTTACCAACCACCCGAATTCAACGGAAGAATTGAGTTTTTCTGGCTGACGAAGACTTGACAGAGACGGTTACGGACAGGTGGACGATCGCCGCCGGGTCCGCGAGGTGGGCTTTGATGCCCACTTGGTCAGGCCTGTCGCCCCGACCGACATGCTGAACGCCCTGACGACGCTGAAAGCCGGAAGCCGGACGGACCGCGCTGGGAGCTAGTCCGCTTCAGCCTTCGAACGGGTACAGAGGCTTGCGCCGGTTCCTGTAGGTGAAGAGCCGGAGGTCGGAGCTGGTGCAGCCGTCGCCGTCGCACATCACGATGTGCCGCGCGATCGGCTCGAAGCCGGCGCGGAAGTGCTGGCGCGACTTGATGAGGACGTACTTCTTGCGGCGCGGATCGATGCCGCAGTGGGTGAACACGCCCAGGTCGTACGGCTCGCAGCGCCGCTCCGCGACGACGATCTGCATGGAGCCCGTGTCGAGCACCGCCGTGCGGCCCATTCGCACGCGGGTACCGGTGGCCATGGGCCCGGTGACGACGAACTCCCCGTCCGTGATCCGCGTCACCCTGCCCGTCACGGTCAGCGGCTTGCCCTTGAGATTGATCTGCGGCATGTCGATACGGCCGCCCAGGTCCAGCGTCACACCGGCCGCCGTGCCGGCCTCCACGATCCGCTTGACGGCCGCGGGATCGCAGATCGGCCCCGCGGCGACGTCCTCCAGGCCCTGGCGCATGGTCTCCTCGATGACGCTCATCACGTCCTGGGTCCCACCGGACGCGGTGTTGTCGCCGTGGTCCACGAGGACGATGGGCCCGTCGCCGAGCGTCCGCGCGTGCGCGATCTGGGAGGCGAGCGGCGCGCCCGAGTACAGGAACGCGTCGCGACGGTCCCAGGCCATACCGAGCAGGCGGTCGAGCAGGTCCCGGCCTTTCTCGGCGCTCCTGTCGCAGACGATCACCGCCGACAGCGACGTGTGCGGGATGTCGGCGTGCGGAAAGCCGCCGAATACGGACGCGTTGAGCACCGCGCCGCTCGCCTCGGCCGAAATGGCCATGTCCATGATGTCCTTCATGGGCTGGCGGGACGGCGCGTGCACCAGCGTGCTCGTCATCATGGGACGCCAGCCCCAGACCATCACCGGGTGGACCAGGCCGTCGAGGGCGCGCAGGAGCGTGCGCCCGGCGCGCTGGCCGGTCTCCGCCATGTCGACGTGCGGATAGGTGCGATAGCCGGCGACGACCGTGGCGTGCTCGACCATCGGCGCCGTCATGTGCGAGTGGAAATCCAGGCCGAGGGCGATGGGCAGCCGGGGCGCGACGGCGCGGATCCGCCGGAGCAGCTCCCCCTCTCCGTCGTCGAAGTGCTCGGCCACCATGGCGCCGTGAAGCGCCAGGAATGCCGCGTCGCACCCGCTCCTGATCGCCCCCACGATGGCGTCGCACATGTCCTCGTAGGCGGCCTTCTCGACATAGCCTGACGGGTGGGCGCCGGCCGCGAGCGGGACGATCACTTCCGCATTGGCCTCCTTCGCGACGTCGAGGAAGCCTCCGATCTGGGTATTGGTGTCGCGGAACTCCTCGACGGCCGCATGTCCAGAGAGCGGCCTGAACGATGCGAGCGGCGTCGGCACGGGCGAAAACGTGTTCGTCTCGTGCATCATCATCGCGACGACGATCTTGCGGCGAGCCATTCCCTAGCCCTGCATGAACGCGTTGAGATCCGGCGTCGCCAGGGAGCGGTCGAGATAGCCGAACGTGCCCGTGTCCTTCGCCTCGCGCGCGGCGTCGACCAGGCCGGTCATCGCCGCGCGGTAGAGCGAGCTGGCCAGGCTGATCCGCTTGACCCCCGCCGCCTTGAGCTCGGCCACCGTGAAGGATTTGCCCTTGATGCCCGCCATGAAGTTGACCGGCTTCGAGACGGCGGCGCAGACCGCGCGCACCGCCGCCAGGTCGGGCAAGCCGGGCGCCATCAGCACGTCGGCCCCGGCCTTCTCGAAGGCCTGCAGCCGCTTGATCACGTCGTCGAGATCCGGATTGCCCCGGAGAAAGCTCTCCGTGCGCGCCGTCAGCGTGAACGGAAACGGCAGCGCGCGCGCCGCTTTCACGGCCGCCGCCACACGCTCGGTCGCCTGCCCGATGTCGTACAGCGGCCTGTCCTTGTCCCCGGTCGCGTCCTCGATCGAGCCGCCGACGAGCCCGACTCCCGCCGCCAGGCGGATGGTCTCGGCGGCCACCGACGGCGCGTCGCCGAATCCCTTCTCGAGATCGGCAGAGACGGGAAGGTCCACCGCCTCCACGATGGCGCGGGCGTGGGCCAGCGCCTCGTCGCGCGTCACCTTGCCGTCGCGCTTGCCGAGGATGCCGGCGGACGCGCCGCTCGACGTCGCCAGCGCCGGGAAGCCCAGCCCGGCCAGGATGCGCGCCGAGCCGGCGTCCCACGGGTTTGGAATCACGAAGGCCGTCTCGTGCAGCGCGCGGAAGCGGGTGGCCTTGTCGTTCTGACTGACCGTCATGGAATGTCTCCTTACCAGGCGAGCGCGTAGGTCGGACGGCGCGGGTCGGCGCCGGCCGAGAGCACGCCGGTCTCGGAATCGCGCCGGGTCACCACGGCGCCGAGACCGCAGGCGCCGATCTCGGTCACCTCGTGGCCGAGCTCCCGCAGCTCGGCGCGCGCGCTTTCTGAAATCCCCCGCTCGACGTCGAGCAGGCCGGGGCGGTAGGCGCGGGGATAGAAGGAATTGACGAGGGTCTGGGTCGCGAAGCGCGGGGCTTCCACGGCCTGCTGCGGATTCATCCCGAAGACCAGCACGTTGAGGACGAGCTGGAGATCCGCCTGTGCCTGGTTGTCGCCTCCCGGACACCCGATGGTCATCGTGGGCACCCCGCCCTCGCAGATCACGTAGCTCACCAGCGTGGTCCGCGGCCGCTTGCCGGGGGCCAGCGCATTGGGGTGTCCCTCCTCGAGGACGAACATCTCGCTCCGCGTGCTGAGGGTGCAGCCCAGCTCGGGCATGAACGCCGACTTCCTGAACACGCCGCCGCTCGGCGTCAGGGTGATCATGTTGCCGTCGCGGTCGATGGCCGCGATGTGCGTGGTTCCATCGGCGTGCGTCGTGCCGTCGGGCACAGTGTCGGCCACGCGGGTCCGGATGGCCGGCCCCGGCGAGGCGCCGCCGCGCCGCCGCGGATCGCCGGGCGGCGGCGCTTCGGGCGCGGCGCGCTCCATCCTGATGAGCGCGGCGCGCGCCCGCAAATACGCCGGAGCCAGCAGCTCCGCCATCGGTACGGTTTCGCTGTCGCCGTAGTATCGCTCGCGATCGGCGAAGCAGAGCTTCAGCGCCTCCGTCACCACGTGGATATAGCGCCCGGAGTTGTGCCCCATCGCGCGCAGGTCGAATGCCTCCAGCATGCCGAGGGCCTGCAGCAAGACGGGCCCCTGGGTCCACGACGCCTGGCCGAGGATTTCCCGCCCGGCGAACGAGACTCGCAACGGCGGTTCGAGTCGGGCCCGGTAGCCGGCCAGGTCCGTAGCTCGCAGGAGTCCCCCCACCCGTTCCGAGAAGGCGCCGATCGCGTCCGCGATGTCGCCGCGATAGAACCGCTCGCGCGCGGCGGCGATGCCCGCGATCCGGTGCCCGCGGCCCCGGGCGTCGGCGTCGGCGAGCCGCTGGAGCGCCGGGCGGGTAGAGATCGAACTGGGTCCGGCTCTCTGGAATCGCGAGGAGCCGGTGCATGTACTCGTACATCGGGAAGCCGTGCAGGGCGTACTGGAGCGACGGCGCCAGCACTTCGCTCACGCTCTTCGTGCCGAAAGTCTCGAGCAGCGTCAGGTAGGCGTCCACGGCGCCCGGCACCGCGAACGACAGGTGAGCATCCGGGCCCGGCCCCGTCGGAATCCGATCGAGACCGCGGCCCCGGAAAAACGCTGGCGTGGCCAGCGCGGGCGCCGTGCCCTGACCGCTGACGGCGAGCGTCTGCCCGCTACGCGCGTCGTGGATGACCGCCACGCATTCTCCGCAGAGCGTGTACGAGGCGGTCGGCTCCACGACCGCGGCGGCGAAGCCCGACGCCACCGCCGCGTCGAACGCGTTGCCGCCTTCGAGCAGCATGCGCATGCCGGCCATCGACACCAGGAGATGGCCCGCCGCCACCACTCCCCGCGTGCCGGACACCACGGGGCGGGTGGTCACCTGCTCCGTCGTGTAGTGCTCCGTGTCGGGGACTCGCCCGCTGGATCTTGAGGTCATCGCAATGGAAGTGAAGGCCGGGGAAGCCGGCGACTAGTGGAAGAAGACGCCGGCGTCGACGTTGACCGTCTGGCCCGTGACGCTGTCGGATTTGCAGAAGGCGAGCACCTGGTCGGCGACGTCCTCGACGCTCGCGGCGCGCTTGAGGATGGCCCGCTGGCGCGCTCCTTCGACGACCTCGGGGCGGAGCCGCGAGGTCATCCGGGTCCCCTCCATGAGACCGGGGGCGACGCAGTTCACGCTCACCTCCGGCGCCAGGGCCACGGCGAGGCACCGCGTCAGGTGGATGAGCCCGGCCTTGCTCGTCGCGTAGCCGATGCTGCTCCCGCCGGGTTGAAGGCCGGCAACCGAGGCAATGTTCACGATGCGGCCGGACCCGCTCGACTTGAGGTGCGGCGCCGCCGCCCGAGCCAGCAGGTACGGCCCGCGCAGGTTGGTGGCGAAGAGCCGGTCCCACACCGCGGCGTCGAGGGCTTCGAGGTCCGGGAACGGGATGCTGATGTTCCACCCCGCGTTGTTGACGAGCATGTCGAGACGGCCGAACTTTTTCGCTGCCGCCGTGACCGCCGGCGCAATGGCGGCGGGGTCCGTCTGATCGAGCGCGACGCTCCACGCCCGCCGCCCCATGGACTCGACGGCCGCGCAGGTCTCGCGCGCCGCGTCCTTGCGCTCGAGATAGCTGATGACGATGTCGGCGCCCGCCCCGGCCAGCGCGCGCGCGATCGCCGTGCCGAGGAGACCCGTGCCACCGGCGACGAGCGCGACGCGATCCTTCAGATCCATGGCGCCAGCGAGGCTCTCACGAGAGCACCGCCTCGGCGATGCGCGTGAGCTCCTTGTCCATCTCGGCCTCCGTCTTCACCGTCGCCGGCCGCACGAGGACACGGTTCGCGCCCGCGTCGAGGAGGCGCCGGATCAGGTCGCGGTCGGCCGGCTGGCCGTGGACCGTGATGCTGATGGCGGACGGGTCGCGGCCGGCGTCCTTGGCGAGCCGGTCGAGCGTGGCGCGGCTCTCCCGGAGCTGATCCGGCGTCACGCGATTCGGCAGCCACCCGTCGCCCCAGGCCACGATGCGCTGGAGGACGTTCTTGGCGCCGCCCCCCAGGAGCACCGGCGGGTGCGGCTTCTGCGCCGGCTTCGGGTAGGAGCGGACCGGCGGGAAGTTGTAGTACGTGCCGTGGAATTCGGCCTCGGTTTTGGTCCACAGCTCCTTCATGGCGAGGATCGACTCTCGCGTCTGCGTCCAGCGGTGGTCGAAATCGCCGCCCATGATCTCCGTCTCCTCCCGCAACCAGCCCGCACCGATGCCGAAGAGGAACCGCCCGCCGCTGAAGTGATCGAGCGTCGAGACCTCCTTGGCCAGCACCAGCGGATTGCGCTCGGGCACCAACACGATGCCGGTCCCGAGCTTGATGCGGCTCGTCGTGCCGGAGGCGCGCGCCAGCGCAACGAAGGGATCGACGAAGTGCGAGTAGCTCTCGGGAATCACGCCGTCTTCGGAGCCCGGGAAGCGGCTCTTCGTGTGCACCGGGATGAACGGGTGCTCGGCGCAGAAGAACGACTCGAAGCCGAGCTCCTCGGCCTTGCGGGCCATGAAGCCGACGTCGACCAGGTAGGCGGGCAGGGGCACGGAGATGCCGACATTCACTGGGGCCTCCTTCGTGTGGTCAGTCGAAGATGACGCCGCCGTCGACGTTGAGTGACTGGCCGGTGATGTTGCGCGCGCCCGGCGACGCCAGGAAGACGGCGAGCGCGGCGACGTCCTCGGGATCGTTGGGACGGCCGAGCGGGATGGCGGCATTGCGCCGGCGCTTCATGTCCTCCACGGAGAGGCCTTCATCGCGGGCGCGGGTGGCGACGTTGTCCTCCGAGAGCGCGGTGACGGTGGTGCCGGGGCAGATCGCGTTCACGTTGATGTTGTGGCGCGCGAGCTGCTGCGCGGCGGTGCGCGTGAGCGAGATCAGGCTGCCCTTGCTCGCGGCATAGATCGCGTTCGAGGTGCCCGCGTACCCCTTGCCGGCGATCGACGCGATGTTGACGATGACGCCGCTGCGCCGCGCGATCATCTCCCGCGCCACGCGCTGCAGGCAGAAAAACGCGCCCTTGGCGTTGACGCTCATGATGCGGTCCCAGTCCGCTTCGGTGAGATCCATGATGTAGGCGCGCCGCGTGACCCCGGCATTGTTCACGAGGAGGTCGATCCGGCCGAAGGTCGCCATCACGCGCTGCACCATCTGATCGATGCTGGCGATATCCGAGACATCGGTGTCGAGCGCGAGGCCCTGGCGTCCGAGCGCCGCGACGGCGTCCGCCGTTGACTTGGCGAGTCCGGCGTCGACGTCGACGGCGGCGACGTGAGCGCCCGCACCGGCCAGGGCCAGAGCGGTCGCCCTGCCGATGCCGCTGCCCGCTCCCGTGACTATCGCGACGCGGCCGTCGAGAACCATGGGGGCAAAGAATACCTCAGCTCGGCCGCGGCGTGCGGATTGCCTTTCGGGCCTCGGGTCGGTACTCTGGCCTCCGCACCTGACCCCTCTCCCGGAGGCAGCCCCATGAGCAATCGCGCCATCGTCGTCGATCCCGAAGCGCCGGGCCGACTCGTCATCCGCTCCGTCGCCGACCCCGTCACCGACCGTGGCGAAGCGCTGGTGCGCGTCCGCGCGATCTCGCTCAACCGGGGCGAGGTCAGGCGCGCGGGCATGGCGCCCGCCGGCTGGCGTCCGGGCTGGGACCTGGCCGGGGTGGTCGAGCGCCCCGCCGCCGACGGCTCGGGCCCGCGTGCCGGCGCTCGCGTGGTCGGGTTTCTGCCCGAAGGGGCGTGGGCGGACCGGGTCGCCGTGCCGACCCATGCGCTCGCCGAGCTGCCCGACAAGGTCACCTTCTCGCAGGCCGCGACCTTCCCGGTGGCCGGCCTGACCGCGCTGCACGCTCTTGGCAAGGGCGGCTTGCTGCTCGGGCGTCGCGTGCTCGTCACCGGCGCCACCGGCGGTGTCGGCGATTTCGCGGTGCAGCTCGCGCGGCTCGCGGGAGCCCACGTGACGGCGAGCGCCCGGCGCGCCGACCAGGTGGCGGCGCTGCGCCAGCTGGGCGCCCACGACGTGGTGGTGGGCGAAGAGATTCCGGCCGCGCCAAAGTACGACGTCATTATCGAGTCCGTGGGCGGCCGCACTCTCGGCACCGCCCTCGCCGCCCTCGAGCGCGGCGGGGTGTGCGTCACGCTCGGAGTCTCGGCCTCCGCCGAGGTGACTTTCGACGCGCGCGCGTTCTTCGCCACCGGCCGCACCACGCTGTACGGCTTCTACATCTTCACCGAGCTCGGCGCCGAGCCGGCCTCGGTAGGCCTGCGCCGGCTCGCCGAACTCGTGGACGCGGGGCAGCTCGCTCCCCACATCAGCCTGGAGCGGCCGTGGGCAGAGATCGGTCAGGTCTCGCAGGACCTGATGGCCCGCCGCTTCCCCGGCAAGGCCGTCCTGACGCTGGAGTAGTTGAGAACCCGACCCGACTTGCCTGCCCCCGCCTCCGCTTCCGCTTCCGCCGCCCGGCTGTCGACGTTTGCCGCCCTGAAGGAGCGGAACTACTGCCTCTACTGGTTCGGGCTCGTCTTCTACGTCCTCGGGCACCGCGCGGAGTACATGACCTTCGCCTGGATCACGTGGGAGCTGAGCCGGGATCCGCTGACGCTCGGCTATCTCGGCCTGGCGCAGGGCGTGCCGCTGGTCCTCTTCCAGCTCTTCGGCGGCGTCCTCGCCGATCGCATGAACCGGCTGCGCCTCCTGCTGATGACGCAGGTCCTGACCTCCGTGACCCTGGCCGTCGCCTTCGGCATGACGGTCTTCGGGTCGATACGCGTGGAGCACCTGCTGATGCTGGCCGCGCTGAGCAATACCTTCCGGGCCTTCGACGAGCCGAGCCGGATGGCGCTGATCCCGCAGCTCGTCGAGCGCGATCGCCTCCCGAACGCGATCGCGCTCGGCTCCATACCCTGGCAGGCCGGCCGCATGATCGGCCCGTCGATCACCGGCATCCTGATCGCGGCCTTTGGCGGCGCCGTCGGCTTCGGGATGGCGGCCGCCTCCTCCTTCATCGCGCTGGCGCTCTACAGCCGGCTGCGCCTGCGCGCGGCCACGCGCGCCCACGATGGACAGCACGTCCTGCGACAGTTCATCGAGGGTCTCTCATTCGTCGCCAACAACTTCGTGTTCGCCGGACTCATCGGCCTCGCTCTCTTCAACAGCCTGTTCGCGATGTCCTACCTGACCCTGCTGCCGATCTTCGCCGACGCCTACTTCGGGGCCGGCTCGACGGGCTACGGACTGCTCAACGCCGCCCACGGCACCGGCGCGCTGATCGGCTCCCTCACCATCGCGACCATGGCCCATCTGATCCTGCGCCGCGGCACCGCACTCCTGGTCGGGGCGGCCTCCCTCGGCGTGCTCCTGATCCTGTTCTCGAGATCTCCCGGGATGTGGCTCGCCCTGCCCGTGCTGGTGCTCGTCGGATTCTCCAACACCTTCTACCTGATGCAGGTCAGCACCTTCCTCCAGCAGAAGGTGCCCGATCACCTTCGCGGACGGGTGATGAGTCTCTACTCGCTCTGCTGGAACCTGCTGCCGTTGGGCGGCCTGCTCGCCGGCGCGCTGGCCGCGGCCGTGGACGCACGATTCGCCGTGCTCTTCGGCGGCGCCATGGTGGCCGCGAACGCGCTGCTGCTGCTCACGTCCAGACGGCTCCGCTCGATCGGCGCAGCCAGCCGAGAAGCCGCAAATGGTGTAGTCTGACCCGGCATCCCATCTCCTACCCAGGTCGGCGCGGGCGAACACGGGCCCGCCGGCCGCTGGAGGCGATACGAAGCGCAGCGACGATCGCATCCTGACCACGCACACCGGCAGTCTTCCGCGATCGCCGGCGCTTCGCGATCTCCTCGTGCGCCAGGACCGCGGGGAAGCCGTCGACGACGCCGCCCTCGCCCGCGAGTCCGAAGCCGCCGTGCGTCATGTGATCCGGAAGCAGCTCGAGTCGGGCATCGACGTCGGCAACGACGGCGAGCAGCCGCGCGTCGGCTTTTCGACCTATCCGGCGAGGCGGATGCGCGGCTTCGGTGGCGAGAGCAAGCGGCGCCTGGCGCTGGATCTGATCGACCATCCGGACTACACCGCGCGCCTCGCCCGCCAGCGCGCCGGCGCCGCCCGCATCACCGACGCGCCGCAGGCGGTGGCCGAAGTGGCCTACACCGACCTCGGCGAAGCGGTGGCCGAGTGCGAGCTGTTCCATCGCTGTACGAGCGCGGAGAGGAACCGCTTCGCCGAGCCCTTCATGACGGCGGCCTCCCCGGGCGTCATCGCCACCATCATGCTCGATGCCCACTACGGCTCGCACGAGCGCTACGTGCGCGCCCTCGCACGCGAGATGCGCAAGGAGTACGAGCTGATCGTGAGCCGGGGGTTCGTGCTCCAGCTCGACTGCCCGGACCTGGCGATGGAGCGCGCGCGATTCTTCCAGGACGAATCTCTCGACGGCTTCCTCGGCGCGGTCGCGCTCCACGTCGACGCCATCAACGAGGCGATCACGGCCATCCCCCCGGACCGGGTGCGCCTGCATCTCTGCTGGGGCAACTACGACGGGCCCCACACCCATGACGTGCCGCTGGAGCCGCTCCTGCCTATCGTCT
>WNFO01004873.1_pt1 | contig 11633 bp, 11 predicted proteins | sample 5400251 | NCBI WGS metagenome assembly WNFO01 (sample SAMN13153354, study PRJNA577476) | soil metagenome | isolation source: 100 cm saprolite under Madrone tree | place: USA:California | collected 2016-06-14
CCCGCGGCCTCCCGTGAGGCGAGCGACGCCATCAGTGAGACTCTCCGCAGAGAGATCGATGACATTGTCGAAGCCCAGGGCCCGTGCCTGCTCGGCTTTGGCCGGGTTGGTCGTCGTCGAAATCGCTTTCGCCGCGCCCTGCGCGAGGGCCAACTGGGTGACGGCGTTACCGACCGCGCCACCGATTGCCGGCGCCAGGACGGTCTTGCCTGGCTCGAAGCCCGCTTGCGTGAGCGTAATCTGCGCTGTCAGATAGGCGACCGGCATGCCGCCGGCGGTTACATCATTGATGATGTCCGGGATGATGCACAGATCTTCGTCACGCACCGCGATCCACTCACTGTAGGTGCCGTCTTCGGCGACACCGTACGGGCCGGTGAACATTACCCGGGCGCCTTCTGCGAACACCGAGTCGCCAGGATCTTCCACGACACCTGCACCCTCATTCCCCAGTATCAAAGGCGCCGTCGCTCGTGGGAACTCGCCCGACAGGATGGTGTGGTCCAGCGGGGTGACGCCGGCTGCGGTGATCCGGACAAGCACCCTCCCATCATGCCGACGAGGTCTTGGTACCTCCACGAGCTTCAGCCCTCCGTACTCCGTGAACGACTCGGCGCGCATCGCCCTCATCATGACTCCTCCGTTTCTGGCTTTCGCGACCGCAGAGGTCTCACCGGCGTCTTGGCAACGGTCGGTCAGCGTACGCCGGCTCGAGATTTCCGGTGGGAGACGTGGGCACGTTGAGCCAGGCCGCGGCCGAAGGAAATGTTATCGCCGGGCGTCTCGTAGAGCGTGATGAGGAGATCGTCTGGAGAGATTCCGGCCGCTGATACTGCGCCGTCGTTCAACAGTCCCGCTCTTTTCTCCTTGGGGCGGCCGGAGATGAACGTGACCTCCAACACGATCAGGTCGTCCGAATAGGTCAGACCCAGGAACGATGGCGTATGGAGAAATCGACTCCGCGGCAGGACGTGAATGACCTGGAAGAAGTCTTCCGGGGGAATCCCCAAGGCCGCGGCGGGAACGCCTTCTGCACCGTGAACAGAAGGCCCTTCTCCCGTTTGATCCGTGCGAAGAGGCGATCGAGATCGCCAAGGTTCACACGTCGCCTTGTACGCCGGTCACATCTCTTCCGATCTCCTGTACTCCGGCTCGCGGCGCCCCGTGATGAAGACGTACGCGCCTTCCTTGACGAACTGCTTCGCCGTCGCAAGGCCGATGCCGCTATTGCCACCGGTAACGAGCGCAATCTTGCCCTCAAGCTTGTCCATGCGTGTCTCCTTAGGCTCGGCCTGCGCGGTCCGCCGATGCGGGTGCACCAATCCGGTATCTGGGCGCTGGTGCGGCATTGCCGAACCGTTTCGAGAGAGCACGGCGCGCGGCCTCGAAACGCGTCCATTCGTCGCCATCGTGGAGGCTGGGGATCGTCACCAGCTCGCCCTGGTCGAGCCCGACCAGCGCCGCGTCGACCATGTCCTCTGGCGACATGACGATTGATGCAGGCAAGTTCTTGACGGGCAATCCGGCCTTATCCCAGATCTCGGTCGCGGTCGCGCCCGGCAGCACGGCCTGGATTCGGACGCCCTTTGCCCCGAGTTCGTGCTGCAGCGAATGGCTTAGCGCAAGAACGTAGGCTTTGCTTGCGCCGTAGACACCGTTGAGCGTCTCGGGGGAGATGCCCACCACCGAGGCGAGGTTGATTATCGTTCCCGCGCCACGCGACACGAATGCAGGCGCTGCGGCATAGGCCAGGTGCGTGAGCGCGGTGATGTTGAGGGCGATGATATCGTCCATCTTCTCGACGTCGGCACTGAGCAGCGGCGCGACTGCGCCGATGCCAGCATTGTTGACGAGCATGGCGATGGTCTGATCATCCCGCAGGATGGCTTCCACTTTGGCGAGACCCGACTTGTCGCTGAGGTCCGCCGGCAGCGCAGTGACCGAGCGCCCCGTTTCGCTCGTCAGACGCGCGCCGAGCGCCTTGAGCCGCGCCTCGTTGCGGGCCACCAGGATGAGGTCGTAGTTCCGCTTTGCGAGGCGGTCGGCATAGACGGCGCCGATGCCCGTGGAGGCGCCGGTGATGAGGGCAGTGCCCTGTGAGGGGGAATTGCTCATGCTCTTCTCCTTCGTGATGGGGATGTCGACCCGACTGGCCGACTCCTCATGGTCAGAAACGGCGGCAATCTGGATCAGGATGGCGGCTAGGGGCTTATGACGCCCGATCGACAAGTTCGGTTATATTGGTCTCCTCGCCGCGCTGCGTCGGGCGGCGCCGTACCACGAGATTCGCGATGATGATCTGAACGGCCTCTTCGTGTTGGTTGAGCGTCGTCGTTCGCACCTTGATCAATCCCTGATCTGGACGTGACCTCGAGGGTCGCACCTCCAGGACCTCGCTCTCGATGCGCAACTCATCCCCCGCTCGTACGGGTCGTGGCCAGCGGAACTCGTCCGCCCCTGCGCCCACGATGCCGCCGGCGGGTTTGAGGTCGCTCTCGACCAGGAGCCGCATGGTGACCGCGGCCGTGTGCCAACCGCTAGCGGCCAGCCCACCGAATATTGTGTCGCGCGCTGCGTCCTCATCGAGATGGAAGGGCTGCGGATCGAACTCGGCGCCAAACGTCTTGATTCGCTCCTTGTCGATCTGCAACCGGCCAGAGCGAAACGTCTGGCCGACGGCAAAGTCTTCGAGATAGCGGCCAGTCAGTTTCATTGATCTCCCTCGTGCGCGAGAACGCGCGGCCGTGACCAGACGATCGGGCCGAACCAGGCACCGGTCGCGACAGCCGCGGCGGTGATCAGCCCGAACGCGGCGAGCGCCGCGCCGAGCGCCGCGAAGACGACCGAGACGTCGGCGCTCCAGTGCAGCGCCAGCCAGCCACCGCCGGCGGCAATCCCAAGCCGCACCAGGTTGGCGAGCAGTGGCCACAGGAGCCGTCCCGCGCCCTGCGACGCGAAGTACAGCGCCAGGCCAAGTCCGAAGAGACCGTAGAACGGCCCGACCGCACGGAGATAGCGCGAGCCGGTGTCGAGCATCGCCGGGTTGGTGTCGAACAGCGAGAGCCAGGCGTGCGGGAACGCGGCCGCAGAGAGCCCGATGATCTCGGTGAGACCCGCGGCGATCCCAGCCCCGATCCAGGCAGCGCGCAGCGCCCGGTCACGCTGGGCGGCACCGATGTTGGTGCCCACCATCGCGACGAGCGGGCCGCCGAGCCCGAACACGAGAGGGATCAGAAGGTACTCGAGCCGGGAGCCTGTCCCGTAGCCTGCGATCGCCGCAGGTCCGAAGCGGCCGACGAAGCCGGTGGCGATCGCGATCGTGAGGTTCGTCTGGATGGTGACCAGGGCGGCGACCGCGCCCACACGCAGGATGTCGCGGAAGAGCGGCCAGCGGAGGCGGACGCCACTGAAGAGAAGATTGACCACGCTACGTCTCGCGCGAAGATACGCGATCAGCGCGATGCTTCCGACGACGTAGTAGGCGATCACCGCGACGGCGCCACCGGCGACGCCGAGAGGCGGGACCGGTCCCCAGCCGAAGATGAGGCACGGAGACAGCGGGATCAGTACCGCAGCGCCCACAACGGTGACCACGGCCGGGAACGCCATGTTGCCGGTGCCGCGGATCACGCTTGCCAACGAGTTGAAGACCCAGATCAGAATGGCGCCGGAGAAGACCACATTCGAGTAGGTCTGCGCCGCCGTGAGGGACGCGCCGCTCCCGCCCATGACGCTGTAGAGCCAGTGGCCGCCTCCCAACACGGCCAGCGTGAAGAGCAGCCCGAAACCAACCGCGATGGCGAGCGCGTGCATCGCCAGCGCATCGGCGTCGTTGCGACGTCCGGCGCCGAGCGCGCGGGCGATCGCGGCCGAGATCCCGCCGCCCATGGCCCCCGCCGACATCATCTGCATCAGCATGAGCACGGGGAAGACGAGCGCGACGCCGGCCAGAGCGTCGGTGCCAAGTTTGGCGACGAAATACGTCTCGATGAGGCCGACCGCGGCCTGCACGAACATGACCAGCACGTTTGGCGTCGCCAGCCGCAGGAGCGTGCTCACGATCGGCCCCTCGAGCAGGACGCGGGTTCTCGGGTCGAACCGCGGCTTCACGGCGTCAATACTTGGAGCCTGGGCTTCCATGGATTGCGCTTTCTTCCAAGCGCGCGGGCTATCGCTTTCAAACCTGCGTTGCCGAGCGCGCGGTGTGCGGCGTTGCCGATGTGGATGGCTGATGAACCGACAGACATGCGGCGATCGCCCGATGGACCGGTGTCGGGACCCCGAGCTTCAGGCCTCGCCGAACGACCGCTCCGCTCAGCGCCTCGATCTCGAGCCGACGGCCGTCGGCGAGGTCTCGGGCCATCGACGATCGCCACTCGGGAGGTAACGTCGCGGCCTGCTGGATGGTACGATCCACTGCGTCTGCTGGCAACGGCACCCCTTCCGCCAGCGCGATTCCCGCGATCTCCTCGCATGCGGTGGTGACGAGTCGGCGACTCTCGGGGCCCGCGAGGAGCGGACCGATGCCCGAGCGCGCGAGCGCCGTCACGCCACCGACGCCTGCGATGAACAGGAACTTTTCCCAGAGCACGCGAGTGATGTCGGACGAGACCTCGTGAGGAATGCGGCTCTGCTCGAATGCGCTGGCAATTCGCTGAACGCGTTCGGTCATGGCCCCGCTGATCTCACCGAAGACGATCCTGCCTGGGCCGCCGGTGCGAAGGACGACACCGGGACTGGCGAGCTGGAGCGCGATGTAGACCGCACCGGAGAGCACCGCGCCGGAGCGCACGATGGAGGCGATCGTTTCGACGTTGTCGATACCGTTCTGGAGGGTGACCACGGCGGTGTCCCGGGCCATCAGCGGCGGCAACGCCTGAGCCGCAGGCACCGTATCGTACGACTTCACGCAGAAGAGGACGAGATCGACGGGAGCGAGGCTCTTGGTGTCGGCGACCGCATTGACGGGGATCGTGGACTCTCCCTCCGGGGTGCGCACCGTGAGGCCGCGTTGTTGCAGCGCCTCCAGGTGCTCCCCTCGCGCGATGAATGCGACGTCGTGTCCCCCGTTTGCGAGGAGCGCCCCGTAGTATCCGCCGATCCCACCCGATCCGAACACTGCGAGTCGCATGCTAGGAGCCTCCGTGTTTTGTAGCCTCGAGGGCGTTGGCCGCACGGCGACTGAACACAAGGCTGGTGACACCGCCTGCCACCGTCCGCCGCGTGATGGCCGTGTGCCGGGCGAGCAAACGGAGCGCGCGGCGATTGTCCGTCAGCACGTCGGCGCTGAACTGATGGTTGCCGCGCTGCTCTCCCGCATGAAGGATCTCCTGGAGGAGGAGCGAGCCCAGGCCAAGTCCTTGCCAGTCGTCCACCACGACGAGACCGATGTCAGCTGTCCCTTCGTCGGAAATGCCGTATCGCGCCACTCCGACCAGCTCGGGCTCCTGTCGGTCGTCGACTTCGGCGACGACCGCCATCCGCCGTTGATAGTCGACGTTGGCGAAGGCGTGCGCCTCCTCGGGAAGGAGTCGACGGAAGGAAAAGAATCGCTGGTACAGCGTATGTGAGCTCAACCTACGGCACAGCGCCATCAGACGAAACTCGTCGTCGGGGCGGATCGCGCGGACGCGCACGCAGGCGCCGTTGCGCAGGATCACGCCTTGTTCGGGGCCGGCCAGGTCTCGTGGGATCTCGACAGCCATGCCGAGGCTGTTTCAGGCTCGCGCGTTCACGACGCTCTGCAGCACGGCCCTGGGCGCCGCACCGAGGACCCGGTCTACGACCGCCCCCTGCTTGAAGAACAGGATCGTCGGGATCGACTGGATCCCGTAGCGAGCCGCCAACCCGTGATTCTCGTCGACGTTGACTTTCATCAACGCCACTCGGCCTTCTGAGGCCGCGGCCAGCTCCTCGAGGACCGGCGCGATCGCACGGCATGGGCCGCACCACTCGGCCCAGAAGTCGACCATCACGAGGCCCTCGGTCGCGGCCAGCATCTGGTCGAAGTTCGTGTCGGTCAGGTGGATCGTCTCGACCACCTCGCGATTCGGGCTCGGACTCATCTCGATTCCTCCTGTCTCTAAGACGTCAGTCCGAACCGGCAGGATTCGCCAGTATGATGTAGATGCATGTATAATGCGCGCATGTCGTCTATGACGCGAGGAGGGACCAGGCTGACGACCGGACGGGACCGTGGACGGCTGTCGCCCTGCGTGTGCAACACGCTCCGCATGGTCACCCGCATGGTGACGCAGCTCTACGACGATTGCCTGCGGCCGAGCGGTCTCCGGGTGACGCAGTTCAGTATTCTTGCGGCGATCGCACGCCTACGTGAGGCGAGCCTGAAGCAGCTGGAGGACGAGCTCGCCATCGACCAGACGACGCTGACGCGGTCGCTGTAAGGAAGCGACGACTGGGCCACGAGAGAAGGCGCTCATCGCTGCGTAAAGTTTGATTGTGCGCTTCGCGTTCCCGCTGTTCCTTCTGAGAAGGCTGCTTCGTGCTCAGATGGCGCGCCGGAGCACCGACGGGCGGGACGAGTCGCGATACGGCGCCAGGCGCGAGCGGCCGTAGGCGACGAACGCAGCGAGGAGCGCGACGACCAGGTTCATCAGCGCCACCGCGACCATACCGCCAGCCCACATGACGACCGTCGCTCCGATCATGATGATCACCAGCCCCACCGCGGCCAGCGGGGTCAGGACCGGCCGGACGCGCAGAAGCCCGGGAAGCACCAGGCCGAGCGCGCCGAGCACCTCGGCCACGCCGATGAACCTCAAGAACCAGACGGGCAGCGCAACCGGTCCCGCCATCTGGTCGGCCGACATGACCAGCTTCGCGCCACCGGCAAACAGGAAGAGGGCCGCGAGCAGGCCCTGGATGATCCACAGCGCTACGTTCATCGTCGATCTCTCGCGCCCGATATCCATATGTGACCTCACCCCTCTGATTCTGGAGCTCACGACTGTACATACGCGTCAGCGTTGCCGACTCTCGTTCGGCCTCTTGCCGCCTCGTACGCGGACATCGTTAGTGTCCTTACGAGGATGCTGCCTACAGAAGGGTTTCTCACAATCCGCCGACCGCTCCAACGCAGAGCGGCGCCGGAGTCTCGGGATGCGGCTCGGCCAACTATTCAGGCGAGCGGGCCACCACGATGGCGCCAGCCAAGTTGCCAGCCAGTGATGGGAGTCGCCCGGTCCACGTTATCGCCGGAACAAGATCTTCGCCTGGCTTGTCCGGCGGATGCCACCGGTCTCCTATCTCGCTCCAGCGCCTGAAGCAGTTCAGCCACTAACGAAGCGCATCGAGGAGTGCGTTCGCGGCTAGCAGATCGGCGGTCGTGAACCCTTCTGTGAACCGCCGGTAGACGGGGGCCAACACCTTGCGCGCCTGGGTGGTCCGGCCCTGCCGACGGTAGAGCCGGGCAAGGCTCGTCGCGCTCCGCAGCTCCCACGAGAGAGCGTCCTGGCGTCGCCCCCACTCGAGCGCCTGTTTGAAGCATTCCTCGGCGTTGGCGACGTCGTTCGGGGCAGCCCGCACGAGGAGCAGCTCGCCGTTCTTGCGCAGCAACTCCGCAAAGCACCATCCTTCTTCAATCCGCTTGGCGCGAGCCAGCGCGCGCTCCATCACCACAAATCCCTCCGCAAGGTGCCCGGCACCGCTGAGACCCTCCGCCAGTTCCGCAAGAAATAGATTCGTGTGGTAATGAAAGGCCTCGGGGACTCCCTCGAGCCCCGCCCGCAGCAGTCGCGAGCCAGCGCCGCTATCGCCGCGTTTGATGAGGAGCACCCCCTCGAAGCATTGCCCCCACGCATTCCAGCGCTCCAGCGCATGCTTCATCGCGAGATCAATCATCAACTTCACGAACTGGCCCGCGGTCGTCAGCTCACCGGCATAAAGCGCGATCGGAACCGCGTGGAAGAGCGCGTACACGAGTGAGGCAGGGTGGTCCTTGATGCGGGCGTAATCGACGATGCCGTCCACAATTCGCATGGCCTGATCGGCGAATCCCTGTAGCCACACAACGCGCGCGTAGTAGCAATGGTTCACGACTCGCTGGTCCCATTGATAGCGGATGATGTGGGAGCGGCGTGCGGACGAGAAGTCGGCACCGATGATCGGCTCGAGGTGTCGGCGCGCACCGGGCTGGTCTCCCAGAATGTGCAAGACGACGCCGACCAGTCGGTCGCCGATGAGGGCATCAGTAGGGTCGGTCGTCTTGGCCGCGACGGTGCGGAACTTCTGGGCGATCGCAAGCGCGCCCCGATAGTCACCTGTCATGAGGCGATACACATACAGCACAAACATCGCCCGCAAGCGGTACTCGCTGTTGTCCTGGCTCTCTGCAAGGTCGAGGGCTTTCGTCAACGCGGCGATCATCTCCGGGCTGCCGATACCCTCTGTATGCAAGATGACGAGTCCCAGCGCGAGAAACAGTTGCATGTCGCGGCCCGGGTTGGAGGGCACGTGCGGTCCGAGATGTGCAATCGCTTGTTCGACCCGTACGCGGCATTCCGTCATCAACGATAAGTGCATCCACGCTGGCACGGTCGCCACCGTGAGCGCGACGCCAATGGAGGCATCGCCTCTCGGCGAGAACGCCCAGTCCAGGGCGCGCCGGACGTTGTCGACCTGACGGCCGTACACGGCCAGCCAGTCGGCGGGCGGGCTCGTCTTCCATTCCAGCTCAGTGCGCTCGCAGAGCTTGCTGTAGTATTCGGCGTGGCGGCGCGCGAACTGATCGAACTCTCCACTTGCGGTCACTTTCTCGAGTGCGTAGGCGCGCGTCGTCTCGAGAAGGCGATACTGCGCGACCGTAGCGGCGACATCCGCCGAGACGAGGGACTTCGTCACCAAGCCGGCGACGGCATCGACGACGTCCTCGGCCGACACATCGACGCTCGCAGCGACTTCGCTTGCGGCTTCGAGTACAAAACTCCCTGCAAAGACAGCCAGCCGCTGAAGGACTACGCGTTCGCGGTCTGAGAGAAGCTCGTAACTCCAGTCGAGCGTCGCGCGCAGCGTCTGGTGCCGCGGGAGCGCCGTACGGTGGCCGCCCGTGAGCAGCCGGAATCGGTCGTCGAGACGGACGGCGAGCTCTTCCAGCCCGAGCGTGGCGGTGCGGGCCGCCGCCAGCTCGATCGCGAGCGGGATGCCATCGAGGCGCCGACAGACCGCGCCCGCGATCACCGCGCTGCGCGCGTCCGGCGAGAAGCGCAGGTCCGCCGCTCGCGCCCGCGCGACAAACAGCTTGACGGCGGCGGCTTCCAGCAGATCTTCGCGATCCTGGGCGCCCTCCGCCGGCAACTCGAGCGAGAGCACTCGATAGACGTACTCCCCCGGCGCGCGGAGCGGCTCGCGGCTGGTCGCCATGACGCGGGCGTGCGGATTGGCGTTCAGCAGCGCCGCGGCCATGCGGGCCGCCGCCTCGATCACGTGCTCGCAATTGTCCAGTACGAGCAGGACGCGCTTGGCGCCGAGCGCCGTCGCCACGCGCTCGGATGACTCCGCGCCAGCGCGAAGCGTGAGCCCGAGCGCGGCCGCGACAGTGACCGGGACCAGCCCGGGATCGGAGAGCGGCGCGAGCTCGGCGACCCACACCCCGTCGGCGAAGCCCGGCAACAGCTCCCGCGCGACGTCCAGGCCCAGCCGCGTCTTGCCGATGCCGCCGGCGCCGATCAGGGTGACGAGTCGGTGGACTCCCAGGAGCTCCGTCACCTGCGCGAGCGCAGCCGCCCGGCCGATCAGCTCCGAGGTTGGCGCCGGGAGATTCGTCGGCGGCGGGGACTCCGGCTGCGCCGCTGTCGCGGTGGACAGGAGATCGGCGACCGGGCCCGGCCCGGCTTCCCGGCTAACGGGGTGGGACACCTCGGCCCGGTCTGGGCGAGTGGCTCGCGAGCGCAGGATTTCTTGGTAAAGCTGGTTGGTTTCCGCCTCGGGCTGTGTGCTGAGCTCCCGCTTCACTGCGTCCACGCAAAGCTGGTACTGGCGCAGCGCAGCCTCGCGGCGCCCGAGCCGCGCGTAAAGCCGCATGACCGCTCGGTGGACTGGCTCCTGCAGCGGGTCCAGCGCGAGGAGACGGAGACCAGTCTGGACAGCCGGCTCGGCGGCGCCGGCCTTCTGCTGATGGATGAGGAGGTGGCCCAAGCCCTGGATTGTCAGCTCGTGCAGACGCTCCCGCTCGGACGTGAGCCACTCCTCGAACGGGCGCTCGGCCAACACCAACCCGGCCAGCAGGTCGCCGCGGTAGAGGCCGGCGATCTGCTCAAGCGCCTCGGGGCGGCCATCGGCGACCAGTCGCTCGAACCGCGCCACGTCCACATCGACGACCGCAGGGTCCAGGGCCACGCTTAGGCCGTCGAGGACCAGGCCGGGCCGGGCGCTCCGGGGCAGGGCCTTCCCGATTTTCGAGAGCGTGTAGCGCAGGTTGCCCCGGGCCTGGGCATCCTGCATGTCACCCCACAGAAGGGTCGCGAGCTTCTCGCGCGGGTGGGCCTGGCCGAGCGGGAGAGCCAGATAGGCCAGGAGGGCCTGGGCCTTCCTGGTGGGGAGGAGGAGCGCAGCGCCGGCTTCGAGTTGTGCTTGAAATCCCCCCAGAAGCGTGAGTTTCAGGCCTGCCGCGGGCTTCAATGCTCCTCCAGGGTTCCCGGCAAGAGGCGTTGCTGAGTATGCCATAGGCCCCCACCGCCCTCCACCTGGCCCCCGCCCGCTCACGCCATTTCTCACGCTGCCGGCCACGATTCGCACACGGAGGCCCGCGTACAACGGTCACGAGGGAATAGACATGGGTGATGACCAAGGGAGCGGGGGCATGGAGCCGACAGAGCATCTTGGCGAGTACACGACCCTCATCGTTCGGATCCGGCAAGACGACGCCGGACGGCTGAGCGGGGTGGTGGAGCGCGCGAGGACGGGAGAGAAGGTCCGGTTCCACGGGCTGGAGACCCTGAGCCGCGCCGTAGCCTCTCTGCTTTCGACCACCGAACGAAGCTGACGATGACGACGACATTGGGGACGAGTGCGGACCGCCGCCAGAGCGGGCGGCACTGCCAGAAGACCGGCGGCCGCGAAGGAGGGTGAGATGGATCGCACTGCGTGCGTAATGGAACGGACCTATCTGGAGCCCGGGGTGGACGAGCAGCCTCCGCATTTCCCTCGAAAATCCATCGATCCGGACGCTGCTCTCCTGGCGCAGCTGCGACGAACGGACACGGGGGCGGCGGAGGCCCTCGTGGGCGCCTACGGGGATCGCGTCTACCGCCTGGCCATTCGCATCACGGGCAACGCGTCGGACGCCGAGGAGGTCGTCCAGGACGCCTTCTGGAGCGTGCTGAGGAACATCGGGACGTTCCGGGGCGATGCGTCACTCGGATCCTGGATCTACCGGATCCTCGTCAACGCCGCGTATCAGAACGTGCGCCGCCGCCGACATCGCCGCGACGAGATCTGTTTGGAGGACGTCCTGCCCTCGTTTCAAGAGGACGGTCGGCACGCCGGACAGATCAGCGACTGGTCGGCGCGGATCGACGACCCGGCGATCCAGACGGAGTTGCGTGACGCACTGGACGCGGCGATCGAAGACCTCCCGCCCGAGTACCGAGTCGCGATCGTTCTGCGCGACGTGGAAG
>WNFO01004874.1_pt1 | contig 11633 bp, 14 predicted proteins | sample 5400251 | NCBI WGS metagenome assembly WNFO01 (sample SAMN13153354, study PRJNA577476) | soil metagenome | isolation source: 100 cm saprolite under Madrone tree | place: USA:California | collected 2016-06-14
GCCAATACGTCTGCCTTCTCAATCTTCGGCGGCTCCGCCAGTAGCTCGGGCGCTTTCTCCATCAGCGCCTTGGCAACTTTTCCTGACAGATGCGCGTCGCGTCCGGCATCATCCGGAAATGCGTCGAAGATGGCGAAGGTGCTTGGGCCAAGGCGAATGCCAAACCAGGCGGTCGTTGCAGGCTCTTGTGCAACCAAACCCTGCCCGTCGCGCAGAAATTTGGCGACTTCGTTTTCTTTGCCCGGTTTTGCCTCCAGTTTAACAAATAACGCTTTCGTGGTCATGTGGTGATCTCCTTGTTACTGTTTTGCTGTCCAGCTGTGGAGATCCTATCTTTGTTTTAGTTTGAGTCGAACGGAATCAGTCCTCAGCTCGATCGGTACGTCCCAACTTTTGACCGGCAAAACCTCTGGATAATCGGAGGCGGCGAGCTTGCCGCTGCCGCGATGGAAAGAAATACAACTACGGCAATCGTGAGCGTCGCCCGCGTCATTGCGCCTTTTCATATCATTTTGTCATTGCCCTGTGGAGAGCAAAAGCGGCAGAATCCGCCGCGTGAAGTGGCAAATAACGCTGGCGATCTTGGCGACGCTGTCGGCGTCATTCGCACTTGCCGAGGACTTCAAAACCATTAACGGCAAAGAATACAAAAACGCTACGATAAGCCGAGTCGAACCTGACGGAATAGTGATTACGTTCTCCGGCGGGATCGTGAAAATTCCATTCACGAAACTGAGCGAAGAACTGCAACGAAAATACAATTACAATCCTGAAGCAGCGAAGGCATTCGCGGAGCAGACAGATCACATCAAACGCGACCAACACGAGGGCGCCGCACAAGAACTCGAAGATGCCCGCAAAAGGGCAACTCCGGCAGCCGTGGAGTTGAAATATGACCCTCCCGAAGAGCTAGCCGCCGATGCTCACAAAGCGGCCCGCGCGAAGATGTTTTCACCTGAAGAAGAGAACGGAGAGCTCGCGAAGATTCCGCCCGGTGGCGCGTTAGAGGTAAAGCTTTATGCGATCAGCATCGGGGCGGCCAATCCGAAATGGCTGAAGTATATCATCGGCAATTCTGCCGGTGAAGTGCTCGAACGAAAGCAAGGTCATCCCTTCGTGCCCTCATCCGAGAGTGAATTTCGGTGGTCTGGGGTTGATTACGTTAAACTTCCAGCATTCAATGATTCACTCCGCGTGCGGGTTTACCACGAGCTTTTTGGCAATCTCGGCGATTATGTTATTCCGCGTAATGGGCAGCCGCAGCGCCTTCCATGAAAAACCGCCCGTGGCTGCTGTGTGGAGCGCAAAGAAAGCGTGGTGAAGTATGGGGAAGTCATCGCTGACAATCTCAAGAAACGCCGTTGGAGTTTGGGTTATGTCTCAACCCTGGATTCTCGCCGGCGAACGATCTGGATCGCTGACGCGCACCGCGATGACAGGAAGCGTTTCGTTGTGCGTGTAGATGAAAGCTGACCGCGTTTGGTGAGGTCGAATCAGCGGCAGACTCCCCAGTCCTAGCCCTCAGGAGTCCAGCCAATCTCTTTCCCCTCATAAGGGCGAATTCCGTGCGATCGAGTCCGTCCAAGTCAATCGCCCGAGAGCATCTTTTATCGGCGCAAGGCACGTCCATGCTGGCCGCCGCGCACGTTTCGAGTGTTAGTGAATACTGGCGCTACAATTCACAACGATCGGCATAGTGTGGATCAAACATTCATGGCGATCCAGGAGATGGAACGCTTTGCGCGGCCCATCCCAACACTCCGGTATCACTGCGTCATCCTCGACTCTTCATTCGCGGCCGCACTTTTGTCGCCTTACTCGGCCCAAGTATTGAGGAGGGCATCGCCGGATTCGGCGACACCGTTCAAGCGGCACTGCGCGCGTTCGACAGGCAGTATTCGCGTTCTCTAACGCCGTCCCACGTGGAAATAATTCCGAAAAGACTGTTTTTTGCGTTTACCAGGAATCGAACGCCGACTGCCGCTCGATTGCCAACCGGACATCGCCTCACTACCTATGTCGCGAAACGATTCCCCTAAGAATCGCGCGCAGCCGGTAAAAATCTAACGGTTTAACGAAATAGTGATCAAAGCCGCACGAAAGACCACGCTTTCATCCTTCCCAATTCCAAGACCAGTGAGCGCAATCGCGACGAGCGGTTGCTTAGACTTAGCTACCGTTACGAGATTGCAGCCATCTCCATCTGGCAAACGAATGTCGCTCAAGAGGACATCGAACTGCCATTTGTCCAGGAGCGCACTGGCCGTTCGGTAGTCCGGCGCAGCGACGACGTCATAATGGAAATGCCTTAGAAGTCGCGAAACTGTTTGGCGGCTGTAGTTATGAAGCCACAACCGACCGAATCGAAGCGCATCCGCGGAAATCAGATCGACCCCACAATGATCGGTTCCCATTGAATCCGACAAGCATGCCTTTCTTGTGTCACGTCGAAATCGACGCAAGATTTCAGAACACTATGCCGCGGGTGTTGCATAAGGAAATAGAACCTTCGCCTATCTATTTCCGCGACACGGCAATGTTACAATTGCGTGACATCGCCGTGCGACCTGATATGGAGATTCGACCAAATGATAGTGAAACTCACTTATGCAGAACGTGATACGATCTTGGCCGCACTACGACGATGGCAAAGCTATCCCGCAGCAAGGGAAGCAGACTCCATCGCCACAGGCGGAGGAAAACGTGGGCCGCTTGATAACGCGGAGATTGAACGGATCTGCAAACGTATGACCAAAATGGAAAGGAAACGCGATGCACGCTTGTTTCGTCAATCAGACAATGGCATGCATGAGCGGAAAGCAGCCGAAGGCGTTGAACAACAGCCTTGCTCCCGCACACAACAACACCCCAATACTCCAGCTGCCCACACGCTGCTGGCCAAGCAGCAGAATGTCGCGGGCAGAACGAGAGAGAAAAATCCAAGAGTTCGCCGAATCTCAGGGTTGTAATGCCGCAATTCTCGACGCTGGGTTCGGTACGCGGGCGATACCTTTAAAAGCTTGAACCTAGTATCGACGCGTCGATCTAATCAGTGACGCGCTGCCCATTCGGTCGGCGGAAGCGTTTTAGGATACAAAGGCAATTGGTTCGCAATCCTATCCGGAAAAAGTAACGGAAATGTTTCTTTTGTTGGTCTCCGCAGGATTGGAATGTGAGCGATATGGAAGCCATGCGTACCGATCAGAACAGCCTTGGGTTGCTCGAGGCCCCATCAGACAAGCTTTGGGGAAACGCAAACAGCCGGATGGAAATGTGCGCCACCCCCGCCCAGGACGTTTACGAGATCCGTCCCCGCAAGGACCGGGACGGCTTTGATCTGATCGGCGATCGGCTGCGATTCGGCCCAATTTGGTATGCAGGACCCGACGCAGTCCGCTACGCGGTCGCGTACGCGAAGTACCGCTCTCTGTCTCGCTCGCACCGGGCGATCATCCGCGTGTTTAATGAAGAGGGCAAGGTGACCGAGACACACGCTGGAGAAATACCAAGCAGGAAATCCAATCGGGTTCGTCGGAACCGTGGCGGGACTTAATGACTGCGCACTGACCATCAAAGATTACCAGCTTCTAACGATGATGTGCTCGTGGGAAGGGAAAAAAGAGCGCGAGCGTCATTCTCATCCGCCTGCGCCCGGCTTTAAATGAAACAAACTTCTCATGAGCTATCCTCACCCGAGGCAGCCCAACTACGACTCTTAATCGCAGCAGGCGAGCGGGGTCAAGCATGAAAAGATTGCTCTAGAACTCGCAAAACTCGCCCGCGGGCTCGTGCGCTTCGATCACGTTGCCCGATTCATCGTAAACGCGAATCACAGCGTCGTGTGACCGGCTGCGAAACTTTGCGTAGCCGATAGCGCTGCCGACTGCATCCGGTTCGCCATACCACAAGCGACCGAAAGGGAGCGCATCGGAAATCAGATCAAAGCTTGCTCCATAGTGACGAAGGCGCGCCGTCCATTGGGTGATATGCGGTTTCATTTTCTCACCAAATGTTTCCCGTGCCGGGCGTGTAAGCGGCGCTGATGACCGCTATCACTGATGAGCGTGTCGCATTGGACCACGCCGCTGCAGAGCAGTGAAGGATCGTCTCGGCTATTCCAAGCCGCTCTTTTTCATTTTAGATCGTTCGCGTCAGGACTGAGACTTCGTAATCGCCATTGATTCCGTAATCGGGCCGCTTGCAAATGAAAGCGAACATTGTCGCCACTACGTGAGATGAATTGGACCTGCGTTACCGGTAGGAAGGGTAACGGTGTTACTGGTCTGATCCTGCGCGACACTTGTCTAACACGATGCTCAAGCCAGGAGGTTTGATATTATGTGGTAGATCATCTCCTGTTTTCCAAGGCGGCGAAACTGGCCATCTATTAAGACGCTTATCTATCCTAATCTCTTTTTCTGTGGGCGGGTCTGAAGCGTTTTGAATGACGGTAACTATGCGGAATTCGGTTGTACGTTCAGTCAGCTTGAAGCAGACCAGGTATGAGCTGCGATCGCGCTTTACCCCGGCGCCTGGACTGGTGAGCACAACATGAAAGAGATAAAAAGGCCAATCTTTGTCTACAATGTCTACCTTCTCGAATCTCGCTGAGAAGGGATGCGACACACCATCCCACACCAAGAATTGGGCTTGTCTGCGTGCAAAATCATCGTTGTTAGCCGCATCAAAAAGCCAGTCGAGACTTCCAGCGTGCGTTTGGAATGTGGCAACCGTTAGTGCGATTAGTATAACAGTGAGCTGTCGCATAAGGGTTGCTAGGCTTCTAATCCGCTTGGCTCCTCTCGTGACCGCCCGATAAAGCGGAATCATGGAACTTCGTTTTGGCTGAAATTGCGACGTAATGCGAATAAAAAACTGACGCGCTACGGAATCTCTGAGCCGAATTCGCCGTCACTGACACGGGTGCGAATTTTCATTTTTGGCCGAACTGCTGCGACTGTGCGGATGATTTTTCCGCGCTCATTCGTGGTGATGCTGTAGCCGCGGCGTAGCGTCGCGTCCGGCCCGAGCACGCGCAGAATTCCTTCGATGTGCCGGAAACGGTGGCTCGCGTTTTCCAGTAAATGGCCGGGGCACGCAATCAGCCGCCGCTGTAGATCGGCAAAACGGTTCCGACGCATCATGAGTTCGCGTGCGGGGCTGCGCGCCTGTAACGCAGCCGCGATATGGACTAGGCCGCGTCTGTAACTGTCGATCTTGTGCATGAGGCAGCGATGCAGAGTCTCGCCGACGTGATCCAGCCGTTGTTGCGCGTCGCGGACCCGGCTCAGTAACTGGCGCGCAAGCGTGCGCGTGCAACCGTCGATCCGTCGCCGAAAATCAATTATATCGGGCACAATCAATTCCGCTGCGGCACTGGGTGTGGGTGCGCGCAAATCCGCGACGAAATCGCAGATCGTAAAATCGATTTCGTGGCCGACCGCGGAGACAATTGGCACTGCGGAATTGAATATCGCTCGTGCGACAATCTCTTCATTGAACTCCCAAAGATCTTCAATGCTCCCGCCGCCGCGCGTGACCACCATAAGATCGAGAGGCGCAAACGCCTCGTTAGGTAAAGCGAACTCTCGAATCGCAACGGCGATCTCCTGCGCCGCGCCCGCTCCTTGAACGCGAACTGGATTGATCAAAATCTGCAACCATGGCGCGCGACGCCGCAGCACGTTCAGCACATCGCGAATCGCTGCGCCGGTCGGTGAGGTTACGATTCCGATGCGTCGCGGGAATTTCGGCAACGGCCGTTTCCGTTCGGGCGCGAATAATCCTTCCGCTTCGAGCTTGCGCTTCAGCGCTTCGAATTTCGCCTGGAGCACGCCGATTCCGCGCGGCTGAAGGATCTGTACGTTGAGTTGATACTGTCCGCGCGCTTCGAAAACCGTGACGGTTCCGTAAACCTGCACTTGGGCTCCATCGACAAGAGGCTGTCGCAACGGCGCCATGGTGTCTCGCCAAATCACGCACGCAATCTGAGCGCGCTGATCTTTTAGAGTGAAATACTGATGTCCGCTGGGATGTAGCTTGTAATTTGAAATTTCGCCCTGCACCCAGACGGCGCCGAATTTCGTCTCCAGCGTGCCGCGGATGCTTCGCGTTAGCTCAGCGACCGTGAAGACTTTTGAGGTCTGCGGGAAGAGGTCGCCGGTTAGCTGCATTGAAGAAACGTCCAACGTCCAACCCGCCTTCGCAAACCACGGTGCGGCAGGCGCTCAACTCCGAAGAATGGCGAGCAGGCGTCCAAGGTTTAACTTCAAGCTTTACCGGATCACTGCCCCAGATATCCATCACTCTTGACAGAGTCGCCGATGCGGGGATTATCGCGCGCTTATGAAAATTCGTGTCGTCTTCGCTCTTATCATTAGCGTACTGCTTCTCACTCTGGTCGGTTCCGCTCCAAAAATCGAAGCGGGCCAAGGGCATTCCCAACGGCCCTTCAAGATTGGTGTGCTTGCGTCGTTGATGGGCTCGGGGTCGTCGCTCGGGAAAAACACGGTTGCTGCGCTTGAAATTGCTGCTGACCAGATTGAAACAGCGACGCGCGGTCGAACTCGATTTCGATTGCTCGTTCGCGATACGCAGCACATTCCATCGAAGGCACTCGACGCGATCAAGGATCTCGACAGTCGCGGCGTGAACATTGTCATCGGCCCGCAATCGAGCTCTGAAGTTGCCGCGATTAAGCCTTATGCGGACGCGCACAATATCCTGGTGATCAGCCAGGGCAGCACCGCGTCTTCGCTCGCGATCCCAGGCGACAACATCTTTCGGTTTTGTCCAAATGACAGGCGCGAAGCGGAGGCGCTCGTTGCTTTGCTGCGGCATGATGGCATCCACGCGATTGTTCCGCTTTGGCGAAACGATGCGGGCAACAACGGCCTGCACGATTCGGTTAAAATACGATTCCAGGCATTTGGAGGCAGAGTAGCTTCAGGTTTTCGTTACGAACCGACGACCACGGACTTTTCCGCCGCGACAAACTCTATCGCATCACAAATTGCAAGTCTGATCAGCGGGGGCACGGATCCCTCCACGATCGCTGTTTATTTGGCCGCGTTCGATGAGGTCGTGGATATATTTCACAGCGCACAAGCGAACAGCCCCCTCTCAAATACCGCATGGTATGGCAGTGACGGCGTCGCGCTCTCTGCGGCCCTGACAGGCGATGCGACCGCGGCAGCGTTTGCGGTCAGCGTTGATTATCCCAATCCGATCTTCGGACTGCCTGACTCGCTTCGGAACGAGTGGCAGCCAATCGCCAACGCGATTCAAGCCCGTACAGGCATCACGCCCGATGGATTTGCGTTGTCGGCCTACGACGCGCTTTTTGTAGTGCAGCGTGCGTTGACTGACGTGAAGCAGCCGAACAAGAAATTCGACAACTTCAAAGCAGCCTTTGTACAGAAAGCCGACGCTTACCACGGCGTGACTGGCTCAACTGCACTCGACGCCGCCGGCGACCGTCTAAACGGTGATTTCGATTTTTGGGCCGTGCGACTACAGGATGGCAGCTACACGTGGGTGCGCATCGGAGCGTACAGTAACGGCGTCCTTACGCTGTTTTGAGGTAGGGGCGGTTCACCCGAACCGTCCGGGCGATTGAGGTCAATCGCCCCTACCTGGCGCATGAGCAATGACTCGATCCAAACCAGACGCGGACTCCAGCTTGATCGGGTCGTGTTGCTCGGCCGCACATTCGAAGAGTACCGCCGCTACTTTCTGCTTGAGCCGGATGATCTTATAGGAAAAAGAGTTTTGGATGTGGCGGGCGGGGTCAGTTCCTTTTGCGCGGAAGCCAACGAGCTGGGCATAAACGTGACTTCGTTCGATCCAATCTATTCGCTATCGCCGGAAAAAATCACGGAGCGTTCCGAGCCAGACCTTGAATCAATTTACCGGACCATTGGATCTGTGCCGACCTATCGCTGGGGCTTTTACAAAAATCCCGAATACATGCGCGCATTGCGAAAACGCTCCTCCACAATCTTTCTCCGGGATTACAAGATCCATCCGGACCGTTACGTAGCGGGAGAGCTGCCGAGACTATCGTTCGCAGACGATGAGTTTGATCTGACTCTCGTGTCCTATTTTCTTTTCGCGTACCAGGACCGGTTAGGCTACGAGTTCCACCGCGAATCGGTCCTTGAAATCATGCGCGTGACACGAGGCGAAGCACGCATTTATCCGGCTGTGACGTTCGAAGCACGGCCAAGTGAATACGTTCCAATACTGCGATCCGATCCGACGCTCCAAAGCTTTGTATTCACAGAAATAAGAACCGATTTTGAATTTCTGGTGAATTCCAACTCGTTCCTGAAGGTGACGCACCGTTAGCCAGTGTGGGTATCGGGGCACTCAGGCTGCTGCACATTATTTGCGGCCCTCGTAGAACGCATATGTGTTCACGCGCCAAAGGCGCGGCATTCATCCGGAGCCTGGGACAGCGTCCCAGGTTTCGTGAATCCTCGAAGCCGTCAGCGCTGAAAGTCGATTCATTTTCAGCAGCGCTGGATTGAATCGCGCTTTCAGCGCTTGCTTGCTGTGGTTAATCGAATCGCTAGCGAGGTGCCCTAGGCTAGAGCTGACATAGCGCCTTCGGCGCTGGATGCGTGCGAGCGCGGCGCTGTGGATTTGTCGCCCCGGCGTTTCACAGAAACGCCCTACAATCGCTCAGCATGGCCACATCATTGGCCAAACAAGTCCGTTTGCGCGCCGGCGGGAGGTTTAAGCCCAAGCTTGCGATATGCGTTCGCTGTGGCGACGCGGCCTTGCGCGGTTCGTTTGATATAGCCTTCCATGATCAAGTAAGGCTCGTTGACTTCTTCGATGGTGCCAGCTTCTTCGCCGACAGCGACTGCGAGCGAACTCAATCCGACAGGACCACCACCGAACTTGTGGATCAACGCTTCGATGATGCGCTTATCCCATTGGTCGAATCCGTCGCGATCGATCTCAAGCATCACAAGCGCGCGATCAGCGAGTTCAGCGGTGATTTTGCCGTCGGCTTTCACCTGCACATAATCGCGCACCCACCGCAAAAGATTGTTTGCGGTGCGCGGCGTGCCGCGTGAACGCGCGGCGATCTCGGCCGCGCCTGCCGAATCAATCTCCACTCCAAGCAAGCGCGCGCTGCGCATGATGATTTTCTGCATTTCCTCCGCATTGTAATAATCGAGCCGTGCGGTCATACCGAAACGCGAGCGAAGCGGCGCGCTCACCATCCCGGCGCGCGTGGTGGCGCCAATCAATGTGAACTTCGGCAAATTGAGGCGCAGACTTCGCGCCTGTGGTCCCTGATCGATGATGATGTCCAGGCGGTAATCTTCCATCGCGGGGTAAAGATATTCCTCGATGGCCGGTTGCAGCCGATGGATTTCGTCGATGAAAAGCACGTCGCCTTTTTCAAGGCTCGTTAGAAGACCGGCCAACTCGCCCGCTTTCTCAATCACCGGGCCACTGGTGTTTTTAATGTTCACGCTCATCGCGTTGGCGATGATGTAAGCGAGCGTCGTCTTGCCGAGGCCGGACGGCCCGCTCAAGAGAATATGTTCGAGCACGTCGCCGCGCCTTTTCGCGGCTTCCACCATCAACTCCAGGCGCTCGCGCACTTTTACCTGGCCGCTGAATTCGCTGAAGGCTGGCGGTCGCAGCGAAATTTCAAAAGCAGGATCTGGTTCCGGCGGTTTCATGATCGTTGAAGCGTTGAAGCGATTTGCCACTAGCTGCGCGCAGTGACAAGAGACGAATCATTTCACTACTCCAGCACTCCACTACTCCAAATTTTTTGTTAACACCAGCTCCGTGCCACGGCGTTTATGTACGTAATCGACTCCGTCAAACGCATTGCGAATGAGATATAGACCAAGGCCACCCGGCTTGATCATATCATGAGAGCGGCCCTTCATTTCATGGGGAAACACCTGTTCGCCGTAGTCGCGCAGCCGCATGCGCACGCATTTGCGCAGTCCCTCCATTCGCAATGAGATCAGTTGATCGTCGCGCAAACGGTAAGCGTATCGGATAACGTTCGTGCATGCCTCGTCGACGCCGAGCACCATCAGCAGCCGCTCTCTTTCGGAGAACGGATAGCCGTTGAGAAAATCGCGGACGCAGTTGCGCAGCAACGCCAGGTTGGCTGTGTGACTGCTGAATTCGACGTTTTTCCTCTTCATCGCTACCGGCCGAAAGGTGAGCAGATTCCGACGCTCGTTCAACCCCGAACGCTTTCGGGGTCAAGCGCGGAGTGCTTTGGAGTGCGCGGAAAAGTCTGCGCTTTGACAGCGGTCCGGCAGTTGCCGGATCGCCGCATTCCAAAACGTGATGGACACTCGCCGAAACCGCTGTTCAATTTTGCGTATGTGGCGATGGTTCATTGCGCTTTTGCTTTTGAGTATGCCGCAGGTTTGGGCGCAGGAGAACGCCACTGCTTACGAAGCATTGCGCGTTGTCGGCGCTGATCTCGGTCGCGGCGCGCTTAATCACATCGTGTCGATCACAGGCGTGAAAGGCGATCCGCAGCCTGGGAAGTGGAAAATTGTCTTGGAAGACCCGGAGGGTCGTGGTGTGCGCGAACTGCACGTTGCTGACGGAAAAATCGATTCCGATGATAGACCGGATCGCTCGACAGCGGGTTCTCCGGAAGGCGCAACAATTAATGTCTCGCGCTTGAACCTGGATTCCAGTGGCGCGTTCGCGGTGGCTAGCCACACAGCGGAAGTCTCGCATACTGGCTTTGCAACAGCGGATTACACGTTGCGCACGGATGAGCGCGGCGAACCGATCTGGATCCTGACCCTTCTGAACAGATCATCGCACCCAGTTGGCACGATATACATCGGCGCGACTCGCGGCACCGTAAAGAGAACCGAAGGAATGTTTGCCGGTGCGACCATGGAGGACGTAGAGAACGATTACGACGAAGGAGAAGGAACCGGCGTCATTAGCGATGTGAAGAAAAGAATTAAGCGCACGTTTCACAGGACACAGGATGAAGCGCGAGGCATGTTTGAGCGAGTAAAACGCTCGTTTTCCGATTTCATTAATCGGGAGTAGCAACACTAAATGAACGGCGCCTCCAATTCATCATGGCCGTCTCTGCCTTTTGCAGAGTGGAAAGATACCGCCAGCACTCTGCACATGTGGACGCAGATAGTCGGCAAAATTCGCCTGACGCTGACTCCATGGATCAATCACTCCTGGCACGTCACCCTTTATTTAACGGCGCGCGGCCTCACAACTTCTCCAATTCCGCATCCCGCTGGAATTTTCGAAATTCGTTTCGATTTCATCGATCACAAATTGCGCATCCTAAAAAGCGACGGAGCGGTGCAAGTTATCGAGCTGCGCCCAAAATCGGTTGCGGCATTTTATCGCGAGGTCATGGCCGCGCTCAGCGAGCTTAAGATCGACACGAGGATTAACACGACGCCGAACGAGGTTGAACCCGCGATTCCATTCGATGAGGACGACAACCATCGATCCTACGATCCAGAATATGCAAATCGGTTTTGGCGCGTCCTGCTTCAAAGCGCTCGCGTATTTCAAGAATTCCGCTCACGGTTCTGCGGCAAATGCAGTCCGGTGCATTTTTTCTGGGGCAGCTTTGATCTCGCGGTGAC
>WNFO01012662.1_pt1 | contig 11633 bp, 12 predicted proteins | sample 5400251 | NCBI WGS metagenome assembly WNFO01 (sample SAMN13153354, study PRJNA577476) | soil metagenome | isolation source: 100 cm saprolite under Madrone tree | place: USA:California | collected 2016-06-14
CATGCGGCCGTGGCGAGGAGAGCGAGAATTGGCAGCGTGGCAAGACGCGGCTGCTCTGCGCTGTGAGATTCGGTGAAGGCGTCTTGCGGGAGGGGCCGCATGGTGCGGCGAAATGCAGGCGAAGGGCCAGGGGGAGCGAGCGAGCGTGGCGTGGAAGCCGGTTTGCCCGCGTGGCGGAAGCGCCCCTGTAAGTTGCTCGAATTGGGAGTGTTAGATTAGGTGTCGACACAAACGCGGAAGGTGGCAGTTGCAATTCTCAGAGTGGAACTCCGGACGAGAATGCAAATGGGCTCCCGTTTTGGGACTTGGCCAAACGAGATCTGTTCCATTCGTGAACTCCGCGCTTCAGCGAACTTTGGGTTGAGCATGTGATTTATGTTAAAGCTCTGGTCCAAGCGAACCGCGGGCTGTGCCGCGGCGTCTAGTAGTTGAACCGGGAGGGCGAGCGCTTTCGGCTCGCACGTGAGAACGAATGCAGGAGCTGGTTCTGATCCAGCCAATTCGCGCCGCGGAAGACCAGTGGAGCCGGGAGGCGGCGCACCCGGCTAGGCGACGCGAGTTTGAGGAGCGGTTAGCGGAGTGCGGCCCGCTTGCCTATCGCGTGGCGCGCGGTGTCTTGCGCAACGACGCTGACGCGGAGGACGTGGCGCAGGAAGCGTTGCTGCGGGCGTACCGACGGTTCGATCGTTTGCGGGATGCGCAGCGGTTCCGCGGATGGTTGGTGCGCATCGTGTTTCGGTTGGCGCTGGACCGAGCCCGCTCGGCGAAACGGCGCGAGGTGCGCGAAACGGAGTGGGCGCAACCAGCGCGGCGTCCTGCGCCGCAATTAGCGGAGAAGTTGCAATGTTATGTGACAAATACAAAGAAAGCCTGATGGAGGCCGCGGCGAGCGGCCCTGCGCTGCCCGATGTGCTGCGCGAACACATGGAGGCTTGCGCGCACTGCCGCACCACGCTAGCCGGCGAACAGAGTCTTTTCGCTGCAGTCGATGCCGGGTTACGCAGAGCTGCCAACGGAAGAGTGCGTTCTTGTTTTCTTCCTAACGTAAAGGCAAACCTCGCGACCGAAGCAGTTCCGACCCGGAATCCCATTCCAGGCTGGGCATTCTTGGGCGCGACTGGAGCAGTTGCTCTTGCCGCTGCTTTTCTCAGTTTGCCGCGTGGCGCTCACGATGAAGCGCGCAAAGAGGTGATCACCGTACGGAGCAAGGTGCCGGCTGGCGCGGGCGAGTTGAGCTTCGCACCTGAGCGCAAGACTAGTCACTCCGCGAGAGCCTCCAAGCAACAGAATGTTTCCGATACCGCGAGCCACGAACCAGAAGTGCTCATACAACCGGAAGAAGAGGAATTTCTGAAACGCTTCTACGCCGCAGCGCGCAATCCGGCAGGTGACGTGAGAGCGGTCGCCGATGAACATGAAATAACGCCTAAGCCCCTAGTCATCGAACAGATCGAAGTTAAGGATCTAAGAATCGAAAACCTGGACGAGGAGTCGGGGTTTACGCAGTCGGGTACAAAATGAACGCTTACTGCGGATCCGGAGGAAAGGTAAAAATGTTGAAACATTTCATGGTGGCTACAGTGTTTGTGCTTCTAGCGACCCAGGCGAGCGCCCAGGACGCGAAAAGCGCTGAGCCTTTGAAAACGGCGAAACCTTCTGACGCCAAAATCGCAGAAACGGGTAAGAACATAGTGCCGCTGAAAGTCAGTGTGACGTTCAGCGAGTTTGACGGAGAGAAGAAGTTAAGCAGCCTGCCGTATGCGCTGTTCCTGAAAGTAGACGAAAGCTCTCGCTTCGTGGGAAGGGTGCGGATGGGTGTGCGGGTGCCAATCTGGACGGGTGGGAAGGATTCAGCAATCCAGTATCAAGATGTCGGCTCGAACCTGGATTGCTCCGCACAGGCCGCGGAAGATGGTAAGTACATGCTCGACCTGTCACTCGAGCGATCTTCGATCTACCCGAGTTCCAGCGGGAAAGACGAGTATCCCGCAGCCTCGAAATCCGAGGAGCAGCCGCGTCAGCCGCTGGTGCGGCAATTCCGAGCCAACCTTGCTGTGATGTTGCGCGATGGGCAGACAACCCAAAGCACAATTGCGACTGATCCGTTGAACGGTCATACCGTGAAGGTCGAAGTGACTCTGAACGTTGTGAAATGAATTCAAGCTTCGTTTTTTGAGGCAGCCGCAAGACTCGTCCCGCGATGGATTGTAAAAGCAAGGGCGGAGTCGAAGTGCATTGTGCACGCCGACCCCGCCCAAACTGCTCCTTGCTCTAGTTTCTTATTTGCCCTTGCGATCCTTGCGCAGGTCCTTGCGGTCCTTGTGCAGGTCGCGCTTGTCCTTGTTGATGTCCCGCTGGTCCTTGTTGCGGTCAACGCGGTCGGCGGTCAGGTCGCGCTTGTCTTTGTTGATGTCGCGTTGATCCTTGTTGCGGTCGACGCGGTCCGTGTGCAGGTCCTTGCGATCGGCCTGCGCTTGCGCGCTGTTGACGCCATATTTTGCGTCGTCTTTGCGCAGGTCACGCTTGTCTTTGTTGATGTCGCGCTGGTCCTGGTTACGGTCAACGCGATCCTTGTTCAAATCACGGCGATCGTGGTTGATATCGCGCTGATCGGCGTTGCGGTCGGCGCGATCCTTCGTCAGGTCCCGCTTGTCCTGGCGAATGTCTTTCTTATCGTTGTGGATGTCCTGCTGCTGCGGGGTCGGATCCGTGCTCTGCGCATAGGCACCGCCGGCAAGCAATCCGGCAACGCCGAGCGCGAGCGCACTTCGTCTCAGTAATGATTGAGCGTTCATCATCTCTCTCCTTTGAGGACTCTCTCCGAGACCTGTTTCGGATTCTTCCGGAAAAACACAAACAGGGCAGGAAAGTTTCGGTGGATGTTGCTGGATGGTTGGCTAAGGCTAAACTACTGTTGAATCAAGGATTTACGGAAGGCGTCGAGGATGCCGTTTACGAACGCGCCGGAGTCTTCCCCGGAGAACTTTTTGGCGAGGTCTACCGCTTCGTTGAGGACGACCTTGGGCGGGGTGTCAGAGGAGCGCAACTCGTGCATGGCGAGGCGCAGGATGGCGCGATCGATAGCGGCGAGGCGGTCGAAGCGCCAGTTTTCCGCGTGCTTGACGATGATTTCGTCTAGCAGGGCCACTTCTTTTGCGGCGCCCTCGAACAAGCGGTTGGCGAACTCGCGGGTTGTGTCGGCGGCTTTGGCGCTACGCCAGAATTTTGCTTCCAACTTGGTGGGATCCTGCTGGCTCACGTCCCACTGGAAGAGCATCTGCATGGCAAACTCGCGGGATTTCCTACGGAGGGACATGTTACCTGCGGCGCGGCTTTCGGGAGGAAGTCGTTCTCGGCGCCGCGGAGGAAGATTTTCCGCCGGCGAGCTTTCGCGAGAGATGGGCCATTTCGATGGCGGCGAGACCGGCTTCAAAGCCTTTGTTGCCGCCTTTGAGGCCGGCGCGGTCGATGGCTTGCTCGAGGGTGTCACAGGTTAGCACGCAAAAGATGATGGGCAAGCCAGTGTCCATCTGCGCGAGCTGCAATCCGCGAGAGGTTTCAGAGCAAACGTAATCGTAATGCGCGGTTGCTCCGCGCAGGATACAGCCAATGGCGATGAGCGCATGGTAACGGCCGGTAGCAGCGAGTTTTTTCGCGGCGAGGGGCAGCTCGAAAGCGCCAGGGACGTGAACCACATCAACGTTTTCATTCGCTGCACCGGCGCGCTTGAGGGCATCGAGGGCTGCAGTTAGCAGGCGCTCGGTAATAAAGCTGTTGAAACGACTCACAACAATGCCAAGGCGCAGACCGGATGCGGTCAGTTCGCCGTTGATCGAGCGGGGCTGGAGTTTTTCGGGCATCACAAGTTTCGCTACTTGCTTTTAAAGTCTGCTTTCCTTTTTTCAAGGAAAGCTTTTGTGCCTTCGCGCATGTCGTCGGTTGCGCAAGACAGGCCAAACAAAGTGGCTTCCAGGAACAGGCCTTCTTCTTGTGGCATCTCGATGCCTCGCTCGATGGCTTCCATGGTGTACTTCACGGCGAGTGGAGCGCTGGCGATGATTTTTTTCGCCAGCGCCTCCGCTGCGGACAGAAGCTCCGCCGGCTCGTAAATGTGATTGACCAGGCCGATGCGCTGCGCTTCTTCGGCGGTAATCATTTCTCCGGTGAGGCAGAGCTCATGGGCGACGCCTTTGCCGCAGAGGCGCGCGAGGCGCTGCGTGCCGCCGTACCCTGGAATGATGCCGAGTTTCACTTCGGGCTGGCCGAGCTTGGCGGTCTTGCTAGCGAGACGAATGGTGCAGGAAAGCGCGAGTTCGCAACCGCCGCCCAGGGCGAATCCATTGATGGCGCAGATCGAAGGCTTTCCCAGAGTTTCGAGGAGATGGAAGACGCTCTGGCCGAAGAGCGAAAAGTCCTTGCCGTCGACCGGCGTGCGCTGCGCCAGTTCGCCGATGTCGGCGCCGGCTACGAAAGATTTTTCTCCTGCGCCAGTCAGAATGAGCACACGCACGGAAGAATCGTCGCGAGCATCCAGCAGCGCGTCGCGCAACTCTTCCACTGTTTTGCGATTCAGCGCGTTTAGCACCTTCGGGCGATTGAAGGTGACGTAGGCGATGGCGTCTTTCTTTTCGAACAGAATATTCTCGTAAGCCATGTTGGTCATAATCTCAAAATTTCATTGCTTTTGGCTTTTGCGGATCGGAATAGTCATAGAAGCCGCGCCCAGCTTTCCGGCCATTCCAGCCGGCGAGGACCATGCGCTTGAGCAGCGGAGGTGAGGCGAAGCGGCGCTCGCGGAATTCGTCGAACATGATGTTCGCGATGTAATAGGTCGTGTCCAGGCCGACGAAATCGAGCAGCGTCAGCGGCCCCATGGGATGTCCGCAGCCGAGCTTCATGGAGTTGTCGATGTCTTCGATGGAGCCGACACCTTCTTCCAGCGCGCGAATGGCATCGAGCAGGTAGGGCACGAGAAGGCGATTGACGATGAACCCGGTACTGTCGTGGGCGCGCACCGGCATTTTCCCGAGCTTGGTTCCGAACGCGACCATCTCCTCGTACACCGCCGGGTCGCTAGCAATGGTTCTGACCACTTCGACGAGTTTCATCACCGGAACGGGATTGAAAAAATGCAGGCCGACAAAACGCTGTGGCCGCTTAGTGGCCGCGGCGATTTCAGTGATGGTCAGGGAAGAAGTGTTGCTGGCAAAAATCGTGGAGGCCGGGCAGAGGGCATCGAGCGCGCCGAACAACTCGCGCTTGGCGGGAAGGTGCTCGATGATAGCTTCGACGATCACGTCGCAGTCCTTCAGATCTTCCAGCGCAGTTGTGCCCTTCAGCCGGCCGCGAATCTCATTTTTTTGCGCTTCGGTGAAAGTGCCCTTCTCCACAAGGCGAGCGAGATTTTTGTCGATGCTTTTCAATCCCTTGTCGACAATTTCAGGGCTGACCTCGCGCACGATGGTGGGGAAGCCGGCTTGCGCCGAGACTTGCGCGATTCCCGAGCCCATCAAGCCACACCCTACGACGCCAACTTTTTGAATCGCCATTCTGTTCCTCTGTAGGAGATGCCGCGTAGTCGCCGGAAGCGGCCAAACACCCGCAGGAATACCGTCTTTCAGCAGGCGAAAGTGTAGCAGAAACACTGCAAACTAGTGGTAAAGGGCCTCAACGATCATGGCGATGCCTTGGCCGCCGCCGATGCAGGCGGTGGCAAGTCCGTAGCGGAGGTTGTTGCGGCGCAGTTCATTCAAAATTGTGATGACCAGACGCGTTCCTGATGCGCCGAGCGGATGGCCGAGGGCGATGGCGCCGCCATTCACATTGGTTTTGTCGCGATTCAGACCCAAAACTTTTTCTACGGCGAGATACTGCGCGGCGAAGGCTTCATTGACCTCGACACGATCCATTTGCTGGAGAGTGAGGCCGGCGAGCTTCAGCGCTTTTTGCGAGGAGGGCACCGGCCCGATGCCCATGATGCTGGGGTCGACGCCAGCGACGGCCCAGGAAATAATTCGGCCGACCGGCTTCAGGCCGTGCTCTTTCGCCGTTTGCTCGCGCGTTATGACGACGGCCGCGGCGCCATCGACGATGCCACTGGCGTTGCCGGCGGTGACGATGCCGTCCTTCTTGAAGGAGGGCGGCAGTTTTTCGAGGATCTCCATGGTGGTTTCCGGGCGGCGATGATCGTCTTCGCTGACCACGATGGTCTTCTTTCCCTGCTTCACTTCAACGGGCACCAGCTCTTCTCGAATGCGGCACGCTTTGTAGGCGGCGTCGGCTGCCTGCTGGCTGCGGAGGGCGTAGGCGTCGGCTGCCTTGCGCGTGATGCCTTGCTGCTCGGCCAATTTTTCCGCGGTTAGCGCCATGGGCAAGCCGCAGTAGGAATCCGTGAAGCCGGCCATCAGCGAATCTTCCAGTGAGCCGCCGCCGAGCTTCAGCCCGCTGCGGGCGCCGCGAATTACGAAAGGCGCTTGCGTCATGTTCTCCATGCCGCCGGCCAGGACCATCTTTGCTTCACCGAGGAGCAGGCGCTGCGCTGCCTGCGCAATGGCTTCAATGCCTGAGCCACACAGACGGTTCACGGTAACAGCGGGAGTTTCCGTCTTCAGTCCGGCTTTCAGCCCTACATGCCGCGCGCCATAAAGCGCGTCCGCGCTCGTCTGCATGACGTTGCCAAAAATCGCGTGATCGATCTCCGCAGGATCGGCACCGGAGCGGCGAATGGCTTCCTTGGACGCATGCGCGGCCAGATCAATCGCAGAGATATCCGAAAACGAGCCGGTGTAGCGCGCCATGGGCGTGCGTGCTCCGGCAAGAATCACCACGTCGGTCGGGAACATAACTTTCTTATCTTATCTTATTCGCAGCTAGAGTTTGGGGCTTTCCAGGGCCACAACGGTGTTGCCGCCCCGTTTGCGCGCTTCTTCCACGCTTGCTTCGGCCCGATTGATCAGGTCTGTAACAATATCCTCACACTCGTAATCCGACTTCGCCACGGCCTCGACAATTCCCGCGCTCAGCGTGACTTGTGTGGAATCCCACGGCGGCCTCAGCCCAGACGCCGCGCGCCGCAGCTTATCGGCCAGGTTCTGCGCGCCAGCCAGGGCGGTGTCCGGCAAAATGAACGCCAGGGACCACGATGTATATTTTACTGCGACATCGTTCTGGCGCACGATAGGCTGCAGGGAGCGCGCGAGCTGCTCCAGAAAACGCTCCACTGGCGATTCGCCTTGCTGGCGCAGAATTTCCGCGCCGCGGTCAATTTGTAGAATGGCCAGAGAAAGCGGCGTGCCTTGCGTACGCGAGCGGTCCGCTTCGCTCAGCAGACAGCTCTGGTAAGAACTGCGGCTGAGCAATCCGGTGCGTTCATCGGAAACGCCCATACGCCGCACCAGGGAGCGCAGGCGCGTATGGCTGACGCTCATCAGCATCTGATCGCCGATGGCTTGCAAGAAGTAGGCTTCGTTAGGCTTCCACTTGTGGGCTTCGGCGTGGCCGACGATCAGCATTCCCGCGGGGCTCTGCGTTTCTTTGTCGTTGATGCTCACTGCGAGGGCGGTGGCGATGCCCATTCCCTTCAGAGTTGAGCCTTCGGTGGCTCTCAGGGTCAAGCCGCCCAATTCGTCCGGCTGCACCTTTTCCATTTGTGCCAGCAACATGACCACCTGGGCGCCGGGAGTCGCGCGCATCCCTGCGGCGCAGAATTCCGCTGCCATCTCCGGAGGGCGTCCGGGTGCGCCAAAGACGGCAAGCGCCCGCGAACACTGCAGATAGGCGCCCACTTCGTTCACGGCGGTATTTAGCATGGCACGCGGGGTCTGTTGGCGAAAAATCTTTTGATTGATCTCGGAGATTTTCGCCAGGTCGCGCAGGGTTTCCGCCGTGTACACTCCGGTCTTCTGTGTGATGCCGGCCCCTAGAGATTCGGGCACAGGCTCCGCCTGGACGGCGGGTGCTGCTGGTTCTGCTTTTGGGCGCGAAGAGCCGGCCGGCCACCAATTCGCGGTTTGATACAAATTCCGCAGGCGGGTATTGCGTTCTTCTTCGCGGGGGAATGTGGAGGCGATTTTTTGCAGGCGCTCCAGCGCCTTGTTCTGCAATGAATACTGCAGGAAAATCTCGGTCTGAACGATCAGATCTTCGAGCGCTTGCATGTGCCGCGCGTCGCCACCGACCGGTGTCGAGGTGCTCACGCTGTCCGGCGGCCCGGCGGTTCCGGATTTGCTCAGGCGCGCGCTGAGGCGCTTCAAAATTGATTCGTCGACGCGCCCGTGCAATTTCTCCAGACGTTCCTGGTTCCGGTGATCGTAGGGATCAATGTCGAGCAGTTTTTCCAGCACGTCGGCCGCTTTCTGGACGTTGCGGGCTTTCAGATACATGTCGAAAAGTTTGATCAGAATCTCAAAGTATTGCGTCTCGCGATTGGCCTCGCTATAAAACGCTCCACAGAACTCCAGGATGGCTTGCGAATTGGGGTGCTTTCCGCTGACGCTGTCCAATTGCGCAATAAAATCATTCTGCTTGCGGTCCGCATACATTCGCTTCTTGATCAGTTGCAGAATTTCCACGGCCTTGGAGTCTTGCCCAGCCTGGCCGTAGCCATCGACTAGATCGAAGAGCCGCGGCAATCCTTGATTCTTTTCCCCCAGCAGCCGTTCCAGGATTTCGCGCGCGCGGTCCGGTTGGCCGCTGCGCACCAGGGCCTCGGCAAAGGTATCCAAAAACGTTGCGTCGCTGTCCGCGGCCGCAAATGGCTCCAGTAGAGCCGCCGCCTGCTTGGCATCGCCCGCGCGCAACGCGGCCTCGGCGTACAGGAGCGCCACGCTACGCTCCTGTGGCGCGAGCTTGTGGGCGCGCCCAAAGAGTCGCAGGGCCTCTTCCGGAGCGCTGTCAGCCGTTGCCAATTGCCCGGCGCGCAGAAATGCTTTCGCCGCCAGCGCGTTCTTGCCCAAACGCTCCGCGGTTTCCGCCACGCGAAGCTGGCGTGTTAAATTCTCGGGATCGAGCTGCGCAGTGCGCTCGAGGCAAAATAGCGCATCTTCCTGGCGGCCTGCCTCCGCGAACAAGTCCGCGGCCTTGGAGTATTGCTCCATGGCTTCGTCGTTGCGGTTTTGCTTTTGTTGCAGGAAGGCGTAGCGCGCGATACGTTCGGGAGGCTGCGGGGAGGCGGCGCCGCGCAAGAAGCGGTTGTAAATCGCCAGGGCCTTGCTCTCGTCGCGCGGCTCGATGAGCATGTCGAACAGCAATCCGTAGTATTCGGAGGCGCGATCCGGCTGATCCGCGCGCGCGTACAGATCCCCTAATGCCTGAGTCGCTTCCTGGTGTTGCGGCGCTTCGTCGAGCACGGCTTTATAAGCCGCAATCGCATCCTCGACGCGGTTCTTCTCCAGGAATCGCTTGGCGCGATCCAGATGCTTGCTGACGTCTGCGGCCATGCGTTGCGGTTGCCTTAGTGGTTTTCCTGAAAGCGAAAGCGCATTTCCTGCGCTAGCAGCCCATTGTCACTATATACCGCTGGGGCGAGGCGGGGCAAAATGCATACAGTCCACGATGTAGTATGCAGCAAGCCCCGGGCCTGCCCTGGTTCGCCGCGGTCGTTTTTCCTTGACACCCCCCGCCACGATATATATTGTTAAGTAAATATAGTATGTTTATCGAACAATTATAGATGTCACCGGATTGCTGAGGGATCGGCACTCGGGAAACCCAGTCCTCTGTGAGGCCAATACGGTTCTTCGTCGCCAATTTGCGGCGCTAGTAGCGGCATCTCTGCTGGTTGGACAATCGCCTGCCAAAGTCGTGCCGCTGGGCATGGTCACGCACGCGGAACGTGCGCACGTGGGTGAGGCCGCGGCTTCCGTCGGAAGCACGATTTATGATGGCGATCGGCTTTCTACGGAGGCGGGCGGTGTCTTGCGCGTCAACAGTCCGTCTCTGATACTGCAGCTCGACGCCCAGTCGATCCTCATACTCCGGCATCCCGCGAGTACCGCGAGCAGCGTTGAGGCTGACCTCGCCTGCGGCACTCTGGTCTTTTCAGCGGCGCGGAGCGACCGAGGCAGTGTTGTAGCCGACGATGCCTTGATCCGTCCGGCAGCCAATGCTGCCACGCTGGCGCACATCCGAGTTGCGAATCCAAAAGAACTGCGCATTTACGCGCAGCGGGGAGCTTTGGAATTTTCTTACCACGGCGAAAGCGAAGTGATAGCGGAAGGCTCAGCGTACCGCGTGCTTCTCGATCCATCCGAAAAAGAAACCGCGGCATTGGAATCAGAGCCGGCCAGCAAAAAGCTGGCCAAACCGCACTACAAGTTCCTCTTCATAGTGATTAGCATTGCGGCGGGCGTCGCGATTCCTATTCTGCTTCACGACCTCGAGAGCCCCGACAGGCCCGGCCCTCCTCATCATCCTCATAAAAAGCCGTGATTGTAGCCGGCTGGAGCGTTGGTGAACTTCTTTAGCGCGGAAAGCTTTTCATGTGCGGCGCCCGACGAAAGCGTTCTTGCCGCTAGCTCTGCTCCTTCCCTGAAATTGCCCGCCACGCCTGCCGCCACGAGAGCCGCTGCCGCATTGATCACAATAATGTCGCGTCGCGGCCCGCATTCTCCTGCGAAAGTTTGCTGGATAATCGCGGCGTTCTCCACCGGCGAACCCCCGCGGATGGCCTCTAGCGGGGCGCGTGCAACGCCAAAATCCTCGGGCGCTACCGTGTAGCGCTTGATCTTCCCGTCGAACACTTCCGCAACCAGCGTTTCGCCGGCCAGCGAAATCTCATCGAGCCCGCCCGCGCCGTGAACCACGAAGGCGCGCATGATCCCCAGTTCCACTAGCGTCGCGGACATGACATCGATCACCTCCGCGGAAAAAACCCCTAGCACCTGAGCCTGCGCGCCAGCGGGGTTGGTTAGCGGCCCCAGCAGATTAAAAACTGTTCGCGAGGCAATCAACTTCCGCGCCGGAGCCGCATGGCGCGCCGCTGCGTGTGCGGTCTGCGCAAACAGAAACCCGATTCCCAGTTCACGAATGGCTACCCCAACGCGCGGGCAAGGAAGGTCCACCCGCACACCGAGTGCCTCCAGCACGTCGGCCGATCCGCTGCGGGAACTAGCCGCGCGGTTGCCGTGCTTCGCTACCCGTGCGCCGGCCGCCGCCGCCACCACCGCTGCCGCGGTTGAAATATTGAACGCATCGAAACCGTCGCCGCCGGTCCCGCAGGTATCAATCATGCGTTCGGGGCGTGACTCCCCATCGGCGAAGACGCAAGCGGCATGACGCCGCATCACCGAGGCAAAGCCCGCAAGCTCCGAGACGAGGACCGGTCTGGCGTTTAGCGCTCGCAAAAAGCGCACAATCTCAGCCGTTTCCATGCGGCCGGAAAGCAATTCTTCCATCACGGCTTCGGCGTTGGCCCGCGAAAGCAGCTGACCAGCCTCGAGTTGTTGGATCAACGAGAGTGCCGTATTTGCGGACATTTGGCGGCGTCCTTGCTCCCCTTGCGCCTTCCGAGTAAACTTCTTTGTTTTGCGGATGCACAAATTCTAGCACTGATGGAAGCGTGATGAAGATTCACGAGTATCAGGCTAAGGCCATCCTGGCGCGTTACGGTGTGACCACGCCGCGTGGCGAGGTTG
>WNFO01006194.1_pt1 | contig 11631 bp, 14 predicted proteins | sample 5400251 | NCBI WGS metagenome assembly WNFO01 (sample SAMN13153354, study PRJNA577476) | soil metagenome | isolation source: 100 cm saprolite under Madrone tree | place: USA:California | collected 2016-06-14
AGCCGCTGATGCAGGCGGTGCTTTCCGACATGGCGCTGCATGTCGAGGCCTCGACCGCGCTGGTGATGCGGCTCTGCCGATCATTCGACCGCGCGCCGGACGATCCGGGCGAAGCCGCCTTCATGCGGCTGCTGACGCCAGCCATCAAATACTGGGTCTGCAAGAGCGCGCCGGGATTTTTGTACGAGGCGATGGAGTGCCTCGGCGGCAACGGTTATGTGGAGGAGGGCATTTTGGCACGGCACTTCCGCGAGTCGCCAGTCAATGCGATCTGGGAAGGGTCTGGAAACGTGATGTGCCTCGACGTGCTGCGGGCGCTGTCGCGCGAGGCGGAGGCGGCATCGGCGGTCTTGCAGGGCCTTGTCGAGGAAACCACGGGATTGCCCGGCGCTGCCGACGCGGCGGCGTTCATCGGCAAGGCATTTCGCAGGCCGGACTCCGAGCGCGTGGCGAGGCTCGCGGTCGAGAAGCTGGCGCTGCTCGCTGCAGCGGCGGCCCTGAACGAAGTGTCGCCGCATCAAGCGGAATTGTTCGCAGCCACGCGCCTTGCTGGAAATCACGCCAGCATGTACGGCGCCGTCGATCTCGCAGGCGACGATATCAGCAGGTTGCTGGAGCGGGCGCTGCCGTGATGCCCGACCAATATTTAGTTCGTCATGGCCGGGCCTTGTGCCGGGCATGACGACCACAAATCGCTCAGGTCAATTGAAGGCCCTTTGATGGATTCCCTTGAAGATACCGTACTTCCCGCCGCGCCCATTCCGGTCACCGGCGCCGGGCGCCAGCCAAGAATCTGGAAATTCTGGGGCACCGCCCTGTGGGGCCTGTTCGTCTTCGCCGCGATGTTTGTGGGACAGATCGCGGTGGTGGCTTATTTTGTGCTCCGCGGTGATACGCCGCTCGATTTGGCCTCGTTGAAGGCCTGGCTTGGCAGCGACGCGTTCACGGCCTTGCTTAGCGGCGGTCTGACGATCTCGCTCTCCGTGATCATGGGTCTGCCGGCGGTCCTTGCGGCACTTTGGCTCGCCATACGCGTATCCGGCACGCCCTTTACGGACTATCTGGCGCTGCGCGGGACCTCGTGGACCAATTTCCTGATCGGCGCCATCGCGCTGTTTGTTCTGGTAATGGGGTGGGACCTCGTGTCGCGCGCGACGGGGCGCGAGGTCGAGCCTGGATTCATGGGCGAGGTGCTAAAATCGGCGAGCGCCGATGGCGCGCTGTGGCTTCTGGTGATTGCTTTCTGCGTCGCAGCCCCGATCTCGGAAGAGTTTTTCGCGCGCGGGTTTCTCTACCGCGGCTGGTCGGAGTCGTTTCTCGGGCCCGCCGGCGCCGTCGTGCTGTCGTCGGTGGTGTGGACGGGACTGCATCTGCAGTCCGGTGTGTTAGGTAGAAGATACGTCCACTTTCGCTGCGAAAGTTGTCGCAGAAAGCCGACATGTCGAATCTCGAAAACGCCAATTCTCCTGTCCCGGTCTCGCCACCACCGGTCCGGACCTGGGATTTCATGGAGACGGCGTTCGTCAGCCTGATCGCTTACGGCGTTTTTGCTCTAACGTCGGGACTTGCCTTGGCCATCGTGCTGGCCATGCACGATGGGGCGAACACATCGTCTGCTGCTCAATTTCAAGCGTATGGCACCGGCTACATTGTGGCAAGCCCGCTTACGATCGCCGTGCTTTGGATCGCGATACGCATGGCGCGCAGAGACTTCGCCGAATATCTCGCGTTGAATTGGCCAAGCTCAGGCGAACTGCTGCGCGCCCTGGCGATCACGGCGATCCTCCTGTCGGCCGAGTCCTTGGCCCTATCTTTTGTCGGCGCGGGAGAGGCTCCGCCCGACCCTTATGTAAGCGGCGAGCACGCCGACGGATTTTTGATCTTGTTGATCGGCGGCTGCATTGCGGTGCCCGTTATGGAGGAGTTTGTCCTCCGCGGCTTCATGTTTCGTGGCTGGTCGCAGTCTTTCCTTGGTCCGGTCGGATGCATCGTGCTGACGTCGGTATTGTGGGGGATGATTCATACCCAATACGATTGGTTCGGGCGCTTTTGGATTTTCGTCACGGGTCTTGCTCTCGGATATTTTCGCTGGCGCAGCAATTCGACGTGGCTGACGGTGATGGTTCATTCAGCCATCAACATCCTCCTCTTGTTTATGATAGGCCTGCAACTTTAGGGCCCAGTTGCAGCGAGGTAGCAACGGGCACGGTGACGGCCGCGAGAATGGTCTGCAGCGTGATGATTTGCGCCAGCAGGGGGCGTCGCCGCCCATTTGACGGGCCAGCACATAACCGCTCGACGATGTCGGCACCACCGTGCAGCACACCACGACTGCGAGATTCGTGCTCAGCACATTGACCAGCGGAAATGATCGCCACCATCGCCACCGAGGCAAGGGCGAGACCGAGATCGCCATACAGATTTCCGGCGACCGCAAGCGCCACATAGGTCTGCCAGCGTGTCGCACCCTGGAAGATCGAGGTGAAGGCCGGCCCGTCGATTGCGCATTTGGCGGCGAGCAGGGGCCGCCGTGCCAGGCACAGCAACGACAACAGGAGCGCCGAGAGCATCAGCGCGCCGCCGACGCCAAGCACCGGAACCGTGGCGAGGTCGGCACGCGTCAGGGTATCGATCAGCAATGCGGGAAGCAGCACATAGTAGACCAGCCGTTCCAGTCCGTGCCATTGCGTCTCCAGCCGCATCAGGCTTTGCTTCAACGCGAAACCCAGCAGAATGAGCAGGAAAACCGGCACTAGTGCCGCAAGGACCACCCCCATCGCTAGCGTTCTCCGCGCGTGTCGCGCAGCTTCGTCAAGCGATCGAGGGCGCCCTGCAGAATGAAGATCGCGGCGTGTTCGTCGATCACCTCCGCGCGCCGGGCGCGGCTCATGTCCATGCCGATCAATTCGCGCTCGACGGCCGCCGTGGAGAGCCGCTCGTCCCACAGCGCGATGGCGAGATCGGTGAGTTTCGAGAAATTGCGGGCGAATGCCCGCGTCGATTGCGCGCGTGGGCCTTCGCTCGCGTCCATATTAATGGGCAGGCCGAGTACAAAACCCACCGCGTTGCGCTCGCCGGCAATGGCGAGCAGGCGCGCCGCATCGGCTTTAAAGGCCTTGCGCTGGATGGTTTCGACGCCGGTCGCGAGCCTGCGATCGGGATCGGATGCCGCGACCCCGATGGTCTTGGTGCCCAAATCGAGGCCCACAAGCGCGCCGCGTTCAGGCCAGTGCGCGGTCGCCTCGATTAGCGGTAGAATGAGTGCAGGCATGGCGTTCGCATACCACGCTCCTGGTCGGCCGCGCAAAGCCGCGAACGTCTAGCGGGGTCGTCTGCGCCACTCTTCACGCGTGATTTCCCAGACTTCCTCGGGAAGGCGGCCCGATACGTAGTCCCGCTCCTCGGTCTTGATCACCCGCATGCCGCTGTGCTCGGAGATACGCCGCGAAGGGATGTTCGCGACCGCCTTCGACACCCGCAGGACGGGCCGTTCGAGGGTCTCGAACCAGTAATCGTTGACCGCCGAGCTTGCCTCCGACATCAGTCCCTGACCTTGCCAGGCGGGGTCGAGCCAAAAACCTCTGTTGTCATCAAGCTTGTCCGACACATTGATTGCACCGATCAATTGCCCAGGCGCGGCCTTGGGTCGGATCGACCAATGCCATCCCGTCCCCTGTTGCATCGCTGGAAGCGCGATGTCGCGGACGAAGGTCAGGGCGCCGTCAGCCGGATAGGGCCATGGAACGTGTGTGGCCAAAAACCGCACGATTTCCCAACGCGGGAAAAGTGCTTGCACCGCATCGACGTCGGTGAGATCCAAAGGGCGCAGAATCAGGCGAGGCGTCGTTAGGGTTGGAATAGCGGCAGACATATTTGGCTCGCGTTGCAGATCCGATCAGCGCCGGTCGCTGACAGAATACCATCCTTCCCGCCGATGCGACGAAAGCCGATGTGACGAACTGGATGCGACCGAGCGATGGATGCCCTTAGTCTGTTCGGCCTGTTCGCCGTCACCGCCATGCTGGTGTGTTACGCGCTGGAGGATCGCAGCCACTGGTTCGTCCTCGCGTTCGCGGTCGCCTGCGCGCTGGGGTCGATCTACGGTTTCCTGCAGGGTGCCTGGCCGTTCGGGCTGGTTGAGGCGATCTGGGCGGTTGTCGCGCTGCGGCGCTGGATGGTCAGCCGGCGGCGTATTGCATAGCCAGGCCGCCTCGTGAAATGCTAGTCTTGCCGGCGTCCCGGCAACGACGCCCGCGCCGATCCCCCAATCACCTGAATGAGCAAACCATGTGGCCGGACCGCCGATTTCTCGACCTCTTCAAGACTGAATTTCCCATCGTTCTCGCGCCGATGGCGGGAATCATGGATGCGGATCTCGTGATCGCGGCGGCGCAGGGCGGGGCGCTGGGATCGCTGCCCTGTGCCATGATTTCGGCGGAAAAGGCGCGGGAGCAAATCAACATCATCAGGCAGCGCGTGTCGGCGCCGGTCAACATGAACTTTTTTTGTCACAAGGCGGTCGATACCGATCCTCAGCGCGAGGCCGGATGGAAACAGCGGCTTGGGGCCTACTATGAAGAGTTGGGTCTCGACCCCGCGGCGCCGGTCAACGCCGCCAACCGCGCGCCGTTCGATGCCGCGATGTGCGAGCTCGTCGAGGAGCTGAAGCCCGAAGTGGTCAGCTTCCATTTCGGCCTGCCGGATCAGGGATTGCTGAGGCGCGTCAAGGCGGCGGGCTGCACCGTGATTTCGTCCGCGACCATCGTGCGCGAGGCGATCTGGCTGGAGGAAAACGGCGCCGACGCCATTATCGCGCAGGGCGCGGAAGCCGGCGGCCATCGCGGCATGTTCCTGACCGAAAACATTGCCGAGCAGCCCGGCACCTTTGCGCTGGTGCCGCAGGTGGTAGATGCGGTGAAGGTGCCGGTGATCGCTGCGGGTGGCATCGCCGACGGCCGGGGTATTGCGGCGGCGTTCGCGCTGGGTGCGGCCGGCGTGCAGATCGGCAGCGCCTATCTGCGCTGTCCGGAATCCAAGGTGATTGCGCCGGCACGCGTGGCACTCGCCCAGGCGCGGGATGATTCCACGGTTATCACCAACGTGATGACCGGACGTCCGGCGCGCGGGGTTGCCAACCGCGTGATGCGCGAGGTCGGCCCGATCTCGCCGGATGCCCCGGCATTTCCCCACGCCGCCACCGGCTTGGCGCCGCTGAAGACCGCGGCGGAGAAACAGGGAAAAGTCGATTTCACCAATCTCTGGGCCGGGCAGGCGGTGCGGATGGGCCGCGAAATGCCCGCCGCCGAGCTGACCCGGGCGCTGGCCGGCGCAGCACTGGCGCGGCTGAGCCGGATGGCCGGCTGAGAGGGCGACGGCTGCGGTTGCGGTGCAAAAGCACCCTCTGCTATACGGCGGGCTGAATTCACCGCTCAGGGGCCATATATCATGTCGGTCGATGCCGCCACCGTTCGCCGTATCGCGCATCTCGCGCGGATCGCGGTCACCGACGCAGAAGTTCCGCATCTGCAGGGCGAATTGAATGCGATGCTGGCCTTTGTCGAGCAACTGTCTGAAGTGAATGTCGAGGGCGTCGAACCGATGACCTCGGTCATGCCGATGGAAATGAAGAAGCGTCCCGACGTGGTCAATGATGGCGAAATTGCCGACGACATCGTCAGGAACGCGCCGGCCACGGAATCTCATTTCTTCCTGGTGCCGAAAGTCGTCGAATAGATCAAAGCGTTTCGGGCGAAGTGGATAGCTGTTCACGTGAAGAAAATGGGTTAAGCAAAAGAGTCTTCGAGGCGGGAAATCCGATGTGTCTGCTCTGCGACGATGAAAAGGCCTACGCGGCCTATATGAACTATCTCGACGCGATGGCGCGTCAGGGCAAGGTCGCCGATCCCGACAAGGCTGTCGACGCTGTGCTCGACCAGCTCGAAGCCGCCGACAAGGCCAACCATAAGAGCGACGATCCGGCCAACGACAAGACGCTATCTCCCTTCTTCTGCAGCCCGGTTAATAAATGACCGATTTGACATCGCTGACGCTCGCCGAGGCCAGAAGTGGCCTTGCGAGCAAATCCTTCACGTCACTTGAGCTGACCGACGCGCACCTTGCCGCGATCGAGGCGGCGCGCTCGCTCAATGCCTTTGTGATGGAAACGCCGGATCAGGCGCGGAGCATGGCGCGCCAGGCCGATGCGAAGATCGCCGGGGGTGAGGGCGGTCCGCTCGCCGGCATTCCGCTTGGCATCAAGGACCTGTTCGCGACCAGGGACGTGCGCACCACCGCGTGCTCGAAAATTCTCGGCAATTTCGTGCCGACCTATGAATCAACCGTGACCTCGCAGCTCTGGCGCGATGGCGCCGTCATGCTCGGCAAGCTCAACAATGACGAGTTCGCCATGGGCTCGTCGAACGAAACCTCGTGCTTCGGCCCCGTCGTCAATCCGTGGCGGCGCCAAGGCTCCAATACGACCCTGGTGCCCGGCGGCTCGTCCGGCGGCTCGGCGTCGGCGGTGGCGGCGCTGTTGTGCATGGGCGCGACCGCGACAGACACCGGCGGCTCGATCCGCCAGCCGGCGGCGTTCACCGCGACCGTCGGAATCAAGCCGACCTATGGCCGCTGCTCGCGCTGGGGCATCGTCGCGTTCGCATCCTCGCTCGATCAGGCCGGCCCGATCGCGCGGACGGTGCGGGATGCGGCGATCCTGCTGCGCTCGATGGCCGGTCACGATCCCAAGGACACCACCTCGGTCGATCGCGCGGTGCCGAATTATGAGGCCGCGATCGGAAAATCGGTCAAGGGCATGAAAATCGGCATCCCCAAGGAGTATCGCCTCGACGGAATGCCTGCGGAAATCGAAAAGCTCTGGGCCGAGGGCGCGGCCTGGTTGAAGGCGGCGGGCGCGGAACTTGTCGATATTTCGCTACCGCACACCAAATACGCACTGCCGGCCTATTACATCGTCGCGCCCGCGGAGGCGTCGTCGAATCTGGCGCGCTACGACGGCGTGCGCTACGGCCTGCGGGTGGCCGGCCGCAGCATCGGCGACATGTACGAGAATACCCGCGCCGAAGGTTTTGGCGCCGAAGTCCGCCGCCGCGTCATGATCGGCACCTACGTGCTCTCCGCCGGTTACTACGACGCCTATTATCTGCGCGCGCAGAAAGTCCGCACCCTGATCAAGAAGGATTTTGAAGACTGTTTCGCCAAAGGCGTGAACGCGATCCTGACGCCGGCGACGCCTTCGGCGGCGTTCGGCATCGGCGAAAAGGGCGCCGACCCCGTGGAGATGTATCTCAACGACATCTTCACGGTGACGGTGAACATGGCGGGGCTGCCGGGAATCGCGGTTCCCGCCGGCAGGGATGCGCAAGCGTTGCCGCTCGGCCTGCAACTGATTGGCCGTCCGTTCGACGAAGAGACGCTGTTCTCGCTCGGCGAGGTGATCGAACAGGCGGCGGGGCGGTTCACGCCGCCGAAATGGTGGGCTTAAGGTTCCATTCGATGCCAAAGGCTTTTGCGTTGCGTTTTTCGCCGCGCTTGGTCATGGTTTGCCGATGAGGATGGTTCGCGTATGAGTGCCGCCGACGACGGTATCCGGTCTTCCCAGCAGGTCGACCAGCTCTTGGGGTCATCGAAGCTTGCCTTGGCGCTCGAGAGCGACAGATACAAGCATCTGCTCGATCATGCGCCAGTGGCGGTCGCGGTGTCGCGCGGTTCCGGCGAGGAGCAGCATGTCGTCTACATCAACAAGGCGTTCGAGAACCTGATGTCGACGGCATCAGCCGCCATGGAGGGCCAGCGCTGGACCTGTCTGGATGGCTTTGTCAGCGAGGATGGCCCGGCCCAGACCTTGGGCGAGGCGATCCGGGACGGCGAGGATTTTATCGGTGTGTTCCGCCCTGCGGGGCCGGTCGAACGTCTCGTCATCGTGCAGGCCTACGCTTCCGTGATCGAAGGCGGCGACGGCGTCGAGAATTTCCGGATCGCGGCACTGGTCGATGTGGGTGGCCGGGAGCGGGCCCAGATCGAACGGTTCGAGAGCCAGATCCGCGATCGCGATATGCTGATGCGCGAGCTTCAGCACCGGGTAAAGAATAACCTGCAACTGATCACGGCGCTGATCCGCCTGGAGGCGAGGTCGGCTACGGAAGGCGAGACGGTGGCTCTGGCGCGCCTTGCGAGCCGGATCGATGCGTTGACGGTGCTGTACCGGACCCTGTCGGCGGAAAATGCCGCACCCGAAATCGATCTCGGCCAATATCTTTCCGACATCGCGACTTCGGTGATGGAGGTCAACGCCATCCCGGGCGTGGAAATCGACACCGAAGTCGGTCATTGCCCGCTCTCGATCAATACAGCGATGCCCGCCGGGCTTTTGATCAACGAGATGCTGACCAACGCGCTGAAATATGCGTTCGTCGGCCGCGATATCGGTCAGCTGAAACTGATCTGCAAGCAGGACGGCGGTCGCGTGACCGTCGTCGTATCCGATGACGGCATCGGACTGGGCGAAAATCAGGAATGGCCGTCGCCACGCAAACTCGGCGCCTTGATCCTGCAGACGCTGAAGGAAAATGCCGGCAATGTCGCGTTCCGCGCCGAAAGCATCCGCGGCCAGGGCACCTGGTTCACGCTGATGTTCGACGCCGCGCCCGGAGCGGCGCCGAACTGACTAACCGGCGCTGTTTGATGCGGCCGAATTTGCTTTTCCCAAAACCTGTTTCAGGGGTTTTCCACCGCCCGCCGTCGGGATAAAAGCCGGCCATGAACGCGTCAGTCAAACCATCCAAACCATCTGCCCCGATTGCCGTCACCACCGGGCGGTGGGTTGCGCCGGCGAGGTCGCGGTGAACCTGGCGGATTTCAAAGCCAGCCTGTTGGGCGCGGCACCTGCGCCGGGTCTCGACGCGCCGCTGGCCGCGCTGTGGTGGGCCGCCAAAGGCAACTGGAACGAGGCGCACAAGATCGCCCAGGATCTCGGGACCGCTGACGCAGCCTGGGTCCATGCCTATCTGCATCGTGTCGAAGGCGATCTGGGCAACGCCGGCTACTGGTACCGGCAGGCCGGCAAGCCTGTTGCCGCCGGTTCGCTCGAAACGGAATGGGAGCAGATGGTTTCCGCACTGCTCGGGAGTAGACGCGCATGAATACGGCAAACGGCAAACTGATAAAGGGCGCCACCGGCGATTGGGAAATGGTGATCGGGCTGGAAGTTCACGCCCAGGTCACCTCGAACTCAAAACTGTTTTCCGGCGCGTCGACGGAATTCGGCGGCGAGCCCAACACCCATGTCTCGCTGGTCGATGCGGCGATGCCGGGCATGCTGCCGGTTATCAACGAGTTTTGCGTCAAGCAGGCGGTTCGCACCGGTCTTGGCCTGAACGCGCAGATCAACCGGCGCTCGGTGTTCGACCGCAAGAACTATTTCTATCCGGACTCGCCGCAAGGCTATCAGATCAGCCAGTACAAGTCGCCGATCGTGGGCGAGGGCGAAGTCATCGTCGAACTGGCGGGCGGCGAGAGCGTCGCTGTTGGCATCGAGCGGCTGCATCTGGAGCAGGACGCCGGCAAGTCGCTGCACGACCAGAACCCGACGATGTCGTTCGTCGACCTCAACCGATCCGGTGTCGCGTTGATGGAGATCGTCTCCAAGCCCGATATCCGCTCGTCCGAGCAAGCCAAAGCCTATGTGGCAAAATTGCGTTCGATCCTCCGCTACCTCGGGACCTGCGACGGCGACATGGAGAAGGGTTCCTTGCGCGCCGACGTCAACGTCTCCGTGCGCAAGCCGGGCGGCCCGCTCGGCACCCGCTGCGAGATCAAGAACATGAACTCGATCAACTTCATCGGCCAGGCTATCGAATATGAGGCGCGGCGCCAGATCGAAATCCTCGAAGACGGCGGCGCGATCGATCAGGAAACCCGGCTGTTCGATCCCAACAAGGGCGAGACCCGTTCGATGCGCTCCAAGGAAGAGGCGCACGACTATCGCTATTTCCCGGACCCCGATCTGTTGCCGCTGGAGTTCAGTGAAGCCTATGTCGCCGACCTGAAGGCCGATCTGCCGGAATTGCCAGACCAGAAGAAACTTCGATACATCCGCGACTTCGGTCTAACTCCTTATGACGCCGATGTTTTGGTCGCCAACCCTGAGACTGCTGCCTATTTTGAAGTAGTCGCCGAGAACGAGCCGGCCAATGCAAAGATGGCGGCAAATTGGGTGATTAATGAACTGTTCGGCCGTCTGAATAAGGAAGGGCTCGAAATAGGGCAGTCTCGCGTGTCGCCCTATAAACTTGGGTCCATTTTGATGGCAATTGGCGCGGACGCTATCTCAACCAATTCGGCCAGGTTGGTGTTTGATGTCTTGTGGAGAGAGGGCGGCGAACCTGGCGAAATAATCGAGCGGTTGGGGGTGAGGCAGGTTACCGATCGCAGCGAGGTGCAGATTGCGATCGATGTGATCTGTTTGCAAAATCCCGACAAGGTCGAACAGGCGAAAGCCAAGCCGCAGCTCCTCGGCTGGTTTGTCGGCCAAGTGATGAAGCGTATGGGCGGCAGGGCTAACCCGCAGTTGGTCAACGAACTGCTCAAGTCCAAACTCGGCATCTGAACGTCGCGTGACGCGACGTCGGCGTTGTCGCCGCCTTGCTTCACGCGCGCGCGTGCACCGATCGTTCACCATGAGTTGGCAATCCATCGCGCGATACCAAAATCGCGGCGGCCGAATCGGCGGCGGCGATTCTCGCGAAAAACCGATTTTGGCGAGCACGAAGACACGCAAAGCCGGCGAGCACGAAAAATTTTTTTCTTGCCAAAAACCGAGACTCAGAGTCCACGCAACGTGCTTTCGGCCGGCATCGATAAGCTGCGCGACGTCGGCAGCGTGTCGATTGTCGAATGTGCGAGTTGCGAAAACACCTGCGGCACAGCCGCTTCTTGCAAGTTGACAATCGCCGGTGTCGCGTTCTCGCGGGCTACTCACGTCGTTGCGCGCAAGCATTGCGGTGCCGCCGATCAGCCCGCGTCGCACATCCGCGCCTCGGCGCGTCAACACTTCCTTAAGTGGGACGCTGTTTTTTATCATGTGTTGGTGTATTCGGGATGTAGTGCATCTCGATTCCCGAGTGCACGCAGCAGTAAAGCTATCTCAGTACATCAGGAGGGCAACATGGCCAAGAAAGCTAAGAAGGCAAAGAAGGCGAAGAGCGCAGTGAAGAAGACTGCGAAGAAGACCCGCAAGGTCGCCAAGAAGAAGAAGTAAATCTGCTTCTTTAAAATTGCCGGCGGCTTGATGCCGGCACGTCACTGGAGCCTTCAGAAACGGTCTGCTTCCTAAAAGCGGATTTTCAATCGGACGGCTCTATCGACGAAAGAGGGTGTCGGCGAGACATCAGGTCAAACGGCTGGATCGCATTTTCGAAAAGAGTTCGCTCTTCCCGAAGATCGGTCCGGCAGAAGAGACAAGTTTTCTTCGTTCGGTGCGGATCCTTGCGGTCCGCAATTTCACCGGCTTCCAAGCCCAACCGGGCTTCCAAGCCTTAAGTGAAATCTGGTCCTGACGTGTTCGCCGACGCCCTCGTTCCCCGTGCCGCGCCAATGGCGCCCGGCGCTCCGATT
>WNFO01009086.1_pt1 | contig 11631 bp, 6 predicted proteins | sample 5400251 | NCBI WGS metagenome assembly WNFO01 (sample SAMN13153354, study PRJNA577476) | soil metagenome | isolation source: 100 cm saprolite under Madrone tree | place: USA:California | collected 2016-06-14
ATTTACGGAAAAGAGCCAACCGTCGTATGGGATCGATCCGGCAAGACCTCTAGATCATCGGGCGTTCCCTTGCCGCTGTCAGCGACCACCAGTATCTGGCGGCTCAAGACCGACGACGGCTATTACGCCTACGACGCAAATGATCAAGGCCCGGCCACGTACTTCCCAGATAAGAAAAATGCTTTCTTTGCCTATCCGAACCAGGCACCGGGAACTGTGCCCTTTTATCGGTTCCGCAGGTCGGACTCTACCAATCCGGAACTCTTCTATTCACAATCCAAGGTCTACAACGGGAACGGCTGGACGCTTGATGGGATTGCTTTTTACGTCTACCCCGATGCGACTACGACGGGCACGTTGCCGCTATACCTTTACCATGACGCGCAGTTTCATTACTTTCTCACCATTAATCAAACCGAAGCCACGAACATGAGTTTGGACGGAATTGCTGCGTACGTTCTGCCACCCAAAGAAACTGTTCCCACATCTCCCAGCGGACTGACCATCGCCGGTCGTGGCGCCCTCGTTGTTTGGCGCGATACCTCGGACAATGAGACCGGATTCCAGATTGAACGAAATGACGGTGGTTGGATTGTCGTGGCCAATGTGGCCGCAAATGTCACCCATTACGCGCCGCGGTCCGGTGCTCCGCCTTGCGGACACGTAGAATATAGAGTGCGAGCAGTCAATGAGCTCGGATTTTCAAACAGCGTGCAGGGAGAGTATGACTGTACGCGTATTGGTTCTCAGCCCGACAGTCAAGCGCTAGTGCTCAGGATTACGGGGCCTCGCAACGACGATTCTATGCGCGGCAGTTTTGAGATGGTCGCGGAGCCTTCTGATCTCGGCGCCATCGCGAAGGTTGAGTTTTTCGCGAATGGTATTAAGCTGGCAGAGGTGACGAGTGCGCCCTATGTTTTTGTGTGGGACAATGTGCGTCCGGGGACATACAACTTGACGACGACCGTGACCGATGCCGCTGGCGCCTCGGCGACCTCAGCCACGGTCACCGTCACCGTAGGCCAGACAACGTCACCTCCGGCCCCAAAACTCACGCTGACTCCTGCGTCGTCACGCTCAAGGGTTGAACGAGGCGAGCGTGCCGCGCCTCAACGGATTTCTCGGCCACGCAAGTATCAGAAGGACTGACGGCCGCGCGTCTGTACGAGCGGTCAATCTTAATTCCGTCCGAGTAAAATATCAGGAGAAGACCCTACAGTATCGTAGTTGGCGCTCTTCGAACCCCAGCGTCGCGAGATTCGAACTGCGATTCCGGTCGCGGAATTCTCTTCAGCGCTCTCAGCAAAATCGCTCAACGAATTGCGAGTGATTACGCTAAGTGTTCCGACACTCGATTGGTCGGAGGATCAACCGAAAGTAGGCAACGAGACGCGAAGCGGGACTCCGATTGCGGGGCTTGATTTGCGGGGGCGCATTAGGCGGCTTTCTCCGAGGAGTTACTAGGCTTGCCTTTGGATTTCCTCACGAGCCGAAGTGGGCAAGATCATCTACCGGGATTTATTCCCCTATCACTCTTCGGTTACGGAAGATTCGCTCTCGACTTGCTTTTCACACTCGGTTTTCCTCAAAATCAGACTCAGTTCGCAAGGTTGTGCCCGAAGCTCCGTTCGAGCAAGAGTGAATTCATGGGTAATTTCTTCATCAGAAAAGGCGGAGGGTTTCAAAAATGTTTCGATCGGCTCCGAAGTGCTTTGTTCGTTTTGATTTACTAATTCTGCTGTTAACGTCGATTCTCATTTGCGCGAGTGTGGCGCAGGCACAAGAGACTGGTGGCGAGTTGGGCGGCGGCGCGGGAATCTTCCGGCCGAAAAACCCTGAGGCTAAGCGAGGCTCGACTCCGTCAAGATCTGGACCCAGGTCGCCACGGGCTAACCCAGCGGAAGTAGAAGAGAAGTTCGAAGACGCGATCGCTGATGGCAACGATGCTCGCGATGCCCGCAAGTTCGCGGCTGCCGAAAGTTCTTATCGCGCCGCGCTCAGACTGAAGCCGCGAGACTCGCGCGCCTTTTATGGATTGGGAAATGTGTTCGTCGATCAGCAGCGTTGGGACGATGCCGAAGACGCGTATCGCAAGGCAGTTGAGTTTGCACCTAACAGCCCCGAGTCGCTGGTGGCACTGAGCTTTGCTCTGGTGCAACCGCGCACCGGCGCCGTCAATGCCAAGCGTTTCGCCGATGCCGAGTTCTTTGCGAGAAGGGCGACCCAATTGCAGCCAACTAACGCCGTCGCTTTTGATCGACTCGGAGTGGCCATGATGGCACGCGGCATATTCAATAGCGAGACCGAGGCGGCCTTCCGACGCGCGGTGCAACTGGATCCGAACTTCGTCTTAGCGAAGGCGCATCTGGCGCGGGTGCTGCTTCATATGAAGCGCTACAGCGAAGCCGATCCGTTGTATAAATCCGCAATCGATCAAGCTAAGGATGTGCTAACTCTGGTGCTTATCGCCGACGCCTTGCAGTCAGAACAACATTGGAACGAATCCGAGCCAGTGCTGCGGCGAGCGTTGGAACTGGATCCACGGAATCCGGGTGCGCTTTTCCTGTTGGGCCGAATGTTGGCGGTCTATCAGAAATATGCCGAAGCCGAACCCTTCTTGAAAAAGGCGGTTGAGGTGAATCCGAAGAACTTCGCGACGCGTAATCTTCTGGGCCGTTCGTATCTCGGCATGGGACGTTTGGAGGATGCTTTCAAGACTTACGAGCAGGCGGCCGCTTTGGCTTCTGATGCCGACCGCAAACAGCTCGCGGGGGCGTTTGGGTTTGGCGGCGTTGGCGACGGATACCTAAAAGCGGGCCGGCATCAGGAAGCTGTGCGCGCTTATGAAACGTTGCCCCAAATGTAATCGGACTTTTTCAACCGAAACACAGAAGTTTTGTACCCACGATGGCGCACCCCTGGTGACTGCTGAAAGCCACCAGGGCGACACGGTTCGCATCGACTCATCGCAGATCGAGGGGCTTGATAACGCGCCTACCCGGGCGATCTCGCGCGAATTGGCATCTTCGACTACGGGCCAGTTTGATCCTTACAAGACGATTCTCGCGCCATCGGAAGAAACGAAACAGGAATCATCCGCTGACGCTGGTGATCCTGACCCTTTCAAGACAGTCGCAGGTTGGCAGGCAGGCGCACGTGGAACAGGCAGCCGCGACACTCAAGAGTTAGTGGCGCCCGCTCCGACATCGACGTCGTTGCCGCCCGGCCCAACAGTTTCAGTCCCGTCGCCACCACCGTTCGAGCCAACTCCAGAGCCACAGACTCCGCAAGTGTCCGCGCCACTCCCGCCCGGTCCCGGGACAACGCCTTCAGCGCCACTGTCAGAACCGCAGACACCAACGAGTTCTTCATCGGCGCCGCTGCCGCCCGGCCCTGCGACGATGCCTTCAGTATCGCTGTCAGAACCGCAGATGCCGCCGAGTTCTTCGTCCGCGCCACTGCCGCCCGGCCCTGCGACGATGCCGTCGGTACCATTGTCAGGGCCGCAGACGCCAGCAGCATCTGCGTACCCATCGGTGCCAAGTTCTGCGACGTTGCCGTCAGTACCGTTAACAGCGGCGTCCGGCGCCAACGCGCCGTCCGCTCCCTTGCTGGCTCCGCAACCTGCGATCGCTGGATCGGCGCAGGTGATTCAACGTCCGGTTAAGAAGTCCAAGCTCCCTTTGGTGCTCGGGATTTTAGCTGTGCTTCTGGTGTTGGCCGTTGGCGCGGTTGGCGCGGCGTACTTTTTTCTTGTTATTAAGCCGAGATCGGAGAAGCGACCGGTGATCACGCGCCATGAGCCGACGCCACAGCCGACTATTAAGTCAACTCAAAACCAGGAACCCACCCCGAGCGATCTCGGCAACACGAACACCACGGGGACCGAGGTACCACCCTATTCTCCTCCCGCTGGTGCACTTCAATTCGTAAACTCGAAAAAGAATCTCGATGGCAAGCTCGCCGAGCATTATGTCGACTTCTCATTCTATTATCCTAAGAGCTGGCAGAAGGATCCAAAGGCAGGCGTGCCCGGGGCTCGAAACTTCGTCAAAGTAGAACGGGGCCTGCCACCAAATTACACGCTTGAGAACTTCGCAGTAGGGTTGTACGCTTCCGCGGGTTCAGTCGAGAATGATCGCGCTGCCTTTCATGCCCTCGCGGAGAAACTCAGTTCCCAGTTCGCGGAAAGTATTGGCAACTATCACAAGGCCTCGGAAGGCGAAACGAAAGTCGGTTTATACGATGGCTACGAGTTTCGCTTTGAGGGATTATCGCAACAAACTGATAAAGGCCAATTCAAGATTTGGGGTCGCGCAATTTTTCTGCCACCCGTTGATGGCGGCAATAACGGCGTTACGCTCTTGATGCTGACTACTTCATTGGCGCCGGAATTGAAGAGTGTTGACGACGTTGGCGAAAAGGGAGATCTGCCGATGCTGCTTCAGTCGTTCCGGTTCGGAAAACCATAGCTTTAACCGCGTGACGTTTCGTGTCAGAAGCCCGACCGTAAGGAAAGGGCCTCATTTAATCAATGAATAGCCCCCCTTATGGTCGGACTTCTGACACGCTTTCACAAATCCATTCATGAAAATCGTTCTGGCGGAAGATCGCGGCGGCAAACTGCAGGGCGAGCACTCGTTCGCAACTGACGTAGTTCGTGTAGGCCGGGATCCGGCCATGTGCCATTACTTCTTCTCGCAGGAGCAATGGCCGATGGTCTCGCGCAAGCATGCGGAGTTCCGGCTTCAGGATGGCCGATGTTTGGTGGCTGACACGAATTCTCGCTTCGGCACTTTTGTGAATGGTGAAAAGGTCAGCACGCCGGTTGAAGTGCGAGTCGGCTCTCACGTACAGCTCGGAGCTGGTGGACCAATACTTCGGGTTGTAAGCATTGAACAAACTGCGAAGCCGGACGCGCAGAATCCGTCTGATCTCGCCGGTATCACCACCTTGCGCGAGTCGCAGGAAGCCAAAGCCGCAGAGGTCTTAGCGCCCAAAGCATCGCCTCTTCAGGAGGACGGTTTCGGTACGCGGAAGAAGTCGGCTCCTTTGTCGGATCTTCCGCCTGAGAATCAACTCAAGCCTTCTGCTTCCAACGTCCCTGCGTATGTAGAGTTGTTTGATTCGGAGACGGGGCAGGCGAAGCGCATTTACATAGACCGAGAAGTCACGCGCCTCGGGCGCGCACCGGAGAACGAGGTCCTGATCGATGCGGATGCCGCCGTCGTCTCGCGTCATCATGCCGAGATCAAGAAGAGCGGCGATCAATTCGCGATCATCGATCTGAAGAGTTTCAATGGCACGCTCGTCAACGGTCAGCGCATCGCCGGGACTGTCAAGCTTTTTGGCGGCGATCAGATACAGCTTGGAGCAGGCGGTCCAGTTTTGCGCCTGATTGATCCGGCACGTCCGGCGCCGCTTCAACAACAAGTACGGCCAGGAATTCAATCGTCGGCACAACCGAGCATTCCGCCGGAGTTCGGACAGATCGCCGCGATGGCCCGTCGCGAGACGATTGTGGCCTCGCGGACCGGCACACTGAAACCGACTTCGCGACCGGGTCCGGCGGAGCCACAGTTGCTGGCACGACTTTCATTCGACAATCGCCCGCAGCTCTCAATTGGCCGCGCGCCGGACAATGATATCCGGCTCGACGGCCTGCAAATCTCAAATCATCATGCGCGGTTTGCGCTTAGCAATGGCGGCGTCACGGTCGAAGACGCCGGATCAACGAATGGCGTGTATGTCAACGGCGAACGCATCAGTGGCCGCCGGCAAGTTCAACTCTCCGACGTCATTCAAATCGGCCCCTTCGTTTTGCAGGCCGACACGAGCCAGGGCGTGGCGGTCTATGACACGCGATCAAAGACACGCATCGACGGCATCAACATTGTGAAGATTGTGCCCAATCGATCGGGTGGCGGCACAATCAAGCTGCTTGATGACGTGGGTCTCACCATTCAGCCGAACGAATTCGTGGGCTTGCTCGGTCCCTCGGGCGCAGGCAAGTCAACGCTTATGGACGCGCTCAATGGAATGCGTCCGGCGAGCAGCGGCTTTGTGCTCATCAACAATCTCGATCTTTATCGCCATCTGGATTCGCTGAAGCAATCGATCGGCTACGTGCCGCAGGACGACATCATTCATCGTGAGTTGACCGTCTATCGCACGCTCTATTATGTGGCGCGGCTCCGTTTGTCGCGCGATGTGTCGGGCAGAGAGATCGATCAGATCGTGAATGAAGTGATGGATGTGACCGGACTCTCTGAACGTCGCGACGTTCCGGTGGCCCAACTTTCCGGCGGCCAAAGAAAGCGGGTTTCGATCGCAGTCGAACTGATGACCAAGCCCTCTGTGATCTTTCTGGACGAACCGACCTCGGGTCTCGATCCGGCGACGGAAGAAAAGATCATGAAACTCTTCCGGCAGATAGCAGAAAGCGGCCGGACGGTAATCCTCACCACGCATGCGATGGAAAACGTCAAGCTCTTCGACAAAATCGTGGTGCTGATGCGCGGCAAGTTAGTCTTTTACGGCGCACCGCAAGAGGCGCTGTCTCATGTGAAAGCCGAAAGCTTCAAAGACCTTTTCGATAAACTCGAGGCGCCCGTCGATCAGCAAATTGCAGAGCAAGTTGCCGACGATTGGAAGCGAAAATTCCAAAACACGGATACGTATCGCCGCAACGTGGTGGAACCGTTGAGCGTTCTGCCGCGCGATGGCCGCGCGCTCGCCCCGCCAAAGCGACGGGCCACCGCCGTTGACGTCGTGCGGCAATGGGGCACGCTCACGCGACGCTATCTGGAAGTACTCAGCCGCGACAAATTCAATCTGCTGATTCTGCTTGGACAGGCGCCCGTCATTGCGTTTCTTACCTATCTCGTAGTTGGCGCGAAGAGTCCGCGCGACTTTCCTTATTTTGTGCTCGGGCTCGTGGCGCTTTGGTTCGGCACCTCAGTGGCGTCTCGCGAGATCATTCGCGAGCGCGCCGTCTATGCACGCGAACGAATGGTCAACCTCGCGCTGTTACCCTATGTTGGCTCAAAACTTTTCGTGCTGGCGCTGATCGTTTCGTTTCAGTGCCTGCTGCTGTTTGGATCGCTGAAGTTCATGCACTATGCCGGATTGATGAATCTGCCCGGATGGGCCCTGCCGCAGTTCGCCATAATCATCGTTACCGCCATGGTCGGTATTGCGCTGGGGCTACTTGTTTCGGCGATGGTGAGGACTTCGGAGATGGCAACCAGTTTGGTACCGCTGATCCTGATTCCCCAGATTCTCTTTTCCGGTTTGGTGGGCGTACCGCAAGGCGCATCGAAAGTTATCGGCACGCTGATGCCGGCGACGTGGGCGTTCGATGGCATCAAACAATTCTCAACACTCGACACGCTGGATGAAGAAGGCTCTGATCCTAAACGCGAGAACAAAGGTCGAGGTCTTTATAAGCACTACGAAGACAGAAACGACCAGAACATCAAAGATGCGCGCGAGAATGTCGACAAGTACAAGAAAGACGCCGAGAACGATTTGAAGAATTACGAGCGAAAGATGAAGGACTATGTGCGGGAATTGCCGAGCGGCCAGCAAGCCACCCAACCCGAAGCGCCGAAGCTAAAGCCAGTTCCGGAAATCCACGGCGCTGACAAGATACCCGAAGACTTGAGCGGCTACATCAATTTCCTACATCCATGGGGACATTGGATTATCGATCCTTTCGTGCTAATCGTGATGTTCTTCCTACTGGTGATTGCGACGATCATTACGTTGAGGGCGCAGGATATTTTGTGAGGAACCGAGTCTTCTGAAAATACGATGACCTGTAACCAGACCCGTCTCGACTTTTCAGCAACCTGCCGGACTTCGCGCAGTCACAGTCAACTTAAGACGTTGGCGAACCTAATTCTTCGGCGGCTGTTTGTGGTAAATCTGGACATAAAGCACTTCTGCGTTATGAGGATTCATAGCCTGGAGAATCTTGTATTCCTCGGTGGCCGCTTTCTTATCGCCGGACATTAGATAGGCAAAGCCCAGATTGTAATGAGCCCCCGCATAATCCGACTTCAGTTGGATTGCCTGTTTGTGTTCCGTGATTGCCTCTTTCCATCTTCCCAAATTCCCATAGGCATAACCCAAATTGTTATGCGCGGCGGGCCAGTCAGGTTTCAATTGTACAGCTTGCTTGAACTCCGTCAGCGCCTCGTCTTTCTTCATCAGATGACTGTAGGTGATGCCGATGTTGAAATGGCCTTCCGGCATCTCAGGCTTTAGCTGGATGGCGCGCTGCAGCGGTTCGAGAGCTGAAGTGAAATTGCCGACATTGTTATAAGCCCAGCCGAGATTGTTGTGAGCCTCGGCGTAGTCGGGCTTCAACTCGATCGCGCGCTTCAGAGGCAGGATTGCCTCGCTCCAACGCTTGCTCTTGCCGAGAGCATATCCCAGATTGTTATTCGCCTCGGCGTCATCGGGCCTGAATTGAATTACGCGCCGGTACGCTTCGACGGATTCGGGATAACGGCCCAACTTGTCATACATCCACGACAGCGCGCAGTAAGCGTCGACGAAATCAGGTTTGATTCGAACGGCTTGCTTGTAAGCTTCGGCAGCATCCGCGATCTTATCGAGCCGGCGATAAGCGTCGCCAAGATTATTGTACGCTTCGGCGTAATCGGGTTTGAGGTTGATGGCCTCTTTATAAGATGCTATTGCGTCATCATATTTCCCGGCGTTGTACGCCGCCACGCCCTGATCGTAATAGACAATACTGAGCGAGTTCCGTGCTTCTTCGTCTTTCGAATCCAGACTTACGGCTCGCTTGAGCGCATCGAACGCGTCCGCCTGTCGGTCAGTCTTGAGATAGGCATTTCCGAGGTCTCGATAAGCTTCAGCCCAATCGGGTTTGAGTTGCAACGCCTGCTTTTCCGCCGCAATGGCCTCTTCATATCGTTCAAGATTGAAATAAGCTTCACCGAGGTTGAGCTGCGCATCAGGGTAATTGGTTTTCTGGCGCAGCGCTTGTTTGTATTCGTCGACGGCCTTTTCATACTGGCCCGCGTCGAAATAATTATCCCCACGCTTGTTGTACTCTTCAGCCGTCAAAACGCCCTTTGCGGCGTCACCCAAAAGTTTAGAACCGGGCCCGGTATCGTTAGTTCGCCCTGTTTCTTTCCCGGTGTCGGTTCCTTGCTTACCGGTGTCAGTTCCCTGCTTGCCGGAGTCACTCCCTTGTTTGTCTGAGGCGGTTCCTTGCTTACCTGAATCAGCAGTTTGTCGCGTATGCGCCGAGCGGACAGTGGAGCGATCGATCGTTTTCTTCTCAATATGTTTGGGAGCATGCGAGCGATTTTGCGGCGTGCTGAAAATACCCTTGCCCAATTTCGCTTCGACGTCCGCGCTGGCAATCAACACGCTGGCGCCGCCGCCGATATCCTGTGCGAAAGAAACGGCTGGATATGTGAGGCCAGACAAAGCCACTGTGACCATCAAGACGATCGCACGAGCGTAGGTTGAAGTTTGGGTAATCATCTCTCACCTCGGAAGTAAAATCATTTTCAAAGGGGAGCAAACTCCTAAAGTCTACTGTGAGTCATGCTTGACTACAAGTACTTGGCCCCTTATTTTCAAGGCTGAATCGTAGACGTGAAAAACGTGGTCGTTTTGCCGTGGCTACAATCCTACAGCGACACAAGCCAAAGAAATCAACCTGCATTGCGCTTTTGGCTTTCTTTTTCAGTTCTTTTGCAAGCAGTTCCCTGGCTCAGGAGTTTTTGCCAGCTCCTCCATCAGATCGCAGACTTGTCTATATCCTCGATGAGAAAAATCAACTGGCGCCGCTCCCTAACGAACCAGGACTGACACCGCTGCACACGGAACAAGTTTCGAAGACCGATAGAGTGAGTTACATCGAATTGAAAGGCGAACATGCGTCGACGATTCTGACAACTTCGACGCCGCGCTGGTTTCTGTTCACCTATCAACGGCCGGGCGCGCATCCGCCTTTTTTGGTTTGGTTGACGCCTCGCCATCACGCCCGAAGAGTCACGGCCATTGCTCAACGAGGAATGGCGGGCTTTGCAATCTCTTCGGAAGAAATCATCAAGCCTGCAGTTCGGGTGCTGGCGAGCATGGGCGGCGACGAGGTTTTCATGGAATTGCGTCCGCGTAATTCGCTGATACCGGGAGAATATGCGATTATTGGCGATGACCTGACGCGCATTGCCACGTTTCGGGTAGTTTTGCAACCATGAATGTCCGACAAACTTTAGTTTGTCGCTAAGTTTAGGCGGACTTAACTTCGATCGAGCGACAAACAGAGGTTTATCGGACATTCAGGAGAACAAGATGCAGGATTTATCAAGCGACTCTTCAACACCGCCTTCAATCAAAACGAAAGGCTTCTGGACGCCCGGGCGAATTTTGCTCACGCTGATCGGAGTCGCCTTGATCAGCGCGTTTGGGTTGTCGAGTTGCAACTCGACTGAAAGGAATACGAATCAGCCTGGGGCTGGGGTTGCGAGATCGGGGAGTCCTGCCAGCGCGAGTTCTCCGGCATCGCCATCAAACAATCCAGCACCGAACTATCCGCCGCCCACAGCATTCGTAAGTCTGCCTCAGCAAGTGCGCGACACTAAGGTTGAAACGCTGGAAGGCGAATCGCTCAAGCTTTCGGATTATGCAAACAAGGTCATCATAGTAAACATCTGGGCCACTTGGTGTGGGCCTTGCCGCCTGGAAATGCCTGAGCTGGTAAAGATGAATACCGAGTACAAGTCGCGCGGTTTGGTGGTGCTGGGATTGGCCACGAAGTACAACGAGAGTAATGACCCTGAGCACGTGAAAGAATTCGTCCGCTCGCAGAAGGTCACATATAAGATTATTTGGGATGACGGCACTTTAGCGGCGCCGCTGGTCGAGGCAGTTGGAGCCCGTTCAGTAATTCCGCAGAGCTTTGTGATCGCGCGCGATGGCCGCATCGTGAAACACTTTCAGGGCTTCAGCCCATTATCGACACCTCAGTTAATGCGGGCCGCGGTAGAAGAAGCATTGAACGATAAGGGCAAAGCGTGATCGACGCGGTTTAGAGTTCAAGCTTTAGCTTGCTTCTTCGGCGAAAGAGCAAACTGAAGTTTGAACTCTGAACTGTGTCAGTGGCAGAGTGAATTATCAGCGATGACCATTGACGTCAAACAAAAACTTCAGGCCGAACTTGGCGAGTTAGAGTCCGAGCTGCGCATACATCTGCCGAAAGAGATCAAGCGCGCGCTCGAGTTTGGCGACTTGCGCGAAAACTCGGAATATCAAACCGCGCTACAACGCCAGACGATGGTTAAAGCGCGCATCCGCGAGTTGCGCCAGCGCCTGAGCGAGATCTCGTCCATTGACCTATCGAGAATTCCGCGCGACAGAGCCGCTTACGGTTCGACGCTGGTGCTTTACGACGCCGAGCGAGAAGAAGAAGTCACCTACCGCCTGGTCACACCAGAAGAAAGCGATCCGGCGGCGGGTTTGATTTCTACCGTCTCTCCGATCGGTCGTGGCTTGATGGGCAAAGAAGCCGGCGACGAAGTAGTCGTGACGATCCCGTCAGGTTCGCGTCGATTTGAAATCCGGCGTCTGAAGACGCTGCATGAC
>WNFO01006856.1_pt1 | contig 11629 bp, 7 predicted proteins | sample 5400251 | NCBI WGS metagenome assembly WNFO01 (sample SAMN13153354, study PRJNA577476) | soil metagenome | isolation source: 100 cm saprolite under Madrone tree | place: USA:California | collected 2016-06-14
ACGGCGGTCCTGGCGATTTTCAGCGCGACGTCAAGCTGGACGCGCTCGTGCCGGTCACGCGCGGAGAACTGCCAGTCCTGGTGTTCGCGGAAAAAGCGCGCGACATTCGCGGCGCCGTGGAATTCTGCGAAAAGCAAAAGCTAAAAATGATTCTCGCCGGTGGCGCCGAAGCGTACAAAGTAAAGGACCTGCTGCGCTCCAAGGGCATTCCGGTAATTCTTGGTCCCACGCTGACCCTGCCCAGCGAAGAAGACGACCCATACGACCGCCTGCTGACGCAGCCCGCGGAGCTGGCCGCCGCCGGCGTAAAATTTGCCTTCGGCAGCTTTGACAATTCCTTTGCGCGCCGTCTAGGCCAACAAGCCGCGAACGCCGTGGCCTACGGTCTTCCCTATGACGAAGCGCTGAAGGCCGTGACCCTGTATCCAGCCGAAATTCTTGGTCTCGCTGATCAAGTCGGCACGCTCGAGAGCGGCAAGATTGCCAACGTCATCGTCACCAACGGCGATCCTCTCGAGCTCACCACCGAGGTGCGCTATCTTTTCATCAAAGGACAGCTCACTTCGCACGACAACAAGCAGAAAGCCCTGTACGAGAAGTATTTGAATCGCCCTAAAGCGAAATAATAGCCGGTCAGGAATGCGCAGAGGCGCAATACGGTCCGCGCCTCAACCAGCGTTCTGCTGCTCGTGCAGTGGCGGAAACGTCTTCGCATGGCACGCGTCTGATACTCTAGAATCCAGCGGAATCCGGGAGTAACCCCATGGATACCATCCTGCATGACTTGCGCTATGCGCTCCGCGTGCTCGCGCGGAATCCCGGTTTCACCGCCATCGCCATCCTCACCCTGGCCCTGGGGATCGGCGCAAATACCGCGATTTTCAGCGTTGTAAACGCTGTGCTGCTGCGCCCGCTGGAATTCCGCGATCCGGCCCGCTTGGTGATCGTCGCGGAGAAGAGTTCTTTTCCGGTCATCTCCACTTCCTATCAGAACTGGCTCGATTGGCGCGACCAAAGCCATTCGTTCGAGTCCATCGAAGGCACCAGGGGCACCACGCTGACCCTCACCGGCGCGGGTGAACCCGAGCGCCTGAACGCGCGCATGGCCACCGCCGGCCTTTTCCCGTTGCTTGGGATAAATACCATTGCTGGGCGCACATTCACCGCTGATGAGGATCGCGCCGGCGGCACTCCGGTGGTTTTGGTCAGCTATGGTTTGTGGCAGCGCCGCTTCGGCAGCTCGCAAGAGATTCTCGGCAAGCCCATCAATCTGGATTCGCGGCCCTACACCGTGATTGGCGTGCTGCCACCAAATTTCCAGGTCTTGCAGCCCGCCGACGTCTTCGTCCCGTTCACGCCGTGGGCGAAAACATTGCCCGATGATCGCAACTGGCACCCCGGCATTATCGCAATCGCGCGGCTCAAGCCCGGCGTTACCCGCGAGCAGGCGCGCATCGAAATGGTGGCCATCACCAAGCGCCTCGAGCAGCAGTATCCGGACTACAACACCGGCACGAGCGCAGACATCGTCGGTCTGCAGGAACAAATGGTGCAGAATGTCCGCCCGGCGTTAATCCTTCTTCTCGGCGCGGTCAGTTTTGTTCTACTCATTGCGTGCGTCAACGTCGCTAATCTGCTGCTTGCGCGGTCCGCGTCACGCGGGCGGGAAGTCGCCATCCGCACTTCGATGGGCGCCAGCCGCGGCCGCATCGTTCGCCAACTGCTCACAGAAAGTGTTTTGGTTTCGGTCGCGGGCGGCGTTCTGGGTTTATTCCTGGCGTCCGCCTCGCTTGAGCCCTTGCTACGGCTTTCTGCGGGCAGCGTTCCTCAAGCGTTTTCCGTCACGCTCGATCGCTCGGTTTTGCTTTTCACGTTAGTGCTGTCCGTCTTGACCGGTTTGGTCTTCGGTCTCGTGCCCGCGCTCCGTACCGCCAAACTTGATTTGCGCGAAACGCTAAACGAAGGTTCGCGCGGTTCTACGGCCGGTCCGGGCCAGCATCGCTTGCGCGCCGTTCTCGTAGCCACGGAAATCGCCCTGGCTATGCTCCTGCTCGTCGGCGCGGGATTGCTCCTGCGCAGCTTCTCGCGCCTGCAGGACGTGCCTCCCGGCTTCCAGGCCGATCATCTGCTCGTCGCTGACATTCCTCTTTCGCAGAATGCCTATGCCAAGCCGGAGCAGCGTTTTGAGTTTTTTGATCGTCTTGTTGATCGCACCAAAGCTCTTCCGGGCGTCCGCTCCGCCGCGGCAGCCTCTTTTCTTCCCGTGAGCGGCGGCGGCAGCATCATCCATTTCAACATTTACGGACGCCCGCCAAAGAGTCCACACGAATTCATCGCCGCCGGATATCGCACCGTCACGCCACACTACTTCGAAACGCTTGGCGTGCCGTTGTTGCAGGGCCGCGTATTCACGCCCGCCGATACGGACAAGGCGCCAGCCGTTGTGGTCATCAACGCCACGATGGCGCGTACGTTTTTCCCCGGCGAGAATCCACTCGGGAAGCGCATGCAACTCGGAGCTATACCGGATAAGGAAGTCCCGTGGATGGAAGTTGTGGGCGTTGTCGGAGATCTTCTGCAGGGGCTCGACCTCGGGCCCGCCGCCGAAATGTACCTGCCCTATCGCCAGGCCGACGCGCTCTTGCCCGTGTTCCAGATGTCCGTCGTCCTGCGCACAGCCGCTGATCCTTTGACGCAAGCCTCGGCGCTGCGCAGCGCGCTCGCGGAAATCGATCCCAACCAGCCGCTCGTGAAAGTGCGAAGCATGGAAGAAAACATGTCCGCCAGCGTGGCGCAACCGCGCTTTCGCACCTGGCTCATCGGCATTTTCGCCACGCTCGCGCTTTTGCTCGCAGCCGTCGGAGTCTACGGCGTGATGTCGTACACCGTCACGCAGCGCACCAGCGAGATCGGCATTCGCGTCACTCTCGGTGCTCAGTCCACTGACGTTTTTCGCGGCATCGTCGGCGAAGGAGCCCGCATCGCTCTGCTCGGCGTCGCCGCGGGCCTGATCGCCGCACTCGCACTCACGCGGGTGCTGCGGACATTCTTGTATGGCGTCAGCGTCTTCGATCCCGCCACGTTCCTGGCCGTGGCATTTATCCTGACGCTGATTAGCGTCGCAGCCTGCTACGTCCCCGCCCGACGTGCAACCCGCGTGGATCCGATCGTCGCCTTGCGTTACGAGTAGGCTCGGCTGATTGTGTAAATCAGGGGAAACTTTTTCGATAGACCTGCGTTCCTATAATGAACGCCATGCATACCCACAAGCTCGCCCCAATAGCCATAGTCTGTCTCACCCTTCTCGCTGGAGCCGCATCCGCGCAGGATCCGCAAAAGCTCGTTGAGCAATACATCAAGGCCGTAGGTGGCGCCAAAGCGCTTTCCAAGGCGCGCACGATCGTGATTGAAGGGACCTTCGTAACGTCCGCTGGGAAGGCCGGGACGTACACGCTCAATACGAGGCTTCCCAATCGCTACTATTCGGAAATCGTCTCGGGTGACACCACTTTAATTGATGCCTACAACGGCAAGTCCGCATGGCGCCGCACCGCGAATGGCGAATTCGCCACCCTGGTGGGGGCGGAAGGCAGCCAGCTCGAAGCCGCGGGGCAATACTACAATTCGCATCTCGTCGACGCCAAGAAAAACAAGATCGGCATCGGTTTCGCTAGTTCTTCCAAGGTGCGCGGCAGAGACGCACTAGAAATTGAAGTCACCACCATGAGCGGCGTGAAGCGCCACGTCTTCTTCGATTCTCAAACGCACCTTGTCGTGGAAGAGGCAGCAACAATTGGCGGAATCGAGGAGCAAATTTTTTACGATGACTACCGTCCGGTGAACGGCCTGAAAATTCCTTACAAGATCGAGCTGCACCGCGGACCAGAAACCTACGACATCACGGTGACCCGCGCGGAGGTAAACGGCCAGGTCGGCGAACGAGTCTTCGACTTCCCCAGGAAGTCGCAAGTCCAGTTGCCTGACTTGAAAGCGCTGTTCAAAGAAATTGACGATAACCAGAAGGCCATCGACAAACTCAAGGAAAACTACGCGGGCACCCGCAGCGAAGAAGAGACCGAATACGACAAGACCGGGAAAATCAGCAAGCGGGAGCTGCACGAATACACTTTTTTCTATTTGAGCGGGCACGAAGTCTCCACATTGGTCAAGAAGGATGGCAAGCCGCTTAGCGAGCAAGAGCAAAAGAAAGAAAACGACAGAGTGCAAAAGGAAATTCAAGACATCGAGAAGCGCGACGCAAAAAAGGAAGCCAAAGAGGAAAAAGCGAAAGAAGAGGGGAAGGACAAAGGAGGTGACGACGAGCCTGGCATCGAGATATTCCTTCGCGCCAGCCAATTTGTGAATCCCCGGCGCGAACGCTTTCGCGGCCAAGACGTTCTGGTTTTTGACTTCGAGCCCAACCCCGATTTCAAGCCGCACAAACTAGCCGAGAAAGTAGTGCACCAGCTTGCGGGTGTTGTCTGGATTGACGAAAAGGCCCACGATGTCGCGCGCCTGGAAGCTTACTTTGTGGGAGATTTCCGTTTCGCCGGCGGCGTCATCGCCAATCTGCAGAAGGGAACCAGTTTTGTGTTTGAGCAAGCCTACATCAACAATGAAGTTTGGCTGCCAACGTACGAAGAGGCTCATGTCGGCGTGCGTGTTCTGCTGGTGAAGGCCTTCAAGGTCAACGAAGTGACGCGCTATTCGGACTACAAGAAATTCAACGTCGAGAGCATTGCTGCAATCGGCAAACCCAAAGGGGCCGCGGCTGACGCTGAAACCACTCTGCCCGCTACGGTTCCGAAGCCGCAATAAAGCAAACGCGGATAGCGAAGGCTCATTTCAGTTTTTGCTTGTCGCGACGCTGCGGTCCAGCACTTCGCGTACTTTCTCGGTAAGCGCGCTTGGCGTGAACGGCTTCTGCAGGAATGCCACGCCATCCTCCAGCAGCCCATCCTGACCTGGTCCCTGCCTCATAATGCTGTATGTGTAGCCAGACATATACAGCACTCGCATCTTGGGGTGTCGCGCCGTCAAACGCTTCGCCAGTTCCCGCCCGCTGATCCCCGGCAGAATCAAATCGGTCAACAACAGATGTATTTCCGCGCCATGCTTCGAGCACGCGCTCTCCGCGTCTTCGGGGCTCGAGGCCACGAGCACCGTGTATCCTTTTCCAGACAGCGCCATCCGCGCAAGTTCGCGCACCTGCGGCTGATCTTCCACCAGCAAAACAGTCTCTGAGCCCTTTTGTTCCCCGCTTACGGGCTTGATTGCCGGCAACGCTTCCGGCGCTTGCTCCACGCGGGGCAGATAAACCTTGAACGATGATCCACGCCCCAACTCGCTGTACACCCAAATGTACCCGCCGCTTTGCTTCACAATTCCGTACACGGTAGAAAGCCCCAGCCCTGTTCCGCGCCCGCTTTCTTTCGTCGTATAAAACGGCTCGAAAATATGCGCTACTGTCTCCGGACTCATTCCGGTGCCGGTGTCGGAAACCGCGAGCATCACGTACCGCCCCGCCTTCACGGTCGCATGATCACTTGCGTATGCCTCATCCAGGTCTACGTTCGCCGTTTCTACGGTCAGACGCCCGCCTTTAGGCATAGCGTCGCGAGCGTTCACTACCAGATTCATAATCACTTGTTCCATCTGCCCAGGATCGGCCTTGATCGTCCCAATATCGTGTCCTGGAATTGTGGACATCCCGATGTCTTCATCCATCAAGCGTCGCAATAGCTTGTCCAACCCCAGCACGATACTGTTCAGATCCAGCAGCTTCGGTTGCAACACCTGTCGGCGGCTGAACGCCAGCAGTTGCCGCACCAGCGTGCTCGCTCGCTCGGAAGCGTCTTCGATGCGCTCCACGTCCGCTTGCAGTTCCGGCGAAATCCTCGGCCGATTGAGCGCCAGCTCCGTATAGCCTTTGATGATAGTCAGCAAATTATTGAAATCGTGCGCGATTCCTCCGGCCAACCTGCCAATCGCCTCCATGCGCCGCGCCTGCTGCAATTGCGTCTCGAGCTGCTTGCGCTCCGTGATATCGACAATGATTCCTTCCATCAGCGGATGCGCGCCGCTCCCCTCAACCACGACCGCCGTATCGCTTACCCAAATTACGCGGCCGTCTTTGCGAATGATGCGATACTCCGCCTGAAAACGCTGTCCTCGCTGACTTGCTTCCTCCGCGGCTTCCACGACGTTGTGATCTTCCGGATGCACGTGCTTGGTCCACGTCCGCGAATCTGTCAGCCACTCTTCGGCCGAAAATCCGAACATCGCTTCCACCTGCGGGCTGACGTAGAGCCACTCTCCATGCATTCCGAGCTCGGCAATATAGCTGACCGCCGCCACTTGCTCGACCAGCATGCGGTACTTCGCCTCCGCTTGCGCGCGCGCGTTTTCCGCCTCACGCCGTGCTGTGATATCGCGGCTGACGCAAACCACGCCCCCGTCCGGCAAGCTCGTGATCACCATTTCCACCGGAAGCGCGCTCCCGCCGCGGCGGTGAATAGTCACGACTCCCTGCCACCTTCCACCTCTCTGGAGGGATTGGCGGATCTCCTCTTGCAGGCTTGTAATATCCTGCGCAGCGTAAATGTCCTGCCACGGTCTGCCGACAATGGATTCCGGAGTCTCATAGCCCAGCATCTGTGCGAACGCGGCATTCGCATACGAGTGCCGGCCCTTCTTATCCACTATCGCAATTCCGTTCACCGCCGAGTCCATGGCGCGATTGTGCCGTTCTAACGTGTCTTCGGCGCGGCTCTGCCGATATTGCGTGACTCCCAGCCGCGCCGCGTAGCACACGATGGACACGCCTAACAGCGTGAACCGCGCCGCGCGCCATTCCGTTCCGAGTTGCGCGACCTGCAGCAGAACGATCAAGGGCGCCAGCGCAAGTGTAGCGTTCGTTAAAACCAGGTCGCCGATGCCCTTGGACCTCAACCTGGGGAGGGCTTGCGGCGTAGTTGCCGGTTGCCAGCGTGCCGCCCACAAGGCGGCGCCTAGCAACGGTACGGTCCACGCCAGGTCGAACCACGTTCCGGTGTGCAAATCCTGCATCAACTGCACGTAGCTAGCGCCGCACGCCAATACTGTGAAGGCCAGCAGATACACGGCAAAACCGCGATACACCTTTCGAACATCCGCCACGCGCGCGCGTGCCGCCTGCACTAACGCCAGGGCCACCAGCGCTGCATTTTGTCCAGCCTCCACCCAAATCTCTCGCGCGAATGCGCTACGCGCTTCCAGGTGATGGGCGGGCAAATAGTAAAAGCCAATGTAAATAAAGAAGAAAACGATGCCGATCTGCATGAAATCGAGCACCGACTCTAGGTCAAGGCTAGAGGAGTCTTTATCGGGGTTTAGAAATACCGCCAGCGCAAAGAAAATCGATTGCGTCCCAAAAAGGAATCGCACGATCGACCCTGGCGGCGGCTCCACCTGTAGGACGGTTTCGTAATACATCCAGCCCAGGTTTGCGATGCCCCAGATCGCCAATCCGCAGCCAACGAACAACCAGAACGGCCGGCAAAGGCCAAAGGCCCGGCGTGAGGCCACAAACGAAGCGGCAACCGCCAGCCCGCACGAAACAATCTGCAGCAAATTTCCAGCGAAGGACCCAGCTAGCGAGGTTCCGAGCGTCAACACCGCCGCAATGTGCAGCGCAATAATGAAGAGCGCCAAGACAAACAGCTTTCGGAACATCCCAAGCTGCTCCTTGCACTGCGGCCTTATATCGCTTGCGATAGAAGTGTATGGTAAACGCTTAACCTGCTAAAGCGTTTGCGTGCGCCTTCGTACCCCAAAAGCAAACAGTCCCACCCACGAGCTTAGAGCGCTACAATCGCGCCATGGCTCCAGCCACCACGCCGGCTTCGGCCGCGGTTGATAATTTTGGGTTTGCTTGGGTCCTGCTGTGCCTTGCCTTTTGCGTTCACGTCGCGGACGAGGCGCTTACGGGCTTCCTCGGCGTTTACAATCCCACCGTTATAGCTATGCGAACAAGACTGGGCTGGTTCCCGATGCCCACATTCGAATATCGTGAGTGGTTAGTCGGGCTCATTCTCGTCAATCTGGTACTGCTGGCGCTCTCGCCCTTTGCCTTTCGCAATGCGCGTGGCCTGCGTCCGCTTGCTTATTTCTTCGCCGGTGTAATGCTGCTCAATGGGATGGGTCACACGATTTTTTCCGTGCTGGGGCAGACCGTTCCCTCGGTCCGGTTCCCGCGACCGGCTCCGGGCTTTTACTCTTCGCCTTTTCTGTTGATTACTTCGACCTACTTGTTCGTGCGACTGCGCACCACGCGCAAGGCAGCCTTCGACTGATCCGATTTTCTTTGTAATCGCGGTTCTAGCGGCCTTCGAAGGGATACCGATCCTGCGTCTGCACAGCCGCCGCAACGCCGCGCCGCAGCGCAATCGTGTCTACTGGCGCCCGCTTGCCAAACCGTTTCAGCACGGCCATCTGCGTCGTCAGCATGTCGCCTTCGTTAACCGCGGTCACAGCCCGCTTGGCTTCATGCTCCACGCGTTCCGCCGCTTCCGCGATAAACACTCGCGCCGCATCGATCAGCGTCCGCGTGGCGGATTCGCCCTTCGCCGCCGCTGCTTTTTGCGCGCGCAGCAGGCAAGACTCCATCGCGTAAATCTCCATCACAATGTTGGATAGCGCCGCGATTAATTCCTGCTCGTCCGCCAATTTCTCGCGGAACTTCTGCACCGCTCCGCCCGCCGCCTGTAGAAACATTTTCTTCGCGTTCGCCACCACGCGCGCCTCATCGGCAAGCACACCTTCCGGCGCCTCTTCGAACGAGGGACCGGCCAGGATCTCATCCGCCAGCTTCATCGCCGCCGGAATCAACGGCAGTTGCCCACCCATCGCGCGCTTCATCAGCATCTGAATGATCAGCATGCGGTTGATTTCGTTCGTGCCTTCGAAGATTCGGTTGATGCGCGAATCGCGATACGCGCGGCACACCGGATATTCCTCGTGGAATCCATACCCGCCGAAGATCTGCACCGCTTCATCCACCACGTAATCCAGCATTTCGCTGCCATACACTTTGGCGATAGAACTTTCGATCGCGTATTCCTCGAGCACCTTCATCGCGTTCTGGATTTTGTCGCCGCCGGAAACGGAAGCCGCCGCCATCGCCCCTTCAATATTTCCCGCGGAACGGTACACCATCGACTCCACGGCAAAAATCTGAATCGCCATTTCCGCCAGCTTCTCTCGGATCAATCCAAAATCGCCGATCTGCTTGCCAAACGCCTTGCGCTCCTTGGCATATTTCGAAGACGTGGCCAGCACATTTTTCGCACCACCCACGCATGATGCTCCCAGCGTAAACCGTCCCGCGTTCAAAATATTGAACGCCACAATGTGCCCGCGCCCGATTTCGTGCAGCACGTTTTCCTTCGGCACCTTGCAGTTCTCCAGGAAAATCGGCGTCGTCGAGCTCCCGTGAATCCCCATCTTGTGCTCTTCATTCCCCGGCTTGAACCCCGGGAACGTCCGCTCCACGATGAAAGCGGTAAATTTCTCGCCATTGACCTTCGCGAATACCACGTAGACGTCGGCGAAACCGCCATTCGTGATCCACATCTTCTGCCCGTTCAAGATGTAGTGTGTGCCCTCGCTATTGAGCTCCGCGCGTGTCAGCGAATTCTGCGCGTCCGATCCGGCCTGCGGCTCCGACAAGCAATAAGCTCCGATCAACTCGCCCGTCGCGAGCTTCGGCAAATATTTGTTCTTCTGCTCTTCCGTTCCGAAATAAACGATCGGCAGTGTCCCAATACCTGCGTGCGCCCCGTGCGTCACGGCAAAGCCGCCATAGATCGATAATTTTTCCGTCAGCACGGTGGTGGCAATCTTGTCCAACCCCGCTCCGCCGTACTCCTCCGGCACGCCGCCGCCCATCAATCCCAGCTCGCCGCCCTTTTTCACCAGCGAGGGCATCAACCCGGCCTTCTTGTTCTCCAAATCCTTCGCGAGCGGCAGCACTTCCTTCACCACAAACTCTTCCGCCGTCTGCCCAATTAGCTTCTGGTCATCGGTAAGATCCGCCGGCGTGTAAGATCCGCCGGCGTGAATACATCGCCTGGCAACGGCGATTCCAGCAAAAAGCTCCCGCCCTTGGCAGCGGCCTTGGTAAACGTTGCAGTCGCCATCGAAATTTCTCCTCTTCGCCGATGATGAAGCGTCCATGACTAAACTGACTGTTCAACAGTTTACGCCCGCAGATGAGAATGGAGCAATTGGGCCAAAGGGCAGGTGTCCGATTCTTGCGACCGCGGGAGAGTATGCGTACACTTCCTGCTCATGAGCAAACTGGCTGTTTTATTTTTACTCTTGCATGTAGTTGCCGGTTCGATAGTGGCTCGCGTTCCGGGCAATGCCGAGGACTTTGCTATCGCCTTGCCCTCTCACAACGGGCAACTCCACTGGCAGGCGGATAACTTCAAGATCGTGCAGTCCTCAGCTAAGCCAAACGGGATGGAAATTGGCATACGGGGCAGGGACACCGATGGCCGTCTTCACTTTCTTGGGTTTTTGTTTGTTGTTTCCGAACGGGGCACTCTCACTAGCGCAAAGTGTCGTGACGGTGCGCTTGAGCCGGAGAAAAAGGAAAACCAGACGCTCAAGGTCCTGAGTACGTCTCAGCTCCGCCGTCAGGACAATGCCCCTATTGAGCTGGTGACATACACCGCCCAAGGTGCCGGTCACTCAACCAGTTACATAGTACGTGGCTTCGTCGCAACGGGCGACCTTTGCGGTGACTTGGAAATTTACAGCAATACTCCACTCACGCCCGATGAGCCGAGTATAAAGAAGGTCTTTGAGAGCTATCGGCTCGATCCAAACCACGTCCCTCAGTTTAGAGACTTGTTCCTGTATGCCCAGATTCTTTATCGGGATCGGAGGTACAAGGAAGCCGCGCCCATCTTTGAAGCATCACTCGCCAAGCTGGGCGACGACGAGGACCGCGCCAACTTGAGACGCGTCACCATCGATCAAGCCGGAATGGCCTACGGAATCTCTGGAGACACGAACAAAGCCCGCGCCCTTTTTGACGCAGCAATTGCCCAGGATCCCGACTATCCCCTTTATTATTACAACTTGGCCTGTGCCGATGCACAAGAGAAGAAACTCGCGGACGCCCGAGTTCACTTGCAGCAGGCCTTCCAACGCAAGGCTAACGTCATACCCGGCGAGGCCTTGCCAGATCCCGCCAAAGACGATTCTTTCCTGCCTTACCGCAATAATGAGGATTTTTGGAGATTTGTTCAAAGCCTTGAGAAATAGCGCGATACGAATCTCCGGGCCACTACGTTCGGGAGCCCAGTAAGCTATAGAACAGAAGACTAAGAACAATCAGCGTGACCGCAACATAAGTCCAATCCCGCTGGTGCAGAAATGCCACCACCGAGAACGCAACGCGCGCAATCGGCGTGGCAATCAGAAGCAGCAACCCAAACTGAATCAAGCCCCTCCCGTGCAGTGCCAGCGCCTCGTGGATAATCCCCGGAACGGTGCGCAGCTCCTCCGGCTCACCGTGAAACACTCGATAATCCGTAACCGGCTGCGGATGGCGCACAACGTAAACCGCGCCCCCCGCCAG
>WNFO01004882.1_pt1 | contig 11627 bp, 7 predicted proteins | sample 5400251 | NCBI WGS metagenome assembly WNFO01 (sample SAMN13153354, study PRJNA577476) | soil metagenome | isolation source: 100 cm saprolite under Madrone tree | place: USA:California | collected 2016-06-14
AGAACATGTTCCAGCCGCCCTCCTTCGGCGGCTTCTGGCTGGCGCGGCGGGCGACCACGGTCTGCCAGTCGGTGGCCTGCACGTCGACCTTGAAGCCGGCCTCGCGCAGCAATTGCGCCGATACGATCGGCTGCGCCTTGAGCGTCACGACATCGCCGGGCGCCATGATCACGACCGGGGTGCCGTCATAGCCGGATTCGGCGAGCTGCTTCTTGGCTTCCGCCATGCCATTGCCTTTGACCAGCGACTCCGAACCTTCCTCGGTGGCGAGCGGCGTGCCGCAGACGAAAAACGCGCCACAGATCTTGTAATATTCGGGATTGCCGACCAGCGCATCCAGCACGTCCTTCTGGTTGATGGCCATCAAGGCGGCGCGGCGAACCTTGACGTCGTCGAAGGGCGGATAAAGGAAGTTCATTCGCCCGAGCGTCTGGAAGCCCAGCTTGTTCAGGATGTCGACCTTCAGGTCCTTGTTGGCGGTGAGCACCGGCAGAAGATCGAACGGCGGATTCTCCATGAGATCGATGTCGCCGGACTGCAGCGCGTTCACCGCGGTCTGCGCGTCCGCCATCGTGATCCATTCGACGCGATCGACCTTCACCACCTTGCCGCCCGAGGTCCAGCTCGGCGGCTCCTTGCGCGGCACATAGTCGGCGTTCTTCTCATACACCGCCTTTACGCCGGGCTGGAATTCCGCCTGCACGAACTTGAAGGGGCCGGAGCCGATCTGCTCCTTGATCTGCTGACCGGGCGGTGTTTCGGCCAACCGCTTGGGCATCATGAATGGCGTATAGGACGACGGTTTTCCGATCGATTCCAGCACCAGGCCGTAGGGCTCTTTCAGTTTCAGCGTGATCGTCTTGGCGTCGGTGGCCTCGATGCTGGCGGTAAAATCCATCAGCTTCTGGCCCATGCTGTCGTTCCTGCCCCAGCGCTTCAGCGACGCCACGCAATCTTCCGCCGTGACCGGCGCGCCGTCGTGCCATTTCAGGCCGTCGCGCAGCGTGAAGGTGTAGGTGAGCTTGTCGTCGGAGACCTTCCAGTCCGCCATCTGCGGCTGGATCTTGAAACTGGAATCGGTGGCCAGCAGCGTGTCATAGACCATGTAGCCGTGATCGCGCGTGATGTAGGCGGTGGTGAAACCGGGATCGATGATGCGCAGATCGGAGTGCATCACCGCGGTGATGGTCTTGCCGGCGGCGAGCGCAGGCGTCGCCAGCCCAACCCAAAGCGCAAGGGCCGACAAAGCAACGCTCGACGCTATCGTGGAACACTTCCAACGCGAGATGTGGAACATTCGATGTCTCCTGACGTGAAACTGGTCAAAGCCCGATGATAGTTTATGCATGTGGTACGTTATTTAGGCGCACTAACACGCTGTAACTTCAAGATATTTGAGACTTGCACCAAGCGCGTGGCGCGTCAATCGGGTTTTGGCGCATGACCGGGGCCGTGAATCCAGGCTGACATATCGCAGACGTTTCGCTCTATAGACTCGCCGCCGACCATTCTCATATATGCATGGGTCTATACATTCGTCGATCGAACCCTGCCGCCGAAGACGTCCCGCTCGAAATTCAAGAGAGGCCCAATGAACCCAGCCAACCTTCCCTTCGATTCCGAGACCATGCTGCAGGGCTTGCGCGGCTGGGTGGAATGCGAAAGCCCGACCTGGGATGCGAGCGCGGTGAACCGCATGCTCGACGTTGCCGCACGCGAGATGGCGATCATGGGGGCGTCGATCGAACGCATCGCCGGCCGCCAGGGTTTTGGCGGCTGCGTCCGCGCGCGCTTTCCGCATCCCAAGCAGGGCGAGCCCGGGATTTTGATCGCCGGGCATCTCGATACGGTTCATCCCATCGGCACGCTGGAACAGCTCAAGTGGCGGCGCGAGGGCAACAAATGTTTCGGCCCCGGCATCTACGACATGAAGGGCGGCAACTACCTCACGCTGGAAGCGATCCGGCAATTGGCGCGTGCTTCCTTCACGACGCCATTGCCGATCACAGTGCTGTTCACGCCCGACGAGGAAGTCGGCACGCCCTCCACCCGCGACATCATCGAGGCCGAGGCTGCGCGCAACAAATACGTGCTGGTGCCGGAGCCGGGCCGCGCGAATAACGGCGTCGTCACCGGGCGTTATGCGATCGCGCGGTTTAATCTCGAGGCGATCGGCAAACCGAGCCACGCCGGCGCCACGCTGTCCTCGGGCCGCTCGGCGATTCGCGAGATGGCGCGCCAGATCATCGCCATCGACGGCATGACGTCGGACGACTGCACGTTCAGCGTCGGCATTGTGCATGGCGGCCAATGGGTCAATTGCGTCGCCACCACATGTACAGGCGAAGCGCTGAGCATGGCAAAACGCCAGGCCGATCTCGATCGCGGCGTCGAGCGGATGCTGGCGCTGTCCGGAACCGCCAACGACGTTACGTTCAAGGTCACGCGCGGCGTGACACGGCCGGTGTGGGAGCCCAATGCGGGAACCATGGCGCTGTATGAAAAGGCACGTGGCCTGGCAAGACAAATGGGGGTCGAGCTGCCGCACGGCAGCGCCGGCGGCGGCTCCGACGCCAATTTTACCGGCGCCATGGGAATCCCGACACTAGATGGCCTCGGCGTTCGCGGCGCCGATGCCCATACGCTGAACGAGCATATCGAAGTCAACAGTCTCGCCGAGCGCGGTCGATTGATGGCGGCATTGCTGGCGACACTGGATTAGGGGTGCGGAACATCCGTTTCGCCATGGCCGCACACAGCCGTCCGAAGGACGGCGTCGCTTCCGCTCGCCTGTGCCCGGCCATCCACGCCTTCTTCGATCGGCCGTAAAGACGCGGACGGCCGGCATCGCAGACAAGTTTACGCAGTCTGCGCAGGGCAGACTGCGTACGGCCGGGCATGACGAAGTCACACTGCGCAGAAGCTTTGACGGATCGTTCGCGGCGGCCCAGGATGCGGAAGATATCGGCAATGGCACGGTATTTGCTGCCCGGAAGCGCCAGTCGGCAAAGACATGAGGACAAAGATTATCGATGCTCGGATATCTGCTTCGTCGCATCCTCGCCGCCATTCCCGTGATGGGTGTGGTCGCGCTGTTCGTGTTTCTGCTGCTGCGGCTGACGCCGGGCGATCCGGCCGCGATTCTGGCCGGTGACAATGCGACGCCCGAGCAGCTCGAGCGCATTCGCACCTCGCTCGGATTGAACGAACCGCTCTATGCCCAATTCTTCACCTGGATCGGCAAGCTGCTGCATGGCGATCTCGGCGTGTCCTTGATCTCGAATGTGCCGGTGCTGAAAATGATCAGCCAGCGTGTCGAGCCCTCCATCAGCATCGCGGTGTCGACCATCATCCTCGCCATCGTCGTCGCGGTGCCGCTCGGGGTGATCGCGGCGTGGAAACACGGCACCTGGATTGATCGCTTCGTGATGGGATTGTCGGTGGTCGGCTTTTCGGTCCCGGTGTTCGTGATCGGCTATGTGCTGATCCAGGTTTTTGCGATCGAGCTGCGCTGGTTGCCGGTACAGGGTTTTAAAAGCATCACCGCCGGTTTCGGCCCATTTTTCGAACGCATCATCCTGCCGACCTGCACGCTGTCCTTCATCTACGTCGCGCTGATCGCACGCATGACCCGGGCGGCAATGCTGGATGTGCTGGGCGAGGATTATGTGCGCACCGCGCGCGCCAAGGGCATCAACGAGAGCGCCGTGCTGCTGCGCCACGCGCTGCGCAACGCCGCCGTGCCCGTCATCACCGTGATCGGCACCGGCTTTGCGCTGCTGATCTCGGGCGTGGTGGTCACCGAAAGCGTGTTCAACCTGCCGGGCATCGGAAGGCTCACCGTCGACGCCGTGCTGGCGCGCGACTATCCGGTGATCCAGGCGATGATCCTTCTGACATCCGGCATCTACGTCGCGGTCAACCTGCTGATCGATGTCGCCTACACCCTGCTCGATCCCAGAATTCGTTACTGAGGTTAAGGTACTGATGGCGATCGAAACCCTCCCGGAACCATCCATCCCGATCACCACGCCGTTTCGGCCGGGGCTTGGCTTTCTCACCGCAAGCCCGATCATCGCCGCGGCTACCATCTGCCTCGCGCTGGTGATCCTGTCCGCCATTCTGGCGCCCTGGCTTTCGCCGCACGATCCGCTGCTGCTCGCGCCGGCACAACGGCTGAAGCCCGCGAGCGCGCAGTTTCTGCTCGGCACCGACGGCTATGGCCGCGATGTGCTGTCGCGGATTCTCTACGGGGGGCGGATCTCGCTGTTGATCGGGCTCGGTGCGGCCGTCGTCAGCATCGCCATCGGGCTTGTGATCGGCCTCGTCTCCGGTTTCTTCAAATGGATCGACGCGGTCATGATGCGCGTCATGGACGGGTTGATGGCAATCCCGAGCATCCTGCTCGCCATCGCCGTGGTCTCGCTGTCGGGCGCGAGCCTGATGACGGTTCTGGTCGCCATCACGATTCCCGAAATTCCGCGGGTAGCGCGGCTGGTGCGCTCGGTGGTGCTGTCGGCGCGCGAGGAGCCCTATGTCGAGGCTGCGATTTCCGTCGGCTCCAGCCTGCCGAAGATCATGTGGCGGCATCTGATGCCGAACACCATTGCCCCCCTGATCGTTCAGGGCACCTATGTGTGCGCCTCCGCCATTCTCACCGAGGCGATCCTGTCGTTTCTCGGCGCCGGCATCAGCCCGGAGACGCCGACCTGGGGCAACATCATGGCCGAGGGCCGCGCCTATTTTCAGATCAAACCGTCGCTGATCTTCTGGCCGGGATTGCTGCTGTCGATCGCGATCCTCAGCGTCAATCTGATCGGCGACGCCGCGCGTGACGCGCTCGATCCCCGCATGAAGCAGCGGGAGAGCGGCAAGTGAACGCGACACCCAACACAAACGCCGTGGTTCTTGACATCGACAATCTCGTGGTCGGCCTCGGCAAGAATTCGCAAGGCCCGCGGATTATCGACGGTGTCTCGCTACAGGTTCGCGAGGGCGAGACGCTGTGCCTGGTCGGCGAAAGCGGCTCCGGCAAATCCGTTACCTCGCTGACCGTGATGGGACTTCTGCAAAAGGGCTCGCTGGTGCCTTTCGCCGGCAGCGTCAAGCTGGTCGGCGAAGAACTTCTCGCCGCCAGCGACCGGCGCTTAAGGCAGTTGCGCGCCACCACCATGGCGATGATCTTTCAGGAGCCGATGACCGCGCTCAATCCGGTGGTGCCGGTCGGCCGCCAGATCGACGAGGTGCTGCGCGTCCACACCGATCTCGACGGGCGCGCGCGGCGCCAGCGGATCCTTGCCATGATGGAGCAGGTGCGGCTGCCCGAGGTCGAACGCATCTTCGCGTCCTACCCGCATCGGCTGTCGGGCGGCCAGCGCCAGCGCATCATGATCGCGATGGCGCTGGTGCTGGAGCCGAAGCTGCTGATCGCGGATGAGCCGACCACGGCGCTCGACGTTACCACGCAAAAACAGATTCTGACGCTGATCCGCGACCTGCAGCGGGACCACGGCACCGCGGTGCTGTTCATCACCCATGACATGGGCGTGGTCGCGGAGATCGCCGATCGGGTCGCGGTGATGCGTCACGGACGGCTGGTCGAGACCGGAACGCTTCACTCCATCCTGCGCAACCCCACCATGGAGTACACCCGCAACCTGCTCTCGGCAGTGCCGAGCCTGGTGCCGCGGGCGGCGCGCCCGGCGTCCCGCGAGCCGGTAGTGCTGGAGGCCAACGAACTCGGCAAGGTCTATCGCGAACGCTCGTTCTTCGGGCGCGTCCGTGAAGTGGCGGCGGCACAGGACGTCACGCTGACCCTGCGCAAAGGCCGCACCCTCGGCATTGTCGGCGAAAGCGGGTCCGGCAAATCGACGGTGGCGCGCTGCATCGTGCGGCTGATCGATCCGACCTCCGGCGGCATCCGCCTCGTCGGCCGCGAAATCTCCGAGCTATCACGCCGGCTGCTGCAGCCGCACCGCAAGCGCATCCAGATCATTTTCCAGGATCCCTATCGCTCGCTCAATCCGCGCATCAGTGTCGGCGAGAGCATCGCCGAGGGTCCGATCAACTACGGCATGCAGCACAAGGAAGCGCTGGCGAAGGCGCGCGAATTGCTCGAACTGGTCGATCTACCCCCTGACGCGATCTCACGTTATCCGCACCAATTCTCCGGCGGCCAGCGCCAGCGTATCGCCATTGCCCGCGCGCTGGCGCTCGATCCCGACGTGCTGGTCGCGGACGAGGCGGTTTCGGCGCTCGACGTCTCCGTGCAGGCGCAGGTGCTGGAACTGCTCGACGAGATCCAGACCCGGCTCGGCATCGCACTGTTGTTCATCACCCACGATCTGCGCGTCGCGGCGCAAATCTGCGACGACGTCGCGGTGATGCAGCATGGCCGCATCGTCGAACAGGGACCGGCCGCGCAGGTCCTGACAAATCCGCAACAGGCCTACACCCGGCAATTGCTTGACGCCGCCCCCGGACGGGAGTGGGATTTTGCGAATTTCCGCCCGGTTGCGGCAAGTGCTGGTGCGGCATCATAACGCAATCCGGAAACAGCTCGAAGCCATGCGGAAGATGGATTGCTTCGTCGCTTGCGCTTCTCGCAATGACGAGTCTAACGTTACGCGCGCGCATCATTCGCTGAGACAGCACCTATGACCCGTATCGCCGTTGGCGGCTTCCTGCACGAGACCAACACCTTCGCGCCGACCAAGGCGGTCTATGAGGCGTTCGTGCGGGGCGGCGGCTGGCCGCCGATGTCGCACGGCGCCGGGCTGCTCGAGCGGATGCGCGACATCAATGTCGGCATGGCCGGTTTTGTGCCGGCGGCGGAAGCGGAAGGCTGGGAGCTGGTGCCGACAATGTGGTGCGCGGCAAGCCCGTCGGCCCACGTCACGGAGGACGCCTATGAGCGCGTCGCCAAGACCATCGTCGACGGCATCAAAGCCGCCGGTTCCATCGACGGCGTCTATCTCGATCTGCATGGCGCGATGGTCGCAGAACATCTCGACGACGGCGAAGGCGAAATCCTCGCCCGCGTTCGCGAGGCGATCGGCAAGGACCTGCCGCTCGTGGTCAGCCTCGACCTGCACGCCAATGTGACGCCCGAAATGGTCGAGCACGCCGACGCGCTGATTGCCTATCGCACCTATCCCCATGTCGACATGGCCGACACCGGCCGCGCCGCCGCGCGACATCTGGCGCTGCTGCTGAGCACCGGACAAAAATTTGCAAAGGCATTCCGGCAATTGCCGTTCCTGATTCCGATCAGCTGGCAATGCACCAACGACCAGCCGACCCGGGGCATCTACCAGAAACTGGCCGCGCTTCAGAGCGACGCGGTGCCGACGCTGTCGTTCGCGCCGGGCTTTCCGGCGGCGGATTTCCCTGATTGCGGCGCGACCGTATTCGCCTATGGCCGAACGCAAGCCGACGCCGACGCCGCGGCGGACAGCATCACCGCGCTGGTCGAGAGCCACGAAAACGATTTCGACGGCCGCATCTACACGCCCGACGAAGGCGTGCGCCACGCGATGGAGCTGGCAAAGCGCGCAAGCAAACCAATCGTCATCGCCGACACCCAGGACAATCCCGGCGCCGGCGGCGATTCCGACACCACGGGGATGCTGCGCGCGCTGGTCCGAAACGGCGCCACCAAGGCCGCGATCGGCGTGATCGTCGATCCGGAGTCGGCGCAAGCCGCGCACGCGGCCGGACCCGGTGCTGTCATCAGGCTCGCGCTCGGCGGCAAGTCCGGAATTCCCGACGACGCGCCGTATGAGGAAACCTTCATCGTCGAGCGGCTTTCCGACGGCCTATTCACGGCGCCCGGTCCCTATTTCGGCGGCAGCAATATGAATCTCGGCCCGTCGGCGTCCTTGCGCATCGGCAGCGTCCGCGTGGTCGTGGCGTCACGCAAGGCGCAGCTCGCCGATCAGGCGATGTTTCGCTATGTCGGGATTGAGCCGACCGAACAATCCATCCTCGTCAACAAGAGCTCGGTGCATTTCCGCGCCGACTTCGAACCGATCGCAGAAAAAATCATCATCTGCGCCGCGCCGGGCGCGATGCCCGCGGATACCGCGGACCTGCCGTGGACGCGGTTGCGTCCGGGTCTGCGCATCAAGCCGAACGGTCCCGCTTTCGCTCCCCTCGTCAAATCACCTTCCCCCTCTCCTGCCATCGGATAGCAGACATGCCCAACATCGACCGCATCGAAGGTTTTGCCGACGAACTCACCGCGATCCGCAGGGATCTGCATGCGCATCCCGAGATCGGTTTCGAGGAAGTCCGCACCTCGGGGATCGTCGCCGACAAGCTGACGCGATGGGGCATCGAGGTGCATCGCGGCCTCGGCGGCACCGGCGTGGTCGGCGTCCTCAAGGGCAAGGGCTCGGGCGGCAAGCGGATCGGTCTGCGCGCAGACATGGATGCGCTGCCGATGGAAGAGAACACCAATCTGAAATGGCGCTCGACCATTCCCGGCCGCTTCCACGGCTGCGGCCATGATGGCCATACCACCATGCTGCTCGGGACCGCGCGCTATCTCGCCGAAACCCGGAATTTCGACGGCACCGTGCATTTCATTTTCCAGCCGGCCGAAGAAGGCCTCGGCGGCGCCCGCGCCATGATCAAGGACGGGCTGTTTACGAAATTCCCCTGCGACGAGCTCTACGGGCTGCATAACGCGCCCGACCTGAACCACGGCGAGATCGCGATTTTACCGGGGCCTGCCATGGCCGGCGCCGACTTCTTCGACATCACCATCAACGGCTATGGCGCGCATGGCGCGATGCCGGAGCGTTCAAAGGATGCCGTTGTCATCGCGATGACGCTCGGACAGGCGCTGCAGACTATCGTCAGCCGCAACGTCGATCCGCTGAAATCGGCGGTGCTGTCGATCACCCAGATTCACGCCGGCTCCGCCTACAATGTGATTCCCGGCGAGGCGAAACTCTGCGGCACAGTCCGCGCGTTTTCCGACGAGGTACGCGCGCTGATCCGCGAGCGGATGCGCGCGATCTGCGCCGGCATTGCCAGCGCTTTCCAGGTCGAGATTATCGCCGATATCCGCGACACCTTCAGCGTGCTGGTGAACCAGGAAGAACAGTCCAGGATCGTTGCCGAAGTGGCGCGCACGGTGGTCGATCCTGCGAAAGTCCTCACCAGGTCTAAGCCGAAAATGGGCAGCGAGGATTTCGCCGACATGATGCAGGCGATACCCGGTGCCTATTTCTGGGTAGGCCATGAAGGATCGGTGCCGGTGCACAATCCCGGCTATGTGCTGGACGACAAGATCTTGCCGATCGGCGCCAGCATGTTCGCGCGCATCATCGAAACCCGCCTGCCGGCAGCCACCCATGCGTGAATCGGCATCGAACGAAGCGGTGACGTCGCTGCACGATCTCAGCGCCGTCGACCTGCTCGCGGGCTTTCGCAGCGAGCAATTTTCGCCGTCGGAAGTGCTGGAGGACGTGCTGGCGCATGTCGCGCTGTGGGAGCCGCACATCAAGGCGCTCTACGCCTTCGATCCGGAGGGCGCGCGCGCCGCGGCAAAGGCCTCGACCGAACGCTGGGAGAGGGGCGAGCCGATGGGTCCGCTCGACGGCGTCCCCGCCACGATCAAGGAGAATATCGCGACCAAGGGCGTGCCGGTGCCGCTCGGCGCCGCCACCAGCACACTGGCACCTGCCGCAAGGGACGCGCCGCCGGCAGCGCGATTGCGCGAAGCCGGTGCGGTGATTTTTTCAAAAACCACCATGCCCGATTACGGCATGCTGTCGTCGGGCCTGTCGAGCTTCCATCCCCTCACCCGCAACCCCTGGGACCTCAGCAAAAATCCTGGCGGTTCGAGTTCCGGCGCGGGCGCCGCCGGTGCCGCCGGCTACGGCCCCTTGCATCTCGGCACCGATATCGGCGGCTCGGTGCGGCTGCCGGCGTGCTGGTGCGGCCTCGTCGCGCTGAAGCCGAGTCTTGGGCGAATTCCGGTCGATCCGCCTTACGTCGGCCGCGTCGCCGGGCCGATGACCCGAACCGTCGATGACGCCGCCTTGATGATGGGCGTGCTGTCGCGGCCCGATCGCCGCGACGGCATGAGCCTGCCGCCGAACGACATCAACTGGAAGGCGCTCGATAAACCCCTGCGCAAATCGCGCATCGGCCTGATGCTCGATCTCGGCGTCGGCCAGGCATTGGAAAAAAACGTGCGCGAAGTGGCGATAAAGGCCGCGAAAGCGTTCGAATCGGCGGGCGCCGTTGTCACCGAAGTCGATGGCGTGCTGACGCGCGAGATGCTCGACGGGCTCGACAATTTCTGGCGCGCGCGGATGTGGGACGATCTGTCGAATCTCTCGCCAACCGAGCGCGCCAAGGCGCTGCCCTATATCCTCAAATGGGCGGAAGCCGGCGCGAAGCTCTCGGGCGTCGACGTGGTCAGGGGTTTTAACGCTACCATGGCGATCCGCGCTGCGGCGGCAAAACTGTTTTGCGAAATCGACTACGTGATCTCGCCGGTGTCGCCGGTGGTGAATTTCGCCGCCGAACTTGCCTCCCCGATCAACGACCCCGAAAAACCGTTCGAACACATCTGTTACACCGTGCCGTGGAACATGTCGGAAAATCCGGCGGCCTCGATCAACGGCGGCTTCAGCGCCCACGGTTTTCCGATCGGCGTGCAGATCGTCGGCCGCCGCTTCGACGATCTCGGCGTGCTGGGAATGGCGAAGGCGTTCGAGACCATGCGGGGAGCGCAAAGGCCGTGGCCGGCGCCGCCGATGAAAAGCTAAGACGGCGCGGCGTGCGGTGATTGTCATGCGCGGGCTCGACCCGCGCATCCATCCTGTTCATAAAGATGGATTGCCGGGTCAAGCCCGGCAATGACGCAAGAGAATCAAAAACAACAGGAGGGAAATCCCCAATGTCGTATGAGACGATCAAATACGAGGTCGCCGAACAGATTCTCACCATCACGCTGAACCGGCCCGACAAGCTCAACGCCTTCAACGGCCCGATGCAGAAAGAGCTGATCGACGCGTTCGACCAGGCCGACAAGGACGACGATATCCGAGCGATCATCGTCACCGGCGCAGGGCGCGGGTTTTGCGCCGGCGCCGATCTTTCCTCCGGCGCCGACACCTTCGATCGTGACGCGCGGCGCGGACCGGTGAAGCGCCTTGCCGATGGCAAGGTCGACTACAGCGATCCCAATGTGCGTGACGGCGGCGGACAGGTCACGCTGCGCATCTTCAAATGCTTGAAGCCGGTGATTGCCGCAGTCAACGGCCCGGCCGTGGGCATCGGCGTCACCATGCAGCTCGCGATGGATATCCGCATTGCATCCGAAAATGCGCGCTTCGGTTTTGTCTTTTCCCAGCGCGGTATCGTGCCCGAAGCGGCATCGAGCTGGTTCCTGCCGCGCATCGTCGGCATCTCGCAGGCGCTGGAGTGGTGCTACACGGGGCGGGTATTTCCGGCGCGCGAGGCGCTCGCCGGCCGCCTTGTCAGCAAGGTGGTGCCGCCGGACGAGTTGCTGCCGACCGCCCGCGCCTTGGCGCGCGAAATCGCCGCGAAAACCGCGCCGGTGTCGGTGGCGCTGATCCGGCAGATGATGTGGCGCATGCTGGGCG
>WNFO01021625.1_pt1 | contig 11627 bp, 11 predicted proteins | sample 5400251 | NCBI WGS metagenome assembly WNFO01 (sample SAMN13153354, study PRJNA577476) | soil metagenome | isolation source: 100 cm saprolite under Madrone tree | place: USA:California | collected 2016-06-14
AAATCCGAAATCTCAGAATTGGACGGTCCGAGGGTTCTGCGTTGATCGTCAGTCCAATCGGAGATTTCGGATTTCGGATCTGAGATGCAGGATTCATCCAATTTCAAAATTCCCGTGTCCCTGTGGTTCCTTCCCTGAATTTGACACCGACCTCAAACCGGAGTAGATCCCTCTGGGCGTTTTTTTTGCTCGCGCAACGAATGTGAAGGAGGGACCAATCATGAAATCCAGATTGCAGGCCGTGTTGCTTCTGTTCCTTATGACAGCGGGCGGATCCATCGCCCAGGCACAGACTGTGAAGGTCACACCATTAGGCGGGAAAACCGGTGAGCTTTGCGCTCAAGACCGGGCGCTGCTTTTCGAAGATCCCACCGGGGTACGTATCTTATACGATCCGGGAAATACGGTGGCGGGCGGTACAGATCATCGCCTGGGAGAAGTGCATGCCATCCTGATTACCCATGCCCATGGGGATCACCTCGGAGCCGGAAAGCTGAATCAGAGCCCGGACGCGGGAAACGCCGTTTGCACGACACCCCCGACGGTAGCGGCTCCCGAGACAAACCTGGCCGAAATCGCATCCGCGAAAAACTCGGCGGTCATCGCAGGGCTTGGTTTGGCCAGCTTCCTGAGTCTCAAAATTGCGAATGTACGGGGAACCGCTGTTGGCGGCTGTCCGGCAGCGGGCCTGACCAACGAGCTTACGGTCCCGCGTACGACTCCATGTACAGCGACATTGTTGTCGGGAGGAAAGAGGACTGTCCGACTGGTAACGGCCAACCAGGGTGTACAAATCGCTGTGGTCGGCGCCGACCACCCGAACGATCTGTCTACAGCGTTTCTAGCGGAGCCGTTGAAAACCAATCTGGCCTCGAACAATCTGAGCGCCTACGTCGGTGTTTCCAATGGCTTCGTTCTTACATTCACCAACGGCCTGACGGCATACCTGTCGGGCGATACCGGCTTGATGCAGGAAATGAAGACCGTGGTCAATGGCTTCTACGGCGCTGAACTAGCCGTTATCAACATCAGCGATACTTTTGTGACTGGACCGGAGGAGGCCGCGTTTGCAGTTAACAAACTGATCCGACCGGCCACGGTCCTGCCGAGCCATACGAATGAAGTGTCGACGAGCGGTGGACGCGCGAATCCCGGGACGCGTCTGGAGAGATTTATCGATCTGGTTGAGCGTGGACGGAGTTCGGAGAGCAAGAAAGAGAAAGAGCACTCTCTTCAAGGAGGGCGGGTTTCGGTTCACGCGCCGCTCAGCGGTGTCACCATGGAGTTCGATGGGAAGGGGCAGTGCCGTAGAGGCTGTTAGAAACACAAAGGGCACAAAGACACAAAGAAGGCCGGGGTCAAATGATTCTTGATCCCGGCCTTCTTTGTGTCTTTGTGCCCTTTGTGTCTTTGTGTTTTCTAACAACCTCAACACGAGACGCACTTGTTGGAGTTCTTCGCGCCGAGACGGACCAGCAGTTCAACGGTCTCAGGAAACGGTTGAATGCGTTCCCTGGGGCCGTTCGCGATATCGGCCACCGTCACTCCATTCTTACCGACAAGATTGACCCTCGCGCCTTTGGACACGAGGTAAAGAACCATTTCGTTATCGCCCCGGGCGGCTGCGCCGTGCAGCGGGGTATAGACGCGGGTGTTGGTATGGAGGATGCTCGTTGAATCACCGGCTTTTTTGTCGATGGCATTCACGTCCGCCTTGCACTCTTCGACCAGGTACTTCACGGCCGCCATTCTGCCGTACGGTACGGTTACGGCGTCATTCCCATGGAAACCGTCTCCCGCGGCAACAAGTAAAGGCGTGACTCCTTCGAAGGTCGGGATATTCGGATCGGCGCCCGCGGCTACCAGAATGCGCATCGCGTCAATATCACCAACGTGCGCTGCACGCCAGAAGGGAGTGGCGCCGGCCGGCTCAACGCCTTCCAGTTCGAAGCCATAGCCGGTGTACCACAACTGGGCGGTCAGTCTGGCGTTCGGATCGGCTCCATGCGCCAGCAGCGCCTTGATCAAATCGAGATACGACACCTTCTCCTGTTTCGTATTGGGTTGCGGGTAAAATGATTTAGGACCCCATTCCACGTCGATAACCCGATACAGGGGCGTGCCTCCCGCAGCCGTAGCAAGCTTGGGATTCGCGCCGCGTTCGAGCAGATACATGGCCAGGTCGAAGTGTCCATTGATGACTGCCATCATCAGTGGAGTGGTCTTGTCCGCGCTCAGCTCATTAATGCTGGCGCCGCTGTCGAGCAAAACGCGGACGGTCTCGATATGACCTTGGCGGGCTGCATAGAGCAGTGCTGTGAGACCTCCCATCGGTTCTGCGGCTTCTCTGGGTTCTTCGTCTCCGCTCCCCGCCGGCCGCGGCTGAGCGGCTGCAGGCGTAGGTACTCCTGGAGCGCCAATTCGCTGGCCGCGACCTCCGGCTGTCGGAGCCTGGGCGGCCCCTGCGGCCCCGCGCGCGGCGGCCCCACCGCGAACAGGCGGCATTCTCACTTTGGTCGCGACACTTGTATTTGCGCCACGCTGGATCAATTCCTTAACGGCGTCCGAACGGTTATATGCGGCAGCAAACATCACCGGAGTCTGTCCGTATGTGTTTTCCTTCGCATTCACGTCGGCTCCATGATCCGCGAGAACCTTGATTGCATCCACCTTGCCCGATGTGGCGGCCATCATGAGAGGGGTCACGCCGGTAAGTGCGGGGGAGTTTGGATCTGCCGCCGCCTTCAGCAGGACTTCGATCATGCGCGGGTTTCCATTCTGCGCAGCCATCCACAGAGGAGTGATACCGCCCAGCCGAGTGGTGGCTCTCACATTTGCACCGGCATAGAGCAGCATCTGCGCCATTTCCTCATCTTCGTTGGACGCGGCCCAGTGCAGCGCGGTCATTCCGTCACCCTGCGCCGCATTAGCGTCGGCGGCCTCTTTGAGCAGAGCACGCACCGCAGCCCGGTCGCCCCGCATTGCCGCATCCGCAACGCGCGTGTCGTTCGGAGCCGCGGTCATCAAGACGGCGGATAGAAGGATTCCGATTCCTATTCCGGATCGGGTCATATCGCAATCTCTCCGGTGCTGTCGCCAAAGAACTCGAGGTTGTCCACTCCGAGCCGGTGCAGCAAGGTCAGGAACACATTCGCCATTGGAGTTCCATCCGGGGCGATCACGTGAAGGTTGCCCTTGAGTTGCCCGCCGCCATGACCGGCCAGGAACAGAGGACAACGCTTGTGGTTATGAAAATTCGGGTTGCCCATGGGCGATCCATAGAGAACGATCGAGTTGTCCAGCAGATTGCCGTCGCCGTCCGGCATCTTCTTCAACTTGTCGAGGAAATAAGGAATCATGCCGACGTGGTACGTATTGATCCTGGCATAGTCGGTGATTCGTTTTTCGTCTTCCCCGTGATGGGACGCCGAATGGAACGCGGTCCGGACGCCGCTTTCAGGATAGGTCCGGCCCGTGGCGTCGCGTGACAACTTGAACGAGGAAACCCGGGTAATACCGGACGCCAGAGCCAGCGCCTGCAGATCGAACATGATCTGGACATGTTCTTCAAATGAATCCGGCACGCCCACTGGAGTCCTCGGCAGGTCGCCCGACCCGCCGGCGCTCGAATTGTGTTCTTCGACCTTCTGGATGCGTCGCTCCACTTCGCGAACATCGTCGAGATATTGATCCAGCCGGCCCCGATCGGTCGGCCCCAGATCGGCCTTCAGCCGGGACACTTCGCGTGTGATCCAGTCGAGAATGCTGCGGTCTGTTCGCCGGTGAGCCGCTCGTTCTGCGGGGCTCCCGCCAACGCCGAACAACTGATCGAACACCACGCGGGGATCTCTCACCATGGGAAGGGGCTTTGCGGGTGATGACCAACTGATGGGCCCCATGTAAACGCAAGCGTAGCCATAATGACATCCGCCCGTATCGTCGGGTTCGATGGCAAGTTGAAGGGAAGGAATCGGTGTGTCCTGGCCAAACTTCTGCGCATAGACCTGATCCATCGATATACCGGAATGGATATCGGAGCTCACCGTCTGCTTCGGTTTCGAAGACGTCAGGTATGCGGCAGAGGAACGATTGTGATCGCCGCCGACCTCATTGTCCGTAAATGCTTCCGCCAGGCGGCAGTCCGTGTGGCTGATGATCGTCAAATAATCCCGGTACGGCTCCAGGGGCTTCAGACTAGTCGATGTCAGATCGAAGTCCGGGCCCTCCGCCGCAGGTGACCACATGTTCTTTTCGGTTCCGAATTTCGTAGCGCCGGCGGACCCCATGGGCATTTCCATACAGACGAGACGCACTCCTGGTTTTCCTGCCGCTGTCTTACGCTGGGGCGTCATGGCGGGCACCATGGATTCCAGCATCGGCAACGCCATCGCCACTCCCATGCCGCGAAGGACCGTACGCCGCGATATATTTTTTTGCGTGATGAACATGCTCGTCGCTCCTGCTACTGATAAGGGATCAGCCGCGGATTTCACGGATTACGCGGATGGCGCGCATCAACGGTCTTTATTTGCGCGCCATCCGCGTAATCCGTGAAATCCGCGGCTGTTTATTGCTGCTGTGTCACAATTCCCTCCGCCTTGCTCATCTGGAACGGCGCGCTTTTTGCGATTCCCAGTACGAGAGCGGAAAATCGATTGTTATTGCGTGCTGCTTCCCGAGTGATTGCGCGAACCGCGGGCATATCGTAGTACTGAACCCTGCGGCCCAACGCGTACATCAGGAGATTTTCAGTAAAATTTCCGATGAATGCATCGGAGTATTTCAGAACCGCCTGGCGAAGGCCGGCGGGGCCATTGACCGGCGTTCCGTCAAAAAGAACCGTAGAGGAATCGATGGGAAGCCCGGCATCTTTTATTCGCGGTAAGCCGGTCACATCGAAGGTTTCCAGCGAAAGACCGATGGGGTCGATCATTCGATGACAGGAAGCGCACGCGGGATTCGAGCGGTGCGCCTCCATTCTTTCGCGAACCGTCAACAGGCGTCCGTCTTTCACGGGCTTGGTCGCCTCAAAACTCGGCACATTCGGCGGCGGCGGTGGAGGAGGCGTGCCAAGCAAAACTTCCATCACCCACTTACCGCGCATAACAGGAGAAGTCCGGTCCGCATTGGACGTCATAGTCAAAATGCTGCCCTGGCCCAGCAATCCTCTTCGATAATCATCGGTCAACGTGACGCGGCGGAATCGGCTTCCCAAAATACCAGGGATCTTGTAATGCAGCGCCAGGCGCTCATTCACAAACGTATAGTCGGCGGTCAACAGGTCGAGCAGATTGCGGTCCTCGCGCACGATACTGTCGAACAATAACTCGGTTTCCTTTCGCATCGCCTGGGCGAGGGTATGGTCGAAGTTTGGATACAACAGACCATCCGGAACCACGTTGTCTACTTCCGCCAGGCGCAGCCACTGAGCGGCGAATCTGGTCGAGAGCGACTCCGACCGGGGATCCGCCAGCATTCGCCGCACCTGCTTCTCGAGCTCGACGGGATCGTGAAGCTTGCCCGCACCGGCTACAGTGATGAGCGCATCGTCCGGAGCCGTGCTCCAAAGGAAATAGGACAGGCGGGAGGCCAGTTCCAGGTCATTGATGCGATAGTTCTGACCTGAGGTGATCCCGGCGGGCCGCTGTTCCAGCCGGAACACGAAAGTGGGACTTGCCAGGATTCGAGATCCTCCTGAGTCACGGGTCTTCGATAAGCCTGTCTGGCCAGGGCTGTGATGATGTTTGTGGCGCAGGGCAGTTCTTCATTGGCTGCGACGGGACGGCACTTGAAGACTTTGCGGCGGCTCGGCGTATCCGAGACGCCGCTTACCGTGAATGGACCGGCAACGTTGAAGTCCTGAAGGTGAGGAACCTGATAAAGCTGAGCTGCCCCGATGGCGTCAGCCAGCGTGTATTCGATGGGAGCGACCAGATCATCGACAAGCCCCGAAAACTTCGGCAGAAATGCTGCCGAAATCCTCTGCGGACCTGCTTTGACGAAAATGCGGGCCGTCTTCAAATTCAGGCCGCCGGGTCTCGATTCAGACATGGTCGGACTGATGTCCAGCAGTGCGGCCCGCTCACCGTTGACCGAAATTTCGATCTGCTCGTTGGGACTCCGCCTGCCAATGAGTCCGCCATTGGTCGCGGCCTGCATTTTCACGGTAAAGACGTACTCACCATCGGCAGGAAAGTTATGGGTGACAGAAATTCCGCCCCGCGTGCCATACGGCGCGCCCGGAGCCTGGCGCAACTGGTTCGTCGTGTGAGGAATCGACCACGTCACGGATGTCGCTGTTGCTTTCGGGTCGCCAAGAGCCTCTGCGGTGATCTTGCTGGCAGCTCGAATATATCCCTCAAGAACGGCGGGAGAGAAGGACTGGGCCTCCGCGATATTGTCGAAACCATCGTGCAGACTGTCAGGCGGCAGAAGCGCCCCAACATCCACGTCGAGATTCAGCAAGTCATGGATCGAGCGCGCATATTCGGTTTGGCTGAGCCGCTGGAACGAGCGCCAGCCGGGATTGGGATGCGCGGCAGCAGCCTTGTCGATCGCTGTTTCCAGAGAAGCTACGAAAGCCTTAACGGTTTCCGTGTCCGGCCGTTTGGCGCCGGGCGGTGGCATCATGCCGGCTCGCAGCTTGTGTACTATCTTTTCAGCCAGTTCGGCATTCTGATCCACGTGGGCAAAGTCCAGGACGGCCAATGTCATGCCACCCGACTTCAGCTTGTCGTTGTGGCAACCCATACAGAACTCATTGATTAGCGCCTTCTGGGATTCAATCGGCAAGGCAGCGGGCGTCGGCTGGCTACGCTGCCCCACACCAGGCTCACTGGTTATGAGCAAACATAGAACTGCATTGATCAGAACGGCTACGCTCCGTTGTGTCATGGAACGTAAATCTCTCATTTTGAAGGTGCAGGCGCAAGAACAGAATGGAACGCGGGCTAAAGCCCGCGACTACATTTTGATCCCAGGTAGTCGCGGGCTTTAGCCCGCGTTTATTCCGCCAGAATGTCCACCGGATACCGTGGGTTCACGGTCACTAATCACTGATGTCCAATGCCCAATGACTAATGGACTTGAGGATTGAGGATTGAGAAATGAAATTGAGGATTCAAAAATCCCTTCATTTCTCAATCCTCAAGTCCATTAGTCATTGGGCATTGGACATCAGTGATTAGTGATTTAGGAGACCCATCACCCTTTCGATTACTTTTTTTCAGCGGCCTTCTTCTCTTCGAGACGCGCTCCGACGAGGGTGTTGTACAAGCCGTAATTCCCCTCGTGGCAGGCATGCTCAAATATCGGGCCGACTGTTTTCGTCAGAGGAACCTCTGCGGACCACGGCCTCGACCACGTCGACTCATCTTCGATTGTGAATTTGTAGCTGATGGAGTCGGCGTCCACGCGCCTGAAGCGTTCGGTCACGCGCATGTTCTCGCTGGATCCTCTGAAGGGGTTCTTGCCGTTGAAATTCGTCGTCTCGACAACCAGCGTATCGCCCTCCCAATGTCCGCGAGAGTCTCCCATCCACTGGCGGATATTCCGCGAAACGTGCGGGCGCCCGTCGAGGGGAATGATCCGAACGTCATGGATCATCTCGGTGAGAATCAACACGTATCCGGGACCTTGCACAATTTGATAATCGGCGTTATAGCCCGCCGGCATCATTGGCGGCCCTGGGCCCAACATCATGAGGCAACGGTCGTCCAGATCATTGCTCTGCGCGGAATCCCAGCGGCCGACTCGTTTGGCTAACTCTGCGCGCTCGGCTGCTCTCTTCTGTCCCTCGGCCGTCAGGGGAGGAAGCCTGCCGTCGGGTGGATCAAAGATCATCGAAGTTCGCAGATCCTCTACGTGCTTACTCTGGTTCCGGTCCAGGCCGAACTGAGTGAAATCGTAGTGCACGTCGGCAATGGTTCCCGGCACGGTTTGCTCCGTTTCCTGTACCGCAGCCTTCTTTTCCCTTTCTGCCGCTTCTTCTTTCGTGTAGAGCGCCTTCGTAACGTTTTTGGGCCGCTCCAGTGGCGTATATGTGGAGTTTGTCCAAAATCCCTGCAGATCCGGCTGGCCATCCGGTGTACGTGACGGAGTCCACTTCTTCGCCTGACCGGCGGCTGGCAGGGTTACCAGCAGCACGAGTGCGATGACGATGAGAAATCGATGGTTCATACGAACCTCCTTAATTTATCTAGAAAACGTATTGTAGCGAGACTTGCATCGTGCGGTTCCCGTCCTTGGCTGTAACAAGACCGAATGATCCCTGAGTCGGATTGTTGTTGACAGGATTTACCCGCAGGCGCTCCCGGCGAACCTGGATTCGGATGATTGAACACATTGAAAGCTTCCCACCGAAACTCCAGCCGTTGACCTTCAGTCACCCAGTCACCGGGAAATTTCTATGAACAGACAAGTTCGCTTCCCAGCTTCCGGGGTTGCGCAATGCATTACGCGGCTGAAGTCCAGACGAATACTGGATGCAGCGCTGAGCTGAATCCCCGTCTTCACGAATTTTTTGAAACCTGCAAGTTCCCCTGTGACCGTGTATGGGCCAACGGGCAGGTTTGGGAAAACGTAGTAGCCCTGCTCGCCTGCGCTTCATTTCTGATCGTTACTGAAACTCCGGGAATGACCGACCCGCTTGCGTCTCGCGCCGATCCGGATACCTGTCCCGTATCAAACGCCTGGCTGTATGCGTAGGCCGCCCACAAAAGCGACGGCAGCAAAATTCCAAAACGCTTCAACATGTTCGTCTCCCCGCGTCCGGATATCGATTCGGTTTTTGTGGTGCTTTGCTGGGCGAATCTTACCGGCTTCTGTGGGAAAACTCCAGAATCGCGCCAGGATTTCCTTGAGAAGGCAGAAGTCTCCAAATGAGCGAAAATCTTCTCGAATGCACGTAGCCGTGGGCTTTATGCCCGCGTTCAAACACAATCAAAGAATTCTTCTGGAGGTATTTGAACGCGGGCATAAAGCCCACGGCTACGTGCATTCGAGAAGATTTTGGCCAACTGGTTTGCGTAAACATTCATCGAAACTGCCTTGAAGTAACAGCGAATCTAAAAGATCATGACGATTCCACATCATGCGGAGGTGCTGAATGAAGGCTAAGCCTTCTTTGCTTTTTGCGGGAGTGACGCTTGTGCTGATCGTCGGTTGCGGACGGAGCGAGAACGACCGACCCAAAACTGAAGCACCACCCGCGCCGCCGGTGCCTGCCGCGGTTTCACCGGTTGCAGGATATGAAGCCATCCAGGTCACGGACGGGGGCACGATTTCAGGATCGATAACCGTTTCGGGCTCGATTCCAAAACTGCCTCCCCGACCGCTGAACAAGGATCCCAACGTGTGCGGCACTGGTGCGCGCGAGTCCCAGGAGTTGATCGTGAACAGATCGGGTGGTTTGAAGAACGCAGTCGTCATCGTCGAGGGTATGAAACGCGGAAAGGCGATTCCGGCGGCCGCGGAGAACACGCAAATCGATCAGGCCAGGTGCGAATACGCGCCGCACGTTCAGGTCATGCGAGTCAATACGGAGATCTCGGTCTTGAACAGCGACCCCATATTGCACAACATTCACTTCTATCAAAATGATGAGAGTCTCTTTAACATCGCGCAGCCCGTAAAAGGCCAGGTGAACAAACACAAGCTCGAGAAAGTGGGCTTCGTTTATGCCGAGTGCGATGTTCACGGCTGGATGCGCGGCCACGTGGCTGTTGTGGACAATCCGTACTACGCGGTCACCGATGAAAGCGGGAAGTTCTCGATACCGGATCTTCCTCCAGGTATGTACAAAGTAAGGGTGTGGCACGAATACCTTGGAGAAAAGACCCAGGACGTTGCTGTCGCCGCCAGGGCTGACGCAGCGTTGAATGTGGACCTGAAAGACCTGCTGTCCAGGAAGAATCCGGCTTCGGCACCAACCACGTCCACACCATCTTCGGCGCCATCTTCTCCGGTAGCAGCCGGCGCCGCTCCGGCGGCAGCCGAAGTGAGCGTTCAAATGGTTTCCGATGGAGGGACCTTCAAGTTCGAGCCGGCAAATATCACGGTAAAGACCGGCACCACGGTGAAGTGGTTCAACATGTCCGAAAACCGCCATTCGGCCACAGACAATCCGGAGTTCGAAAAGGAGTCCGGCCAGGCCATCCTGCCGGCCGGGGTTGAGCCATGGTCGTCGCCGTTTGTCGTTGCCGGCGAGTCATTCAGCCGAAGGTTTACCGTGCCGGGGAAATACCAGTACTTCTGCAGGAATCATGGACAGTTCGGAATGGTTGGCATCATCACAGTTGTGCCATAATCCCACCCCGGAAAGAAGGTCGTGATGAATTCGAGAATTGCTGTAACAATTATTGTAATAGCGGCTTTCGTAGCGTTGGGAGTGACATTGCTTGCCCAAAATCGGCCGTACGATCAAGTAATGAAGGAGGTCGCGCCGACTTACGCGAATCTGAAGAAAAATCTGGATTCCAGCGCGTTCGCTGTTGCCGCCGAAGATGCTGCGAAACTCGAGGGCCTGTTCAAAGAGACCGAGACCTTCTGGACACCCTTCAAAACCAAAGATGCGCTCGATTTCGCGAAGAGCGTGCAACTCGCCGCCCGGAACGTCAGCGCGGCCGCCAAAGAGATGAACGGGCAGAAAGCTCAGGCCGCTTACAACGCCATCGGGAAGTCTTGTAAAGGCTGTCACGATTCACATCGGGAGACGATGCCCGACAAATCTTTCAAGATCAAACCGTAATAAAAATCATGAGAAACATCGTTTCCAACGCGGTCTTTTGTATCGCGCTTTTTTCCATTGCGCTGTTCTCGTTTTCACAGTCGCAGGCACAGAAAGCAGATAAACCTGCAGCGCCGGCGCTGCAGCCGGAATTGCTGGTGGACCAGTGGTTCATCCGGTTGAATGCGCTCGACGACTGGTACATCACCGTAAACGGCAAGGAGGAAACCGACCCGGTTGTCGATCGCTTCCTCGAGCTCTATAGCAAGGACGCGTTCCACGAGGTGCAACCCAACGAAAATCAGCTGGGCCACGTGATTTTTCATGGCCCCGAGGGAATTCGAAAGTGGGCGACCGATTTTGCAAAGAAATATGTGCAGTTAGGCTATCGCATCGACTTCATGACGCGCGCCGAGAAGCCCACTCAACTGTTCTACACCACCAGGCCGCCATGGGGCGGAAGTGCCGCGGCCGTGGAATTCAGTGCGGTGTGGACGAATCGCGAAGATCGAAAGCGGATTTTCGTGCCTGGAAGCGCATTTTTTATGTTTGACGAGGCTGGGAAGATCACACGGGTTCGACTCTATATGCTGAAGGACGAAATCGAAGAGATTCAACCCTAGCAGGCTGCGGAAATGCTCGCACTGTAGCGGCGGTCTATGACCGCCGGTATTTCGTTGATGTCAGGAAAGACCGGCGCTCATAGAGCGCCGCTACAGTTGCTCGATCCGAGTTTTTCCGAGCCCTGCCAGGCGTGGGGAAACCAAATGACAACAGCAGCGCTATCCATATTTATGTTTTTTTTCATGCCGCAGGCGCCGCCGGAAGGAATGGTGCAGATCCCGGCCGGCGAATTCTGGATGGGCCGCGTGCACTATTTCCTGATCGATGAAGTCGGCTG
>WNFO01004886.1_pt1 | contig 11620 bp, 15 predicted proteins | sample 5400251 | NCBI WGS metagenome assembly WNFO01 (sample SAMN13153354, study PRJNA577476) | soil metagenome | isolation source: 100 cm saprolite under Madrone tree | place: USA:California | collected 2016-06-14
TTGAAGTTCAGATCTCAGTCATTTTCGATATTGTCTTGTTTTCTATGCCCCTCGGCATTCTCGGACAGCTTTCGGTCTCCTCGGGCACACCGCCTCAATACCTAACTATTCACCGTCTTATTTTAGTTTGACAGAACTACGATTACCGTCCAAGCGACTGCTGTGCGCAGGACTTAGCGACTTCGTACTATACATTTCTCGAGTCACGTGATGAGCGACGCGTCACCAGCATCATCACATCCATTCATTTTCATTTTCATTAATCTCCTTCGCTTGCATCCTCCGGTCCTACGACACAAAAGGAATAGCCATTAGTTAGAGCTCTCATGTATTTAAGAAGGCCTTATGCCATCTAGCTCGGACAGCGAAGCTCAGCTCACTTTCCCCCTCTATCTTGTGTGCCAGTCGTCTCAGGACGTCCCCTCCCTTTTTTTATCCTCTCGTTTGACTCGACCTCTCTAGTATTTCCGTTGTGAATCGCATCGACCGCATCCTCAAGACAACGTACGACCTTGCTACCGTCTCTTTGGCTGATAACTCCCTTTTTAGATCCTTATTTCTTATCTCCTTCCCTCGGACTCACTCGCGCTTACTGCAGCGCTTCACTACTATGGGCATCAGTTGTGTCGCCTGGAAATACTACAACATTCAATAGTAGAGCTAGCGGTGGCATTGCCAGTACGTATCCACCAGCCCATTCCAGTTTCTCCAAGTCAGTCTCGGACCCACGAAACGTTATGTAAACCAGTACTAATTCGGTTGGGGCACGTTACAAGCACAGAGGTTGATCTAGTAGGGGGCGGAGAGGCAGTCGACCGTGGAGTTCTATCTCGGACAAGTAGTAGGAGTCGTTACACACTAGAGTCAAGTGGGCCCAGCCGCTCGGAGCGTGTATGGACGAATATCCGCGGTTTCGATCCCACTCATTGGCAATAGAAACCCGCTTTTATTCATGATTTAAAGGGTGAGGCGATGAACAAGATAAGTCTATCCGTAGTTCAATGTGGTAAATGGGACCTACAAACGAACCCGGAGCACGTATACAAAGGCGCTTCCGACGTTGCTTGCCCCAGCGTCACCGTCCGTGTCGTCGTCGATACGCTTGTAGTGTCCTCAGATCGCACAGACTGTGACAGAATCGACGGTGATGGTGGTGTCTCTCCCTCCCGCTGTTGTTGCCGTGGCCGTGAACCCTGGGACCCAAACGAGAGAACCGATTGTACTCGTGTCCCTTGACCGTGACGCTCCCTCTCAGATGATAACGAATTCGAGCTGCGGATGCACTCACTGCTGCCTCTTGACCCTTGTACCACACCCTGCCCTCTAGCCGACCACGCACGCGCAGACATCGCAGCTGCAACGTCTGCCGCCGCTGCAAAGGAGGAGAATGACACAGATAATGATGGCCGTCCTGCATCACTCTCAGGCGTACGTGCACGCACCCCAGCTCGGCACGGCAGCTAGCTGCCATCACCACCAACGACGAGCAAGCCGAAAGTATGGCCCTCTGGGTGCTCAGCGTGCCCTCACTCCCATCCACGTCAGACGTGTCGCCCAGGCGGACGGCGCTAGTAGCGGGGAAAGAACCTGGCTATGATATACGCCCAAGAACGAGCTCGATGTTAGACCGCGATACGCCACCAATGCCTTGGATAACTGTGCACGCGCGCACGACTGAGCGCAAGCAGCGCGCTAGATACTGAGACATGTGGATTGTGCCGTTAGCTCCCGCCACTGCCTGAGCCTGAGCTTGGATTCCGCGATCGAGAGCGTGAACGGAAAGCGCCGCTGATCGGCGCGAGAGAGGTTGTGCTGCCGTCGCGTGAGCCAAGTAAAGATGCCTTAGGATTCTATTGAGAAGATGGTGGAGAAAGTAGGCAAACACAGTCTTTACGCTCACGCGCCTCGAGCGAGTCATCAGGCGAAGGCTTTTCTGAGCGGGACGCGTGGTCATCCTCACGGTCAGACTCTGGTAAGACTTCTGGGCCAATGTTCTGATGCAGTTGCATACGGTGTCCCTCGAACGTTTGCCACGGCCTTGTAGCAGTAAGACCGCCACCTGCTGCCAGTGGCGTAAGTGAGGCCAGATTTGGCACTGTCGAAGGCGGCTGGGCGGCGTGGAGGCATGGGAATGCCACGTACATCCTGTGGACTTACAGATGATGTGGGAGAGGCAGCCGAGATGGGAGAACCAGCAGAAGGCGATGAAGACGTGGTCGCCGTCTCCACATCACCAGTGTCACGTGTTTCGCGCGATTCACAGTTGAAGTGCTTTTGCTCTGCGGTGTCGCAGTTCCACGCGGGAATGCGAAACGGGAAGAACCCGTGGATGACATGCTCCCTCCTCGAGCCGGGTGTCGGAATGTGAACGGGTAGCGACTGGGAATAGGCTGACCGAGACTCGAGAGCAAGCTGGACGCACGGTCAGAGAACGATGATGGCTCTTCGCTTGAGCGAGGATTGAAACTTTCTTCCTCTTTCTCCTCCTCGACTTTCACAGTGATATCACCCTCCACACCCACCTCTTCCTCATCACCATCATCACGACCTCTTACGCTCTCTTCCGGTATGGCAGGTGACAGCAGAAATGGAATCTTCTCTTGCTCGCTGCTATCTCGTGGTCCAAAGTCAGGGAAAAGATACGGAAGATCCTCAAATGGTGCGTTCTTGTCCTCTGCCACCAACTTCTCATGGACAAGAGCATCAGGCGGTGGTGTTATGCCTTCCTGTCCATGTCCACTCGCCGCACCACTCCTGCGTGCGAATATCCAGAAACCGGCACTGAGATGTCATCAGCTTATCATACGCTAGTCACAAAGAAATCAAGAAAGAGTACCTACCAGCTGAGCAGGAGGACAAGGGACCTCCAGGCCGCCTAGGCGGCATTGGCAATCAAGACACCTTTAGCATAAGCTGACGAGCTCCCGTGTTCTTATCAAAGAACGTTGCATCACGGCATACAATTCTCTGGTCAACGTCGGAGAGTGATAACCCACCAGGGAGATCCTCAGCAGCGCGAGGGCCAGGCCTGCACAAGGGAGGAGCGTCATGGTCGTAGGGAGGTTCTGCGCATAAAAATAGCACATCTCTGCAAGTGCATCGCGCAGCGAACCCTCTGCCGAAGGAAGGACCGCGGTTGGGTTGACGTGAGGGAATGCCGAGGAGCGAATATGCCGAAGGAAGCAGAAGTGGTTGTAGGATGACATGGTGACAAAGTTGAAAGCCGGAGATGATAGGTAGATGGGAAGGACGAGGGGACGGTCTGACAGAGAGCGTTAAGTCTTATCGTTAAATGATCGTAGGTGTCCTGACAGCATGACAGAGATGGTCCTTATACGATCCTGTATACCTCTCCATATAAGTTCAGACAACACAAATGACTTCTCTGTATGATCAGACAAGATCGTAAACAGAAGGGTCATGATTATCCCACCCTGAACTACGCGCGCTGATCATCTCGCAGAACTCAATCCGAAAGTCCCAACACTGGTCTACGGTGACCCTGCGTGTCAAACATGTCTATTTCCTCTCCTCATTCTTGTCCACCGCAGCCTATGGGCCTACTTCAATGCCGTTTACACCTCGATCGAGTGAGTTTCATGCCTTCTCTACGTTTTTGTGGCGGTTGTGTTTTGTTTATCCGTGTAGAGTCGCAAGGTTCCCGAATCCAGACGCAACCGGAGTTCCCGGGCGCTGTCGTCTCTGGGTCCTTTGGATATTCGGCATCTTTCTTGGCGATGAGGTTGCTTCCGTGAGTTGTGTGAGCCTCGGCGTCATGTCTCTTGCTTGATCATTCACTCTTCATATTGGGCCAAAAAAAATGCAAATAAAACTATCAATTTTAGATGTACAGTAGTACATGCATGGGGGACTGTATGCTCATCATCTTCGTCGATTGGCTGTCTGAATGAGTCTAGAGTAGACACGTGAGCTGTGCTAGCTTGAGCCTCAGAGATTGGACAACAGCAACTCACTTACCCGATACAGTGGACCAACCGAATTGATAACAACGATCCACCAATGCGTATGGCAGCTGCCAGTGCCATATCCGCCAAAGACTTACTCTTATTTATATAATGCTTCGCGCAGGCTTGAACGCCCACAAACCGCATACCAAGGATGGTCTCATACGCTCCAACGTCAGCCAGGAAAGGACCTGTGCCGAAGCCCTCCCAGTTGCGTCCACCTTGATTTACACGTCCGATATTCGTCATTGGACCAAGGGCAATGTTGACGCCATTGCCGACATGTTATTTACCCATCGCAACGCCGCGCACACTGCACGGAGCAACAATTAACGGCATCGGGGAAAGTGGTGGCGAAATCCACATAGCGCACACCAAGGAGCGAATCTTCAAGACTGAGGCCGGGAAAGTTATTGACGGGAGAAATATTGCCTACACAATGGCCATACATCCGGCCGGTGCCAGTGGTGATGTTGACCTTTGACTCGAGTGTCCAGGTGAAAATCTACATGAAAAAAAAAAGAAAAGATTGTCAACGCCGCTGGTTCGGCAAGACGGAAGTTAGGTGACGGTAGATGTCGCACAGATAGCATAAGTAGAAGATGTGGGGAATGAATCGGACCAAGATAGCCTTCGGCTACTCGCGCAGCCACTTGTTGCAGAAAAAATTGCATGACGGGCAAGTTGAAAGAGGGATTCAAGAAGGGATTGCTTTTCTTGCCGCATCAAGGCAAAATGCTCGCACGACGAACAACAGACACGAACCGTGGCCACCGCCATGCCGCCTTTCAGCGTTTCACAAGCCGAATAATGCATATGATGGAGTGTAATAACGGTGCCGTATTACAGTAATACGGTTGCTGTTCAGTGCCTTATTACCGCCCGCCTTTGGTGCCTCAGACGATATTTGACATTTGACGGTTGCCATGTGGCGCGCACCTGCAGGTTCATGCATTCATGAGGCGTGTCGCTCTTCTCTTTCCCCTCAATTCCCCACTTCCTCCTTTATGTCCAATACTCACCCTACTTCCACCTCTTCCTCCAACTTCCAACAAATATTTGATAATGCCTTGAACGCGTACAAAAAACGCACAAAGAAGGATCTTCTCACGCACCCACTCGCTGCCCAACTCCAGGACTGCAAATCGCCTAGCAGCATTCTCGACCTGCTTCAACAGCAAGTCCAGGACCTCAATCAGTCTCAACGCCGAAATGAAAGGTGGACGAGGTGGCTAGATCCCACTGTGAAGGTCCTTCATGCATTCTCGGAGACACCGCTCGGAGAAGGCGTCACCTCAGTATGCCTCGGGTCATGGACTTGTCTGAGATCCACGCTCTCATACCTTATTTGACAGGCATTTCCACCGGCAAAACCCATCTTTACTGCAGTTGGGGTCCTCCTTTCAGTGTGTATCCTTTCTAGTATGTTCATGAGGCCCTTCATAACGCGTTTACTCTCAGGCAGCTAAGAATGTTGGTGCAAGCGAAGACGCTCTTTTCGAGGTCTTCGAGCGCCTAGAAGTCTTCTTTCAACGGCTGGAAATCTACACCGAAGCGGCACTGGACCAAAAAATGGTGGATATCGTCGTGAAAATAATGGCTGAAGTCCTCAATATCCTTGCCATCACAACAAATGAAGTTAAACAAGGCCAGATGAGTAAGCCTTCGCTGTACAAATATGTTGCCGTTGACAGAACCATTTTCAGGGAAATATCTAAAGAAACTATTCGGAAATACCAATAATACGAGCGAAATCGAGGATGCGCTGAAGAGATTAGACAGGTTGACGCAAGCCGAGGCTCAAATGGCTGCTGCGCAAGTGCTGAAGGCCACGCATGCTGTCGATGACACCGGCAGAGTGATGGGAGTTGCGGATATCGCGGTTGACGTCGACAATAGAGTGGCCGGTGTCAGTGACCAGGTTCAGGACGTCGGTGATCAGGTTCAGGACGTCGGTGACCGGGTTCAGGATGTCGGTGACCAGGTTCAGGATGTCGGTGACCGAGTTCATGGTGTCAGTGACCAAGTTCAGGGTGTTAGTAACCAAATTCAGGGCCTCGACGATAAGGTAACGGCGGTCATGGATGGTGCGCAATATGTCTTCTATCTATCACCGTAGAGTCATCTAACCAATAACGCGCCTAGGTGAAAAAGACGCTAGACGTTCGTGGTCTCTAAACTGCATTCATGCTGGACATGCAGGCTCAATCATCCTCACAGGGAGTCAATTACGACAGGATCTTCGTAGATGGCTCTCGCCACCAGACCCATCTACGAATCACAATATCGCGTGTAACGCCCATCACAAGGGAACGGCAACCTGGTTTTTCGAAGGCAGCACATATAACGAATGGAAGTCAACAGGCTCCGACTCGCTCCTATGGATTCATGGAAAACGTACGCCCTGTCCCATTCCGCGGCCTGACACCACCTAATGACATCCTTTATTGCAGCTGGCTCCGGCAAGAGCATACTTTGGTTCGTAAAGACTTTGCTGTTTTTGTCATAGATAGCTGAGTCACTCGTATCCAGCTCTACAATCATCCAAGACATGAAAATCATGTGTGATGCCGGTCAAGCCACGATGGCCTATTTCTACTTCGATTTCCGGGACATCAAAAAACAACACTGGCGCGATCTAGTTCCGTCCCTTCTCGCACAACTTTCTGCACAATCGGGTCGCTCTTGCGACATTCTCTCACATCTTTATTCCGGTCATGGCAACGGCACGCAGCAGCCGAACGATGACGCTCTGAAACGTTGCCTGATAGATGTACTCACAGTCCACGATCACCGTCCAATCTACCTAATAATGGATGCCCTTGATGAATGTCCAGACACCTCCGAGGTTCCATCACCTCGCAATCGGATTCTTCAGCTTGTGAAGGAACTTGTCAACCTTCGGATTCCAAACCTTCGTATATGTGTCACAAGTCGCCCAGAATTCGACATACGAGAATTTCTTGAGCCTCTGACCTCCCGCCGAGTGTCCCTCCATGATCAAAGCGGTCAAAAACAAGATATTGCCGATTATGTTAGGTCCATTGTTTACTCGGAATCGGAACTATACATGCGGAGGTGGAGGAAGGAGGATAAAGAATTTGTCATCGAAACACTCTCGACACGAGCTGACGGAATGTAAGCGTTCATTTTACTTCCGTAACAGCTATGTAAACTGTCGGACAGGTTTCGGTGGGTTTTCTGTCAGTTGGAGACCCTACGTCAATGCCTTCCGCCAAGTGTCCGACCAACCCTCAGGGAATTACCTGAATCGTTGGACATGACATATGAGCGTATTCTTCAGGAAATCAAGAAGCCGAATAAGCAGCTCGCTCAACGTGTATTGCAATGCCTTGTCGTGGCTATCCGGCCTCTTCGTGTTGAGGAACTCGCGGAAGTCCTCGCAGTTGACTTCGACAATGCGGAAGGGGTCCCTCTGTTGAAACCGGATTGGCGATGGGAGGACGAAGAACTTGCTCTTGTATCGGCGTGCTCAAGTCTGATTGCGATTGTCCGAGATGGTGATTCGCGGATTGTTCAATTTTCGCATTTTTCCGTCAAGGAATTCTTGACCTCGTCTCGTCTCGCTACTCCAAGTAACGAAGTCTCAAATTATCATATCAGTTTGGAGCCTGCGCATACGATCCTGGCACAATCATGCCTCAGCGTTTTACTACAAATACAAGACAATGTTGAAGGGCATACATGCAAGGACCACCCACTGGCTCAATACGCTGCGGAGCACTGGACCACTCATGCGCAATTCGGGGAGGTGTCGTCACATTCACGGAAAGGGATGGAATATCTCTTCGACCCCGGCAAACCACATTTTAGGGTGTGGCTCATGATATACGATATAGACACCGGGCCGCGCTCCGGTTCACCTTTTGGCTCGTTTACACTGGTCTCTAAATCTGCTGCGGCTCCCCTTTATTACGCGGCACTCTGTGGATTCCACGATCTCGTAAAGCACCTCATTATCAAGTATCTGCAGGATGTGAATGCTGATGGCGGCCACTATATGAGACCACTAGTAGCAGCATTGGCAGGGAAACACTTCCAGACGGCCGATTTACTCCGTCATAACGGTGCAAACCCGGATGTCCAGGGCCAAGGCAAGAGGACTCCATTGCATTCTGCGGCTGATTATGAAGATCTTGAGGTGGTCCAGAAATTAATCGAGTACGATGCCGACATCCATGCTGAGGATCGGGTCGGGTGGACCCCGTTACATTGGGCATCACAAGGTTATAACTTCAAAAATGGCTCTGTCCTTCGATTACTACTGGAACACGGTGCAAATATAAGTGCGCAGACGAAGGGTGGCTCAAGCTGGACCCCGTTGCACATGGCCTCGCACAATGGGGCGCTGGAGGTAGTGCGTCTGCTACTCGAACATGGTGCTGATGTAGAGGCGAAGCAGTATGACGGCAAAACCGCGTTGCAGGTTGCGGCTGAGAATAGAGATGATGAAATCGTGAAATTACTGCTTGAACATGGAGCCAAGTAGAAACACCTTGTAGAGTTTCGTATTGTACACTACGTATCCAATTTCTAGTCTATAGGGATACTGTAAGGGCGTCCGATGTGACGACCTTCACTGATCACTCACGCAATCACGCAGGCCGGATGTGGAACTCGCTGAGATAAGCAGATGATGTACAGGACATGAGGCAGACGAGAAGGAAGAGGGAAAAAGGGGGGAAAAGGTAGATACTGTCGCCCCGTGCCATGGGGCGACCCTATATACTGTATGGTGCTCTAGGAATCTATAAGACAGATATGGCAAATGACGTATGATGAGCTCAACGAACGGCGTGATCGGAGCGAGAAGATGTAAGTGTACCATCGTGATGTTTCTTCTTGTCCTGTCATTGTATCTCTGTATGTTGGAATACACGAATGGTCACCCTGACTTGCTATGAGCGTCAGTTGTGTCCCTCGGAAATACCACAAGATTCAATAGTAGAGCTAGCGGCGGCATCCCAGTATTCCAATTTCTACGAGTCAGCCTCGGACCCACGAAACGTAATGTAAACCGTAACTAGTATGAATTCGGTTGGGGCTATTGGAGCACAGAGGTTGATCTAGTAGGGAGCAGTCAACCGTGAAGTTCTATCTCGGACTACTGTAGTAGCAGGAAATCGTTACACAGTAGTGTCTAGTGGACCCAGCCGCTCGGAGCGTGTATGGATAAATATCCGCGGTTTCGATCCCACTCATCAGTAATAGAAACCCACCTTTATTCATTATTTAAAGGGTGAAGGGATGAACAACACAAGTTTATCCGTAGTTCAATGAGGAAAATGGGACTTACAAACAAACCCGGAGCCCGTATACAAATGAAAAAATAACATGCGTCAATCCGTCAGTGAGGGACAGGGAGGACTTTGCAAGATGTGAGGTTGGTCATCAGCAATTTCCGACAGAAGGGCCGAGCGTAGCGTGAAAAGTATAAGGATGGAGGAGGAGGAAGGGTGGGGGTGGGGAGCGCAGGGGGGATGTACATGTAACAGTAAGTATGGCTTTAGCGGTGTTCGTCGGGGTGCGGTATGGAGGTGGAGGTGGGGAAGGGGAAGGGAAGGGGGATAAGCAAATGCATAAGGAAGAAAGCATGTCTGAACTCTAATAGAAGTATAAACAACTAAATACGTGCAAGTTAAGGCCGAGGAGCAATTGAAATGACGAGCGTTGCGAGGAAATAAAAAGCCCAAAAAAATTGCGACTAAACAATAGCAACAAGAAATAAATTTTAAAAAAGCACATTCAGTTCAGTTCCAGTTCAGATCGAGGCATGAACCCCGCGTGTGGCGGCACCACCAACGCCCTCGTTCCACATCTCCGCTGTACGCCCATCACCCCCCAGGTCCGTAGTCCGACTAACGATCGTCGGTGGTGCCGTCACGAATGATGTCGGAGCTATGCTCAAGTCCCCTGGTGGATGTGGTGAAGACTGTGGAGGTGGCGAAGGTAAGGAATGAATTGATACTCCGTGCCCGCGGTGCCTTTGAAGGCGCTTCCGACATTGCTTGCCCCAGAGTCACCGTCTTTGTCGTCGATCCACCTGTAGTGTCCTCAGACCGCACAGACTGTGACAGAATCGACTGTGATGGTGGTGCCTCTTCCTCCCGCTGTTGCTGCCGTGGCCGTGAATCCTGGGACCCAAACGAGTGAGCCAATTGTAGTTGTGTCCCTTGACGCTCCCCCTCAGATGATAACGAATTCGAGCTGCGCACGCGCTCTCTGTTGCCTCTTGACTCTTGTACCGCACCCTGCCCTCCAACTGACCGTGCACGCGCAGACATCACAGCTGTAATGGCTGCAGTCGCCGCCACCGCAGAGGAGGAAGACGACACAGATAATGACGACCGTCCTGCATCACTCTCAAGCGTATGTGCACGTACCCCAGATCTGCGCGGCAGCAAGCTGCCTGCACCACCAACGACGGGCAAGCCGAACATATGGCTCTCTGGATTACTCAGCGCGCCCTCACTCCCATCCATGTCAGACGTGTCACCTAGGCGCACGGCGCCAGTAGCGGGGGGAGAACCTGACTGTGGTATACACCCAGGAACGAGCTCGATGCTAGAACGCGATGCGCCACCAATGCCTTGGATAAGGCTGTGCACGCGCGCACGACCGAGCGCAAGGGGCGCGCTAGATACTGAGACATGGGAATTGTGCCGTGAGCTCCCACCACTGCCTGAGCCTGAACCTGTGCTTGTATTCCGTGGTCGAGAGCGTGAGCAGAAGGCGCCGCTGATCCACGCGAGAGAGGTTGCGCTGCCGTTGTAGGGACGCCGTAAGACTCAGTTGAGAAGACGGTGGAGAAAGTAGGCCAACAGACGCAAAGTCTCACGGTCGCACGCCTCGAGCGAGCCATCAGGCGAATGCTGTCCCGGCCCGAGCGGGACGCGCGGTTAGACTCTGGTAAGGCTTCCGAGCCACTGCCCCCTCGAACATTTGTCGTGGCCTTGTAGTAGGAAGACCGCCCACTGGCATAGGTGGGGCCTGATTTGGCGCTGTTGAAGGGCGTTGGCGACCGCATGCACCAGTGGCTGGGTGGCGTGGAGGCATGGGCATGCCACGTACATTCTGCGGACTTGGCACAGACGAGGCGGGAGAGACAGCCGAAACGGGAGAACCAGAAGATGAGGAAGCGATTGTGGTCTCCAGTTTACCAGTGCTATGTGTTTCATGCGATTCACAGGTTGAATTGCTTTTGCTCTGAGGTGTCACAGTGGTATAAGAGGATGCGAAAGGGGGAGAACCCGTGGATGACATGCTCCCTCCTCGAGCCGGGTGTGGGGATGCGGACGGGTAGCAGCTGGGAACAGGCTGGCCGAGACTCAAGAGTGAGTTGGACGCACGGCCAGAGAACGATGATGGCTCTCGGCTTGAACAAGGATTGAAATCTTCCTCCTCTTCCTCTTCCTCAACTTCCATAACAATGCCACGCTCCACTTCCATCACCACCTCATCACCACCACCACCTCCTGCGCTCTCACCGTTACAGCGGGTGATGGCGGTAACGGGATCTGTTCTTGCTTGCTGCTATCTTGTGGTCCAAAGTCAGGGAAGAATACGAAAGATTCTTGATTGGTCATGTCGCCCTCTGTTACCGACTTCTCATGGACAAGAGCGTCAGACGATGG
>WNFO01019603.1_pt1 | contig 11620 bp, 9 predicted proteins | sample 5400251 | NCBI WGS metagenome assembly WNFO01 (sample SAMN13153354, study PRJNA577476) | soil metagenome | isolation source: 100 cm saprolite under Madrone tree | place: USA:California | collected 2016-06-14
GTCGCGACACATGGTGTGACTCAAAAGTCAACGCCCTGAATAATCCAGGAGTTCGCCCCAATTGGCACAACATTTTTCTTTCGCGAATCAGCGTGCTGATTCATTTTGTCTCAAGGGTCAATCTGGAGGCTGAGGTATGAACGTCATTGTTTTTGCATCGCGTAAAGGCGGCTCGGGGAAGAGCACTCTGGCAGCTCATATTGCTGCGCATGTCCATAAGGCTACGAAGCCCTGTCTGCTTATTGATGCAGATCCGCAGGGATCATTGACACTCTGGCACAAGCTGCGTGGTACCAACGAACCGTCCATCAAGACCGCCGTCAATTCCGTCAGCGGGATCGTCGCCGCGGCGAAGCGCGACGGGATCGAATGGGTCTTCATCGATACGCCGCCGAACATGTCGGCCGTCGTGGAAGATGCCATCAGGAATGCCACGATGGTGATCATTCCGGCGCGGCCGGGGGTATTCGACGTCAACGCCGTGCAGGAAACGATTTTGACCTGCCGCGCGGCGCGCAAGCCCTATGCCGTCGTGATCAATGGCGCACCGGCTTGCCGGGACGACGCGGAGAGCCCCATCGTCACCATCGCGCGTGAAGCGCTGATCAAGTTCCGCGCGCCGGTATGGGGTGGCCAGATCACCAACCGCGCCGATCTCTTGATGGCGCTCAGTCACGGTGAAGGCGCGCGCGAATATTATGCCGAAGGCCGTGCGGCCGCGGAGATTGCTCGGCTATGGTCTGCGATCGAACGCTCGGTGAGGGCGATCCGCGGATCGGTGTCGGCCACCGGCACGATGCACAAGCAGGCGGCCTAGCTTCGTCGCGCTGCCTGCCGATAGACAACGCGCAAAGCCCCGCGCGCGCTTATTGTCGAGACCAAACGTCATCCCCGCGTGGGCGCAAATTGCGCGCACGCGGGGATGACGTTGTTGTCCGCGATGATAAGCTTGGGATGAACCAGATTCTATCGAAACGGAAAAGGTTCTAGTTCACCATCAGCACGTAGAACACGACGACCGGTGACAGGCTCAGGATCACCGACCAGATGCCGAGCGCCCAAACGATGTCCGCGGTAGAAAACCCCTGTTGTTCAGGGTATTGATGGTCCTGAGTACTCACGACGCTCCCCGCGGTTCTTGTTCCTTCCAACAGACCCTTTATACGCGTCGAGTTTTAAAAAGCCGGTTGCGAGATCGCTCGCATTTTGAACGCAGGTGCTACCGCGGATTAACCAGGCACCCGCCGGTTCTCGTCAGCTTCCGCCCAGCAGGCGGAACGCCAGAACTGGTGCGAGGCCCAGCAGAACCGCCCAAAGGCCGAAAGACGACAGCAGAAAAATATCCTGCATTCCCTGGGCGTGTCTGGAGGTCGGACACCTGTCGACTCGAATGGCTGGAACGGTCATCGCTTCCCCGATCTTGTGTTGTGCAATTTGGATAAGCCTTGAATTTTAAGGATCGAGCCGCCAAATCGATCGGATGCGAAATGCCGAAATTACCTGGCGTTAACCAGACGGCTTGATTACGCCAGCCGGTCGTGGGCTTTGTCTGCGATGAGCATCGTCAGTCGCCGTTCGATTTCCAGATCGAGCCGGGCGGCGAACTCGGCGCTCACTTCCGTCATCGGCAACCGCAGTTCCGCGCTGTCGATCAATCCGGTCCGCCACAGCCAATACTTGATCGGCGCCGGGCTCGGTTCTGCGAACAACAGCCGGGTGAGCTCGGCAACCGACCGCCAGCACGATAACGCGGCATCGCACTCGCCGGCCAGAAACAGGGTCCGAACCCGTGCAAACGTTTCGGTTTCGATATGCGCGGATGCCAGAATGCCGCCGTCGGCGCCGTCGGCCAGCGCCTCATGAAATTGAGCATCCTCGCCGGTGAGAACCGCGAAGTTTTCGGGGCGCCGCTGCAACAGATCGAGCGACTGGTTGCGGTCTTCAGAGCAATCCTTGAGGCCGGCGATGTTGCGATGGGCGGCCAGCCGCAACATCGCCTCGTTGCCAAGATTGACGCCGGTCCGGTAGGGGATGTTGTAGAGCATGACCGGATGCGCGGCGCGATCCGCAAGCGCTGTGAAATGAAGCAGGAGGCCCTGCTGCGACGGCCGCGAATAGTACGGGCAGGAAATCAGGTAGCCGTCGATCGGCCATGCCGCGGTTCGGTCCAGCGTGTCCAGCAATGCGCGGGTGTTGCTGCCGCACAGGCCAAGGCAGAGCGGAAGCTGCTTGCGCGTGCCGATTTCGTCGCGGACCGCGAATACAAGCCGTTCGGTTTCCTCAGAATGCCGCGCCAGCCGCCGCAGTGACGCCTCGTCGAGTTCGCCATTGCGAAACGGCGTGACAAGCGGCAGCCAGAGGCCATGCAAGCAAAGTCGAAGATCGGAAAGGCCGGGATCGGGAAGTCGAAGATCGGAAGTTCGAGAGTAGGCGGATCGAAGCTCTGTCATGGTCCATCTCCTTGAGTTGAGCCGGAGACGGGACAATAAAAAACCCCGTCCAGACGGCGGGGTTTTGCGATCGGTGCTGGGCGAGAAGTCTATCGCGCGCGTTGATCCGCAGTCCCCGGAAGGGGAGCTTTTTTCAACAGCGCTGCAATGCACATATTCGGAATCATCCGGCGATGATGATGGGCGACGCCTGGCCTGTCAATGGTCGGGAAGACGACATAACCTGTGGCGTACGCGGTCCTCAAAAAAAAGCCGGGCTCGAAGAGCCCGGCTTGAGGTATTGGCCACGTGAGGCCGACACAATCACCTTCCAAGAGGGATTACTGAGCTTCCGCGCCACTGGAGGAGGGGGACATATGCGCAACACGAATGCTCAGCGTAGAAGTAGTATGATCCGCGTTTACGCCCTGCAGCAACCGTCCGCTCCGCATGTCAGTCATGCGGAGATCGGGGGTTATTGAGACCGGGATCAGGACGGCCAGCGTTGCGCCTTGCTCACCACGAAGTCGCGGAACACCTGCACCCGCGCCACCGTCTTCAACTCTTCGGGATAAACGAAATAGGTGTCGACCTGGATCGAGTCCGTTTCGCCGAACAGCTGCACCAGGCGGTTGTTTTCCTCGACCAGGTAGTCCGGCAGTGCCGCGATACCCAATCCCTGCTGGCAGGCGCGCACGACGCCGAGGATGTTGTTGACCCTGAAGTAGGCCTCGCGGGGCCCTGAGCCGTTGCGGCCGGCCTCGATCAGCCAGCTGCGGTTCTGCAAATGCGGCTGGACCTGCGCATCGCTCAGCAAGATGATGCGGTGCGTGTCGAGGTCGTCGAGGGTGCGGGGCGTGCCGAAGCGCTTGATATATTCCGGCGAACAATAAGCGTGGAAGCCGATCGAGAACAGCTTGCGCTGAATGAGGTCGGGCTGGGTCGGCTTGCGGGTGCGGATCGCAACGTCGGCCTCGCGCATCGACAGATCGAGATCTTCGTCGGTCACGATCAGTGCGATGCGAATATCCGGATAGAGTGCTGTGAATTCGTCGAGCCGCGGAATCAGCCAGTTGATGCCGAGCGCCGGTGGCGTCTGGATCTTGAGATCGCCGCTCGGCCGCTCGCGGCTGTCGGTCAGCTTGGCGCGTGCCGCCTGCAGTTGCATGAACACATCATGCGCGGTGCGAAACAACAGGTCGCCCTGTTCGGTGAGAATGAGGCCGCGCGCATGGCGGTGGAACAGCGACACCGATAGCTCCTGCTCCAGCGCGCTGACCTGCCTTGAGACGGCCGATTGTGACAGACCAAGCTGCTCGCCGGCATGCGTGAAGCTGCCTGCTTCCGCCGCGGCGTGAAACACCTTCAGTTTGTCCCAGTCCATATCGGTAAATCCGTTGCGAGCTCGAGCCATGACTATTCCGCCGCCGCGCGGTCGCTCGCGCGCAAAGCGAGAAAGCGTTCGGCTTCGAGGGCGGCCATGCAGCCAAGGCCCGCGGCCGTGACTGCCTGCCGATAGGTTTCGTCGGCGACGTCGCCGGCGGCGAATACGCCGGGCACCGAGGTCGCGGTCGAGTTCGGCGCCACCTCGACGTAGCCGGAGGGTTTCAGCTTGATCTGGCCGAGGATCAGTTCGGTGGCGGGCGCATGCCCGATCGCGATGAAGACGCCGTCCGCCGGCAGCTCGGTCACGCGGCCGGTCTTGACGTTCTTCAAGCGGAGATGGGTGACCTTGCCGGGATTTTCGCTGCCGCAGATCTCGTCGACGGCGCTGTCCCAGACCACCTTGATCTTGGGGTTCTTGAACAGGCGCTCCTGCAGGATGCGCTCGGCGCGGAAGTGGTCGCGCCGATGGACGATAGTCACCTGAGACGCAAAATTGGTCAGAAACAGCGCTTCCTCGACCGCGGTGTTGCCGCCGCCGACCACGATGACTTGCTTGCCGCGATAGAAAAATCCGTCGCAGGTGGCGCATGCCGATACGCCAAAACCCTTGAATTTTTCTTCCGACGGCGTGCCGAGCCAGCGCGCCTGGGCGCCGGTTGCGAGAATGACCGTTTCGGCAAGATAGATATCGCCGCTGTCGCAGGTCAGACGGAACGGCCGCTGCGCCAGCTCAAGCCTGGTGACGAGATCGGTGACGATCTTGGTGCCGACATGGGCGGCCTGTTTCTCCATCTGCTCCATCAGCCAGGGCCCCTGGATCACGTCGGCGAAACCCGGATAGTTCTCCACGTCGGTGGTGATGGTGAGCTGGCCGCCGGGCTGGATGCCCTGAATCAAAACCGGTTCAAGCATCGCGCGCGCCGCATAGATCGCAGCGGTATAGCCGGCCGGGCCGGAACCGATGATGACGACCTTGGCGTGGATGGGGGCAGGCATAGGGTCGATCCCTCTCTTAAGGGAATTTGGCATGGATTGATTAGCGCTCGAGCGGAATGCGCCCGGGAAGGCATCGCGACGGAGCTGAAAGTGTCAAATCCAAGATAGGGTATCTGGCAAGCTATGCAAGAATTGCAATCCATATCGGCAATTTTTCCCCTCCATTACAGTAAATGGCGCAGCGCACGCGCAATAAAATTGCGCAGGATCCACAAGCTGAGCTAAGACTGTTGCCGGTATTACCGCCAGCGTTGGCCAGCCCAAGGAACCCGGACCCCCGTGTCGAAGAATCTTGACGAGATCGACCTTAAAATCCTCAGTGAAATCCAGGCCGACGGGCGGATCACCAACGTTGAACTGGCCAAACGCGTCGGCATTTCTCCTCCCCCCTGCCTGCGCCGGGTGCGAACGCTGGAGGAGGCCGGCTATATCCAGGGGTATCGCGGGCTCCTGGATCCGCGCCGGCTCGGTTTTGACGTTACGGTATTCGCTTCGGTGCATCTGTCCAGTCAGGCCGAGGCCGACCTGCGCGCGTTCGAGGAATTCGTGCGCGCCGAGCCGCTGGTCCGGGAGTGCTGGATGTTGTCGGGAGAGGTCGACTTCATCCTGAAATGCGTGGCGCGCGATATGGCGACGTTTCAGGACTTCGTCACCAATCTGACGGCGGCGCCGCATGTGCGCAACGTCAGAACATCGGGCTGAGGCTTATCGTCATTTCCCGCGCAAGCGCACAGCGCTTGTCGCTGAGGGCGCGCGCCACCGCGAACCCGGAATCCAAGGATTCCCGATGTGCAGTTGCACATCCAGGGTCTGCGCTTCGCGCATCCCGGAATGACGGTGCTAGGCTTTCTTCCGCATCATCGCGTCGAGGCTGTAAGGGCCGCCGCCTGCGGTCGCGAGGTAAAGACAGGCAAAGCAGAACAGGATCGCGGCGGTTCCACCATTGATGAGCGGAAGGAATACCGGCGCCTCGACGCCGCCCTTGAACATGTGACCCAGGAAATAGGCGAACGCCATTTCGCCCGCGAGTATGAAGGCCACCGGGCGCGTGAACAGTCCGAGCAGCAGCAACGCACCGCCGACCAGTTCGATGACGCCTGCCGCGTAGATCAGGGGTGGAACATTCGCAAAATACGGCAGCACCGGAAATTTGAATATCTTGGCGACGCCATACTGGAACAGCAACAAGCCGGTGACAAAACGAAACAGGCTGAGAGCCGTCGCTTGATGTTTTGCGAGCATCTGGTCCATGTCATTTCCCCTGTTTGACCCGTCAAGCTTAGCATTTTCGCGGCGCGCGTCACCGATCACTGTCCTGGGAAACACGCTCGCATGTGAAATATTCCTGGTCCGTGATCAATCGATCACGCATTCGCAGCGCAGCAAGAAGCCGCGCAGTCAGCGCGGCTCTTTTCGCTACGTTCGTTCTTGAACTCGAAAGCACGTCGTTGCGATCTAGCGCCACTCGACCTTGGTGATTTCGTAGGCCTTGGCACCGCCGGGCGCGACGACTTCCACGGAAGCGCCCTTCTTCTTGCCGATCAGCGCGCGCGCCAGCGGTGAAGTGATGGAGATGCGGCCCTTCTTGGCATCGGCTTCCGGCTCGCCGACGATCTGCCAAACCGCTTTCTTGTCGGTGTCCTCGTCGATCAGCGTGACGGTGGCGCCGAACTTGATGGTGTCGCCGGAGAGCTTGCTGATGTCGATAATGTCGGCACGCGCAAGCTTGTCCTCCAGTTCGGCGATCCGGCCTTCATTGTGGGACTGCTCTTCCTTGGCGGCGTGATACTCCGCATTCTCCGAAAGGTCGCCATGCGAGCGCGCCTCGGCGATATGCTCGATGATGCGCGGACGCTCCACCGACTGGCGCTGCTTCAATTCAACCTCGAGGGCGGCATAGCCGCCCGCGGTCATCGGAACCTTTTCCATCATCTCTCACGTCCTTCAACAATCATGCGGACCAATCCGCGGCACGCACAAACGCCGAAACAGAACACCCTCATGACTGGTGAGTTCCAGCCATGCCAAATTCATTGCCGATCAATTGCCGGACGCGCGGTCCGGCCAAAAGATCAGGTTTCGGAAAAGTAACTCTGCAAGGTGCGGACCTCAAGGTCCCCGCCCAGATAGGCGCGGATACCCTGCGCGGCCGCCACGGCACCTGAAAGAGTGGTGTAATATGGCACTTTATGCAAGAGGGCAGCGCGTCGCAAGGAGCGGCTGTCGGCCAGGGCCTGCGGCCCTTCGGTGGTATTGAAAACCAGCTGGATGTCGCCATTCGTGATGGCATCGACGATATGCGGCCGGCCCTCCAGTACCTTGTTAACTTTTTCGGTCGGCACGCCCCTATCGGCCAGGAAACGCTGCGTGCCCGAGGTCGCCATCACCTTGAAGCCAAGCGAGAACAACAGCCGCACCGCATCCACGATCCGGGTCTTGTCGATCTCCCGGACGGAGACGAATACGGTGCCCTTGTGCGGCACGCGGGTGCCGCCGCCAAGCTGGCTCTTGGCGAAAGCGACCTCGAACGAGCGATCGATCCCCATTACCTCGCCGGTCGATCGCATCTCCGGACCGAGCACGGTATCGACGCCGGGGAAACGGGCGAACGGAAACACCGACTCCTTGACCCCGACGTGGCCGAGCTTGCGCTTCTTCAAATTAAAGTCAGCGAGTTTTTCTCCGGCCATGATCCTGGCCGCGATCTTGGCCACCGGCATGCCCATCACCTTGGCGACGAATGGCACGGTGCGCGACGCCCGCGGATTGACTTCGAGCACGTAGATGTCGCCGTCCTTGATGGCGTACTGCACGTTCATCAGTCCGACCACGTCGAGGCCGAGCGCCAACTCACGCGTTTGCCGTTCCAGTTCGCCGATCATCTGCGCGTCGAGCGAATGCGGCGGCAGCGAGCAGGCGGAATCGCCGGAGTGAATGCCGGCTTCCTCGATGTGCTCCATGATGCCGACGATGAAGGTGTCCTTGCCATCGCACAGGCAGTCGACGTCGATCTCGATGGCGTCAGACAGATAGCGGTCGAACAGCAGCGGATTGGTGCCGAGCACGGTGTTGATCTGGCCGGTCTTGTCGTTCGGATAGCGCGCCTTGACGTCGCCCGGCACCAGCTCCGGCAAGGTGCCGAGCAGGTAGTCGCCGAGCTGGGTTTCCTCGCGGATGATCTGCATCGCGCGGCCGCCGAGCACATAGGACGGACGCACCACCAGCGGCAGCCCGAGATCGGCGGCCACCAGCCGCGCCTGTTCGACCGAATAGGCGATGCCGTTTTTCGGCTGCTTCAGGCGCAGCTTGTCGAGCACGCGCTTGAAGCGATCGCGGTCTTCGGCCAGATCGATGGCGTCGGGCGAGGTGCCGAGGATCGGCACATCGGCCGCCTCCAGCGCACGGGCGAGCTTCAGCGGCGTCTGACCGCCGAACTGCACGATCACGCCGTGCAAGGTGCCGTTCTGGCGCTCGGTGGCGATGATTTCGAGCACGTCCTCCGATGTCAGCGGCTCGAAATAAAGCCGGTCGGCGGTGTCGTAGTCGGTCGATACCGTCTCCGGATTGCAGTTGATCATGATGGTTTCGTAACCGGCGTCGTGCAACGCAAAGCAGGCATGGCAGCAGCAATAGTCGAACTCGATGCCTTGGCCGATCCGGTTGGGACCGCCGCCAAGAATAATCACCTTGTCCTTGTCGGAGGGGGCGCTCTCGTCGGCGAGTGCGCCCGCGAACGGCGATTCATAGGTCGAATACATGTAGGCGGTGGGAGAAGCGAATTCGGCGGCGCAGGTGTCGATGCGCTTGAAAACCGGGCGAACCCCGAGCGCGCGGCGCGCTGCCGTCACGTCAGCCTCGGTGGTTTTGCTCAGCACCGCAAGCCGGGCATCGGAAAAGCCCATCGCTTTCAAGGTCCGCATGCCGAATGCGTTGCCGGGCAGGCCGCTTTTCTTGACCTTGGATTCCATTTCGACGATGCCGCGCATTTCAGCCAGAAACCACGGGTCGATCTTGCAGTGGGTGAAGATCTCGTCATTGCTCCAGCCGAGCCGCATCGCTTGGGCGACCTGCAACAGACGATCCGGCGTCGGCGTGCCAAGGGCGGCGCGGATCGCGTTCTTGTCGTCGCTGCGGCCGAGGCCCTCGATCTCGATTTCGTCGAGCCCGGTCAGCCCGGTTTCGAGCCCGCGCAGGGCTTTCTGCAGGCTCTCCTGAAAGGTGCGGCCGATCGCCATCACCTCGCCGACCGACTTCATCGAGGTGGTCAGCGCGGTCGAGGCGCCGGGAAATTTCTCGAACGCAAAGCGCGGGATCTTGGTGACGACGTAATCGATGGTCGGCTCGAACGCCGCCGGCGTCGCACCGCCGGTGATGTCGTTGGCGATCTCATCCAGCGTGTAGCCGACCGCCAGCTTGGCGGCGACTTTTGCGATTGGAAAGCCGGTGGCCTTTGACGCGAGCGCGGACGAGCGCGACACCCGCGGATTCATCTCGATCACGACCATGCGGCCGTCGGCCGGATTGACGCCGAATTGCACGTTGGAGCCGCCGGTCTCGACCCCGATCTCGCGCAGCACCGCCAGCGAGGCGTCGCGCATGATCTGGTATTCCTTGTCGGTCAGGGTAAGCGCCGGCGCGACGGTGATGGAATCGCCGGTATGCACGCCCATCGGATCGAGATTCTCGATCGAGCAGATGATGATGCAATTGTCTTTCTTGTCGCGCACCACCTCCATCTCGAATTCTTTCCACCCCAGCACCGATTCCTCGATCAGGACCTCGTCGGTGGGGGAGGCGTCGATACCGCGCTCGACGATCTCGATGAACTCATGTTTGGTGTAGGCGATGCCGCCGCCGGTGCCGCCCATGGTGAAGGACGGCCGAATGATCGCGGGCAGGCCGATTTCATCGAGCGCGCGCAGCGCGTCGGGCAGGTTCTTGATCTGCAGCGAGCGCGGCGTTTCCAGGCCGATCCGGGTCATGGCCTCGCGGAAACGGCCGCGATCCTCGGCCTTGTCGATGGCGTCGGCGGTGGCGCCGATCATCTCGACGTCGAATTTTTTAAGCGTTCCCTGCTTGCGCAGGCTCAGCGCGCAGTTCAGCGCGGTCTGGCCGCCCATGGTGGGCAGCAGCGCGAACCCGCCGGGAACGACGTAACGTTCCTTCTCGATGATCTTGGCGACGATTTCAGGCGTGATCGGCTCGATATAGGTGGCATCGGCCAGTTCCGGATCGGTCATGATCGTCGCCGGATTGGAATTGACCAGGACGATGCGAAAACCCTCTTCCTTCAGCGTCTTCACGGCCTGGGTGCCCGAATAATCGAATTCGCAGGCCTGCCCGATCACGATGGGACCGGCGCCGATGATCAGGATGGTGGAAATATCGGTTCTTTTGGGCATCAAGTCTCGCGGGCTGGAAATTGGGCACAAAAAAAAGGCGCGCCTACCGCGCGTCCCTCAAACCCGGCGCTTGGGATCAACCTCGCGCGCGGGTGGTCTTTAGACCAGATTCTGCAGCCGCGAAAGGCCCTTAGAGGCCCCATCAACCGGCATTTTCCCGCCGTCGCTCTGCGAGCTACGGCGCGGCAAGGGCTGGCATGCCGAGCCGAAGCTGCAACGCAGCGAAGGCTGGAGGCCCGGCCTGGATTTGAACCAGGATATAGAGCGATGCACTGCTCTCGCGTGGAAGCTTTCCGCCACCGGGCCGCGCCGATCATGGCCGATCACGCCACGGTGAGCCACGCTTCGCGTCGATTAACCCTAATCGCCGGTTGGAAAATCAGACAGCCTGCCGCGCGATGAACGTCATCCGCCACGGATTGTGCCCGATATTGGCAAGGGTGCGGGTGGCGGTAAAGCCGGCGGCGGCGAGCTTCGCCACCATCTCGGTTTCGCTGTAACGCTGCAGCCCGACCCGCGAGCGCAGCAGCCGATATTCCGACAGCGCGGTTGAGATCAGCCCGACCATGGCGTCTTTCAGGAAGCCGTGGGTTTGCGCGAAGTGCAGCAGGGCGATCACGTCCCTGCCCATGCCGACCTCCGGACGCATGATATCGCCCACCACCAGCCGGCCGCCGGGTTTCAGCAGCCGCCGGACCACCGCGAATGCGGCATCCAGTTCGTGCGGCGTCATATATTGGGCGACCGAGTTCATGATCGCGAGATCGATGGATTTTTCCTCCATGTTTCGCAGGTCATCCAGCGAGCGCACCCTGATTTTCGTGTTCGGGGCAAAACGCGCGATCAGTCGGCCGCGCACGCCCGGCGCCGGCTCGGCCAGGAACAGTTTTGCGCAGGCCTCCGCTACCCTGGCCGCCGACAAGGCCTCGCCACAGGCGTAGTCCAGCACCACGGCGTCCAGCGAGGTGATGTAGCCGACGATATCCTGGGCGATGATCTGGAAATGCAGGTCGCGATGCCGCTTGCTCGCGTAAATCGTATGGGTGGAATCGTAATAATCGATCCAGTCGTCCATCGCAAAGGTGTCCGGCAAAAAAGGGAGGTTCCGGCAGCGGAACCGGTGGCTACATGATGCGTTAGATCGTCCGGCTACCCGTGTCCATCACCGTCAAAGTCCGGTTTCCTAGCAGGAAGGTTCATCGTGAGCAAAGCCAAGTCCGACAAAGTCTCTCCCGACCTCGATACGCCGAGCGACCTGCCGCAGGCCGCGGTGGACAAGATTTCAGCGGCGCTCAACACGCTGCTGGCTGACGCCTTCGCGCTCTATCTGAAGACCAAGAACTTTCATTGGCACGTCAGCGGCCGGCATTTCCGCGATTATCATCTGATGCTCGACGAGCAGTCGGA
>WNFO01004888.1_pt1 | contig 11618 bp, 9 predicted proteins | sample 5400251 | NCBI WGS metagenome assembly WNFO01 (sample SAMN13153354, study PRJNA577476) | soil metagenome | isolation source: 100 cm saprolite under Madrone tree | place: USA:California | collected 2016-06-14
TTCGGAATCGCCCAGCGACTTGCGCATTTCCGCGAGCGCCTGGCTGGTGTTCATTTTCGACCGCGACAGCAAGCGAAACGCGCGCGCCAGAATCTTCAGGCGCTCCTCGGAAAATCCTTTGCGCTCGAGCCCAATGGTGTTAACGCCGTAGCTTTTCGTTTCGCGTTCCGTCACCACACGCGAAAACGGCGGCACATCCTGCGTAATCACCGTGGACGCGCCCACATACGCATAGCGTCCAACGCGGCAAAATTGATGCACCGGCGACTGGAACCCGATCGTGGCATAGTCCTCCACGGCCACATGACCGGCCAGCGTCGCGCCGTTCACAAACAACGTTTGATCGCCGACGCGGCAGTCATGCCCCACGTGCGACGACGCCAGAAACAAGCTGCCGCTGCCAATCGTAGTCTTCCCTCCGCCGCCCACTGTGCCGCGGGTGATGGTCACGTACTCGCGAAACGTGTTCCCATCTCCCACCGCGAGCTCCGTTCTCTCGCCCCGGAAGCGCAAGTCCTGCGGATCGCCACCCACCACGCAAAACGGATAAAACACATTGTTGCGCCCAATCTTTGACGGCCCCTGCACCATCGCATGCGCATGCAACACGCAGCCTTCGCCCAGCTCCACGCCTTCGCCGACAATCGCATACGCGCCGACGCGCACGCCCTTGCCCACCTTCGCGTCCGCCGCTACGACCGCCTGCGGATGAATCTGCGGCGCGCTCATTTCGCGGCGTCTTCCACCTTGGTGGGAATATCGCGATCGACCATTTTGCACATCAGCGTCGCTTCCGCCGCGAGCTGCCCGTCGACCGTCGCGCGGCCGTCCAACTTGCAAAAATCCCCGCGCCAGGAAACCACTTTAACCTCCAGTTTCAATTGATCGCCCGGCACCACCGGCCGGCGAAAGCGCGCGCCGTCCACGGCCACAAAGTACAGCAGTTTATTTTCGCGATCCGGAACTTCCGTCAGCAGCAGCAACCCGCCGGTCTGCGCCATCGCTTCGATAATCAATACGCCGGGCATGATGGGTTTGCCGGGGAAATGCCCCTGAAAGTACGATTCGTTAATAGTCACGTTCTTGATGCCCACCACGCGCTTCAGCCGCTCCATTTCCACAATCGCGTCAACAAACAGGAACGGATAGCGATGCGGCAAGATTTTCTGGATCTCTGTGACGTCGAGTATCATCGGCGCTCCCGTAGCCGCGCACCCCTGCGGCCCCCTGTATTCCCGGCAAACCAACAATTATATGCGAAGCAGGGCAGTTGCCGGCGAGTCTTTGCACGGCCAGCAGTGCGCTGTTAGCATGTCCCCGCGATGCCCGAAGCGAACTCCCCTGCGGCCCTGCTGCGCCTCCTAAAACCACGTTTGCCGCAAATGCTTTCCGTCCTGCGCACCTTTGTCCTGGCGGAATCGCCGAGCCTGGAGAAATCGCCCGCCGACCGCTGCTGCGGAATCGTCGCCGCGAAATTCCGCAAACAGGGCGCACGCGTCGAGCGGCTGGCGCAAAAGCATCGCGGCGATCATCTGCGCATCACTTGGCAGCCGCGGAAATCGCGCGCAGCGGGACAGTTTCTCGTTCTCGGCCACTATGACACGGTGTACGCCGTCGGAACGCTCGCGAAAATGCCCTTTCGCCTGTCCGCGGGCAAAGCGTACGGCCCTGGCACGTTCGACATGAAAGCCGGCATCGTGCAAGCGCTCTTCGCGCTGCAAGCTTTGCAGCAAACGCAAACCTCGCTTCGCAAACGCATCGTTTTTCTCTGGACCTCCGATGAGGAAATCGGCAGCGATTCGTCGCGTAAGCTGATTGAAGCGGAAGCTCGCCGCAGCGACGCGGTCTTTGTGCTCGAGCCGTCGTTCGGACCGCGCGGCTTGCTGAAGACGGCCCGCAAAGGCGTGGGCGAAGCGGAGATCATCGTGCACGGGCGCGCCTCGCATGCCGGGCTCGCGCCGCGGCAAGGCGTGAACGCCGTGCACGAACTCGCGCGACAGATTGCGCGTCTGCAAAATTGGAACGATTTGCGCCGCGGCATCAGCGTGAACGCCGACATCATCGAAGGTGGCACGCGCGTCAACGTCATCGCCGAGCGTGCCCGCGCCGTGGTCGACATTCGCGCCCTGCGCCCGGCCGACATGCGCCGCCTCGAACAACGCTTGCGTGCGCTGCGGCCCCTCACGCGCGGTGCACGCCTCGAAATTCACGGCGGCTTCAATCGCGCCCCCATGGAACGCAAAGTCAGTGCCGCGCTCTTCTCTCGCGCAAAGTCATTGGCTGCGCAAATGGGTTTGCGGATCGGAGAATGCGTCGCGGGAGGTGGCTCGGACGGAAATCTCACCGCCGCGCTCGGCGTCCCGACGCTCGACGGCTTGGGCGCGGTCGGCGATGGCGCGCACTCCGCGCACGAGCGCGTCCTCGTAAAAACGATGCCCGAGCGCGCCGCGCTCCTCGCCGCGCTGCTGCGCGATACCTGACCGGAAACCGGCGCTCACACCGGCCCAATCAATTTTTATTTTCAGTAAGTCTTGCGCAAATACTGCGCGGTCGATTGCATCAGTTCCTCATAATCATTGCGCAAGACTTGCCGCAACGCTGCCTCCGCTGTGCTTCCTCCGGCGAGCCGGTCCAAAATGCGCTCCATGTCCGTCATTCCATCGACTTGCACAATGTACTCCACGTTCGCGAGCGCCCATCCATACGCATAACCCGCCACCGCGTTGGACAATTGCAACCACGATCCTTCCAAGTCGCCGAGCGACATTGCTTGCTTCGCGTCATACACCTGCAACAGCACCCCGGCAGCCGCGCCGCTGCGCTTTCCCTCCATCCATTGCGCGAGCCCTTCCTGTATCCAAGTCGGTGCGTTCGCGCGCGTTTTTTGCCGGATGAAGCTGTGCGTCAGCTCATGCTTCAACACGCGTGACAACTCCGGCGTCAACTGTTTCAAGCCTTGCACCGGCACGCGAATGCGCCCGTCATTCAGCGCACCGGCCCAGCCCGGCGCGCGCGTGATGTCCGCGAACGCCTGCTGCGTGTACAGAATCACGCCAATCGGTTCCGGTGGAGTGTAGCTCAGCTCCGATTCGATGGCCGAAAAATGGATTTCCAAAGCGCGGAGCACCTCGCGCGCCAGGCCCGGCTCGGCCTCGCCGCTGTAGCGCAGCGTAAAGTGGCTGCTTTCGTTCTCCCGGTAATTTTCTTCCTCCTGCTGATCGCGTCGCGCTTTGTCGAGCGCCGCTTGCACCTCGGCATCCGGTTTCAGCGCCAAGGCGCGTTCCCACTCCGCGACGGCCTGCCTCAGCTTGTTCATCCCGTAATACGCCCAGCCGGTGAGCTTGGGCACGTCGGGATTTTCCGGCGCGACGCGTTGCGCGCGTTCCAGGTAGTCCAGCGCCTGCTTGTATTCGCTGCGCCGCAAGTGCAGAAATGCGACGTTTAGCAGCATGCCCACATCCTCGGGCGCGTAAGTTAAAGCAGTACGTTCATCTTCAAGCGCGTGCTCCATGTCGCCACGCACAAGCTCCAGTTGCGCCGCGGCATGGTACGCGATGGCTGCTTTTTCATTCGCTCCCGGTGCGCCAGACCGCGCATCGCTGGCAACGGTGGCCAGGAATTCGCGGTCTACCACGCCGTCGTGTACCGCGCCGCTCTCCGCCACGGCGTTTGCCTTGCTGGGTTCCAGTCTGGGCGGCGTAATATTAAGGTTCGCCGCCCCTGCCGATCCTGGCATTTGCCCCGCGCCACCCTTCTCAATGTGATCGACCATCGATTTCGGCAGCGCCAACTCGCCCGCCGCCGTCAGGTAGCGCACCTTGTCGCCATCCACCACCACGCTGTCCGCCACAATGCGGCGCCCATTTTTTAGAACGATGGTGTCCGCGCACGTATCCTTCGCTACGAGCAGCGACAAACCGGCAGCGAGAATCAGGTAAAACCGCATTCCTTTATTTTAGGCTCGCCATCTAGCGCCGCAACCCGGCGCCTTGTACCGCCATGCCGAAAGTGACTACACTCGGATATGCGGTTCCGGGTTGCTTTCCTCGGGCTCTGCTTTTTGCTGACGGCCGCGGAGGTCTGGGCAGCGGAGAAAACCCCTCGCGAGGTCTACGACCAACTGAACACGCTGCGCGTCGACCCCGCCACGCTCTACGAAATTGACCCCGCCAATCGCATCGAGCTCCGCCGCGGCGATGTACAGCTCTCTTTCGAGCAGGGCAAGCTCGCTTTCCTGCAATTGTTTGAAGGTCGCGCCACGGGCGCCGTCTTTTACGGCCGCGCCCACATCCTGGCCGCACCGCGCGACCCTGTCGAAAAGCAGCAGATGGCACACTTTTTGGGCGCGCCGATTCTGGATCAGGACTTTACTTCGGCTTGCTTGCGCTTCACCGACGACACCGCCGTCGATCTGATGCGCCAGTTCCGTACGGCGCACGTTTCGCCGCAACAGGATTCCGCGTTCGCGGCCCGCTGGGATGCGCTGCTGGCCACGCTAAATTCGGGCCAGTCGCTTCGCGTTCTGTTCGATTCGCTTTCGCAAACTCCCAAACCCTATTTCTTCGGCGCGATTGACGGCGTCACCACTGGTCCTTTCGACCTGATGCTGGACCCTCTGCGCCGCGAATCTTTGCTGCTTGGCCAGCCCAAAAAGAACGGCGTCAGAACGTTCTACGACGTATGGGCCTCCTACAATGCGCCAGGCACTGCCGCTTCGCCGGTTTCTTTCCGGGCCCTGCGCTACTCGATTGACACCTCTATCCTCGCCAACAATTCACTGGAAGCGAAAACGGAGGTGCGCTTTCGCGCCGAAACCGGCGGCGAACGATTAATCCCCTTGCAGCTCTCGCACCTGTTGAACGTCGACGATGTCATCGACGAGCACGGTGAAGTTCTCACCTCCTTCCAAAATGAGGGAATGACTTTGCGCGAACGCAGCACGCGTGGGAACGACTTTCTCTATGTGGTTCTGCCGGCGCCGCCCGCGCGCGGCACCGAGTTCACCCTGCATTTCCGCTATCACGGAAACGTAATTGAAGACGCCGGCAACGCTGTGCTCTACGTGAGCGCGCGCGAAAGCTGGTATCCGCATTTCGGCGACGCCGCGGACTTCGCCGATTACGAATTGACTATGCACTGGCCGCGGCGCCTGCGCTTGGTGGCCACAGGCGCCAAGCTCGATGAGCGCGAAGACGGAGAATTTCGCGTCGGCCACTGGCGCACCGAAAAGCCGGCGTCGGTCGCCGGTTTCAATCTAGGCGATTACGCTTTCGCGTCGCTGGCTGCCGGAGCGCATTCCGTCGAGGTCTACGCCAATCGCATGCTGGAGCAGGCCCTCAACAATCGTTTCGGCTCCGCGAGTTTCGATGTCCCGCGCATGCCCTCGTCGCCTGGGCCCGAGGGGCAGAACGCCTCGAATATGATGCCGATGATTCCCGTGGCACCTAGCCCTGCGGACGCGCTCAAACAACTGGGGCGCGATATCGATTCCTCCATTCGTTTCTACGAAAATTACAGCGGGCCATTTCCCTTCCAGAAGCTCGGCGTCTCGCAAATTCCGGGAACCTTCGGCCAGGGCTGGCCCGGACTTCTTTACATCTCAACGTTTTCCTTCCTCCCTCCCGCAGCGCAACAACGCGCCGGACTCTCGAAAAGCGGGCAGGAGCACTTCACCGAGTTGGTGCCCTTTCACGAAGTGGCTCATCAGTGGTGGGGCAACGTTGTTGGCTGGAGCTCCTACCGCGATCAATGGATCGACGAAGCCATCGCCAACTATCTGGCCCTCTTGTTTGCCGACAGCCAGAAAAACGCCAATCACTCTCTGCGTGTCTGGCTTGCGCGCTACCGCCAGCGCCTTGTGGAAAAATTGTCAGGTGTGGAACAACCCGCTTCTGAAATCGGCGCTCTCGATTTAGGCGCGCGCTTGACCTCGTCAAAATCGCCGGAAGGGTTCGAAGAGGTCATTTACAGCAAAGGCTCGTGGGTGATTCACATGCTGCGCGAAATGCTGCGCCAGCCCGGCGCGAAAGACCCCGACGCGCGTTTCGTCGCGCTACTCCACACGCTGGCAAGCAAGTACGCTTACCGCGCCCTCTCGAGCACGGACCTGCAACGCGAAATCGAAGCGGTGATGACGCCCAGCATGGATCTCGAGGGCGGCCGCTCCATGGAGTGGTTTTTCGAAGATTGGGTTCGCGGAACGGGCGTTCCCCATTATCGCGTGGAATTTTCCGTGCACCATTCCGAGAAGGGTTTCCTGGTGCGCGGAAAGCTTTTTCAAAACGGCGTGCCGCGTTCGTTTATTGCGCCAGTGCCGTTGTACGCGAACACTGGCGGGCACTCCGCACAATTGGGAATAGTCGTCGCCGCTGGCCCCGAAACTGGCTTTCAATTCACCACCCAGGCCGCACCCGTCAAAATCACCATCGACCCGCGCATGACTCTGCTCTGCGTTAGCGAATAACCGCGTCGCTCAAGGCTTTCTTTTATCTAGGTTCTCCTCTTCGTAGAGCGGGCTTGCTGGATTGATCTGCGCGTTGCCTTCCAGGTCGAACCAATATACGACGCCCTCGGGGTCTACAACCAAGCCCGGAATCAAACCGGCATTTACGAGGTCACGTACATTGCGGGGAGGGCGCCCCGTGCGTTTCTTGTATTCCGCGGCAAGCTTGTTTAGCTGCTCGCAATCGGCCCGCGCGCGTAGCAGTTGCAAATGTATTTTGGCGTTCTTCCTAATGGGAGTATCGCCAGCGGAGTTGTAAACCTCGCTCCACAGCATTGCCGAAGTCTCCAGTGACTCGCCTTTTTCGCTGATCCTCGCGGCGAATGTCTTCATCCAAATCATCGCGCCCGGTTGCTTGCTTCCTTCCAGGAATACTTCTGCCGCTTTAGGATAATCCCGCAGATCAAAGTAATAGATAAAGCCGAGATCTTCGTAAAAGCGCCAGTATTCCGGATTCGCGCGAATTCCCCGCTGCAGCAGCTCGATGCCCAGCTCCGGCTTCCCCGCTCCACGCGGCGGAGGTTCGCTCAAGAACATCGAGCCGAAGCGATAGGCAATCAACAAGTTGGGATCGAGCGTCGTGGTCACGTCGAGCAGGGGCCACAAAAGTTCAATGTTAGCTTCGTGACGCGCGTGCTTGTTGCCGTAGTACTGCACGGCGCGCGTCCAATACAGATCGGCCATCAGCGGAGCATACTCCAGACTCATGGCTTTCAGCAGCGCGCCCGAGCGCAAGACCAGGTCATCTTGCTCCTGGTGGGTCGCCGCGAATTGGGCATCGATGGCATGTTGCAGTTGCCACACGCCGGCAAAGCCGAGAAGCAGAATGGCACATGGCAGCGCGCGCGAGGCTCCGATGCTCATTTCAGATTTCGCCTCGTGAAAATGACGGCGGCGGCGGTCAGCACAATGGCGCAATATAGGGCCGCGTAAGCCGTATTCTGCGCAATCAGCACCCCAGGAATCGCTCGCCCGTGTGCTGCCGCGGCCATTACGTCAAAATTCTCAAAGTTCGGCAGCAGATAGGAAAGCCAGCGCAGCAGCGCTTGCAGCCCCGGCGACATCGTTTCACTTTGAAGGTTGCGCATCTCCGTAATGAACAATCCAGCGATGTAAAGGCCGGCCGTACACAGAATAGAGAGCAGCGGCGTGGTGAAGCACGAAAACAAAAGGGCCAGCGCCACCACTAGCGCCAGCTTCAGCAAAATAAAGTACACCGCCACTAGCACCGGTCCTTCGTGATAGTCGGGTCTCTGCTTGACCAACATCAGCGCAAGAAATAGACCCGCGGCCATGGCAACCATGTTCACCGCTAAGGTAAGCACTAAGCCGACGAATTTTCCGAGCAGAAATTCCCATCGCCGCACAGGCTTGGCCAGCAACGCGTATAGCGTGCGCTTGTCCATCTCTTTCGATACCAGCCCCACACCGATGAACACCGCGATCAGCAGCCCGATCACCGAAATCGCGCTCAGACCCAGGCTGATAATCACCATCTCTTGAATGCCGATGGACACTTGGCCGACCAAGATCGAGGCGGCAATCATGGCCAGCGCGAAAAATACCAGGTTGTACAGCACGCGGTCGCGCACTGCTTCGCGAAATGTATTGAGCGCCACTACCCCCACGCGTTTCACTTTTCGCTCACCTCTACCGCTGGCGCCTGCGCGCGGTCTGCCTCCACCAGGTGCATGAAATATTCTTCCAGCGTGGACTTGACCTGCGTGACCGACAAAATCTTGGCCCCCGCGCTGCCCAGTTGCTGTAGCGTTGCGTACAAGGCCGCCTCGGGAACCTGCATGCGGTAGCGCTTTCCTGTCTGCGTCGCTTTGCTCAGCAAGGGCTGCAACCCGGCGGCGGCGCCTGCGAATTCGAACAGAACCTCCATGCCCTGCGCTTTCATTCCCACAATTTCGTCCGGCGCCCCCACCCCGCGCAGTTTTCCGCCCACAATCACTCCGACGCGGTCGCAAAGCATTTCCGCGTCAGACAAAATGTGCGTGGAAAACAGGACTGTTTTTCCAGCCTGCTTCAGCTCCAGAATGATGTCGCGCACTTCGCGCCGTCCCACCGGATCGAGCCCGGACATCGGCTCGTCCAGGATCACTACTTTCGGATCGTGCAGGATGGCCTGCGCCACACCGATGCGCTGCAACATGCCTTTCGAATATTTCCGCAATTGAATTTTCCGCGCCGTCTCCAACCCTACTTTTTTCAGCATGCGGTCCACGCGCACCTTCCGTTCTTGCGCGGGCAAATCATGGAATCGCGCGAAATAATCGAGCAGTTCCCCGGCCGTCAGGTAATCATAAAAATACGGCTGTTCCGGCAGGTAGCCGATATCCGCATGCATGGAAATGTCGCTGATGGATTTTCCGAGGACGCGTGCGGTTCCCGAGGTTGGAAAAATCAGCCCCACCAATAATTTGATGGTCGTGGTCTTGCCCGCGCCGTTGGGGCCCAGGAAGCCGAACACTTCCCCATCCTCGACGCTCATGGTCAACCCTTCGAGGGATGTTTTCTTTCTCAGATGCAGAAACCCGAAGGGATAATCCTTGGTCAGATTTTCGATCTCAATCGCCGCAGTTGCCATGCTCACATTTTTTAGAACCTAAGGCTTGCCGTCAATTCCCTTGCTGCGTTCGTGTGCATGGAAAGGGAATACAGGAGAGTGAACACCGCCTCGCCTCGTTCTCTTGCGCGTTTCTAGCTGTCGCTGCGCACGGAACCGATTTGCACCAATTGCGCGGGAACCGGCGGCGGAGCCATCGGCTTCGGTTTTCGGGTTTGCGGACCGCGCCAGTTGTCCAGAATTCCCACCTGCTGCACGCAGGAAACAGTACAGCGCGGCGCGCAGAATTTGTCCGTGAAATATTCGTGGCGGCGCATTTCCGGTGTGTACTGCGTCAGCGGAATGCCTGGATAGCCGCGCTGTTGCGAGCACCAGTGCACCAGGCCGTCCTCGCAAATATAGAGATAGCGCGAACCGGAGCGGCAGCGCCAGTTGTTTTGGCGGCCGCGCGCCACATTGTGCTGGAATTCGTTGAAGCGCGAAAACGAGCGCTTCCCCAGCGTCATAACCTCTTCGAAGATTTCCGTTTCGCGAGGGCCCAGGGGCTTTAGCTGCCCATTGTGGTCGTGAATAATTCCCACCGTGCTGGTGAATCCCAGCTCCACGGCGCGGTGCGCGATTTTCAGCGCGTCTTCGGGATTTTTGACGCCGCTGCCTAGCACGGAATTGATATTTACCTGAAAAACGGCGTATTGCGCCAGCCATTCCAGCCGCGTATCCAGCGTTTTCAAACTCTTCAGCGACACTTCATCGGGCACGGCGTTGTCTATGCTGATCTGCAAATGTTCCAGTCCGGCTCTGTTGAGTTTTTCGATCGTTTTTTGGTCCAACAAAAAACCGTTGGTAATCATCCCAGCGATCATTCCGCGCCGCCGGATGTGCTGGATGATTTGGTCGATCTCTGGGTGCATCAGCGGCTCGCCGCCGCTGATTGTAATGACCGAGGTGCCCATGCCGGCCAGGATGTCCAGCCGGCTTTTAATCTCTTCCTGCGGAACGGGCTTGGAAAAATCGTCAAATTCGTTGCAGTAGGTGCAGGCCAGGTTGCAGCGCCGGTTGGGAATAATGTGTACCAGGATGGGGTGTTTGGTCGAAACCAGGGCCTTACCAATCATGCGCAATTCGCGCAGACGAGTCCGCAGGAACCGCAGACGCCTGCGGATGCGAATGGCAGCGGAAGCCTGCACTAGTTTGTTATCCCCAGCCATTTAAGAGTGAGAAGCGCCCCTCCTAGAATTATACCTTAGCCTGTTACACCGCAAGCACGCCTGTCCTTGCGTACTATTGTTGGTGGCCAATCAGGTACTTAGGCTCGAAATGGAGCAGAAACCTGATGAGCAGCCAGTCTGCAGACCGTTTGCCAGCTAACCCGCTTGATCCGCGAGGGGCCAAGAGCCTGATGGTCGTTCTCAGCTTGGCGCTGGTCATGGTGTTCTTTGTCGCTGCGATTCCGGCGCCTATTCGGGCGGCTTGGAGCGAGTTTGCGCTCAAGATGCAGTTGCAGAGCGAAGCGCAGTCGGCTTCGCCTGCGAAGCTTTCCGATCACGAAATCGAAGAGATTGCCAATCTGCCGGCGCAGCAGCAGGCGGAGCGGCTGCTGGAGCGGGCCGTCAATCATTATGATGGGGCGCTGGAACTGATCGGCAAATCCGTCGATAACTGGTTTGGGCAGTTGGAGTTACAAGGGCAGCTTTCGAGCCTCCTTATTACCGCTTTGAATTCCAATGACTTGCATGTACGCGCTGCAGCGCTCGAAATCGAGCTGGCCGGATACAACCTGCCGAAACGGGCAGTGAGTGCGGACAATCTGATTGAGCGAGTCCGACGGGAGCCTTCGGCGCGTCCCTGGGCACTCTGGATGCTGGGTGTGCTGGGCAATCGCGGAGTGGAGACGCGTCGAGCGTTCGTCACGCTGATGGACCACCGGCATGACCCTGATGAGCAGACGCGGTATTGGGCGGTCGAGGGGTTGTCCATGCTGGGGACGGATGAAACCGTCGCCCCCTTGCTGGAGGCTTTTCGCAGCGATCCTTCGCCGCTGGTGCGCGAGCGGGGCGGGTGCGGATTGGCGCAGTCCGGGATGCTGACCCGGGAACAGCGCATGCGGGCTGTGCCGCACCTGCTGAAAATGACGGACGATATGACCCTGGACGACGCGACGCGCGGCTGGGTCTTCCAGGCCTTGCGGGACATCAGCGGCGCTTCCATCGCGGCACAGCCCGATGCCTGGCGTGCTTGGTGGGCGCAACATCGCGGTCGAACTGGCGCCTGATTCAGCGGCTGACTCTCTTCTTGCTCCTCCCCCCCGAACCACCTCCTGCTGATATGCCCCCCCCACCCGGGTGTTTTCCGAAAAGAGGCTGTAACTGATAGAAAACAAAGAGCAGGGCTTGCCAAAAGAACGCAAAGAGGCTGCAAGCTGTTGAATATAAGAGAGTTTGGCCACAGAGGCATAGAGCAGATTCTGCATGCGGAACAGAAAGCGGGTGGAGGGGGGTACCACCCCCGTGGCGATAGAAAGAGTGCGGAAGCTACTGAAAATGC
>WNFO01004889.1_pt1 | contig 11618 bp, 8 predicted proteins | sample 5400251 | NCBI WGS metagenome assembly WNFO01 (sample SAMN13153354, study PRJNA577476) | soil metagenome | isolation source: 100 cm saprolite under Madrone tree | place: USA:California | collected 2016-06-14
TCCTTTGAGCTTCTTTACGTCCTCCGACCAGTCGTACGGAGTGCGCATCCATTCGCCCACACGATCGAGGAGCCGGGGAAAGTCCTCCGGCCGGGGGGCGACGGCAACATACGACTTGTACATCGGCGTCTCTCTCATCATAGGCGCCATCGCCGCCCCGACCTGCGCCTGCTGGGGCAACATCTCGGGATAGAACCCATCCTGAGCATAGGGCGTCGACACTAACACGAGGCGGTGCACGATCTCGGGATGCTGAATCGCCAGGCGTAGCGCCACCCCTCCACCCAGAGAATAGCCAAGTACATCCACTGTGTCGTGTCCCAGCTGCTTCACCACCGCGGCGATGTCATCGGCCATGGCGGGAAGGTTGATGGGCCGGTCACCGAGGGCCGTGCGGCCATGGCCCTGGAGATCGACGGCGATGACCTGACGTCCCTTAGCGAGCGCTGGAAGGATCGGTCCGAACATCTCGATGGATCCGAGCCCACCGTGGAGTAGCAACAGCGGCTCACCCCGTCCATAGACCTCGAAGTAGTAGTTCACGCCGTTCGCCGGGGCGTATCCCGTGCGCACCGGCTTGAGTCGCGCTGGAGGTTGCTGGGCTTGGACCCCAGACGCAGTTATGACGAGTGCGGCGATGGCGAAGCTCTTGAACATTGTCTCTCCTTCAGCCCTGAATGGTGCTGGGATCCATCCAGAACACATCCCAGTGATGGCCGTCGAGATCGTAGAAGCCCGAGCTGTACATGAAACCGAGGTCCTGCGCCTTGCCCACGCGCGAGCCGCCCGCCGCGAGCGCTTTCTGTACTGTCGCGTCCACCTCCGTGCGGTTGTTCACGCTGATCGCAAACAGCGCGTTCGTCTCCTTGCGGGGATCTCCGGCCGGGCGCTTGGCGAAGTCGGCAAACTTCTCCTGCGTGATGAGCATGAAGTAGGCATCCTCGCCCACCAGCATGCAGGTCGCGGTCGCATCGGTGAATTGCTGGTTGAACGTGAAGCCGAGCGCTTCGAAGAATTCGATCGAACGCTGAACGTCGCGCACGGGGATATTGACGAACAGCTTGTGCGGCGTCTTCGGCTTCGTGCCGGCGTTGCGGATGCTGGGTGCTGCTGCTGCCTGCGTGGTTGCCACAAAATCTCCGGGTAGTTGGTCTCACGGAAGCGTCGATCGAACCGTCCCGAAATCGACACGAACGAGCGGACTGATGGTAGAGCCAATTCCGACATGATCCATCAGTCCAATTTACGGAAATTAGCCGTATATTCCTCGTGGAACTGCACGTCAGCTTGATCGGACGGAAGGACCTCTCCGGCGAGATCTACCGCCAATTACGGCGCGCCATTCTCGAAGATCGGTTACGCCCGGGCGACGTTCTGCCCGCTACCAGGATCCTCGCACGCGGACTCGGCGTCTCGCGCACAACGGCGACGATCGCCTATGACCGCCTGGCGGGAGAGGGTTTCGTGAGGTCTCGTGTCGGGGCCGGCACGTTTGTCAGCGAGCGGGCGGCGGCGGCCAGACCAGTGGACCGAAAGCGCCGCGCTCCGGGGGTGCTGCGCGCGAGGCGCATCTGGGACAGCCTGTCGATGCCCACCGCCTTCGATCAGCCCGCGGAATTCGACTTTCGCACCGGTCTTCCTGATGCGTCGCTGTTTCCTCACGAGGCGTGGCGGCGCCTGATGTCTCGTGTCCTGCGCGAGGACGAGGCCGTGAGCGGCGGCGTGTACGGTCATCCGGCCGGCCACCACGGCCTGCGCGAAAGCATCGCGCGGCATGTGGGGATCTCACGCGCTGTCGAAGCGTCAGCCGACGATGTCACCGTCACGAGCGGCACGCAGCAGGCGCTCGATCTCATCGCGCGCGTGCTCCTCTCGCCGGGAGATCGCGTCGCCGTCGAAGACCCGGGGTATCCGCCGCCACGCAGCCTGTTCACGTCACTCGGCGCCCGGGTCCATGGAGTCCCGGTCGATCAGGACGGGCTCATTGTTGAATCACTCCCGCGCAACACGCGGCTCGTCTATGTCACGCCCTCCCATCAATACCCGCTCGGCATCGCGATGTCGTTGCCGCGGCGTGTCGCGCTGCTGGCGTGGGCCGAGCGAAACAATGCAGCCATTATCGAAGATGACTACGACAGTGAATTTCGCTTCGGCGGCCGCCCGATCGAGCCGCTCCAGACTCTGGACCGGGGTGGCCGCGTCGTGTACGTCGGGTCGTTTTCCAAGACTCTCCTGCCGACGCTGCGACTCGGGTTCCTCGTCACTCCGCCGTCGCTGCGCGCGGCGGTGCATAAGGCGAAGCATGTGACGGACTGGCACACGTCGATGCTGGCGCAAGCTGCACTCGCGCGATTGCTGGATGAGGGAGGATTCGCCCGACACATCCGCAGGGTCGGCGCAGTCTACCGCGTTCGGCACGACATGATTACCACAGCACTCAGGCAGGAGCTCGCTGGCCATCTCGAGGTCATTCCATCGGCCGTCGGCCTGCATGTCGCCGCGTTCACCCGGGGGTTGTCCGCCGCCGAGGTTGCGGCAGTCGCCCGGCGCGCAACGGAGGCCGGTGTGGCCGTGCAGGAACTATCACGATTCGCACTCGAGAGCGGACGACAAGCAGGTCTGCTGTTCGGGTACGGCGCGATTGCTACGGCACGCATTCAGGAAGGGCTACGCCGGCTTCGATCCTGCTTCTAGGCCGACCGCCAGGCGTTAGTAGCTCCGGCCAAACCCAAAGGGATACAGCGGCCGCGCGCTGTCGTGCGGAACGTCCGGTCGTTGGGCCTGAACCGCCGCCATCGACGACGGCAGCTCGAACGGCAGCTTCCCTTCGGGCCGCGCGCGGCCGGTGAGGACATCAATCAGGGCCGCATCACTCACCCCAAAATTCGCGACCACCGCGCGTGCCTTGTCCCGCAGCGGCGTCAGAATCGCGGGGCGCTCGAGGTAGACGGTCACGATCGTCGGCACCACGGCGCTCACGCGCTTGAACGCATCGAAGTCCGCGTCATCGTCCTTGAATGCGAGACTGCCCTCGTGGAAGAACTGGCCGAACACGTACTGCGGATGGAGCCGCTCGAAGGGCGCACCGAGCCGCATGATGGCGATGTCGGCCTTCAGCGGATCGGTAACGACGGTCCATCCCTCGCGCGTCGCCGCGTCGGCGGAGACGTTATGGAGGTACACGCGCAGCGGCCGCCCGGCTTTGAGCGGGAGGATTCCCCGCTTGTTCTCCAGCAGCACGAGGGCGCGCCGTTGCGCGGCGACACCGGCAGCCACGAAGGCCGGATTCCCGACCAGCCGCGTCGCGGAATCCGGGTTGACGAAGGGATGCTCGAACAACCCCTGCGCAAACTTCTGAATGAGAATGCGGACGACAGAGCTGTCGAGCCGCGCCTCGGGCAGCGCGCCCGCGCGCACGGCGTCGACGAGCAGATCGGCGCGCTCGGTCCCGCCGAACTCATCCACTCCGGCCTGCACGGCTTTCACGAACCGCGCACGCATGGGAAGATTCTCGACGCCCCACGGCATCCCGACGTCGGCGAACGTCGGTCGGTCGCCCGGAGGCGCGCCGTTCATACACCGCGCAGGGCAGTCCCAGGTGATCGCCCAGTCGGTGACGATCACGCCCTGAAACCCGTAGTGCACGCGCAGCATGTCCGTCAGCAGCTGGCGGTTGAATCCGGCGCCGACCTGCTCGATCGGTTTGCCGTCCCAGGTCGCGTGCTCGAGCACCGAGTACGTCGGCATGACACCGGCCACATGGGCGGCAAAGGCGCCAAGGAATGGTCGGATATGGTATTCGAGGTTCGGTCCCGTGAACGTCGCGAATCTGCCGTAGTAGGTGTGACTGTCCCAACCGTCCTTTGCTGCGCCGTAGCCCACCCAGTGTTTGACCACCGTTACCACGCCGTTCGAGTCCACCCCGTTCGTGCCGTGCTGAAACCCGATCACATAGGCACGTACCTGACGGCCGGCCAGGTCGGCGTCCTCGCCGAACGTCCCGGCAACGCGAGGCCAGCGGGGCTCGGTCGCGAGGTCCGCCTGAGGCGAGAGCGCCATGTGGATGCCGACCGCGCGATACTCCTGCCGCGCGATGTCGCCGAACGCCCGAGTCAGTGCGGTGTCGTCGATGGCCGCGAAACCCAGCGCTTCGGGCCACTGTGAGAACGTGGTCTGACTGCTGACGCCGGGCAGGTATTGGAAGTGGTTGCGCGGATCGGTGCTGATCGTCAGCGGGATGCCGAGCCGCGTGTGCTCGGCGAGCGCCTGCAGGAGGTTGTTCTGCGCCGCGAGCGTCCTCGGGTCCGTGTTCAGACGCGTGATCAGGTTGGTGACCTTCACGCTGTCGATCAGCGCCCGAATCGCCGCGGTATCGTACTGGCCGCCCATACCGGCTGCCGCCATCGGACCGCCGACCGAGCGCGCGGTACCATGCATCATGGTGCCCGCTTTCTCTTCGAGCGTCATGCGCTGGGCGAGATCACGCGCGCGTTGTTCGGGGGAGAGGCGCCAGTCCTCGTAGGGATCGAGGATGCCGTTCCGATTCAGATCCTTGAACTGCAGCCCGTCTTTTATCAAGGTTGGCGCCTGCACAAGCAGCAGTGCTACCGCGACGGCATACATGCGTTAAGCCCTCGGCGCCGCAGGTTTGGCCGCGTAGATGAAGTCGTAGTAGTCGCGCATCGTCAGCCCGGCCGCCGCTTCGTTGTCCACGATCACGATCGCGTCTCCGTGCAGCTGGAGCGCGCTGGCCGTCACCATACTGGTCACCGGCCCTTCGACGGCCTGCGCAATGGCCTTTGCCTTGGTCTTGCCGCTCGCCACCAACACCAGCTGGCGCGCCTCGAGGATCGTGCCGACTCCCATCGTAATGGCATAGACCGGCACGTCCTCGCGGCGCTCGAAGAAGCGCGCGTTGTCGTCGATCGTCTGTTTGGACAGGGTCTTGAGCCGGGTGCGCGAGCTCAGCGAGCTCGTCGGCTCGTTGAACCCGATATGCCCGTCGGTGCCGATGCCGAGGATCTGCAGGTCGATGCCGCCGCACTCCGTGATGCGCTTCTCATACCACTCGCAAAAGGCTGGATAATTGCTGGTGGTACCGGAGGGAATGTTGATGTTGTGCGGCGGGATGTTCACATGCCGAAAAAAATGCTCGTGCATGAAGTAGTGATAGCTCTGCGCGTGATTCCCGGGCAGGCCGACGTATTCGTCGAGGTTGAACGTCGTCACGCGCGAGAAGTCGAGCTGCTCCTTCTTGTGCAGCCGCACGAGCTCCTGATACAGCCCCAGAGGCGTGGAGCCCGTCGCCATGCCGAGCACGGCGTTCGGCTTGGTGTTGAGCAATTCCGCGACGATCTGCGCCGCGACTTTGCTCATCTGCGCGTAGTCCCGCTGAACAATGACTTCCATTGGGTCCCTGAAGTAGGGGCGCAGCATGCTGCGCCCCTACCGGTGAGGACTACATGCCCGCGCGGCGCTGCGCCGTCGGCGGCAGCACGTTGTTCAGCCGCAGGTAATTCGCTTCCTGGCTGTAGTGATCGGACCAATCCGCGACCGTGATGAGGACGGCCATCGCCCGATTCATGTTCATGCCGAACATCGAGACCGGATCGGCCAGCTTCGAGTCGTCCATTTTTGCAAAGGCCTGCTCACAAAACTGGAACGTCTCCTTGAGCCGTGCGACGAGCTGCTCTTTGGTGGCGGTCGTGTCTACCGCGGCGCGCTTCGGGATGTCCATGCCGGCCGCCTTGCCACAGAGGACGTCGTTCCCCTCGTTCGCGAGGTGTACCTGGATCTGCGCGAAACTCATCTGCGCCGGGGTGGGGCGATAGTTGTACTTGTCGGCGGGCATCGCCTGGGCCGCGGCGATCAGAATGCCCGAGAAGCGCTGTTCCATGCCGCGCAGTCCGTCGGCGACTGGGCTCGTCGACGGGGCGGGGGCGGCGGTGGCAGTGGCCGTCGCTTGGCCGGCGAGCGACGCCGGCACAATCGCGAGGGCCGTCAGCAGAGCATAGGCTCGAGGTTTCATGGTCAAACTCCTATTAAGGGGAGGCGTGGATTTTGTCCCAATTGCGGACGAGGCGCTAGTCGAACCGTCGCACCGTGACACGACCCGCATATTGACACCGGCTCACGGCTGCCTGGGCTCTTCCCCGTGCCAATACCGCGTCGGATCGGCCAGACTGCCATAGCGGCTGAGTAGCGCGTCAATCTTCTCGTTGATGGGCGGGTGGCGCTCCGGCGCCTCAGCCCCAGCCGCCATGAGTGCTTCGATGATCTCCGCGCACCGATCAGGATTACCGCCATGCCCCGCCCGCCAAATCGGCGCTTGGCCGACGACGCCATACCTGGTCCGGACTCCGGGCTGAGCCCCCCGCTCGAGCAGTAACCGTACGACCTCGACGTGATCGCCAAGTGCGGCGTAGAAGAGCGCGGTTTCGCCATCGCCGGAATGTGCGTCCACCGGTACGCCGCGATCGAGCAGGACGCGGGTGACCTCCAATTGTCCAAATCCGGCCGCGTACCGCAGCGCGCGCTCGCGCGTTGCGGGATCCGTTGCGTCGAACAGCTTTTCCACGACGTCACCGCGGCCGATCCCTGCGGCACCGACGATGTCGAGCTGTGCGCCATGGTCGGCGAGATAGCGCGCCGCTTCAGGACAACCGTTGGCCAGGCAGGCGAAGACTGCGCCATGGTTGTTCCCCGCCAAATTGGGATGCTCGACCTGCGCGCCATGATCCAGCAGCACCTGGATCACGGGAATCTGGACACCCGCGTCGCGCGGCGGCGAGCTCGTCGCCACGAGACCCAGCGCCGTGCAGCCACCGCCATACACATCCGCCTCGGCCTCGACATCCGCGCCCGCGCTCAGCAGCAGCTCGGTCATGCGAGCCGCGTTCCGGGGAGACTTCTGCCGATAGCCCTCCACACCGTTCGCCGAGACGTAATGCAGCAGCGTGGCGCGATGCTCGCGCGTGGATTGTGCGCGAATCAGCGCGGGATGCTCCCGCAGCCGCCGCTGCAGCGTTTCCTCGTCGCCCCGCACGATGGCCTCGGCCGCTGCCTCGAATGCGGCGGTCTGGGTATCACTGTGCGCGAGCCCGTCGAGGTGCGTGGCGAAGGCAGGCCAGGTCAAGAAACCGTGTGAGCGCGCGAGCACGAATTGCGCGTCGGCCAGCACGCAGCGGCGTTCCGCGCGCGTTAGGGTCTTGAGCGCGAACTCCTCGACCTCCGTTGCGGCGCGATCGACGCTCTTCCGCTCCCAGCTGGTGAGCAGCGCTGCCATCCAGCGATCGGCCCACGCCGCGATGGAGCCTGACTGACATGCCTTGACCAGATCCTTGCCGAGCTTGCGGTACTGCTCGAGGTTCGGACGGGGCGGAAGCGGCAGTGCGTCCTGCGGATTGGGAAACACACGAAGCTCCTCTCAGTGCGCGCCCGGTTGTCCGCCTGTTTCGGGCTGAAAGAAGTTCGTCGATCGATTGTACCTGCTCGTGGGTGGGCACGGCCCTGTCCGCGGACTGGATGCGCCCCTAGCGCACCTCGAACGCTAGCAGCCAGAATTGCTGGCGCAAGACCAACCTCGAGGAGCTATGAGCATCGACCGCCGTGCTTTTCTCCAGAACGCGACCGCGGCCGCCGCGGCCGTGACGTTGCCCTTCATTCGCCCCCAACAGTCCGATCTCGCGCCCATCTATGCGCAGATCGAGCGCCGCCACGACGAATCGGTGCAGCGGCTACAGGAATGGATGCGACAGCCGTCGATCGCCGCCGAGAATCGCGGGATGAGCGAAGGCTGCGAGCTGACGATGCGGATGTTGCGCGACGCGGGCTTTCAGCAAGTGACGAAGATCCCGAGCGACGGCCAGCCCGGCATCTTCGCCACGCTCGACGCGGGCGCGCCCAAGACGCTCGGCCTCTACTTCATGTACGACGTCAAGCAGGTGGATCCGGCGGAATGGTCGTCGCCGCCGTGGGACGCCGCGGTCGTCGACAAACCGGGCCTGGGTAAGGTCGTCATGGGGCGGGGTGCGGTAAATCAGAAGGGTCCCGAGGCCACGTTCCTCGCCGCGCTCCACGCCATTCGTGCCGCGGGCCGGAAACTCCCCGTGAACCTGGTGCTGGTCGCCGAAGGTGAAGAAGAGATCGGCTCGCCGCACTTTCCGCAGATCGTGCGGCGGCCCGAGGTGCTCGCGGCGCTGCAAAAAACGGCCGGGATTTTCATGCCGTCCGCGTCGCAGGGGCTCGATGGCCAGGTCACGATGACCCTCGGTGCCAAAGGGGTGATCGAGGTCGAGCTCGTGTCGAGCGGCGAAAAGTGGGGCAGGGGTCCGCGCACGGACATTCACTCGAGCAACAAGGCGCGAATCGATAGTCCGGCGTGGCACCTGGTGCAGGCGCTCGCGACGCTGGTCTCGGCGGACGGCAACGATCCCGCGATCGACAACTTCGCCGACAAGGCGCGGCCGCTCTCGGCGGACGAAAAGGCGATGATCGCCGCCGCCGCCGCTCGCCTCGACGAGGCCGGCGCCAAGCGGTTACTCGGTGTCGAGCATTGGGTGCGCGATGTGAGCTGGACCGAGGCGCTGGAGCTGTTGATGTCCCGGCCTACCGTCAACATCGAAGGTCTCGTGGGCGGGTACACCGGCCCCGGCGGGAAGACGATTCTGCCTCACCGGGCGGTTGCGAAGCTCGATCTTCGCCTGGTCCCAGACATGACCGCCGCCGACGCGCTCGCCGCGCTCAAGGCGCATCTCGCCAAGCGCGGCTTCGGCGACATCGAGGTCAACATGTCGGGCGGCTACGATCCCACGAGCACGCCCCGGGACGCGATGGTGATTCGGGCCCAGGAGGCGGTGTATCGCCGCGCGCGGATCGACCCGATTCTGCTGCCGCGGAACGCGGGCTCCTGGCCCGGCTATGTCTTCACAGGGGAGCCGCTGAAGCTCGCGGCTGGGCACTTTGGCCTGGGCCATGGCAGCGGCGCGCATGCGCCGGACGAGTATTACGTGATCGAATCGACGAACCCCAAGGTGCAGGGGATCGACGGCAGCGTGCGGTCGTACGTGGAGTACCTGTTCGAGGTGGCGCGAACTCGCTGAGGCCGCCTAGCGCTTCACGATCACCGATGCCGGGCCGCCGTTGCCGCTGTCTTCGAGCGCCGGGTTGTCGGGATCGTTGATCCATTCATCGTCCACGACGAACTGGTAGAGGTACTTACCGGCGGGAAGGTCAAGGCGGCACAGCCAGGCGCCGCTGTCCTTCCCGCACAAGTAGTGCTGCGAATCCCAGCCGTTGAATGAGCCCGCCAGCGTTACGACATGAGCACTGTCGTGGCCTCTCAGCGTGAACGTCGTGTTTCCTTTCAGACTCGGAGTCAGCCGGGGAACCGTCCGGGACGTGAGCAGTGCGGACTCTTCGCCGAGGCTCTGCTTGAAGAATGCGATACTCTGTGGCAATGCGCGCGCGACGTGAGACATGTGGCTGCCCAACACCCGAATCGCTTTGGCGTCCCGTCCCTGCGCGCGCGCGAGCTCGGCGAATCGCTGGCTCGATCGCTGGTTGAGCGGAGCCGCCTCGTAGCTGTAGTACAACCGGATCGGCGCCTTCAAGCTGTTCACATATGCCAGCGGCGAGCGCACCTGGAGCTCGGCTGAATCCAGGGGATCGAAGACCAGTTCGCGGTGACTTCCCGGTTTCGTGGCGCTGCCGTTGTACAGCAGCTGCTGATCGGGTGAGCCATCGAACGACGCGGCAGCGCGGAAGCGCGACGACGCCTCCACCGCCAGCTGCGTCAAGGTCCCACCGGCGCTGTGCCCGGCGAGGTAGATGTGCTCGGGATCGACGGCGGGCTGCTTGCTCAAGTACTCCGCCGCAGCCAGCACATCGTCAACCTCATCGTACAGGAACGAGAACGTGCCTTGCTGCCCGTTCTCGCCGCGCAGCATCGGCGCCATGACCACGAAGCCCGCTTGCCAGTAAGGCACCGCCATGTCCCAGTCGGCGGCGCCGAATTCAAAGCCCCCGTGCAGGAACAGGACGGCAGGCAGTCTGTGACGGGCATCCCGGTGCCCGGCGATCCATGCTTTCAGGTGCAGCCCGCCAGACGGGTACTCGATCTCGTCGACATAGTCCGGTGGCCGCAACGCAAAGACGTCGCGCTGTGGTGATGGCGCTGAACGCAGCAGCTTTGTGCGAAAATCCCTGCGTACCTGCGCGTAGTCCTCGGTTTGGATCCGTACTTCCGGCTGGAAAGCATGGCGCGAGGGAAGCAGAACGTAGCTGATAACACCGGCGGCGATCGCGAGGCCAACTGCGGCTGAGACGATCAGCCCGCGTGTACTCATGTCGGGGGTACGCGCGCTCGCCGGCGGAGTTTCACCGTCGGCGGTGTCTAGCTCAGGGCCAGCGTCGGCGTAAAGCCCGGCGCCCGGCGCGCCTTGGTCGCCTGCTCGAACGCGTACGCCACGCGCAGCAACACCGGCTCGCTCCAGGCACGCCCGTAGAAGGAGACGCCGAGCGGCAGGCCGAAGTGGAAACCCGCCGGGACCGTGATGTGCGGGTATCCCGAGATTGCGGGGAACTGCGAGCTGCCGGGGCCGCCCCCACCGCCGCCGCCGCCCGCGAGGTCGACGAGTGACGCGATGCCGCCCGACGGCCCGAGCATCGCGTCGAGCTTGTATTTGTCCATCGTCGCGTCGATGCCCTTGGTGCGGGTGAGCTCGATGCACTTGGCGCGGGCGTCGAGGTAGGCCTGATCCGTGAGAGGTCCCCGCGCCTGCGAGGCGATGAACGTCTCCTGCCCGAAGTACGGCATCTCTTGGGTCTCGTTTGCCGCATTGAACGCGATCAGGTCCGCGAGCGTGCGAGGCTTTACGGTGGCGGGCATCGTGGCGAGATAGGCGTTCAGATCTGCCTTGAATTCGTACTGCAGCACGTCACGCTCGTTCATCCCCAGCTGGCCGGCCGTTTCGATGGGGGCGGGGTCCACGACTTCGGCGCCCTGGGCCTTGAGCACCGAGATCGCCTGCTCGAGCACCTTGTCGACGATCGGATTGTTGCCGGTGCGCGCTTGGACACCGATACGCACGCCCTTCAATCCGCTTGCGTCGAGAAACGCGGTGTAGTCCTTCGCGACATGGCCTTGAGCGTCCGCCGTCGCTGGATCGCGCGGGTCCACGCCGGCCAGTGCGGTAAGAAGCGCGGCGGCGTCGGCCACGGTGCGTGCCATCGGTCCCGCAGTGTCCTGGCTGTGGGCGATCGGGATGATCCCCGCCCGGCTCACCAGGCCCACCGTCGGCTTCAAGCCGACGATGCCGCAGGTGTTCGCCGGACTGATGATCGAGCCATCTGTTTCGGTGCCCACCGCGACCGCGCACAAATTGGCGCTTACCGACACCGCCGACCCGGAGCTCGAGCCGGACGGCGTTCGATCCAGCACATAAGGGTTCCGGCACTGGCGCCCGCGGCCGCTCCAGCCGCTCGACGAGCGGTTGGACCGAAAGTTGGCCCACTCCGAGAGGTTTGCCTTGGCGAGGATCACGGCGCCGGCGGCACGCAAGCGTTCGACAATGGACGCATCCCGCGCCGCGACGTTGCCCTCGAGTGCGAGGGAGCCC
>WNFO01012947.1_pt1 | contig 11618 bp, 9 predicted proteins | sample 5400251 | NCBI WGS metagenome assembly WNFO01 (sample SAMN13153354, study PRJNA577476) | soil metagenome | isolation source: 100 cm saprolite under Madrone tree | place: USA:California | collected 2016-06-14
ACCACACGACTTCGCCGTCCGCCTGCAACGTCAGTCGTCTCCTGACGTGCCGCGTCCATCGCATCCCGCTCCCAACGTCCGTGACGATCGCGAGCCGCCCCTCTTCTCGGGAACGGGATAGCGCGGATGTTGCTGTTGATTTGGGGTCGAGATCAACAATTCCGTCCGCGACAGATTGGCACGACGGGCAAGTCGCTTTCGCGGCGACACTTGCGCTTTACTTGCACGTTGTCTCCACGGAGAGTCATGGCGTTCGAACGTTGGCACAAACGCTCTTTCCCGAAGCTCAATGCCATCCGACTCGTTTTCCCGCGACGGGCGCTCAAAGTCCTTCTAGCTCGACCGTCTGGGCTTTCGCTCGCGCGGCAGAGTGTCGACGAATCGTTTGATCGCTTCGAGCACTGGCTGCTGAGCACCCGCAAAGAACCAGTGATCGCCGCCGTCGAGCTCAACGAATTGAGCGCCAGGGATTTGGCTGGCCATGGCGCGGCCCGCCGCAATGCGCACGGCTTGGTCGTTCCGGCGGTGCAACACGAGGGCGGGCACGGAAACCCGTGGCAGCAGATGTCTCACGTCGGTGTCACGCAACGCCTCGAGCACGCCCCAGATGCCGCCGGGACTGGATGCCGCGCGCAACAGCCCCGCCCACCAAGCCCTCGCCTGAGGGTCTTGCGAAAGGCTCGGGCCGAACGTTTCGATTCCGGCAGGCCCGCCCCATTCGGCGACGAGTTGCCGGCGCCAGGCGTCATATTGGCTCGCCCGCAACGCGTACGGATAATTCGAGGTCCAGCAGCCCTTGGCCAGTGAGCCGAACAGGATGAGGCCGGTCACGAGACCGACGTTGTCGACGGCGAACCTGATGCATGCGGGCCCACACTCCGACGCCCCAAACAGAACGACGCGACGGGCGTTCGCCGCCCGCAGCACGGTCCCGATATCCTCGGCAGTCACCTCGACGCTCGGGGCGGATCCAACCCGGTCCGATAGCCCGATTCCGCGACGGTCGAACAGGATCAGTCGCCCGAGCGCCATCAGGGACACGAGAAACGCCAGGCACAAGGGCTGTTCCCACACGCGCTCCACATGCGACACGAAGCCGGGCAGAACCAGAATATCGCGTTCACCGGCCCCGTATGTCTGATACGCCAGATGCACGCCGGCGCCTCTGACGTAGAGCGTCGGCGGCGCGAGCGCGACCGGCGCCGCCGCGGTGGAGTCCATCAGCGCGCGGGTCGCGGCTTCTGGCGCAACGCCGAGTTCGTCGCGCAGCCGCTGCGTCAGTGCCGCATAGTGCCGCTCCGCCGAACCGCGGTCGCCGGCAGCCAAAAGGCTGCGGATCAAATGCCGGCAGTACACCTCGCTCAGCGGATCGAGCCCGACGAGACGCCCCGCATGGGCTGCCGCGGCAAAATGCTCGCTCGCGGCATTTTTGTTCTGCACCAGACGTTCCAAGCCATGCATCAGCCGACCCCTCAGCGCCTCACGCCGGAAGAACGCCCAATCCTCGAACTCCGGACAATCGGCCAGCGAGAAGCCGGCGAGGAAGTCACCGCGATAGAGGGCGCAGGCTTCGTTGAAATCGCCTCGGTCGCAGGCGCTCTCGAACAGATGTGAATCGACCCTCAATTCGATCGCCGGAGACCACCGCACGCTGGTGCGGTCAGTTTCGAAAATGCGCTGACCCAACACAGACTCAATGCGATGAAGCAGGCGCCGCAACCGTGCGCGGGCCGTTTCGCCGGCGCTCTCGGGCCACAGCAGTGCGGCAATGACGTCCCGTGCAACGGGGCCTCGGGCTTCCGCAAGATAGATCAGCAGCGCAAGACCCTTGCGCAGGTTCAGCTTGCTCGGGCCGCTGTGGCACTGGATCTCCGGGAAGCCGAGCGTCTGAAGCACGAACTCAGCCATGACATCACCCTTGAAATCACTCTGCCGTATCCGGAGCCCAGGGGACGCGCGGGGGACGGGGCATTGATAGCAGTCAGGCCTGATTGAACCTCTCGCTATCGAGTAGCCCGGCCTCCTGCATTCGGCGCCACTGGTGCCGGCACAATAGGGAAGAACATTCATGTTCGCACGTCTGCTGATCATGTTCTACGCCATCGTGAGCTATGCCGTCTTCCTCGTCTCGTTTCTCTATTCAGTCGGCTTCGTCGGCAACTATCTCGTGCCGAAATCGATCGATGTCGGCGGCCCGACAAGCCTAAGCGAGGCCATCGTCATCGACCTGCACCTGCTTGGCCTATTTGCCATCCAGCACAGCGTCATGGCGCGGCCGGCTTTCAAGCGACGATGGGCCAAAATCTTTCCGGTCGCCAGCGAGCGCAGCACCTATGTGCTGCTCTCCAGTCTCATCCTGCTGCTGCTGTTCTGGCAGTGGCGGCCGATTCCGGCACCGGTCTGGCAGATCGGTGGGATCGCGAGCTGGCCGTTGACCGGACTGTATTGGCTCGGCTGGTTCATCGTGCTCTCATCGACCTTCATGATCGATCATTTCGATCTATCCGGCCTGCGGCAGGCGATTTTCGCGTTGCGCGCGGCCGAAGTGCCGGGTCAATCGTTCAAGACACCGCTGCTTTATAAAATCGTGCGGCATCCGATCATGCTGGGCTTCCTGCTCGCGTTCTGGGCCACGCCCGAGATGACCGCCGGCCATTTGCTGTTCGCCGTCATGACCACAGGGTACATTCTCGTTGGGCTGCAGTTCGAGGAGGGGGATTTGGTCGCCCAGTTCGGCACGACTTACCAGCAGTATCGACGCCGCGTACCCATGCTGCTGCCGCGGTTTTTCAGCCGCCGCGCGCAAGACCGGGAAGATCCTCTTCATGTGACGACGACCGCGGATCGCCAGCAGCCGGACGGATTCAGAAAGTATTCGCGCTAGAGCATGATCCGGAAAAGTGGGTACCGGTTTTCCGAAAAAATCATGCTCAAACAGAAAAGATGAGCGAGATGACGATTCGAAGAAAAGTCATCACGCGCTAGCTTGAATGCCGCCGCGTATGGCTTCGTGGCTGGGTCGATCTTCTGTCCAGCAGCCGAGTGTCGTGCAAACACGTCCTTGACGCGATGGGCTGCAACGCCCGCCATCGTACAAAAAAAATGGCCCCGATCGGGGCCATTCCAAACTAGTCGTCCCAGTGGTGGTGACGCCTGATGAACACCGTCCTGTCGCCATCATGGTTGTACCAGCCACGATGCCAGCCACGGTCATGTTCGTAGAACCCGGCGCGAGGGCCGCGATAGTCACGGTCGCCATAGTAGTCTCGGTCGCCGCCAATGCGGAAACTGAAACCCTCAGCGCTCGCGACTGTCGGCACCGCAACCGCGATGGTCGCCAGCGCGGCGAGGACGCATGAAACCTTCTTCATATCGCTTCTCCTATCGTTGTGGCATTCGGAGAAAACCAGTGGGACGTCGCGACGTTCCGGGATCTATTTCGGAATTTCTTGAACGGATGTTCAGGTAGATTGCATATTGGAAACAATACTTGCGCGGCATGGGCGCATGTCTCGGCACGATGCACCACGCGGATCAATCGGCTAAATCGCCCGCGTTGTGATGATCCAAGCAATGGCGGTTACGGCTGCACCGCCGGTGACTGTTCTCGTCGTCCGCGCCACGAGGGCGCATTCGCCGGTGGGCGCGACGGTCATCACCAGAGGTGCTATTTCCTTCCGTCCCTTGCAACAGACCGTACCACCGCACCGTCCAATAGCGGCCGTGGAACCAACTTCGGGCGCTCTGGATTAAGTTGTAGTTCCTTTGCCTGGAGGTGCGTGTGCCATGAACGGTTCGTCACCAACCCTTGTGCCGTATGGCGCGGATCAAACCACCTACTTGGTGGTCGATCGTTTGGTCGCGAGCGGCTCTGTTGACCGCGAAATCGAAGTTGAGCGGAGCGACCTTGAAACCATCATCGACGATCTGATGTCGGGACAATTCAATGACCCGGTCCGTGTCATTGCCTTCAACACGCTCGAGCATTGGTCGGAAGACATGTCGGCGGACGTCGCAGCGGAGATTCAAATTCTCTGCGCGGCGCCACGCTGGCTCAGTCCGGCAGCTCGCGCTTCGATTGGCCTGATCCGCGATCGCGGAAGCCGCGGTTTCTGTTGCCGCAGCAGCATGGCGTTAACGTTTCCTTAACCATTAAGATCGAGCCTCGGATCGTTCTGGTTCGGGGCAAGTGCCTGTATTTCAAGTGCCTGTATTTGAGGGCGGTCACAACCTCGTCCTGACGCGTACTTTATCGTTTATCCTTGGGCGACGGCGATGTCCGTGGGGGCTCATGGAGTAACGGCATGTCCAGGCATGAGGTCCAAATCGAAACAAATTTGCTTTCGGCATTCGCATTGATGATTGGTGGCGCGTTGGGGGCTGGCCTCCCGATAGCGTTGGTGATCATTTGGATTTGCTCTTGAGAAGCCGCCTCGGCGTCGCAACATCGGTCAGGCGCCAAGGCTTCAAGTCGGTAGACGTCATGTCGGTAGACGTTGGTGCGGCGTCGGCGGGCCGCTCCACGCCGCGCGCCCATTCGAGATGGACAAGCAGGCAAGTTGACTCGGCGCCTATGAACGGGCCGCCATCAGCCCCGCGTCACGTCATTCGTCTTGTGACGTGCCGCATCCATCGCATCCCGTACTCAACCTCCGCGACGATCGCGAAGCGCCCCTCTTCCGGGTGCGGGACGGGCGAGAGGAAACCACTGATTTTGGGCGTGAGATCAATGATGACGGACTGCGGCAGATGCGGCAGAAAGAAGGAGCCATGTCTCGACAAGGCTCAACTATGCTGTTCCTCGATCACCTTGACCGCCTCGAATGTTCTACCGCCCTGCGTCAGGGTGATGACTGGAGAACCCTCGGACGTGGGCGCAAGCCGAACCTTTATCTGGGGCATCTCGGCAGAGAGAACTCCATTCGAGGAGGGCGTCAAGCGGATGGGGTCTTGATCGCCAACCCAGAGCAGAAGCTTTCCGCCAGTTTGCTCAACTCGGAGCACCCTATCAGCACCGTCGCGATAGGTGCCTGCGAGATGAACCGCAGTTGATGTGTCGCTCGTGGCTTGCGGCATGATGGGCCAGCCATATTCTCTTTCGATCGCGTGAAGCAATTCTTCTATAAGCGGCCATCCCTGATTCGAATTGATCATGACCGCAGCACCTTGGCCGGTGGCCGGATGGAGGCGCAGATCGGCTAGAAATCCGTGAGTGCCACCAGCGTGGCCGAAGCGAAACGCGTCACCTTCTCCAGCGCAAAACCAACCAAGTCCGACAAATTCGCTGTCTTCTGTTTGGTCCGGCAGTTGCGGGCGCAATGTTGCGGCAAGGCTCTCCCGGGATAAGTCCAATCCCGTGATCTCTCCGCGAAGGCTGCGCATGAGCGCGGCTCCCAAACGGGCAAGGTCGCCCGCAGTGCTCCAAAGACCGGCCGCTGCCATTTCCGGATAGACGTGCCAACCGTCCGGGGTCGGAACCCCGTTTACTGGGTGACCGACAGCCGCGCGATCGGCCAGGCTCGATAATGGCGGCTGCTCGTAGCCGCTATCCTCCATTCTAAGCGGAGCGAGTACAAGTTCGCGCATGAGGACAGGAAACGCCAGACCAACAAGGTCGGTCACTGCCAACTGTGCAATGGTGGTGCCGCCGCCGGAATAACGGAATTGCATGCTCGGAATGAGGTCGACGAAAACAGGCGGTGTGTTGGCTGGAGGGGCGCCATCCAAAATCTGTGCAAGCGACGGCCAAGTGCCGCCGGCCGGATATCCCGGAAACCCGTGCACGGTCGTCCCTGCGGTGTGGCTCAACAGCTGGCGGAGAGTGACCCTTGGCGCCCAGCCGTCATCGCCTTTGGGCATTTCCCACGATTTCAGATAGGTTCTGATGTCGGCATCCAAGTCGATTCGTTTGTCCTGGCATAACCGCATCACCGCCAGCGCAAACACTGGCTTGCTGATCGAACCCGCTTGGAATGGTGTGTCGGGCTGAACTGCCTGGCGTTCTCCTATCCTCCGGATTCCGAACCCCCTGGCCCAGGCGACCTCGAAGTTGTCGATGACGGCGACGCTTACACCGGGAGTACAGAGTTCGTGCATCCGGTCGCCGAGCGTGCGTACACTCCGCTGCGGAGGACGAGAGGGACCTTGCGGTCGTAGATCGGCAATAACGCGGTCGATCCGTGCACCATCTTCCGAAGGCATTGACGACTCCATTGGTCCGACCTCGGGTCACTGGATCATGTCGGTTGAAGCCGCTGGGCGCCACCAAAATCGTTTGCGTGGCGGATCACCCATCGGAACCAGCGCCACTTCATCATCAAATCCCACAAGCCCCTCGACGAAGGATTAGACAAGAACGGCGCCGAGTGAAACTACACCACCACGCTCAGCCGCTTCGCCGCGCGCGTGATCCCCGTATAGAGCCAGCGCGCGCGGCTGTCCTGGAACGCGAAGCTCTCGTCGAACAGCACGACGTCGTCCCATTGCGAGCCCTGCGATTTGTGCACCGTGAGCACGTAGCCGTAGTCGAACTCGTCATAGGGCTTGCGCTGTTCCCACGGGATCGCCTCGATGCCGCCCTCGAAGCAATCGCAGCGCACGGAGACTTTCGTCACCTTGTGGCTGAAATCCTCGTCGGGCGACAGCCGCATGCTGATGATCCGCGATGTCTTCGAGCGCGAGGCCGTGCGCGATTTCACTCGCCACAGCCCCCCATTGAAAAGCCCCTTCTTGCGATTGTTGCGCAGGCACACCAGCTTGTCGCCGGCGACCGGCAGCGGCTCCTCGATTTGCTGCCGCTGCCGCATCCGCATGTTGTAAGCGCGGCGGGTGTTGTTGCGCCCGACCAGGACCTGATCGGCGCTCATCACCCGGTCCGGGTCGAGTTCGTTACGCGCGACCACTTCGCTTTCGCCATAGCGGCCGATGTCGAGCGTGCGGCCCTCGCGCACGTCCATCGACATCCGCACGATCGGATCGTCCTGCGCCTGGCGATGCACCTCGGTCAGCATCGCGTCCGGCTCGCAGTCCGTAAAGAACCCGCCGCCCTGGATCGGCGGCAGTTGCGCAGGATCGCCCAGCACGAGCAGGGGACATTCGAACGACATCAGGTCGCGCCCCAATTCGGCGTCGACCATCGAGCATTCGTCGATCACGATCAGCTTGGCTTTCGACGCGGGTGCGTCGTCCCATAGCTCGAAGCTCGGCTGCTCGACGCCGGATTCACGGGCGCGATAGATCAGCGAGTGGATGGTGGAGGCGTTGTCGCAGCCCTTGTTGCGCATCACCAGCGCAGCCTTGCCGGTGAAGGCGGCGAATTTCACCTCGCCCTCGACGCCCTCGGCGATATGCCGCGCCAAGGTGGTCTTGCCGGTGCCGGCATAGCCGAACAGGCGGAACACCGGCGGCGTGCCGTTCTTTCCCGGTTTGGCCTTGAGCCAATCGGCAACGGTCTTCAGCGCGGAATCCTGGTGCGGCGTGAATGTGGTCATGGGGCTCGGCGGGAGGAATCGGCGATGGCCGCGATTCCATCTCCCGCAACCTAACCATTCGCGCTGTCAGCGCAAGGCGTCTCCCGTCTCGCGGAATTGCTAGACGGTGGACTTAGCACTCCCGGCTATTAAAATGCCGCCAATAACAAGAACCGTGCAAGAACCGCGCAGGGAGAGACGTTCATGAAATTCGGGATATTCTATGAGCTGCAACTGCCGCGCCCGTGGCAGGAGGGCGATGAGCTCAAGCTCTACCAGGACGCGCTGACGCAGCTCGAGACCGCCGACCGGTTCGGCTATGACTACGCCTGGGTGGTGGAGCACCATTTTCTGGAGGAATATTCCCATTCGCCGGCGCCGGAATCCTTTCTCGCGGCAGCGAGCCAGCGCACCAGGAACATCCGGCTCGGCCACGGCATTTTCCAGCTCACCACCAATCACCCCGCGCGCGTCGCCGAACGCATCGCTGTGCTCGATCTCCTAAGCCGCGGCCGCTGCGAATTCGGGATGGGCGAGAGCGCCTCCATCACCGAGCTGACGCCGTTCGGCCGCGACATGGAGACCAAGCGCGAGGTGTTCGAGGAGGCTGTCGCAGCGATCTTTCCGATGTTCACCAAGGTCGGTACCGAGCATCACGGCAAGTATTTCGATATTCCCCTGCGCAACGTGGTGCCCAAACCCGTGCAGAAGCCGCATCCGCCGTTGTGGATGGCATGCTCGCAGCTTCCGACCATCGAACGCGCGGGGCAAAACGGCTTCGGCGCGCTCGGCTTCCAGTTCGTCAGCGCCGATGCCGCGCATGCCTGGGTGCACGCCTATTACAACGCCATCACCAAGCGGCTGAAGAAGCTCGCCGACTACGAGATCAATCCGAACATGGCGCTGGTGTCGTTCTTCATGTGCGCGAAGACCGACGAGGAAGCCCGCGCGCGCGCCGATGGTGCGACCTTCTTCCAGTTCGCGCTGCGTTTCTACGGCGCCTCGCAGAATCGGCAGCGCCCGGCGCCTGGCACCGTCAACATGTGGGACGAATACAACAAGTGGAAGCGGGACAACCCCGAGGCGCAGGAGGCCGCGCTGCGCGGCGGACTGATCGGCTCGCCCGAAACTATTCGCAAAAAACTCCGGCGCTTCCGCAGCTCGCACATCGACCAGGTGATCCTGCTCAACCAGGCCGGCAAGAACACCCACGAGCATATCTGCGAATCGCTCGAACTGTTCGCCAACGAGGTGATGCCGGAGTTCCAGAGCGATCCCGAGCATGAGGCCTGGAAGAAAGCCGTGATGAGCGGCGCGATAAAGCTCGAGGAGATCGACACCCAGGCCTTCATGGATCGTTACGGCAAGCTTGCGGTCAATGTCGCGCCAGCGAAGGTCGCGGCTGCGGGTTAGCCGGAGCCGGACCTGACGCGGCGAAAAGAAATTCGCTGCGTCAGGTCCGATCGCTGAAACAAAAGTCACGTCGGTGGCCCGCGCGAGAGTGCGGGCATCGCTATTTCCTGCGCCCGCTCGACACGCTTCTCAAGCCACACCATCATCTTTTGCATCGCATGATCGCCTTTCGTCGCGGCATGCCTGTCGGGAGATTGCAATGAAGCGTCGGGAATTTCTCAAATTGTCGCTTGGAGCTGCGTCGGTGGCCGCGCTTTCGTCGCAGGCGCGAGGCGAGGCGGCGCTCAAGGAAACGCCCAAGGAAATCCGGATCGGCACGCAGAAGGGCGGATTCTTTCCGGCGGTCAAGGCGCGGCACACGGTGGAAGACGTCTTCCAGCCGCTCGGCGTCGACATCAAGTGGGCCGATTTCCAATTTGGTCCGCCGCTGCTTGAAGCCATCAATGTCGGCAGCGTCGACTTCGGTTATGTCGGCGACTCGCCGCCGATTTTCGCGCAAGCGGCAAATGCAAGGATCCGCTACGTCGCAGCGGTCAAGCAGCAGGGAAACACGCAGGCGATCATCGTCCCGCAGGACTCGCCGATCAGGACGCTCGCCGATCTCAGGGGTAAGCGCGTCGCCTTCGGCAAGGGCTCGAGCGCGCACAATCTGCTGGTTGCCGCGCTTGAGAAAGCGGGGCTTAGCTGGACCGACATCACGCCCGCGCCGCTTGCGCCTGCCGACGCAACGGCGGCATTCGTGAAAGGATCGGTCGACGCCTGGTCGATCTGGGATCCCTATCTCGCATTGGCGGAATTGAAGGAGCACGCGCGCGTGATCGCCTTCGACAAGGACGTCCACAAGCCCAATTCGTTCTATATCGCGGGCACAGATTTCGTCGACAAATACCCGGCGCTGGTCGACCGGCTCAATGCCGTGTTCGCCTCGGAGGGCGTGTGGGCCGACCAGCATCACGAGGAGGTCGCCAAGGCGCAGGCCGAGGCGACCGGCGTCGATCTCGACGCCATCAGGCGCTTCGTGGACCGCTCGACCTATCGCGTCGTTCCGGTGGACGGCGACGTGATCGAGAGCCAGCAGGCGGTCGCCGATCGTTTTGCGCGCTTGGGCTTGATTCCCAAGCCGATCAACGTCTCGGAGATAGTCTGGAAATGGACGCCCAGCTCGTGAGAGCGCTTCACCGCGCGGCGTTGCCGTCACATTTGTGTGCTGAAAAAAAACCGCTGTTCCCGCGCTGATCGTTGGAAGAAACACCATGTTGCCGCCAACACAGCAGTGCGCGCATCGCTATTTTTCGCAGGCGCTCGACACACCTCTCAAGCCACACCATCATCCCTCGCAGTGCATCATTTCGCGAAGCGCGCGGATATGATCGCGTCGGAGTCGGCAATGAAGCGTCGGGATTTCTTAAGGTTTTCGCTCGGAACCGCGGCAGTCGCTGCGCTGTCGTCGCGCGCAAAGGCCGAGGCGGCGCTGAAGGAAATTCGTATCGGCTATCAGAAGAACGGCGTGCTTGTTATCGCGCGACAGCAGTCGACGCTGGAAAAACATTTCCGCCCGCAGGGTATCGACGTGAAATGGATCGAGTTTTCCTCAGGCCCGCCGATGATGGAGGCGATGAACGTCGGTAGCGTCGATTACGGCGCGGTCGGCGATTCGCCGCCGGTTTTCGCCCAGGCCGCCGGCGCTGCCATCGTCTATGCGGCCGGCCAGCCGATCACCAACGGCCAGGGCATATTAGTGCCGCGCGATTCTGCCATCCACGCCATCGCCGATTTAAAAGGCAAACGTGTCGGTTTCACCAAGGGGTCGAGCGCCCACAACATCGTGGTGCAGACGCTGGAAAAAGCCGGTCTCACCTATGCCGACATCGCGCCGGTGTACCTGACGCCGCCCGACGCAGGGCCCGCTTTCTCCAACGGCAGCATCGATGCGTGGGCGATCTGGGATCCATATTTCGCGATCGGCGAGACCAAGCAGAACGGCCGCATCCTCGTCAATGCGCGTGAGATCACGAAAACCAACTCCTTCTATATCGCCAACCGCGATTTCGCGAAAAATCATGGCGCGATCCTGCAGCAGATCGTCGACGTGACCACTTCCTCCGCGAAGTGGGCCGAGCAGCATCGCGACGAGGTGGCGAAATCGCTGAGCGCGGTTACCGGCATCCCGCTCGACATCCAGACGGTCGCCGCCAACCGCTCGTCGTTCGCGGTGGGCCCGGTCACCGAAGACATCATCATCACCCAGCAGGGCGTCGCCGACCGCTTTTTCAAGCTCGGTCTGATTCCGAGAGAGATCGCGGTCCGCAACATCGTCTGGCGCAACACGCAGACATGAGCCCGCGCCAGCCATTTCAAATCCACTCGGAGGACGCAAGATGAGGCGTTTCATGCAACGTTGGATCACGAGCGCGGTGCTGTCGGTCAGCATTGTCGCTGCCGCGGTCAGCGCTTCCTATGGGCAGGACAAGGTCGTCCGTATCGGATTCCAGAAATACGGCAAGCTGGTCCTGCTGAAGAGCAAAGGCACGCTCGAGGACAAGCTCAAGGCCATCGGCTACAAGGTGGTGTGGACTGAATTTCCCTCCGGTCCGCCCTTGCTCGAAGCGCTCAACGTCGGTGCCATCGATTTCGGCAACACCGGCGAAGCTCCACCGATCTTCGCGCAGGCCGCGGGTGCACCCATCCGGTACGTCGCCTATGAGCCCCCGGCGCCGAAAGGCGAAGCGATCCTCG
>WNFO01004890.1_pt1 | contig 11617 bp, 12 predicted proteins | sample 5400251 | NCBI WGS metagenome assembly WNFO01 (sample SAMN13153354, study PRJNA577476) | soil metagenome | isolation source: 100 cm saprolite under Madrone tree | place: USA:California | collected 2016-06-14
CTTTCACACCCGGTATTCCTGTCCTTTTTCTGAGTTTTCGCCCGCCCATCAGGTTTCTCGAATTCAATCGGTCCATGACAAGTCCCTCATATACCGCGACATCAAACCCGACAATTTTCTTATCGGGGTCCCGAGCACGAAGAATGCCAATATCATCCATTTGATCGGTATGTTCATGAGCTCGTATCTTTTTTTTGTCCCTTGCGCGGTTCAGCTGGGCCAGAGGAGTAGTTGCTAGATGCATGCGCCCACTTGTATTCCTCATCTGAGTGGATATTCTGCAGCCGTTCCATGTTAATGAGCGTGAATGCCCTTGTACCTTTCTATGATGAGGCGTGCCGATCATGACGAACTTACTGACGAATGTCCCTTTGCAGACTTTGGCATGGCGAAGCACTACCGTGACCCAAAGACCAAAGTTCACATTCCATATCGTGAACGCAAGTCCCTTTCAGGAACTGCGCGATATATGTCCATCAACACCCACTTGGGCCGTGAGCAATCACGAAGAGATGATCTCGAGTCTCTTGGACATGTATTCATGTATTTCCTTCGCGGAGGTCTACCCTGGCAAGGGTTGCGTGCTGCCACAAATAAGCAAAAATATGAAAAGATTGGGGAGAAGAAGCAAAACACTGCGATTTCAGAGCTCTGCGAGGGTTTCCCAGGTAGGGCACCTTGTGGATTTGGTGATTATCTGCTAAAAGATTATGTCAGAGGAATTCGCGATCTATATGAATTATGTTCGAAAACTTGGCTTTGAAGAAAACCCAGACTACGACTTTCTTCGAGAGCTCTTCTCGAAGGTGCTGAAGACTACGGGGGATCAGGATGATGGTATTTACGATTGGATGCTATTGAACAATGGCAAGGGTTGGGAAGCAGGACATGTATGTCTCGTATTCTCTCTACACTGGACAAACCGCTCATTAATACTTGAGACGCCGTCACAGATCCTCGCTCAAGCTCACGCGAATGCTGGCTCACCACAAACACCACAACGCGAGCACCGCGAACACAAATCGCGCGAGCACCGACGCGTTTCGCGACAGGCATTGCAAGAAGGAAACCCACTCACCTCTCCCAATCAAGCTCACCTTAGAGTCTCAACTCGTAAACCGACAGGTGGTGAAACACCGCGCGGAGTTAGTCGTGACGTCAGTGGACAGCCCATCCCACCGTCGAGCAAGCGGGCAAGCCAACAGCAGCTTTCGACTGCCGATCTACGTCCTCGCGAATCGTCTAATGGTATCCCCAACGTCCACCCTTACGCTGCCGCGCCTTCTCCCAGCGTAGTCCGTGCGAGTCCCTACGGGAATGGTATCCCCGGGGTCACTCCGCATCGCCCCGAGAGTGCACTTGCAGCTGGTTCGACGGGCGCACTCGGCCTGCCCAACGGGAATGGTGCCGCGAACTCGGACTCGTTTTTGTATGGCAGCACAGCGAAACGTGCTGAGGAGGCGGCTGCGGCTGCGGCACGCGAAGGCCGTACAAATGGCATGGCAGTGTACGACCGTGGGCGTGTTTCACGCGGCGTCATGGATCAAGACGACGAGCTCCGTCCTCGTGGCTTTTTCAGTTTCATGTGTTGCCGTGGATAAAGAAATGCGCTGATTTCTGTGTCGCTTCTTGACACGTTCGTTGTGAGTATCACCGTACGTAACGGTGAAGGGCTTGCTGATGGCTTTTTTTTTTGTGAATAGCCTTTGAAACATTGACTCTACATGATACCGTCACGAGCAATTTTACATCCGTCTCACGCTTCTGCCTCACATACACATGATGACACTTGCATGACCAACACTAGTACTTCAGGTTCTGTTCTCTGTTGTTCTCGAGACTACCTCTTTCTACTACCCACCATCGCATTACTTTATTCTTCCGTCGCTGTCGCGCTACCCGCTATTTTTTTTGAGGATTTTGAGGAATTTCGACAGGAGCGATCGCTGGTATTCCAACGGCTATTTTCATCGTGTATTTTTCAAACCCGATCCGGTTGGTTTTGAGGCAGGCCCCAGTCCTTTTCTTTCGAACCCGTTGTAAATATACTTTTTATCATATAGCTGCTCATCGGCATGCTCTTCTGTATTTTGCACTACGTCGGGTGTGTCGGACGGAGCCCCTGAAGGAATCAACAAATACTGTCTCGGTTCTCCTTTCCTTGCTTTGACCGCAGTCCGCAGTCTGAACGGGCGGTCACCTGCTATCTGATTTCTTTTCCTGGTGACCTGGAATGGGGACTCGGACTAGCTGAAGATAGCCAGGTTGCTAATTGTCTTCGCTTGTGTGGCAAATCGTTGACTTTGGTCAGCGCTACACGGCAATATTCCGGAACCGGGAGCGTCAACAAACCTCTGTGGTCTGCACCCCTATGTTTCAACTCCACTGAGCTCTCGAGAGAAAGACCCGCTGACGGCAGCAATGATCAATAAATAATCATGGGTGAGATCTGTGAGTGGGACACTGGTAAAGCCACGTCGGCGGCACTGCTGGGTGGTGGCGGAGAAACGCAGTACTGTTCTGCGACCGACGCTCCGCAGCAGCGCTCGTTGATCAGAGGCTCCCTATCTGATCCGATCTGATCGAATGAATGTTTTTTGATTTACTAGTATAAATGTAGAATACGGGATAGCTTCCGTTTTCTGTTTTTGAAAAACATTAAAAAAAACATATACAAGTGCGATTAGCAACTCGGAATTCGGAACCCCCTCATTCGTTGAAACGATACCCGCAATCGCAACCAAATAGGGGACATAACGTTCCCACGGAGGAGATCAAGGTCCAGTCCAAGTCCAGTCTAGTCCAGTCCAGCCATAAGCTGCATGATTCCATTTTCAGAAGCAAAGCCAAAAGTTTTTTGTTGTAAATAAAAAGATTTCGGGAGATACCGTGAAGAGGTGTCGAAGGGGGTTTCCTTTCGGAGTTTTATTTCCAGTCGTGATGTTGCTATCGTGATATGATTGCTGACCAGCTGCCCCCAAGTTGCTGCCATGATGTACTGGGCGATAATCAAGTACCTCCGATATGTGCGTAGTGTACAGGCACTGCTATCACCTTGAACAAGCTCGAAGATGATTTGGGGTAGCAAGGGAAACCTTTCAACAGGAGTCTTAGCATGCCACGTCCCCAACCCAACTCACCGTCTTCGAATCTGGGGTGCTAATTGGGTCTCCATTTGGCCGCAACCGAGAAGCGCAAGAACGAACGATAACATCAATTAGAAAGCCCTGGAACCATCGACCTTTGTACTCTACTATTGTTTCTACACCATCATGCTTCTCCATGCAGACACTCGGCGAATGACGCAAAGCGAGTCGCAGTCGCAGGCCCACAAGCCACGTCATCTAGTACTGTACAACCTCACTCCTCACAATCGCGCGCCCTCCCCTACCTCCCCTTCCTCGCGCAGAGCGAGACAGGGGTGAGAGCGCATCGGACGCGCTCGCGTCGTCTATGCCTGTGAATTTCGCGTATGAGTGAACGAGAATGACATGCATACAATAATCTAATCAAATAGCCGAGACGAAACTTACATTCGTGTTGGGATTCTCGAGATCGACCGCCGGTGCGGCGTAGGCGGCCGGATGGTGATGGTGGAACGGCGCGGCGATGGGGTACGCACCCATAGGCACGCCATAAAACTTGCGGTCGGCCGTGCTTGGCTCTGCAACGACGTGGACGGTGCGTGCCGCATGCTCGTGTTCGTGCGCCGTAGGCGCTGCCTCGTCGATCGCGGTAGTTGGCTTCTGGGAGTATTGGAGGGCGGCGTAGGGGGTATAGAACGTGCGGCGGAGGGGCTGCGAGAGGGTGCGGGTGTGTTTGGCGGCGACAGCTGCTTTGCGAAGCGCGGACATGGTATGGGTATTGTGTGGAAATAAGGCGGGGGAATTCACTGTAAGGTGTGAGGGAAGCGACTGTGGGGTGGCTTATATATAAATTGGCGGCGAGGTAAAGTTAACCCCGCATAAGAGTCCTTTGGGGTTGGCCGTCATCGTGGGCATTGTCTCCGATTGGTTACCACATCGTTTCATTCGGGTGGCGCTTCTCAGTCGGATTGGCGCCCGTCGTTATTCGCACCTCGGTAAGGGGTTCTATTTCCTCTCCCCGCCCGTCTCGTCATCGTCATTTGGTCATCCGCTTTCCCCCCCACGGCGATGACATGGCATCCCCACATGACACTCGGTCACAAATGACAATCAGGGTACAGTACCATACAACCATCCTAGGTAGCCTTGGCGTCCCCTTATTTTTTTTCGTCTCTCCTGATTCCCTGATCTTCCGGACCTCCCGTGAATTATCATCGTCATAGCTTCATGTAATGTACGGTATACGCCGGAAAGTGGGCCAGCCCAAATAAGTGTGAGTTGTTTCATCAGTTCCGAATTCTAAGCTAAGCCTAGACTCACAGGATTTCGGCCCCTTCGCTGTAAGCCCTGTTGACATCATGAGGTCTCTGATTCGCGTTTTCCCCTAGGTCATACGTCACTGGTAGTGAAAAAAAAACAGGTTTCCCAACCACGCGCAGATATCGTACGATGCGTCCTGGACGGTCGGTGCCTGGGTATTTGCCTCTTTAGGTCAATTCAGTCGCTCTGTGACCTCGACCGTTTGCAGTACGACTAATTCTGTACCGGAGTACAACTCGGCCAAAGATCTGACCCCATATTATACTGGTTCATTAACGGTGTTCCCATGCCATAATCAAGGAGTCGTGTCGCAAGCTCAGGCGTTTCTCTCCAAATTCTCGGGCGACCAGCCATCGGTGCTAATGATAACAAATTACTGTACATATCAAGCAGCGTTGCACGCGTTCCTTGTGGACAGCACGATCGAGTGACATCACGTAGTATGCGCGAATGGGTGCTCCTGAGGTGAGGATCATTAAATTACACCATTATGGAGTACGGTCATGCTGTCCTCATCTCGGGCATTCACGTCCACAGTGTGTTCCGATAATAGTCGTGCAGTCGTAGTATGTCCCAAAGCTACTGCCAGTGCCACATGTAATGGGGTACCATCGACATGACGACGGCCAAGACTTTCTTTTGGATCCTGTCGATGCGTGATTATGACGTGCTCCGAGTCCACGAGGCTTCCAATTCCAGAAAGGGCTGATAATAAAACGTAGATGGTTTATGTAGTGTGGAACGCCTCGAATATCAGTGATCGTCTACATCGTGTATCGAGATCCAAATTGCAAAATGTCTTGTCTGGATCAAAGAGGCGCTCCATCCCATCCTGTATCTGGGACGACACGCCATCACACTGAACATGGTGAAGCCAGTTACGAGCCGCATATTTGGCAAAGGGAAAGTCGTAGATGGCGAGGGCATCCGGTTGGAGTAGGGTGCTGATGCAAGTTTGGGCAAGAACTGTCACGGTGTGGACAGGCTCCGGAGAGATGTAATACTGGGAAGGTCCCCTTTGTCTGACTTGGCAAAGCATTCAGAGGTCAGGAACTCCTTTACGCAGTAATAGGAAATTTGCACAACTCGTGAGTGGCGGTTATAGTAGTTGCGGTAGCCGTAAAGTCCTGTTCGTCGTAGCCGTCGGGATTGATGATGGTCACTAAAGTAAAACAGGCCGACAGCACGGCTTCGTCTGCGTCTCCCGGACGCAGACTCGTGTTCAATATGGGAATTGTTGTGTCAAATTTGAACTGCAAGAACCTCCGCAAGCCCTTTGGAACGCAGCGGTTGACGAGAGAATGCCAGACATCGGAGAAGGCGGGTGACATGTTCACATCTCTCCCTGTCAATTCCCAGCAATATCCGCTCGTATGCATTGTACAGTGTCATTGGCAGCTCATTCCGAGCACGCCGAATGCTCGCCCGAAAACAACACGGCAGTGCGTCCGGTTGACAGACAACCCATCGGAACCTGCGTCATTTTGTGAGTCACCACAGTACGAAATCCTAATAGTGATGCCCTACATTCCATTAGCCTTTTGTGATGGCGAGTCGACTTGGATCCCAATTCGTTTGTCAGCACAGGTCGGCACTGACTTGGCAAGTCGAGGGGATGGCGTACTCTCGTGTTGCTAAGCATAGGGAAACGATAACATGGTAGTGCGCACATCCAGTCTGCATCGGCGTGTGACCGCCGTCGTGGCTCGAAGGCAGAAGCGTTCACCGATGTGCAGCTGCCTAAGTTGGCGCAGCATCGAGCCTGCATCCGTTGGGTGCGACGTCGGGATAGGCCGTGACATTGTGACCGTACCGATTGGTGTACGGCATGTCTCGAGCAAACGACAAAGGACGTCGCTCATCGCGAGGATGTGGTGGCACTGGCGGCCAGGCAGAGTGGAAATGGTGCCACGGCGTTTTCATGCACGAGCTCAACAAAGCATTGCACGCCTGTAATAGAGGACTCAGAGAGGTACCATTCGTTGATATGCGTTTTCCTAAAAACTGAGAAAGTTAATGTCAGCATGTTGGATAAATCACGGGAGAAAGATTTGGCCCACGTGTGGGTAGAGGTTGGTGGCAGCTTGGATGACTCCAGGGTTTGTTCTTGAGAATTGGGGGGTGGCCCAGGTGGGGATGTTGATTGGGTAAGATATGAACAGGTGTGTTTACTCATGTCAGAGTGCGCATGTGCCAGTGGTTGACTTGCGATTCATGATTGCAGCCTTCAAGTTTTAGGAGGCGACTAGGTGGTGTCACGAATCGATATCCATGATGTCTGTGACTGGTTCCCAGTGAAAAGCCCCGCAGCCTTGACAGAATTTTAAAAAACTAGTAGTATTGATAGAGAAGAAGAAACACTGCATTATGTAGTCATCAGGCTCAGCCACCGTACTTATTAGAGTTCCTACGTGCTCCCTCCCCGCCGTTCCCCTAATGATTCCTTCCCACCATCCCGTCTGCCAGTCGTCTTAACGGTAAGGCCCATCCCCACCCACCTCTCCATCGCTTTTCTTACCCGCCGCTCACCCGCCACTTTCCGACCTCATGTAGACTGTACTCCCTCCAACGGTATATATATATCCGCCCTTATTCTTTTCTTTCGACCCCCCCAAAGATCAATCCTTGTCCCGCCATCCGACTCACTAAATATGACCGAATACGACTTTTCTCCCGAGGCCTATGAGCGGTTCATGGTCACTCAAACTCGCGTATCGAACTGGATCGACACTCCCACCAACAGCACGCAGATGCCTAGCCCTGCCACCCCCCCACTTGACGATTCGCACAACAAAACAATACCGAAAAATCCCTCGTCATCCTCCTCTACTTGCTCCTCGCCGTACCAACATAGAAACATCATCGACCTCCAAAGGTCGCCTGTCTCCACCGCTGTGGCTGGGAGGGGCGGCTGCTGGTGCGTATTCGTTCTTCAAACTTGTCTCATGAATGTGCCCCCCTCAACGTTCTCATTCACTTCTTTGTACCTCCATTAGGACCTGCCGTCTCAGACGAAAAGTACGTCTTCCGTTAGCACATCGTCGCGCCTTCCCACATGGTCGATGCTAACTCACTCACCGACCTGCTCTTCCTCTTCCGCTACCTAGAAATGTGACGAACATCGCGAGGAAGGCGGCTCTTGCCGTACCTGCCGCCGTCTGCAACTTGAATGTCTAGGATGGGCCCCGCGTCGGCCAGATTGGATGCGGGTGCGTCATCGTCCTCCAACGCAGCCGTTCGGCATGACGACTTGTTGCTGGCTCACTCCGGCGCCAATTCGACAATGTAGGATAGGGAGGCCGTTCTGGCCTACAAGGAGAAGATCAAGACACATCTGCTGCGGTTCGGACTCATCCAAGGTCATCCACGGACGTCTCTCTCCACGGGTCCGTCCACAACAAGCACGGCTCCTTCCTATCCAACGAGACCAGGTTACGAAGATGGTACCTCTGTCCACCGGTCTCCCCGTTCTGGCACTCCTTTCTCCGGAAAGTCGACTGGCAGCTTTCTTCCCGCTTCTCGAAGTGGGGACACAGAAGATCTAGTAACCCATCCTGGACCTCATGAACGGACACGACAAGAAGTACTAAATGAGATTATCGCAAGCGAAGAAAGGTGAGTAGATTTGTGCGTCTTATTTCCACAACTTTAACTGCCTTGAAGATATATGGCGGAACTTGCCAAGATGAGGGACACGTTTATTGATCCCCTGCTCCGCCCACATGCCTTATCTCCAACAACGTCACCCACAATGCTCAGGCATGACGAAGTGTTACTTGAGCACTTGCCCCCGCAACCGCAAGTGCAGCCATACCAACCCACAGAGGCAGATTATCAAGCGCTATTACGTAGCGTCACACCAGAGCCGTCTCTTCTAACCCCCGAGGCCATGAACATCTTGCCGCGGTTCTCATATACACCTGTTGCTGACCTGGAGGCACATCATGTTCCACTGCACGTCATTTCGTTCGTGCAACAGAATAGAGAGCATCTGCTACGGGTGGGGCAAGATCAGCATGGTTTCCGTGCTGGCCTTACATCCCCCATAAATACACCACTAGATGACGGCACTCAGGTCAGTTTTGCACCCTTTTTTTTTTCTTTAGCAATAGCTGACCAACAGCTTGTTCCTGGTCGTCAGCCCGAATCATCTACTGATGACCCGAAATGTGCTAACACTTCCGGTGCACAGCCTTCCTCCGCTCAGAAGCATGTCCCCATGTCACAATTCACCTCTTTGCGCGTTCCGCAACCCCCAGATAAATTGCATCCGACGCTGTCCTGCTGGATTAAAAACATGAACAAGCTATCCAGCCTCATTGACCGTCTACAGAACCTTGCATCCTCCGCTCCTGCAGAACAGCAATCTCAGCTATTGAAACATGTAGTGGCGCTACGCGCGATGTGCAAGAAGCAGCGAGAGCATTTCATGGAGTTTCTGCAACTGAGCGAAGAATACGCTAATAAATATTTGCTCAACATCGATGCCACGATCCAACAACACAGCGATTTTTTGGCCAAGCTTGAGGGGCGCTTGGAAGCCGCGACTAAGTTACGTGGAGAGGCCGCTGATCTACAAATGTTCTACGAATCTGAGACAGCCGCCACTATGAAGGATCTTCGTGCTACTGGCAAGGCAGGCTTCTTTCGTCTTCAGAGACAAATACTGAGACGTCATTCTCAGTACTTCGGCGGCCGCTTCCAGAGGACCATCGCCTGTTCAACGAGGTGGACGAGCTACTAACTGAGATTAAGCAATGCTACACGGAATTGTACAATTTCTGGACAGAGGAGATATCTCGCGCGATGGAAGCCTTTGAGAAGCGTCGTGTTGACCCAATGGATTTCGAGCGTTGGAAAAAATTCCACGAAAGTCTCAAAGAAACCATCGTGTCCTGGAAGGTACAGTATATTTTCTTACTTCCGTGCTGCGCAGTACCGACCAGTCAAACACCCTGTTCAGGATGACTCGGAGCTACGGGGTGATCCTCAAACCCTACGCCGTAACAATGTACGCTCGTTCAAGGTTTGTTTGTTTTCGCTTCCACTTTGAGGTCCTTCTAGATTAAATCTGCGCAGGAGGAAGCCGACATTGGGAGGATAACCTCCTCCCTGTCATCCGCAATGAGTTCGATCACGCCAGCGCTATCGCGCCTCCTATCGAGCAGGTCATTGAAATATTTGCCGTTGTGCCGTCCATCCATCCAGCGAGTCTACATTGCATTCCAAGGGAACAGAGACCTCTGCTATACGTTCCTACAGCACTGTGTCGATTACGGGAAGAAGGTGATTGACTGTCATCCTTCATCTATAATTTTGCCTACATCCCTCCCTGTGTTGGCCTCACATGACCTTCGGGGGCGAGCTATGAGACTTTCTTCTGAGATGACCGACCGTTCGGTAGGGAATGCCGCTAGTGTCCAAGGTCTGTCCTCGTACCGGTCGAGCACTTCGATGGTTATCACTAACACAACCGGACATTACCGTTCATTAGACTCGCGAAGGTTCAAAGCCGCATACAAGAAGGCCCTGTCTTTAGAACAGAAGATGACGTCTGGGTTTAACACTCTACTTGGGATGCTCATATCCTGGGTATCGGTCATAGATAGTCACGGCCTTCCTGATGAAGTCACTTTGAAACAACGCCGCAAACTGTGGCAGAAAGCAAGAGATTCGATACGCACGGGGTTGGCGACCTTGAACCATGAACCAGTTCCGCGTATGTCTTACGATTCCGCCCCACTGGCATCAACACCACCCCGATCTGTAATGAGGCGATGGACAGTGAATCGACGGAATGCAAATGGGTTCTCTTTCTTCTCATTTGGATGGATTCTTGGTTGGCGTTATTAGTTTTGATAGTTTAAATCATACTTTTGTGTGATCCCTCACCACTGGCATCTTCCAGGGTGGCACACCCCACATATTACACCATCGCTTTCAGTTTAGAGATCAGAATTTACTTCAGGGATTACTTCCAAATACGACAAGTCTGTTAACATGTATTATGTATTGGTGTATGTTCCTATGCTCCCTGTTCTTTATCTACTATAACATAAAGGTGGCCATTGTAAATGCTGACACAAACCACACGGAGCGTTAGATCAGGTTTGGCGTTCAAGAGATGGACTGAATTCTGTTGGAGGCATCAGCAAGGGTGAGGAACTCCGCCAAGGTAAAATCCGTTGTTTACTGAGGCATGTATCTGAGGTTCGTAGTCGATAAAACTGGTAACGATAGATAAACAAGGGGGCGTCGCAGCGGGAAGGATGGCAGACAATAGTCATCGGGTGTAAGACCGATCTTGCAGCACACATGCGTAGCGGGCGCACGAGGATATCAAACCATTTTCAACCCGAGCTGTCGGGAAATGTGCTCAGGAATCTAATGGGGTCACGATAGTAATTGACAAGGTCCTTAAGATGCAGATCCGCAGCATGTATAAGGAATTTCGCCAAATCCATTAGCGAAGATTCCTGGAGTAGTTAGCAAGTTAAAAACTGGGGCAGAACATTATGTCCTACCCCTAGGTGCGGTATATTGTACTGTTCATACCCGCTTGTGCCGGTGGTTACCGGAGTATTTAATACTGAAAAGAAGGCGACAGGAGAAGAGAGTTGCCAGCTAAACACTGTACCTATCGAGCGACGTTGAATGACATATGTAAAAGACAAGTTGTGGGTTCCACAACGCGCTGCTTAGCCAAATACTTGGAATCCCTGCAAGCGGGAGCGATTGGCCGTGTCGGTCTCGGTCTCGCGACGGCGGCGCTCAAGCAGGAGGAATGATATTACAACAAAGTGCCGAACCGGTTCTACGCTTTCGTCGAGCAGGAGGGTCGAGGGCACCACGGGCGGATTCTCGCGATCTATCCTATAATCCTTGAACGAGCGGATAAAACGTGCCACGGGCTGCGTCTTGGATTGTGGGCCAAAGAGCTACAGTTGGCAATACGCACAGTTCAGTCGCTCAGAAACAGGATATCACGAGGAAACTACAGCACTTGTAAGGCCAGGCCGGGCTTGTTATTCTTCCAGACATATTCTACACCATTGTCATCTTGGAACTTCGCGTCACTGCGATAAAGATATATTTCAATGAGGTGTTAAAGCAGGCTTACGAAGAGGATACATACTCCCAGAATGGAATGAAGCTCTTCTTCAGCCAGGCACTGGCAGGTGTCTGCGGGCGTCCGGGGATGGTGAGGATAT
>WNFO01006538.1_pt1 | contig 11614 bp, 10 predicted proteins | sample 5400251 | NCBI WGS metagenome assembly WNFO01 (sample SAMN13153354, study PRJNA577476) | soil metagenome | isolation source: 100 cm saprolite under Madrone tree | place: USA:California | collected 2016-06-14
CAGAATGATTTCGACCTTCTCCTGGTTGATCAGCCGCTCCACTTCGTTGATCGCCGCATCCGCCTTGCTCTGCGAATCCGCATTGATCGGCTGCACCTTGTATTTGCCGGCGACCCCGCCGCGTTCGTTGATGATGTCGATTGCGATCTGCGCTCCGACCGCGCAGGGAACCGAGCCCGCCGCCGCGAATGGCCCGGAGAGGTCATAGATGACGCCGATCCGGATCGGCGCGTCCTGGGCCCGAACAAGCTTGCCGCCGAGACCCACTGCCGCGATGGCCGCGGTCGAATTCCGGAGAAGCGATCGCCGCGACGTTGCAGTTGTCATGGTGACCTCCCTATGGATGCTTTTCGATCGGCCGCGATGCGGCAGTGTTTTGGGCAGTATTTGAAGAACCTCTTGGGGAGTCAACGCGCCCATCATACCGGCCAGTGCCCGAGCTCGGGCTGGCCCATCCAAAACCGGTTGCACATGCGTGCGACGAAGTCCGGTTGGGTCTTCCCGGCAAGCCGTTGTTCGGCCTCCTGATAAGGGCCGACGTAACGCAGTCGCGAGGGCAAGAAGGGATAGATGCGTCGAGCCCTCGCGATGAACTGCTGCGCCGCGTCCCGCTCGGCCTTGCCGTAGCGGAGCGCGAACCCATCGCGCAGCCGCGGTGGAAGCAGTGCCGCGGTCAAGGCCTTATAGCCTGGCGGGACCGGCAGCCACGTGTCGGCGCCTGAGAGGAGACGGTGTGCCATGACACGCGCCACCTCGGTGACGGTTAATGTGCTCGATCGTGTCATCGCGTCGATGTAGGCGGAAAACGCCGCCCAGTCGGGCGGGAGGTACTGTGTCGGAATGCCGAATAAGGCCGCGAACAGGCGACCCTCGGCGTAATAGCGCTCCCGCTGATCTCGCGCGAGTGGCGGCAACACGAGCGCGTAGGCCATAGGCGCTGTCTCCCAGAGCGTCGCGTGCACCCAGCGCAATGCGGACACCTCGTTGGCGCAATAGGGGGAGCCAACGGGAAACGGTCCGGCCGCCGAGTTGAACTTACCCTCAATTGCCGCATGGCGACGATGCAGGTGGCGCGCTGCCGCGAGACTCTGATCGAGCGTGCCGAACACCATCGTGAATACAGTGCTGAAGGTGCGATGGAAGCGGCCGATCGGGTTCGCAAACGTGTCCGAGTGCTGCTCGACGGCAGCAGCAACCCAGGGATGGGCGAGTTGCAGCAACAGCGCTCGACCTGCGCCTAAGAAAATTGCGGATTCCCGGTTGACCTGCCAGGTGATCGATCGCGGACCGAATAAACCTGAAAGGGAACCGGCCGCCGCACCCCGCACAAGGCTCAGCTCGCGCTCGAGGCTTTCCGCAATGACGATTTCGGGCGGATCATGTTCTGTTGGCGCCGTCATGATCTTGCCGCCTCGAACCGAGAAAGACGCAAGCGGCAGGTATGCTGCAGACCGCTTGGCTGCCAGTGCCGTAGCAAGGTGCTCCGATTGGCGAGCACGCAGCCCGCCGTCCCGGCGCCGACGATGATATAGTCGGAGGAGTCCGCGTAAGCCTCGTCCAGCGATCGATCCCCTCTCTGGCGGCGCACAAGTTCAACAGTGCCATTATGGTCTGAATAGTCGCGGATCGATTGTGAATGGCGTGATCTCCGCAATTTTGATCGAAGGAGCGCTCGCTGCCCGATGATTGATGAGTACATTGCGATCGAGCGCGTTTGCAACTGGCACGATGACTGAAGGGACGAAAAGCAAGACCTCTGCCATCGAATCGAGCCACCTATCACCAACGGCCTGTGTGTGCGTCTCGTGTGCCGTCCAGTCCGGCGGAAGGTCTGGGATATCGATCGTGCGCCTGGAAATGCCGTCTGGTAATTCGTAGGCAACCATAACCTGCGGCGGTAAGAGCGTTGGATCGGTGACATGAACGCGCTTTTCCAGCGCGGCAAGGGATGGCACCGTCGAGCAATATGTTACCGGGCGCCCCCGCGTATTCCACCGACCGTCGTTAGAAACTCCATATCCTCCGTCGAAGTCACGCGCGCGCCGCTCGCTCGAAAGTCGCCAGAGGCGCATTTACGCTGCCGCGCCCCAATCGATCTTTGCTAGAACTTGTTCGACTAAGCGAGCACCAGATTCAGTCCGTGCAAGTTCGAGAGGCGACTTATTATCGAGAATTCCCAACCTCTCACGGAGCCATCGGTTGGCTTTGCCAGCATCGTCGAAGACATCCTCTGCCAGAGCTTGCATGCGGGCAAGCCTCACGACTCGATCGGATTCTTCGAGGCTGAGCGGCTCTCCTTTCGCCTTACGATGTGTCCATGTGCGTGCTGGAATGACGAAGCGTTCGATCTCCTGCTTTGAAAAGCCAGCTCGCAGGACGTGGTTGAGAACGCGTAACCGAATGCCGCGATGGACAATACGAGCAAGATCGGCCTCTGAGGAAACCTGCGTGCCCAGGGCCTGACGGCCGCCTAGCTTGTGGAAGACCCTCTCGATGACTGGCTGCGACGTTGATACGGACATCAATTTTCCCCTTGCGCGGCAAGATGCCGATTATATATTCGGCAAATTGCCAAATGCAACTTTATGCGAGTTTTCCTGCCGTTTGCTGCGAGCCAGATTCCGGTGCTCTGAAACTCTCAACCGGAGGCTTGTCTACCGAGGATGAATGACTACAATGACTATTGTGACCATACAAAATGGAGCGAGGTTAATGAGTCCAAGTACGTGGACCGTCGCGGATGCCAAGGCGAAATTGAGTGAAGTCATCCATTTGGCCCAATCTCAGGGACCGCAGACCATCACCCGAAACGGCCGCACGGCAGCCGTGGTTGTCGGTGTCGAGGAATGGGAGCGGAAAACCAAGCGTACCGGCAATCTTGCGGAATTTTTCGCTACCTCCCCGCTTCGGGCGTCGCGGCTGAATGTCAAACGTCTCAAAACGGCTCCGCGGAAAGTCGATTTATGAGCTTCCTCTTGGACACCACAGTCGTTTCGGAGTGGGTGAAGACGCGTCCCAACCGCGGTGTGGTCGCTTGGCTAGCCGACATCGATGAGGATCGCGTATTCATAAGTGTCGTGACATTGGCCGAACTGCGCCATGGGATCGAGCGCATGGGGGCGAGCAGCCGCCGAAAGCGGCTTGATGAGTGGTTACGGGAGGAGCTGCCCGCGCGCTTCGAGGGGCGAGTCTTGTCCATCGACGGCATTATTGCCGACGGCTGGGGAAAGGTGGTGGCGCGCAGCGAGGCCGCTGGTCGGCCCATAGGGGCAATGGATGCCTTCATCGCTGCCACGGCTGAGGCGCATGGAATGACCCTTGTCACACGCAATACCTCGGACTTCGAGGCATCGCTCAAGGACGTCGTAAATCCCTGGGCTGACCACGAAGGCCAAGCTCCGTAGCACGATCGAACACCCATTCTGGCTAAACGCGAGCAATCCATACGACGATCAAGCTACGCAGCCGTGCAAAATCAGTGTCGACAATGTCCCTTGTAGCCTCGCCCTCCGCAATGGCGAGGGCTTCGCCAACGCTGTTGAGCACCGCTATTCGCTCGTCGGCCGCGCGCGACTGATGGCACGCTCGGGCCGTTTGCTCCGACTGTTTATATCCTTCAGACCTCGACGTCGGCCCTTGTGGTGTGGCAGCCGATGCAGCGCAGCGCAGCTGGATCGCCCACTAATAGCAGTCGGCCCTTGTGGTGTGGCAGCCGATGGAGCGCAGCGCAGCTGGAGCGCCGACTAATAGCAGAAGCCGCTGGAGCTCGCCCGTTTACGTGTCCCTAATTTGGACAATCTGCGACCACGTTTTGGCCAACGTGCGGGAGTGCCCTACCGGTGTGGCCAGTGAGGGAAGCCGCACGGGGGATTACCATGATCAGAGTCCTGAATGAGCTCTTGCTCTTGTCCTGCCTAGCCGCATTCGTCACGGGATCGTGCTCGCTGCCGCGAGCCTGCTAAGCTGACGGAGCGCCAAAGCGGCGGCGCCCTTGGAAGTGCCGGATCAATGTCGGTTCAGTTTGCGGTATTGAGATCGGCAGCGACTCGCGGTCGTCGGTCCGAGCTCGATGATGAAGGTGCCGCGGTCCTATCGAAATCATCAATCAGATCGCGCTGTTAGGCGTTGCCCTTCGAGGTGTGTTCGATCGTCTGGGAGGGCGATGCGGACCTATTCATGGCGCTGCATCTGCTTATGACGCCGCCAGAGGACCGCGGCTGCCCTCGGTCCTGGGATCGATCGACAGCCCAATGCGGAATCGGTCCCTCCCCTTGTCCGACGCGAACCTGTGCACGGATTGCCCCTGCCGATCATGCGCGCCCATATTCGTCCTGCGTGATCTGCCGGTAAAAGCGCTTTTTTGTGATGGCTATCACGTCTTTTAGTTAACGGCCGCGCTAGCATAGGGTCATCGGTAGGAAGGGGAATCGCCATGACAATGATGATTATGAGTGCGGCACCCGCGAGCAGAATCCGAATGAGAGGTCAAAATCAGCCCGCGTGGCGCAACTTCCTGGATGCGGTGCTGGAATCGCGGACCTTTAACGTCGAGCAGGAAGTTGTCGAATATCTTCATGACCGTAGGCACGATTTACCGCCCGAGGTCTGGATTGAACTCGAGCGTCGCCGGCTGGATCCATAAGCGCAGACCGAAACGATGACGACATGAAACTCGCGGGTCAATCGGTCCATTCGACGCCTTGGCGCTCGACAACTGCTCCCCCTCCCAATGGCCCTTAGTGCCACTCGCCGAACCGCCTTTTGCCAAGCCTGAGCGCACATCGTGCGCAGCAAAGCAGTGAGGTGTGCCGACAAATCATGGTGTTGGCACATCTATTGTCGCCTTGTTCAATCCGATTGGATGCACTCCCTTATCTTCATCTCCCCGGCTGCCAACAAGAAGGCGGATGAATGGAGGATAAGCAGCGCACCGCCGTTCGCGAGCTAACACGCCGCAAAACGCTCCTCCTTGGTGCGGCTGCGTTCGCATCGTCTCTCGCCCGGAACGCCGAAGCTGCGCAGGATTCCGAGCGGCACGGCGTGTCGGCGTTCGGCGACCTCAAATATCCGCCCGACTTCAAGCACTTCGACTATGTCAATCCAAACGCCCCGAAGGGCGGCGTCTTTTCACAGGTCGGTGCGACTCGGATTTTCAATCAGAACCTACTCACCTTCAATTCGCTCAACAGCTTCATCCTCAAGGGCGATGGCGCGCTGGGCATGGAGCTTACCTTCGCGAGCTTGATGGCGCGCGCCGAGGACGAGCCCGACGCGCTCTACGGGCTTGCCGCGCGCGCGGTGCGGATATCTTCGGATGGACTCACTTGCCGTTTCCTGATGCGGTTGGGCATCACGTTCCACGACGGCAGCCCGCTCACCGCCCACGACGTCGCCTTCTCATTGAAAATCCTCAAGGACAAGGGCCACCCGGTCGCCCAGCAATTGCTGCGCGATCTCGTCGGCGCGGACGCGTCCGATGACGCGACCGTGGTAGTGCGCTTTGTGCCGAACCGGGCGCGCGATGTGCCGCTTTTTGTCGCCTCGCTGCCGATTTTCTCGCGTTCCTATTACTCGAAGCGTCGGTTCGACGAGACCACGCTGGAGGTGCCGCTCGGTAGCGGCTCTTACAAGGTCGGGCGCTTCGAGTCCGGCCGCCATATCGAGTACGAGCGAGTGAAGGACTGGTGGGGTGCCGAGCTGCCAGTCGCACGCGGCCAGAACAATTTCGATATCCTGCGCTATGAATATTACCGCGATCGTGAGGTTGCCTTCGAAGGGTTCACCGCCAGGAGTTATCTGTTCCGGGAAGAATTCACATCACGGACTTGGGCGACGCGCTATGATTTACCGGCGGTCCGCGACGGACGCATCACGCGCGATGTTATTTCAGACGATACGCCATCGGGCGCGCAGGGCTGGTTCTTCAACACGCGACGAGAGAAATTCAAGGACAACCACCTGCGCGAGGCCTTCGTCGACGCATTCGATTTTGAATGGACCAACAAAATGATCATGTACGGCTCCTATCAAAGGACGCATTCGGTGTTCCAGAACTCCGACATGATGGCGGTCGGAAAGCCGTCGGCGGACGAGCTTGCCCTGCTCGAATCATTTCGCGGCCAGGTGCCCGATGAGGTGTTCGGAGAACCCTTCGTCCCGCCAGTTTCCGATGGATCGGGTCAGGATCGTAACCTGCTGCGCAAGGCCAGCGCGCTCTTGCAACAAGCCGGCTTCGTCATCAAGGAGGGCAAGCGGGTGATGCCGCAGGGCGAGCCGATCAGCGTCGAATTTTTGCTCGACGAGCCGTCGCTGCAGCCGCATCACATGCCGTTCATCAAAAATCTCGGGACGCTGGGCATCGAGGCGAACCTGCGCATCGTCGACCCCGTGCAGTATCGCAAACGCGTCGACGATTTCGACTTCGACCTGACGGTTCAGCGGTTTAGTTTCTCGAACACGCCGGGCGACTCGTTGCGGAGCTATTTTTCCTCGCAGGCCGCCGCGATGAGGGGCTCACAGAATATCGCCGGCATTTCCGATCCGGTCATCGATGCGCTGATTGACAAGATCATCGCAGCCGATAGCCGCACGAGCCTGACGACGGCCTGCAAGGCGCTCGACCGGGTGATCCGCGCTGGCCGTTATTGGGTTCCGCACTGGTACAAGGCCTCGCATTGGATCGCTTATTGGCACGTGTTCGGCCGGCCCGCGACCAAACCACGCTATGCGCGCGGTATCCCCGAGACCTGGTGGTACGATCGCGAACGGGCGGCGAAGATCGATCAGTAAACCACGCCCAACGGGTAACCAGCGGCCCCAGTTATCCGAGGATTCGATCGATGGACGCACGGAACATCAATCGGCAAGCGGCTATGTCTCTAATCCGGTCTTGGGGGAGATTTGCGCAAAAATGTCCCAATCGCCGCAAGACTCTTGCCAGCGGCCTTTGTTGAAGTGGCGTAAGTTTCTCATCGTGAGTTTCCCAATGAATGGAGAATAGAGATGGCCAAGCACTCTGAACAACTTGCCGACCTGTGGGTGCGGGCTCAGTGTGCCGCCGAGGGCGTGCTGAATATGCATGTCGCAATGTTGCTAATCGTTGTTGCAATCGTGATCGGTTTCGCGGCGCCGACCTCCGCGAACGATCGTCCGAGTGATCCATTCGGAAATCACACGGTCGAGTTGAATAAGGAGGCTCGTCTCGTTGAAATATGGGAATCCCTTAGAGAGCAAGTGCTGCTCGATAAGGCCCGCTTTCACTCTTGCATTGAATCTATGAACGCCGATTGTGCGTCAGTATCAACACTCATGAAAATAGTCGAGGAGGCTCGCCAAAGTCAGGGTAAAGCCCTGCTAGGGCACCTCAATAGATCGATTAATCTTATGATCAAGGCCGCGCCTGGCGACTGGACCGGTCCGCTCGAAGCAATCACCATGAGAAATGGCGATTGCAAGGCTTATTCCATCGCCAAGTATGCTGCGGGCCGGGTGGCTGGATTCTCCGCAGACCATGTTAGGCTCGTGATCGTGCACGATCGACGCCACTTTTTTGACCATATGGTTGCCGCGGTCTATCAAAACCAAGAGTGGCTCATTCTCGACAATCTAACCAATCTCCTGCTGCGAGATTCAGAAAAAAGAGATTACGAGCCGACCGCTATTTTGGACTACAAAGGTGTCCGTCGTTATCCTTCGGCGTTCTGGATCAACTAAGGGCGCCCAGATCGGGTCATTTTGAGCTTCAAATCGACATTTCGTGATGGCCATCACGTCGGCCGAGGCCGTGTTTCGGCATGTTTCCGATCAACGCGACGGACCTTCCCGGCGAGAAGGGGAGGTGGTCATGATTGATGTACTGGCTTGCGCACTTGTCGCTGTTGCCCTGAGTTTACCCGCGCTTGTCACGGCTACGATGGGGCTCGAATCTAAAACTTGAACGGTGGGGCGCGAAACCTACGCACGGTTGCGACAACGAAATCTGCCGATAGCTGGAGATAGGGCGCCTCAAGGCCGAGCGCGCTGTCTCATTTCACGAGCGGCTCATGTGCATGCGCGGATTTGCTGCTCGGCGCGCGAACATGGATGTCATTCTGGAAAAGAACCACATGGCCGATGCCGCGGCGAGGGCTGCGCCCAAGAGCAACAATAGATAGGTGCTCCAGGACGACTCGGCCAGTACGGCCTCGGCGGCACGATCGAGCTCATTGACCTCGTTCGGGTCGACTAGTTGGACCGCGTTTGCCTTGGCAGTCTCCGTTGTGTCTGCGCTTGCCCCGCTGTCACCGGCGCCCTCGGTATTTGGGAGAATCGGCAAAGCCGTTGCCGCAGTCGCGACCAGATTTTCGTTCCGGATCTCGTCGTTGGCAGGTTGATCGGCACGCGACGGCGGCACCGCGGGAGCAGCTTCTGCCGATTTCTGCGAGACAGAATCGGAGGCCTGCTCCTGCATAACCGGCATGCTCACCTTCGCGCGGGCAGCGGGCCGTGGCGTCTCTCGCTCGCGCTTTGCGTGCGCCTTTTCATTCGAGCCCGCTGGCTGCTTCGCTTTCTTTTGTGGTTGAGTCGACTTCTTTTGCGGCTGAGCCGAAGGCAGGGGTTGAGTCGGTGCATCGGCCGTTTCTTGCGTCAACGCCTCCGATCTTACGGGGCACGGATACCTGTCGTCATCGCACGCCCGCGCATCCGTCAATGGCAGACCTGCGAATACCCCAATGATTGCCAACGTGCGTAGAGTCAGCATTGCATCCCTCCCATCCCCTAAAAGGTGGATGGGCCTATACCCGCTGGTCGCAGTGGCGTCACATTGACGCAAATGAGGCATTGTTCGCGCGATCCGGGGTCAGGACGGTGACGGTCGAGGCTGGTGATCTGCCTTCTCGGGCAAGCACGCCTCAGCTAATCGGCCGTCCCGCAATGGAACGACCAGACAGATCGGTGGTGAGCGGTTCGGGGTTGGGTGACGTCTACGGACGATCGGTGAGCTTTGTTTTGCCACCGAAACTGAAAATTGCGGGTCAGGCAGCTTTTGCCCTGATCTCAACCAAGTCCCGAGCTCGTGTCTGCTCGATCTTGAACTGAGATCTCCGGTGTCTTCGCAGCCTGCGCCTGCGTCACACCTTCCCTTATCGGAGCTGGGGCGACGTCGGCCTGACTATGCTCCCAAAGCCTAAGCGCAACAGGAACCGGATCAATGTTAAGCCTCTGCCACCATCCTAGCTCATCACCCGATCGATGCAGCTCGCGGTGATGGATCCGGCAGACCGGGACAGTGAACTCGTCGCTGACTCTTTGTCCAAGGGCGCGCGGCTGTGTAAACGTGAGGTGATGCGAATCCGACGGCACTCGGCCACACACAAGGCACGGCTGGCGAGTCACGAACTTCCGATGCTCTTTATCGCGCAGGCGAACTGTTTTTCCCAAAGCACGAACTGCCCCGCTGCGAGACCGTTGCTTGGGCATTACTGACGTTTTCTGGTGGGCGTCTGCAGCCAGGCGGGCTGCCGGCACAACACTTTGATCGGGGGCGGCGCCAGGCGGCCCTTCCGCGGTGTTTCCATCGCTGATCGTCGAGAGTCTCGCCTGAAATCGCGCCTCGACAATTTTGGAATCTCCCGCTGTCAGGCTGTTCTTGGCAGGCAGATTCCGATGCGCCCAGGCCGCCGCCTCATCCGCCGAATTGATAGCCAACAGTTCAGCGACCAATCGCTCCCTCAGGATTGCCGATTGATCGGGCGCAAGCACCGGTCTTGCGGAAGCTAACGGAAATTTGCCGCCATCGCGCGTCGGCCGCTTCGCCAGGCCGCGGTTCCCATCCGATTGGGTCCGATAACCGGCTCGCGGCAGTTCCGCTTCGGCCTGGCCGCTTGACAGCGGTCTGTATGTTCGTCTGCGCTCTCGTCATCATTGGATTGGCAGTTACTGGGGTCCTGCAACTGCGGTGGGCCCACTCGCCCGTGGCTCACATCGTCGCAAAATGACTGAGTAGGACCTGATGGCTTGCAGCTCGTTCGCCCCCGCCGGTGAGCAGGTCGCGAACTCGGCATCCTGCTCGGGACGATGCTGCGCAGCAGAAGAGATGGTCGACGCGCTCGTTCAGCCCAGCGGCCGGGGTGCTGAACGGAGCGAATTGAAGCGCGCCTTCTGCTCGTCGCTCAGTGAATGGTAGAACTGAGTGAGCGCGGGCTGCACGGTCTTCACTGCGCCGAGTGTGGCGTCGAGCCGCTTCTCCATCGCCTGGACCCGACCGGTCGGCGTCAATGTTTGATGGGTCGGGCAATCGACCTTAAGGCCTTCCGCCGCCTTGACGGATGCATCCTTCAGTTGGTCGAGCGCAGCCTGCTGTTCCGGCGTGGGCTGGACCGCCTGGGCGATGCGGTCGATCGGCAGGTCGGTGACGCCAGAGGCCCTCTCATCGCAAAACTTCGTGAGATCGCGCTGATCTTTTCCAGCGGCGTCAGAATCATCCGTCGGCGAGATGGTATTGAAGCGCGCCTTCTGCTCGTCATTGAGCGATTGGTAGAAACGCTCGAGGGCAGGGCGCACGGTCTGCACCGCCGCAAGCATGACTTGCAGTCGACTCTCCATCGCCGCAAGCCGTCCGGTCGGAATGCTGGGTAGGTCCTTCGGGCACCCGGACCTGAGCATGTCGATGGCCTCGGCGCTTGCGGCCTGCAATTCATCGAGGGCCGGACGCTGAGCATCGGTTGGCTCCACGACCTCGGAAATACGTTGGATCGGCCAGTCGGTCAGTTGCACACTATCGTTGTTGCAAACTTCGGCAGTGCGCAGGGCGGAGCTGTTTGCTGTCGTTGCCCATAAGCGCCCGGAGCTCACGCTATAACGCCCGGAGCCTACGCCTCCGCCACTCACGCCGGGGCCGCTATAGGGGAGGTAATAGGCATAAGGGCCGTAGATGCCGTAGTAAACGTCGTCGTAAGCATAGGGCCAGAAGTCGTCATAGGCATACGGCCAATAAACGTAATCGAGCAGGTCGTAATCGGCGTAGGGCCAGAACAGCGGTCCGAGCCAGCCGATGACGAGACCACCGCGCCACCCGGGCCACCAGCGCGACCCGAAGAACCTCCCGTGAAATCGCGCCGACGCGAATTGCGATCGCCGAGCCACACTGGCGATGGCGCGGCTGCCGAGTACGCCGCGGCCCCAATTGGCGGTGCCGATCCCGGCAACCGTGAGCGTGCGAGGCGAGCCGGTGATAAATCGCCCGCCCGCGAGCCGCGTCGTCGCGATGCCGATGCGCGGCGAAGTAAATGAACGCCCGGTGAAACTGCGGGCTGCGAATGAGCGCGCTGCGCTGTTTAAGCCACCGACTGGCGCCACGCCGAACGGGCGAGCGGCAATGTTTCCTCGGCCGGAAGGCGCCACACCGAACGGGCGAACTCCCACGCTCGTCCCGCCTAAAGCTGGCACACCGAACGAGCGAACCCCTACGTTCGTCCTGCCGAAAGGTGACACGCCGAACGAGCGAACTCCCCCGCTCGTCCCGCCGAAGCCCGCCGGGCCGAAGGAGCGAGCGCCACCAAAGCCCGAACCTCCGCCGCGCCCCGCAAAGCCTACTCCGCCGCCGGGTGCCGCAAAGCCGCCGTGCCCGCCAAAG
>WNFO01011820.1_pt1 | contig 11611 bp, 10 predicted proteins | sample 5400251 | NCBI WGS metagenome assembly WNFO01 (sample SAMN13153354, study PRJNA577476) | soil metagenome | isolation source: 100 cm saprolite under Madrone tree | place: USA:California | collected 2016-06-14
GACGAGGCGCCGCGTACCGGGTTCGACGCGACGGCCTTGTGGGCGCGCACGGGCCTGATGGATCTGGTCAAGCCCTCGCCCGACTCGCCGCCGGCGCGCTCGCTCCCGGGGATGGGCGATCACCCGACCGGTGTCAGCCTGTTCGCCGCGATCATGACTGCGCTCTATCAGCGCGACCGGACCGGGCGCGGTACGATGGTGTCGACCTCGCTCCTCGCCAACGGCCTCTGGTGGAACGCGACCCAGATCCAGGCCGCGCTCTGCGGCGCGCGCGTCGAGTCGCGACCCCCGCGCGAGGAACCGGCGACCGCGCTCGCCAACCTCTATCGCTGCGCCGACGGCCGCTGGTTCCTCCTGAACGTGCTGAACGATGACCGCGACTGGCCGCATTTGCTGAAGGCGATCGAGCGTCCCGAGCTCGGCGCCGACCCGCGATTCGCCACCACACCAGCCCGGCGTTCGGACGCGCGCGCGCTCGTACCGATCTTCGACAAGGTCTTCGCGGCGCGACCGTGGGCCGAGTGGCGAGAGATCCTGAACCAGCACCGGCTGACCTTCGGCGAGGTCGGCAAGGTGGACGACGCGCGCGACGATCCGCAGATGGTCGCCAGCGGCGCGCTGGTGCCGATCGACGATCCGCGCGCCGGCGCCGCGCTCACGGTGTCGAGCCCGCTCTGGCTCGAGGACGTCCCCAAGGTCGCGCCGCGCTTTCCGCCCGAGCTCGGCGAGCACTCGAGCGAGATCCTTCGCGAGATCGGCTACGCTGAGGCGGAGATCGACGCGCTGATCGGCGCGCGCGTCGTCGTGCAGGGCAAGAGCGCGTCCTGAGGCTCGCGTAGGGCCGTGACGGCGACGCGGGCGCGCTCGTGATCGCGCGCCTGGCGAGCCCTTGCGTTTCGTCGAGCTCGAGGGCGACGCCGTGTTCGCTTACGTACCGGCGGCGGCCTTCGCCGACGCGGAGCGGCTGCTCGACACTCAGCGTCCGCTCAGCCGGGCGACCAGCCCCGGGAATTGCGCTAGCGATGTCAGTGTGTATTCTGGCTTCACCGGTTCCGCGAGCGGATAACGCGCGATCAGGCACACCGGGATCCCGGCCGCGCGAGCGGCGGTGACGCCGACCGATGAGTCCTCGACGACCAGACAATCGCATTTTGCCGCGGACCTGAGGGACTGGAGGCGATGGTACGCGACCTCGTAGCACTCCGGGTCTGGCTTGCCGTGTTGGACATCATCGCCGCCAATCACAAAGCTCACCAGACGCGAGAGCCCGTAGTGCTCGACCGTCAAGGCGATCGCGGCCCGCGCCGATGAGGAGACGATCGCCGCCACCGCTCCGTGGTCGCGCACGCTGGCCACTGCCTCCGGAGCGCCCGGCAGCAGGCATACGCCCGCCGGGAAGAGCTTGACGTAGTGCTCCCAGCGCAGCGCCAGTAGCGCGTCGACCGGAGCCGCCAGTTCGTCAACACCGAGCGCATTACGTCTCGCTTCCAGGATTTCTCGCATGCGACGACCGAAGAAGGGACCCGTCCGCGTGAGCGCCGCGTCCCAATCCATCCCAAACGCGGCGAAGGCGCGGCGGCTCGCCTCACGGTGGCAACCGGCGGCGTCGATGAGCGTCTCGTCGAGGTCGAAGAAGACGGCGTCCAGCATTGCGCTCTCGCCAGCCGCGCCCGAGCGATCAGCCGAGCTTGACGCCGTACTTCTCGAGCGTGTCCTGACGGAGCTCGAGGCCGAGCCCCGGCGTATCGGGGACGGCCATGAAGCCGTCGACGATCTTGGGCTGCTCGCGGAACAGCTCGAACCAGAGCGGGTCGCGCGTCGGGTCGGCGAACGATTCGAGGATGAAGCCGGTCGGGCTTGCCGCGACGGCGTGAACGTGGATCTGCGGATCGTGATGGGCCGCGAGCGGGATCTGGTAGAGCTCGGCCATGACCGCCGCCTTGCGCCACACGGTGAGGCCGCCCGCCCACGTCGAGTCGATGATCAGGTAGTCGACGAGCCCTTCGGCCACCATCGTGCGCAGGCCGAACGGCGTGAACTCCGTCTCGCCGGCCGAGATCGGCACGTTGACCTCGGCCTTGAGGCGGCGCAGGGCGTGGCGCTCGTCGTACCAGGGCATCGGGTCCTCGAGCCAGAAGATGCCGTGGGGCTCGCAGAGCCGCGTGGCGCGCACGGCGCTCGGCAGATCCCAGCCCTGGTTCGCGTCGAGCATGATGGCCACGTCGGGGCCGACCGCCTTCCGGATCACGCCCACGCGCTCGGCGTCGGCCTCGGGCGACAGGCCCGCCACCTTCACCTTGATCGTGCGATAGCCGTGCTCGAGATAGAGCGCGGCCTCGCGCCTGAGATCGTCCGGGCGCTCGCCGTCGCGATAGTAGAAGCCGGTCACGTACGCGGGGATGCGAGAGCGGAGCGCGCCGCCGAGAAGGGCGTGCACGGGTCGGCTCGTCGCCTTGCCCATGAGGTCCCAGAGCGCGATGTCGATGGCGCTGATGGCCGTCACGAGCTGGCGGCGCTGCTGCGCCAGGGTCGGGATGCCGCGCACGCTCGTGTAGGTCAGCGCGAAGAGATCCTGCCAGATGCGCTCGACACTGAACGGATCCTGGCCGACGACGAGAGGCCTGACGCGGTCGAGGATCTGGTTGACGGCCCGCATGCCCTCCTGACCGCCCTGGGACAGGAACGGGCCGTGCGCCTCGCCGATCCCGACGAGGCCGGCATCGGTCGTGAGCGTGACGATGAGCTCGCTCACCCGGCTGATCGTGGAGGTGGAGGTGCGGACCGGCTGCGGCAGGGGCGCGGACAGGAAGTACGTGTCGAGCGCTTTGATTTTCATCGTCGCCTCCGCGGCGATGATACCCTAGCTCGACTGCTCGAGCTCATCCCGGAGGCGCGATGAAATCACTCGTGATCCGATTCGTCCTCGTGACCTTGCTCCTGTCGTTCATGCCGTCGCAGCCCACTGATGCCGCACCTGAGGGGCGCTCGGAAGCGCCCGCAGGTACGATGACCTGGGGCGTGCACGTCACGCTCGCCGCGCGCTGGCTCGATCCGAGCGACACCGAGGCGTTCATCACGCCGTTCATGGTCCTCTATGCCCTGCACGACGCGCTGGTGAAGCCGATGCCGGGCGGCGACAACACGCCGAGCCTCGCGGAGTCGTGGACGGTGTCGAAGGACGGTCTCACGTACGAGTTCGTGCTCCGCAAAGGCGTGAAGTTCCACAACGGCGATCCGGTCACCGCGGACGACGTCAAGTTCTCGTTCGAGCGCTACCACGGCGCGGGGGCCAAGCTCCTCAAGGACCGCGTGCGCGAGGTCCAGATCGTCGATCCCGGCCGCGTCCGGTTCCAGCTGAAGGAGGCGTGGCCCGACTTCATGACCTTCTACGGCACCTCCGCCACCGGCGCGGCGTGGATCGTTCCCAAGAAATACGTCGAGAAGGTGGGCGAGGACGGCTTCAAGAAGGCGCCGATCGGGGCCGGGCCGTACAAGTTCGTGAGCTTCAATCCGGGCATCGATCTGGTGATGGAGGCGTTCGAGGGCTACTGGCGCAAGACGCCCAACGTGAAGCGGCTCGTGTTCCGCAGCCTGCCCGACGAGACGACGCGCGCCGCGGCGCTCAAGGCCGGAGACGTCGACATCGTCTATCTGCTGAGCGGACCCGTGGCCGCCGAGGTGAAGCGGTCGGCCGGGCTGCGCCTGGAGGCCGCGATGCCGCCCGGCGTCGTGTTCCTCGACCTGCCGGAGCAGTGGGATCCGAAGTCGCCCTGGGCCGACCGGCGCGTGCGGCTGGCGGCGAGCCACGCCCTCGATCGGAGCGCTCTCAATCAGGCCGAGACCCTCGGGCTCTCGCGGCCGACCGGCGGGCTCGTCCCGCGCGTGCTCGAATTCGCGAAGACGTTCGAGCCGCCTGCCTACGACCCGGCGCGCGCCAAGAAGCTTCTCGCCGAGGCCGGCTATCCCTCGGGCTTCGACGCCGGCGACCTCACGCCGTTCCCGCCGTTCTTCTCGCTGGCCGAGGCCATCGGGAACTACTTACAGGAAGTCGGCATCCGCACGCGCGTGCGCACGATGGAGCGCGCGGCGTTCCTCACGGCGTGGCGCGAGCACAAGATCAAGGGCGTCATCCTGGGGCTCGGCGCGCCGGCCGGTAACGCGGCGACGCGCATCGAGGTCTACGTGACCAAGAGCGGCATCTACGCCTCGGGCGTGGTTCCGGAGATCGAGGATCTCTACGCGCGCCAGGGCCGCGAGCTGGATCGAAAGAAGCGCGAGGCGACGCTGCACCAGATCCAGCAGATCATGCACGACCGGGTCATGCACGTGCCGATCTACGAGCTCGCGTTCCTGTGGGGCGTCGGCCCGCGCGTCGACGAAGCGTGCGTCGACCACATCAAGGGCTTTGCGTACTCGGCACCGTACGAGGATCTGAAGCTGAAGCCGGGGCGCTGAGCCGGTCGGCGGCGCGTGCCGCGCCCATGCCCTCGGCGCACTGGAGCGCCGTGCGCCCGTCGCCGGCCACGAGATCGGCGCGCGCCCCCCGACGTCGAGCCGCGCCGAGCTGTGCGTCCGTCCGTTCGAGCACGTAGCGCCGCGACGGACCCTGGTCCTCGCCTGGCGGCGCCGGACCTTTCTGAGTGACGCGCTACGCCGAATCGCGACAGCGATTCGGGGTGCCTATCCCCGCGGCACGGAGAAGCGCGCTCCCGCGGAACGGCGGGGCGCTCCGGTGCGCAAGGCGAGCCTGCGCCGCGGAGAGGAGCGCTCGGCGCGGCGCAGCCGGAAGTAGCGCGCGTCTAGCGGCCGGCCTCGCACGCCGCGAGCCGCGCCGCATAGAAGCGCTGCTCGCGCGCGTTGTCGGTGAGCGCGAGCGCGCGCCGATACTCCGCGGCCGCTTCCGTCCGGCGCCCGAGCCGGCGGAGAAAGTCCGCGCGCGCGGCCGGCAGGAGGTGGTAGCTGCGGAGCGTCGCGCTCTCGATGCCGTCGAGCGCGACGAGCCCCGCCGCCGGGCCGCGAGCGAAGCCGATCGCCACCGCGCCGTTCAGCTCGACCACCGGAGACGGCGCCGCTTCGGCGAGCGCCCGGTAGTGAGTCACGATCACCTCCCAGTCCGTCGCCTCCCAGGACGCCGCGCGCGCGTGACAGGCGGCGATCGCGGCCTGAAGCTGGTAGGGTCCCGCGCGCGAGACGGGGCCGGCGCGCTCGAGCAGGGCGAGGCCGCGCGTGATCCGCGCCCGATCCCAGCGCGAGCGGTCCTGATCCGCGAGCAGCACCAGGTTGCCGTCGGCATCGGCGCGCGTCGCGGCGCGCGAGGTCTGTAGCTCCATCAGGGCGACGAGCCCGAGCACCTCGGGCTCGAACGGCATCAGCTCGGCCAGCATGTGGCCCAGGCGAACTGCCTCCTCGCAGAGATCGTGACGGACGAGCGCGTCGCCGGTGTGCGCGGCATAGCCCTCGTTGAAGATCAGGTAGACCACCGCGAGCACAGCCGGCAGGCGCTCGGAGAGCTCGGCGCCTTCCGGCACCTCGTAGGGAAGGGCCCGATCGCGGATGGTTCGCTTGGCGCGTACGAGCCGCTGGGCAATCGTGGGCTCGGGGACCAGAAAGGCGCGCGCGATCTCCGGCGTCGAGAGGCCGCCGACCAGCCGCAAGGTAAGGGCGACGCGGCTGTCGGCCGGTAGGCCCGGATGACAGCACGTGAAGACCAGCCGGAGTCGGTCGTCGGCAATCATCTCGGGATCGGTCACGTCCGGGATCTCGTTGCCGGCGGCGAGCGCGGCCTCGTAGGCGAGCGCGTCGGCCCGCGCTTCCGCGCGGCGGCCGCGCCGCAGTCGGTCGAGCGCGCGCCGCCGCGCCGTCGTCAGCAGCCCGGCGCCCGGTCGGTCCGGCGTTCCGGTCTCCGGCCAGTGGTCGAGCGCTTGCTCGAACGCTTCCTGGACGATCTCCTCGGCCAGGTCGATGTCGCGCACGATCCACAGCACCGACGCGACGACCCGCGCGTACTCCTGCCGAAACGCCTCGGCCACGCGCGCGTGCGCGTCGGAGCCCGGCGCTTGCCCGTGGTCGTCGGCCTTCACGGGCAGAGATGTTACTCGATGCGCCGGTGGTCCTCCCGGACCGCCGGCTCGCGCCGGCGGCCGCTACGACTCGACGTCACTCACATCGGCCAGACCGGGACGACATCGATGGAGCCGCCCTCGCGGAGCGGGATCTTCTTGGCCCACGCCACGGCCTCCGACTTGGTGTCGCACTCGATCAGATAGAACCCGCCCAGCACCTCTTTGGTCTCGGTGAAGGGCCCGTCGGTGACCTGGCGCTGCCCAGCCTTGAGGCGGACGCGGCTCGCTTCGTCGTCCGAGCGCAGGCGCTCGCCGTGGACCATCTTCTTGGCGGCCAGCAACTCCTCGCCGAAGCGCTGGTGGCCCTGCATGATGGCCTCCATCTCGCCCTTCTGCGGGGGTGGCGCGTTCCTGTCCGAATTGATGAGCAGCATGTAGCGCATGAGCCTTCCTCCTCGTGAGAGTTTTGGCCGTCCGGGCCCCGGATCGGGCCCGGCGAGCCTCACCAATACGACGCCGATGGCCGGCCCGAATCGACACTCAGCGGATGCGTTCCGCTGGTAGGATACGCGCATGCCGGCCGGTGCCGTCGATCGCATCCGCGTCACCACCGTCGTCGACAACTACGTCGACAACCTCCGCCAGGACGATGCGGTGGCCCGCCGCTACAGCGCCTTCGTGGCCGGCAAGATGCCGGATCTACGTGCCGAGCATGGTCTGGCCCACCTGGTCGAGGTCACCCGCGGCGGGGACCGATTCACGATGGCCCTCGACTTCGGGCTCACCCCCGACACGATGAACCACAACTTCCGCGAGCTCGCGCTCGACCCGGGCTCGATCGACGCGCTCGGCCTCTCCCACGGCCACCGCGACCACTGGGGCGGGCTGACCGGCTTCCTGCACTCGTGGCGTCGGCGGCTCCGCCGTGATCTGCCCTTCTACGGCGGCGTCGATCACTTCCGACCCCGCTGGCAGCAGCGTGGCGAGCGTCGGGTCTACAGCGGCTGCCTGTCCCGCGACGAGATCGAGCTGTACGAGATCGACGTGCGGCTCGTCGCCAAGCCGACGCCGATCACGGAGGGCCTGTGGCTCTCGGGCGAGATGCACGCCACCGAGGAGTGGGAGACCATTCCGTCGAACCTCCGCGTCGAGGAGGAGGGCGAGCTGCTCCAGGACACCTTCATCGGCGAGCAGACCCTGGTGGCCAACGTGCGGGATCGCGGCCTGGTCGTGGTCACGTCGTGCTCGCACCGCGGCATCGTCGGCATCTGCCGCAACGCCGTCCGCATCACCGGGGTTCCCCGGGTTCACGCCGTCATCGGGGGCTTTCATCTGAGCGGCCTCGACGAGGCGCGGATCACCCGAGTCGTCGACGCCTTTCGCGGCCTCGACGTGGAGCACGTCGTCCCCCAGCACTGCACCGGCATCGAGGCCATCTGCGCGGTTATGCACCGACTGCCCGGGCGCTTCACCGCCAGCTCGGTCGGCACCACGTTCGAGTTCGCCGCGCCCAACTAGCATTCACGCCAACCAGGAGGGATCGACCATGAGCGAGCCGAAGCAGTTGTTCAGCGCGAGCCTGGCCCAGGACGCGGTCTACAAGACCGGCCTGCGCAGCTTCATGGAGTACCGCGACCTCGGCATCGAGAAGGCCACGCACGGGAAATTCCGCGCGCACACCATCCGAATCAAGAAGGAATCGGCCGGAAACCGCGAGCTGCACACGACCGGCCTGCACCAGCACAACTGCGATTTCCAGATGTTCTACGTGCTGAACGGCTGGATCAAGTTCATCTACGAGAATCACGGCGAGCACACCTTCGGCAAGGGCGATTGCATCCTGCAGCCGCCGGGGATCGTGCACAACGAGCTCGACTGCTCCGACGACCTCGATGGTCGTCGGTCGGATACCGGAGGCCGTCGCCGCCGCGCGCTGAGCGCGCCGGCGAGGCTTGAAGGGACGACCATGCCGAAAGTATGGAGGGTGTACAGCGGCTCGGACGGTAAGTCGCACATCGCCGAGGTGCCGCTGGCGCTGAAGCCGTTCGCCGACGTCGAAGGCGCTCACGGGGAAGGAACGCCGATGCAGTCGGCGAGCGGGATCGCGTTTCGCGTGGCGCCGCCGGGCTACGTGCTCAGCTGGCACTGCGCGCCGCGGCGACAGTACTCGATCTCGCTCTCGGGCACCGCGGAGATCGAGGTCGGCGACGGTACGGTCGCGCGGGTCGGACCCGGCGACGTGGTGCTGGCCGAGGACCTGACCGGTCAGGGCCACGTCACCCGCGTCGTCGGCAATCAGCCCCGGATGTACGCGATCGTGCCCCTGAGCGACGTCTAACCGATGGCCGGGCGGATCTCGCCCGGCTCGTCACTTCGCGGCCCCTGAGCTTCCCTCGGGAATGTATCGGGAGCGCCTCTGGCAAAAACCCTATTGACAGGAATGCCCTATCCCGCGAGGCTGACTGGAACGCGAGGGCATCGCCCAGCGAAGGAGGGCCTGGCCGTGGGGTGGGGAAATGAACCCAGCTACCAGTTTAGTCGGACTTCCATCCTTCTGAACGCCCCGCAGGAGCCGGGCATCTATGTCCTCCAGGCCGACACGACATGGATTTACGTGGGCGAGACTGAGAACATCCGCGCTCAACTGGTCGCGCACCTGGACGGGGACAACCTCTGTATCACGATGCATTCAACTCTGAGGTTTAGCTATGAGCTCGTCCCTTCCGTGATTCGGACGTGGCGGCGAGACGACCTGATCAAGGCGTATCGTCCGACGTGCAATCAGCTCTAGCCCGCCTCAGCGCCTCGCGCGCTGCGCCCCGGTCTTCGACTAGTTGCCGACGATCCTCGCGGCGTCCCCGGTGAGACGCACGATGTGTAGACCCGTGTTCGCGCGGTCGGCGAGGTACACGTAGCCCCGCTCGTCGGCCTCGACGTTGTTGGTCTGGATCGCCACCTTGCAGCTCCGCGTCGGCTCCGTGACACAGCGCTCGGCCGTCCGCTCAGTCGTCGCCGGGATATAGAACGCGGCCTCCCGCGGAGCGTACGGGTTGCGGATGTCGACCGCGCGCACCCCCGCGTTGAAGTAGGCGACGAAGACGAGCTTCTTGTAGAAGATCGACGCGAACGACTCGCTGCTCGAGTGCGGGCCGAAGCGACCGCCCCGCCGGCAGAAGCCCCCGAGGGATTCGGGCACCTGGAAGGTCGCGACCGAGAACGGACGCGTCTCGGTGGTGATGTCGACCAGGAACGTGGCGTGGCGGAACTCGCGGCACTCGTTCGCGATCGCCTCCGAGACGAGGACGACGAAGTCGCGCACGTTGCCCTTGGTGTTCGGGGCCCAGTCGCCGATCGTCATCCCGAGCACCGGGAACGCCGTGTGGCCGCCCCAGTTGGGTGACATGTTGAGCCGGCTGATCTCGGGCGCGTTGAGATTCGCGGCCGTGGGTTCCTTCGGACCCGCGAGGAGCTTCTGCCGGTCGACGATCTGCAAGGCGCCGTCGGCGCTGGTGCCGTACGCGAAATAGACCCGGTTGCCGAGCACGATCGGTCCGTGCGCGCCCTGAGCGATCGTGACCGGCCCGGTGGAGCCGGGCTCCTGGCCGGTCAGGCCGAAGTCGCGCACGAAGACGGGCTTCGTCGGATCGCTGAGGTCGTAGATCTTCGTCATGCGCCCGGTGCGCCAGCCCGACGCGCCGACTTGCAGGGGATCGGCCTTGGCGAGATCGCCCGAGACCAGATACGCGGTGCCCGTGTCGCATTCCCAGAAGTTCTTGTGCGTCGTGGTGAGCCCCGACACGACCGTGCTCGCCTTGCGCGGCTTCGCCGGATCGGTTACGTCCCAGACCTCGTGGCCCGAGTTGGGGACCGCGTTGCCGAAGGTCCGCAGGAGATACGTCTTGCCCTGGCGATCGCAGACGCGCGCCATCTGGGCGCCACCTTGCTCGGAACCGCCGGACGCCCCGGGGATGTGAGCCAGATAGCGCGGGCGCGCCGCGTCGGTGACCTCCAGGATCGACGTGCCGTTGTCTTCGTCGACTCCCGTCAGCGGATTGCGCGCCTTGCCGCCGTGGTGGCCGACGTAGGCGATGTAGCGACCGCCTTGCTTGTGGATCGTCGGCTGATAGGCCGAGCGCCCCTGCAGATCGTCGTGGCCGACCAGCTCCATGTCCCGGGCTTCGGCCCCGTGACCGCGAGCCGGCGCCTGGGACGAGGCCGGCCCGGCGGCGAGTGATGTCAGCGCGAGCCCGAGGAGGATCACCGAAAGACGTCCTGGCCGGGAAGTCATGGGCGGCTCCTTTCAGCGTGCTTCGTCGGGGGATGATAACGCGTATCCACGAGTTGACGTTGATGTCGCGTTCCCGCCGATTTAAAGTGAGGGTATGCCGCAAGCTCCGCTCACGCTCCGGCGGTGGACGCGGATCGAGTACGACCGGCTCGTGGACCTCGGAGTGTTCGAGGGCGAACCTCTCGAGCTGATCAGCGGCCAGCTCATCGTTGCGGAGCCGAAGGGCGCGTATCACAGCTCGGCGGTGAGCACCGCCGAATACGCGCTGAGGGCCGTCCTTCCCTCGGGCTGGATCGTGAGGACCCAGCTACCCGTGTCGCTCGACGACGAATCCGAGCCCGAGCCTGATTTGGCCGTCGTCCCGGGACGCCCGGCCGACTATCGCCACGCGCATCCTGAGCGCCCTGTGCTCGCCATCGAGGTTGCGGATTCGAGCCTTCATTTCGACCGGCAGCACAAGAGCAGCCTGTACGCGCGGGCAGGAATCGAGGACGACTGGATCGTCAACCTGGTCGATCGCGTCCTCGAGATCTACCGGGATCCCGGGCCCGACCCGTCCGCGCTGTACGGATGGCGGTACCGCTCAGTCACGAGCTTGGCGCCGCCCGCCTTCGTCGTTCCGCTCGCCTTCGCGTCGAGCCGCATCGCCATCGCCGACCTGCTGCCGTAGCGGTAGCGTCCCTCGCCGGCGCGTCTCAGATCGCGCCGTCCTCGCGAAGCTTCGCGACCTCCTGCTTCGAGTAGCCGAGGCTCGCGAGCACCTCGTCGGTGTGCTGGCCCAGCCGCGGCGGCGGGGTCTCGATGCTCGGGCCGCCGTCGGCGAACTTGAACGCGGCCAGCGGCACGGTCACGGGGCCCTCGATGCCCTCGATCTTCTCGTGCCGGTGCAATACGTTGCGCGCCTTCAGCTGCGGGTCGGCCAGCGACTCCGAGAGAGTCCGCACGCGCCCGGCCGGGACGTGGCTGCCCTGGAGATATTGCTCCCACTCGTCGGCGGTCCGCTGCTCGATGATCTTCTGGAGCTCTTCGGTCTGCTTGTCGTACATCTCTTCGCGCTCGTCGTGGCTCGACTGCGCGGCGATGTCCGGACGCCCGACGGCGCGGAAGAGACGCTCGTGCTGGCCGCGGTTGCCGGCGGCGATCATCAGCGGCGCGTCCTTGGCCTCGTAGAGCTGGCTGCTGGCGCGGTCCATCCGGTTACCCTTGGGCTTGGGCTCGTGGCCGGTGCGCAGGCACGACGTGATGTGCGAGCCCATCAGCA
>WNFO01032494.1_pt1 | contig 11610 bp, 9 predicted proteins | sample 5400251 | NCBI WGS metagenome assembly WNFO01 (sample SAMN13153354, study PRJNA577476) | soil metagenome | isolation source: 100 cm saprolite under Madrone tree | place: USA:California | collected 2016-06-14
AGAATGATTCGCTCGGCGCTCGAGTGACTGATATCGCGCTCGTGCCAGAGCGCCACGTTCTCCAGCGCAACGACTGCATTCCCGCGAATGACGCGCGCCAAACCGCTCAAGCGTTCGCTTGTGATTGGATTGCGCTTGTGCGGCATGGCGGAGCTGCCTTTCTGGCCTTCGCCGAAAAATTCCTCCACCTCGAGAACTTCGGTGCGCTGGAGATGACGGAATTCTGTCGCCCAACGATCGACGCTCGATGCGATGACGGCGAGCGTCGCCATAAATTCCGCGTGGCGGTCGCGCTGCACAATCTGAGTTGAGAGTGTCGCCGGTTTTAGTCCGAGTTTTTCGCAAACCGCGCGCTCGATCTTAGGATCGATGTGCGCATGAGTTCCGACCGCTCCACTGATTTTGCCGACGCGGATGCGTTCGCGCGTTTGGGTGAGCCGCTCGATGGCCCGGCCGAATTCATCATACATGAGCGCGAGCTTCAGACCGAATGTGATCGGCTCCGCGTGCACGCCGTGGCTGCGGCCGATCATCGGCGTCATCTTGAACCGGCACGCCTGCCCACCAATAGCGGTACGTAGCGTTTGCAGATCGTCGAGCAGAATTTGGCACGACTCGTTCAGCTGCACGGCAAGCGTCGTGTCCAAAATATCCGATGAAGTCAGCCCCTGGTGAATCCAACGTGCCGCCGGGCCGACCGATTCAGCCACGTTCTCAAGAAAAGCGATAACGTCATGGTTCGTTCGCTTCTCGATCTCCAGGATTTCCGGAATCGAGAATCGCGCTCGCTTCCGAATCTCCGCAGCGTCTTCTTTTGGGATCTGGCACAGCTCGGCCATCGCCTCGCAGGTGAGCACTTCGATCTCCAGCCAAATCTGGAACTTGCGTTCGTCCGACCAGATTTTGGTCATCTCTGGCCGGGAATAACGGTCAATCACCCTGGCAAGATAAACTGGCCGGCTTGATCGAAAAGCGTTTTGTTCATGCGATCGCTGTAGCGTGCGCTGTCCTCAGCGCAGTTGCTCCCGGCAATAAGCGGCATAACACACAATCCGCTGAGAGAGCGGACACTACAGCATGCACGAGCATCTCGTTTCGTTAACACCGTGCTTCAGCACGGTGGTACGGCGCGAAGCACGTTGGCAACCGCTTCAGCGGTTTTCCAGAACATCTAGCGAGTAAAAACCGCTAAAGCGGTTTCGCCCCCGATCTGCGTTGCACGACCTCGCTGAAGCGAGGTGTTAATGAGATCGAAAAACAAAATCCCTCCGGCGATAAATCACCGGAGCGAGCGTTGAAAACCGTTTATTGCCGCCAGCCTAACAAACGCGGGCACGCAGGACACGTCCGTTGTCGTGCAAGCGCACTTGGCCGCTGGCAAGAAGGTCCGCAACGGTTGCGACCGTTTCCCTGCTGCTGTTCGTGCAGGAGCTGACTGCCAAAATGAGATCGCCAAGAGACAACCTGGTGCGCGGCCTTAGAATTTGCCGATGTCTTTTCATATTGCGCCTTGTTTTCCGGAAAGCAGTTCCGGTACCATTCCCAACTGCGAATATCTCGTCCATAAACCCGATGCTATTCATACTTTGTTCTCCCTACCACTGACCGTTCAGCGACACTTTTGTTCAATTTTAAAACAGCAGGGTTTGGACGGACTGATTGGAAAACGCGCTATTTTAGCGTTTCACCCGGCGCTGACTTCGGCGCGGTCACTTTCATAGCGACGAAATAAAGGAAGCAAACGAGCAGCACGGCGCCGACGATCGGAAGCGATTCGGATTTGGTCGCCTTGATTATCGCGTCTGCGTCCTGCAACTGCGCCGTAGTCAGCTTCGCGCCGACACGTCCACCGAGCCAGGCCAGCACGCTGCACCAAGCGCCGGCGCCGATTAGCGTGAGGAGACTGAATTTCAAAAAACCCATGCGGACGATTCCAGCCGGAATCGAAATGAGATGGCGAATCACCGGAAGCAAGCGGGCAAAGAAAATGCCCCCCGCCTCATAGCGGCGCAGAAAAACTTCCGCACGAGCCAGTTTTTCCGGCGGGACGAAAAAGTACTTACCCCATCGCAGTACCGCGGGTCTTCCCAGCCAGCGGGCAAACCAATACATGATGGCCGAGCCGAACCACGATCCAAGCGTTCCCGCGATAACCACGCCCGCGAGCGACATTCCAGTACCTTGCTGCGTCGCGGCCACGATCGCGGCCGGCGGTATCACCACTTCGCTTGGGATCGGAAAAACGGTACTCTCAAGCGCCATGAGGCAGAAAACCGCAAGGTAACCGCCGGTCAGCACCCAGTGAAACCAAATTTCAATTAGATGATGCATGTTGTCATTCCACGCGAAGTCGAGGAATCTCTCGAGGCCGAGCCGAATGAATTGGCCCTAGTTCAGTCTAAAATCCGCAATCCGCAATCTGAATTTCCTCGAATCATTTCGTAAATGGCAATGTCATGTTGAGCAAAGCGAAACATCTCTGTGTATTTTCTGCGGCCGATGAGACCAGAACTGATCAGAGATTCTTCGCTCCGCTCAGAATGACATTTCGCCGTCGGTTGTAACCATGTCGATCTATCGGCGCGTTCTCCGCTACTACCGTCCATTCCTGTGGCAAACGATTTTCGGATTGTTCCTGTCGCTTTTGGGCGTAGGTCTGAACCTGCTCAAGCCGTGGCCGTTTAAGATCATCGTTGACGATTTTCTGCGCGCAGGGTCAGCGATACGGCCCGACTGGCACATGTCGGTTCTTCTCCTCTGTTCGGCGCTGATCGGTATCCAGTTTCTTTGGGGAATTATCAACTGGATCACAAATTATCTGTTCGTGAAAATCGGGCTGCAGGCGTTGCTTAAGTTGCGCACGGACTTGTACTCGTATCTGCAATCGCTCTCGCTCAAGTATCACGACGCGCGGCGCTCGAGTGATTCCAGTTTCCGCGTGGCGTACGACTCGCAATCGATTCAGACAATCTATAACAAGGGATTCACCAACATCTTCGGGTCGGTCATCACCTTGATCGGAACTTTCGTCATCATGCTGCGACTGGACTGGCAGCTTACTTTAGTCTCGCTTGGGATTGTTCCATTGGTTGTTGGCGCCATTTATCTCTTTGCGCATCGGATTCGCCGCGAATCGACATCCATTCAAGAACACGAGAGCGCCGTTCTCGCGCAGGCGCAGGAAGGCCTGAGCTCGATCCGGATGGTGCACGCGTTCGGGCGCGAGGACTTTGAAGTGCGGCAATTTCAGCAGCAAGCCCGCCAGAGTCTGCAAGCAAATTTGCGGCTGACTTTGACAAACGTAAACAGCGCCCTGGTTATCAGTACGCTGATGGTGGTCGGCACGGCCGTCATGTACTACATCGGGACGCTGCATGTGCTGGCGGGTACTCTCACACTCGGTTCGCTTTTGGTTTTCAGCGCGTATCTGCTAATGCTTTACCAACCGCTGGAGTCCCTCACCTATACGGCGTGGGCAATGGAAGGCGCTACTGCAGGCGCGAAACGCTGCTTCGAGGTGCTGGATCGGCAGGACGACGTGGTTGATTCTCCCGGAGCGATTGCCATTTCATCCGCTAAAGGTCCGATCGCATTTCAAGCCGTAAGCTTCGGCTACGCCGCAGATCGACATGTCTTGCGGCAAATCGATCTGCGCATCGAACCAAATCAAATCGTTGGTTTGGCGGGCGGCACCGGAGCGGGCAAGAGCACATTGCTTAGTCTCGTGCCGCGTTTTTACGATCCGACAGCAGGCTCGATCGCACTTGATGGCCGCGATATTCGCCAGATCACAAAGAAAACTTTGCGGGCGCAGATCGCAATCGTGCTGCAGGACACATTGCTGTTCTCGACTACAGTTCGCGAAAATATTGCCTATGGCCGGCCGGATGCGACCGAAGAAGAAATCATCGAAGCGGCGCGTCGGGCGCAGGCCGATGAGTTTATCCGCGAGATGCCTCAGGGATACGGCAGCCTCGTCGGCGAAAGGGGCGGACATCTGAGCGTTGGTCAACGGCAGCGCATTGGAATCGCGCGAGCGTTTCTGAAAAATGCGCCCATCCTCTTGCTCGATGAACCGACTTCGGCCCTCGACCCAGCCACCGAATCTGCGATTATGGAAACGATCAAAGAATTGATGCGCGGCAGAACTACATTGATCGCAACACATCGGCTGGCAACGATCCACAATCTCGATCAAATCATTGTGCTCGACCACGGACGGATCATAGAACAAGGCCGCGGTCCGGAACTGATCGCGCGCGGCGGTGTTTACGCGAAACTCTATGCGTCAGGAAAATTCCCGATGTGAAGTAGTGCCCTGTCATGTTGAGCGAAGCGAAACATCTCTGGATGCCGAGGCAATTTACGCGGAGAAAGAAATATTGAGATTCTTCGCTTCGCTCAGAATGACAGGAAGACCCTCATGAGCAACGTCAGAGAAGATCGACACGTGGAAGGCGATTGGTGGCCGGAGCCAATTCCAGGCAATGTTGAGTTCGGAGAAGGATTCTACTGCGAGACAGCGCAAGTCTTCCGAAAGCTCCGGAGCAAAGAGCCGCGAGCAGTAATTATCGGCAAGCACGTTTCATGTTACGCGGGCTGCTCGTTCGCGATCGGCGAGAATGGCCGTTGCAAGGTCGGCGATTTCACGCTCTTGAACGGCGCGCTGATCATGGCGGAGGAAAAGATCGAGATCGGATCGCATTGTCTCGTTTCATGGAACGTTGGGATCGCCGATTCGGACTTTCATCCGCTCGAGCCTGCGCAGCGCCTGATCGATGCGCAAGCTCTTGCCCCCTATTTTAAAAACCGCCCGGCTCGTCCGAAACTAACGACGGCTCCGGTAATGATCGCGGACAACGTCTGGATCGGCATGAACGCCGTGATTTTGAAAGGCGTCACGATCGGCGAAAACTCGGTTGTCGCCGCAGGCGGTGAAGCGGTTTAAGCACCACGAAGACCACGGAGGACACGAAGATGGAATTTGATGAGTTATCGCGCAGTGTAATTGGATGCGCGCTCGAAGTGCACCGCAACCTCGGACCGGGTTTACTCGAATCAACGTACCGTCAGTGCTTGGCATGCGAACTGCCGGGATCCTATTTCAGATGGAGGTGCCGCTACCAGTTCGATACAAAGACATCTTGCTCGATTGCGGCTATCGCATCGACCTGCTCGTGCGTGGTGAACTGATCGTCGAGATCAAAAGCGTTGAAGCGCTTCTTCCAATCCACCAGGCGCAAATCCTTACATACATGCGGCTCGCTAACGTTCCCATTGGGTTGCTTATCAATTTCAATGTCACAAGGCTGCAGACCGGCATCAAGCGGTTCGTCTTGTAATTCTTCGTGCTCTTCGTGTCCTTCGTGGTTTCAAAATGAAACGCAAGCGCATCGTCATCATGGGTTTCATGGGATCGATGCCGATCGCAGGGGTGATCTGGCAGCACATTCACTACATTGTGGGACTGCAACGCCTTGGGCACGAGGTTTTCTTCATCGAGGATTCAGCGCGCTTGCCGTACAATCCGGAAACGTTTGAAGTCACTGACGAGTTCGATTACGCAGCAAAAGTTCTCGCCTGCCTGGCGCGCGACTTTGACTTCAAGAATCGCTGGGCATATTGCGCACGCTATTTGCCGGGTAATCCAACTGCAGGTCTGCCGTTAAAAAAAATTCGTCAACTCTATCGCGAGGCTGATGCGATCCTGAACATTTGCGGGACCCAGGAATTTAATAACGATTTACTTGTTTCCGATCGCATCCTTTACGTCGAGAGCGATCCTGGCGTTGAGCAAATCAAGATCGATAAGGGCGTGAAATCGACAATGGAATATCTGCGACGTCATCGCGCACTTTTTACATTTGGCGAAAACGTCGGGACGAAAAGTTTTCCCGTTCCAACGCATGGATTCAAATGGCTCGCGACGCGGCAACCGGTGGTGACTGGTTTGTGGAAAACAAAGCGGTCTCCTGCGAGCGCTCCAGTTTTTACGTCAGTAGCAAACTGGTCCACGAGCGGCCTCAAAGATATTTCGTGGCGTGGAGAGAGATATCTTTGGAGCAAATCGCGAGAGTTTCTTCGGTTCGTTTCCGCGCCAGCAAAAGCCGGAGAAACATTTGAACTGGCAACGAATATCAAAGATTCAAAAACACGCACAAAATTTCAACGAAACGGCTGGCGGCTGCGCTGTCCTCTGCAGATGAGTGTCGATTACTGGCTGTACCGCGATTACATTCAGCGATCGAAGGGAGAGTTTACGGTGGCCAAGGACCAATATGTCCGCCTCAACACCGGCTGGTTTAGCGACCGGAGCGCGTGCTATCTGGCAGCAGGTCGCCCGGTGATCACCCAGGAAACCGGCTTCACCAAAAATTATGGCGGCAAAGCAGGACTCTTATCCTTCCGATCCGTCGGGGAAATTGTTGACGCAGTAGAAGAAGTCAATCGCGACTACGCTAACCATTCGCGCGCCGCTTACGACATTGCCCGCGAATTCTTCGAGGCAGAAAAGGTGCTCAAGTCGATTCTCGATCGTGCTGGTATTTGATCCGGCTGTGCAACACGCATAGATTAATGGTTGCTTCGAGACTTTGAAGGGGCAACGCTTCGTGCGTCTTGTGACACATTTGAACGGGCGAAGCATCTAAAATGTCTGTGTGTCACCAAAAGGGCCAAATGCAAATTTCAATCCGAATCTTGATTTTGGATTACACTGTCTAAGGTTGCAGGCTTTCCGCCGATGAAGCGCTTTCTTATTACTACCACTATTGGCAGGGGCCACAGGCACCACAGGCCCCGGGCCCAAGGCGATCGAGCCCACCTGCACAAGAAGTAGTTCCCATTCCGGTTCCAATTGCCCCGCCAAAGCCAAACGGGCCCGTCCAGAAAAGCCTCGTCCGAATCACAGCCACGTCGGTCGAGCCTGACTACAGGGCGCCGTGGAATGCAGGCGGGCTTCAGCGCGGCGTCGGTGCCGGGTTTATCATCAGCGGCAATCGCATCATGACCAACGCCCATGTGGTCGCCAACAGCCGGTATATCACCGTGGAGCGCGACGGCGATCCCAATAAATATCCGGCGACGGTGCAATTCATCGCGAATGATTGTGATCTGGCGCTCATCACCGTGCCCGCTCCAGATTTTTTCAAAAACATGTTGCCGCTAAAATTCGGCGCCATTCCTGCGCTGGAATCGACAGTGTCGGCGTATGGGTATCCGATTGGCGGCGAACGGATGTCGGTCACCACCGGGATCGTGTCACGAATTGATTTTCAGCTCTATACCCATTCCTCTATTGATCAGCATCTGGCGATCCAGATCAGCGCCCAGATTAATCCCGGCAACAGCGGTGGTCCGGTGATGCAAGACGCCAAAGTGGTCGGCGTCGCCTTTCAAGGTTACAGCGGCGATGTCGCTCAAGGCGTTGCCTACATGATTCCCACGCCGGTGATAAATCGGTTTTTGAAGGACATCAGCAATGGGCATTATGACGAATACCCCGATCTCGCGATCACGTATGCGAAATTGCAGAATCCCGCGCAAAGAAAATTCCTCGGACTAAAAGATGACGATCGCGGGGTGCTGGTAAGTTCTGTGGTCGCGGCTGGGCCATCGAACGGTATTCTGCGACCGGGTGACGTTCTTCTAACGATCGACGGCCATCCTATTGCCAGCGATGCGAACGTCGAGCTGGAAGGCGAGCGCGCCCAATTCGAGGAAGTGGTCGAGCGAAAGTTCAAAGGTGACTCGGTCAAGTTCGATCTCCTGCGGGACAAGCAGCCAATGACCGTCACCATCAACTTGTACAAGCCGTGGCCGTACTCGGTTCAAGGCCACAGCTATGATGTGCGACCACGCTATGTCCTTTATGGTGGTTTGCTTTTTCAGCCGTTGAACCTCGACATGCTGGAGGCTTATCGCGCGACAGATCTGCGTCTGCGGCATTTCTTCGAGTATTTCACCGTGGAACAAATTTATTTGCAGCATCCCGATGTCATTGTGCTGAGCAACATTTTGCCGGATCCGATCAACACATATCTCGCGCCTTATCGCGGTGCGATTGTGGACGAAATCAACGGTAAGAAAATTCGGACTCTCGACGAATTGGCGAACGCGTTTGCCCAGGCACCGGAACAGCTGGTCATTCGCATGATCGGTGACGGGCCTCCGTTGGTGCTTGATCGCAACAAAGTGGAGGCTGCACGTGAACGCATCAAGACGCGTTACAATGTAGCGAAAGATCAAAATCTTCAGGAACGACCGGAGGCAGGTGCGCCGAGGCAGGCGAACAAGATTTAACATGTTTAGACGCTCTCTAATCGTTTTCGGGGTCATGGTTGTCGCAACCAGCGGGATGCTGGCGAAAAAAGAACCTGCTGTTCCGTCCGCCGCTGGTAAGCAGAAACAGCTGGCGCTGGTTCGCGTAAATGTGACCGGCCAGTCCTATGATTATTTTCGGCCGTGGCAAAAGAAAGCGCCGTTTTCAAAACGCGCCCTTGGAGCGGTTTTGTCCAAAGGCCGTGTTCTTGTTACCGCCGATCTTGTTGCAAACCAAAACTACGTTGAACTGGAGCGCGCCGAATCCGGCGAGAAAACGGCAGCCAATGTGCAGGTGATCGATTACGAAGCTAACCTGGCGCTCCTTGAACCGGTGGAGAAAACATTCCTCGACGGAATCACGCCGCTCGAAATCACGCCTGATACAGTAGTCGGCGATCGGCTTGCAGCGTGGCAGTTGGAACCAACCGGTGCGTTGCTCGCAACAGAAGGCTTGGTGACAACCGTGCAAATGATGCCTTACCCGATCGATGTTGGGCAATTCCTCACTTACCGCATTAGCATCCCCATGCAGTATCGGGAGAACAGCTACACGGTTCCATTGGTTAAAAAGAACAAGCTCGCCGGGCTGCTGTTGCGCTACGATTCGCGCTCGCAGTTGGTTGATGCCATTCCGGCGCCGATCATAACGCACTTTTTGAAGGAAGCCGAAAGCCAAAACTATCGCGGCTTCCCCTCTGCTGGCTTGTCATTTTTTCCAACGCGCGATCCGCAGTTGCGCGAATTCGCGGGAGAAAAAGGCAAGGGCGGCGGCGTTTACGTTACCAATGTGGAACCAGGCACGCCGGCAATGAAAGCCGGACTCCAGGTTGGGGACATCGTGACGGGCATCGGGAACAATGAAATCGATCAAAATGGTAACTATGTGGATCGCCTTTACGGCAAGATCGAGTTCACCAATTTGCTGACAGCGCATGCGTACGACGCAAAGGATTACGTGAGTGCGCCATATAATCTGGATCAGCCTCCGCGATATTTTGTCCTGGGCGGCCTGATCTTTCAGGAGCTGTCCCGTCAGTATCTCAAGGAATGGGGACCCAACTGGCAACGAGAAGCTCCACAGCGTTTAGTTTACTTCGACCACTTCCAATCCGAGCTCTTTGCGCAAAGGAACCGGCGCATCGTGATCCTCAGCCAGGTGCTCCCTGCTAACAGCACCATCGGCTACGATGACCTCGCGTATCTGACGGTGAAAAAGGTGAACGGCAAAGAAATCAAAAGCGGTAAAGGAACCAATCAACGGTTTCATCAAGATCGAGACCGAAGAAGATCCAAAACAAATCGAGCTCGACGCATCGCAGGTCGCCGCCGAAGCCCAGGAGCTTCAAGAAAACTACGGCATCTCTTCACTGCAAAGGTTGCAGTGAGCTAACGAGACGGAGATAAGCTACCGCTGGCGGGAGCGAGCTTTCGCAACACCGATAATGTGTTTCATAGATTCAAGCTGGTCATCACACCGGCCAGCGGTTAGCTGGAGCGATTGGTTAGGTGTTTGCGGTGTCACACGCGGAACTCGGCGAGTCTAGCAAGCTCCTCCTGAAACGTCCACTTGCCCTGGGCGTCCGCGGACACACGATGCTGGTAAGCCTCTTCTATGAGGCAGCGTGCTGTGAAGAGATCGTCCGAATGCGAGACAACAAACTTGCGCCAGTTCGGGAACTTCGCGCGTTGAACAGTGCCTGTGAGAAACTCCTCGCCAAAAAGAGAAACGTGAAGTCCTCCCTTTGTTTTGTTGGCGGAAACGAACGCGGTGAACTGCGGGCGAAAGCAAATCTGCCGTGAGGGAGACTCGCGTGGAAGAAGCTGAAAACGGTCTTCGATGAAGTTCAGCAGATAATCCATGAAACGCACGTTAGGAGATAGCGCGGCGATCTTGTAGAGATAAAGGCGGCGTCGTTCTTCGCGGGGAATCGGCTGAGAGAGGCGATCAAAGACCATGGCGAGAGCAACACCTAACGAGACCAAGATGAGCGACGGCTGACGACAGCGAGCTGTGCTTCGGGTTTCAGTGTTGAAGTCATCGAAAGTAAATTTGCGTGCCGGTCAGCGGTTCGCTCGAGCGCTTGGTTAGGCGTACAAACGAATCCAACTCTCACCATCGTTGGCTGCCATTTACCCTCCACGCGGCGCATGATAACACAGGTAGGTGTCCCGTGCTCTAGGTTTATACATCTCCTGACTTCGGCCACGGCGGCGTCTACATCCGCGTTAGAAACAGCGCGGACGTTCCCATTAACCACCGGGGCTTTAGCCGACGGGGAAGCACAGGCCACGCCCAGAGCCAGCCAGATAAAACCGACAGCGATACGCAACATACGCCTAACGAGACCAAGCTGAGCGACCGCTGACGAGAGCGAGCTGTGCTTCGGGTTTCAGTGTTGAAGTCATCGAAAGTAAATCGTCGCGCCGGTCAGCGGTTCGCTCCAGCGCTTGGTTAGGTCTCATATCCACGCAACCAGCCGCGCCACCGACCTGCCTGGACAAGCCGGACAGTCAGCGCATCGATAGGCCATACGACCAAGATCATCACGAGCAGCGCACAAACGACAAACGTCCACGGCGACCAGTGCAACAAAAGCGAAATCCCGAAGATGCAAAGAATGATGAACGGACCCAGAAAAAACTGGAAATCGCGTCGACGAATTAGCTTGGCGGCGCACTTCGGACAACGGATGGGTGAGTAGATGCTAACACGCCAGATGTTCCACGGAACGAAATGATGTCCGCAAGCGGGACAGCATCTTGGATGTCGCGCAATGTTCACTAGACCTAACGAGAATTCGATCCAAATTTTGGGTATTTCAAGGGAAATGCCCAAACTTTGGGCCTAATCCGGGTCGACTTTAAGAGTTGCTCAGTCCCCAGCGACATTGACCGCGCGCGGCTTTGACAAAAAACGGTCGACTTCATCATTGTAGGTCTCAAACGGGTTGCCCATGACAAGAAAATCCCGGCTGTCGCAGGCGATCGAGTCCCAGTTGATCACGTAAGGGATCCCGCAGGCGCGGGACTGGAAAAAAGCGACTGCCCGCGCGCGACCAGATGCGCGCGTGTTACTGGGAGGAACATGTGTCGCACTGGGACGCCTGACGCTGTTGTTCCACTCCGCGATCCGCTTGCCGGGCGTGACGGCAAAGAACAAGCCCCGCCGAGGATCGATGTTGTGGTATTCGAGGTCGATGCTTTGCAGCCATGGATCGTCCCAGCTCAATCCCTCGGATTCGACAAACGTTTCCAGCAACCATTTCTTTGTTATCCAATCGACGCCGC
>WNFO01004903.1_pt1 | contig 11609 bp, 7 predicted proteins | sample 5400251 | NCBI WGS metagenome assembly WNFO01 (sample SAMN13153354, study PRJNA577476) | soil metagenome | isolation source: 100 cm saprolite under Madrone tree | place: USA:California | collected 2016-06-14
AAAACTTGAACGCCGCAGTGGAGAGGCTTTCAAATGTCGAGCTGATGACCTTGATGGTGTTGCACGCAGATCGCAGCCAAGCCACGATCTATGGCAAAGAACTAAAGGTGGTTGTCGATCGTGAAAGAGCTCGGTTTAGCGCGTGGTACGAGATGTTCCCGCGATCGTGCGGAGCAGAAGCCGGGCGACACGGGACCTTCCGGGACTGTGAGAAAAGGCTGGAGTACATCTCTGGCATGGGATTTGATGTTCTGTATCTTCCACCTATTCATCCTATAGGTCGTGCGCACCGCAAGGGTAAGAACAATACCGAACAGACGACTCCCGAGGACATCGGAAGCCCGTGGGCCATCGGTTCGAAGGAAGGCGGGCATAAAGCGATTCACCCAGAGCTGGGGACTCTCGAAGATTTCCGCCAACTGGTAGCACGCGCGAAGGAATTTGGATTGGAAGTTGCACTGGATATTGCTTTCCAATGTGCGCCGGACCATCCTTATGTATTACAGCACAAGGAATGGTTTCACGTGCGGCCGGACGGCAGCGTGCAGTATGCCGAAAACCCTCCCAAAAAGTACCAGGATATCTACCCGCTGAATTTCGAAACTGAACACCGCCGCGAGCTGTGGGAGGAGTTGCGCAGCGTGGTGCTGTACTGGATCGAACAGGGCATACGTATCTTCCGCGTAGACAACCCTCACACAAAGCCCTTTGATTTCTGGGAGTGGTTGATTGCAGGCGTAAAGGCTAAATATCCGGAGGTCCTGTTTCTCTCCGAAGCCTTCACCCGTCCGAAAGTGATGTATCGGCTCAGTCGGTTGGGGTTCACGCAGTCATATACGTATTTCGCATGGCGGAACACGAAGGCCGAATTAATAGAATATTTCGCCGACCTTACGCAGACTGAAATACGTGAATATTTCCGGCCAAATCCCTGGCCCAACACGCCGGACATACTTACGGACTTCCTCCAGCTCGGCGGGCGTCCGGCTTTCATGATCCGGTTGGTGCTGGCCGCAACTCTGGGCGCGAGTTACGGAATCTACGGTCCGGCGTTTGAGCTCGGCGAGAACCGGGCTATTCGCCCAGGCAGCGAAGAATATTTAGACTCTGAGAAATATCAGTTCCGGCACTGGGATATTGATAACCCCGATAGTCTAAGAAGCCTGATTGCGCGCGTGAACCAAATACGTCATGAGAACCCGGCTTTGCATGGCGACTGGAGTTTGCGGTTTCACCCTGTCGACAACGATCAACTGATTGTGTATAGCAAGACGACCGCAGATCTGTCCAACATCATCGTAGTGGTGGTCAACCTCGATCCTCATCACACTCAGTCTGGCTGGGTCGATTTGCCGGTGGAGGCGTTCCAACTCGATCCGCAGCAACCGTATCAGGTACACGATTTGCTGACCGATGCCCGCTATTTTTGGCGCGGGATACACAATTATGTTGAGCTTAATCCGCGAGTGATGCCGGCACACATTTTCTGTATTCCGCAGGCTGCTGCGGGCTGAGCGCGATTTTCGATTATTTCTGTGACGGAAGAACAAAGAAACGTTTTGGAAAAAGGGTTCTCCAAGGACATGGCGAATTCACTTGCGACCAATGAATTGTTGGCGGGCTTTCGAAAGAGTCTGCCGCCGATTCTTCCGAACTTCCTAGCGCAGCGTCGCTGGTTCGGTGGCAAGGCGAGAGTGATTCAATCGGTCGAAGTATCGGATGTGGTGCTGCTTCTCTCACCTGATCCACAGGTTTATCTGTTTCTGATTGATATCGAGTACGCAGCCGGGCTTGGAGAAATGTATGCTCTTCCTCTGCGATTAGCGATGGATGAGGAACACTCCCCCGGTGGAGAACCGGCTCCGTCCTTGAGAATTAGTTGGGAAAACGGTTCACGGAAGATTGTTTTGTATGACGCACTCTCCAACCCGCCATTCCTGACATTTCTGCTGGAGGCAGTTGCGCGAGGGCACCGCTTCACCGGTGTTCACGGTGAAGTTCGGGCGGTTCCAGCCGCTGCACTTCGCTCCATTTGGGAGCCGTCACAGGGTCCACTGGCGCCATCTTTGATGAAAGGAGAACAGAGCAACAGCTCTATCGTCTATGCCAAGCGCTTGATGCTCAAGTTGTTTCGCCGCTTGGAGGAAGGCCTTAATCCTGACCTCGAGATTGGCTCATTTCTGACCGAGAAGACTGGGTTCAGAAATGTGCCCCAACTGGCGGGGCATCTGGAGTATGTCAGCAACGACGGGAAACGAAGCACTCTGGGTATCCTCCAGAGCTACGTTCCAAATTACGGAGATGCATGGCAGTACACTCTGAAGGCGCTCGCGGCATACTATGAACAGGCTCAATCCGCAGCCGGGACTCACCTCGGAGAAATTCCACATGCACCAATCCTGGCACTCGCTGACGGGGATGTTCCATCTGATGCAAAGCAAAGGATTGGCTCTTATCTTGAATCCGCCCGGTTGCTCGGCGTTAGAACCGCCCAGCTTCATGTTGCCCTGTCCGCCACCCCAGACCAGCCTGCTTTTGCGCCTGAAACCTTTACCGGCGCGGACCAGCGGGAACTATTGAAATCCACGCTTGATCTCATCGCCCGGACATTTCAGTCGCTTCGCCAGCAGAGGGAGAGACTGCCACAGAGCGTGCGGGACGAAGCCAGCAAAGTCTTGAAGCTCGAGGAACGATTGCGACAGCGTGTCAGTTTGCTTACAGGGTTCAAGATTTCCGCGACGCGTACCCGCATCCACGGCGACTACCATCTGGGGCAAGTCCTTTTCACCGGCGACGACTTTGTCATCATCGATTTCGAGGGAGAACCCGCACGGCCTTTGCGCGAGAGGCGAAGCAAAAACTCTCCGCTGCAGGACGTTGCTGGAATGCTGCGCTCGTTTCACTATGCGGCCTACGCACCGCTTCTTGCAGAAATCAGTGGCCGTGAGGTTACGCAGGAAGGCCTTAATTCTTTGGAGAGCTGGGCGCAATATTGGCAAACGTGGGTTTCTGCTACTTTCCTGAAAGCGTACCTGGGAACTTCGGGCTCTGCCTCTTCTCTTCCTCCGAGCCGTGAAGAACTTGCCGTCCTATTGGATGCCTACGTCATCACCAAGGCCGTCTATGAGCTCGGGTATGAACTCAACAACCGGCCGCGCTGGCTCCGGATTCCATTGCAGGGTGTCTCAAAGCTTCTCGATGCTGCTTAGAGCTGATTTCATAAATGTCTTTGGGAAGGGTAAGGCCTCTTAGCGACAAGGCAGATATCAACAGCGCACCTGGAAAATTAGCGAATAAGCGCGTCAGTGGGACAGTTTCAGTATTGCCGTGCCTCTCAGGTTCAATTAGTTCACCAGTGAATAGATTCTCAAATCGAGTCTCGACGGCCGGGAGAAGTTCGATTCTGGTATCACCCCAAATCTCGCGACTGCCGAATATATTTAGTTTGCCTCCGAGTAGCTCGGCACAGAGTCGCGGGACCGCAGTTATCGATACTTTATCGGCTGCTTTTCGCGCGAATGCGAGTACATGGTTCGCTTTCTCACCGGTGACCCGCAATGGAATGTATTCGCCTTCCCGAAACAACTCCGGCCTCTGGTTGCGCAGGCCAAGCATTTTCCATAATGTGTACAACTTAATTTGACCATCTTCCATATTTTGGGCCAGTTCGCGAGCTCTCTGTGCTGTCAGCTGACGGCTTGACTCGAACCTGGTTTTGAGCAGCTGTAAGCCTTGGTGGCGTGCTCTGTAATCCACGGGGCGGCGATTATCTGGATCCACCAGACTGAATTCCCAGAGCTCGTTGCCTTGATAAAAATCCGGAACGCCAGGCGCCGTGAGCTTGATTAAGGTTTGCGAGAGGCTGTTCAACATTCCAAAGTAGGCGGTTTTGCGTTGGAATGGCAGAAAGCTGTCCCGGAATTCTTTGGATTCCAGAACAGGTTTCACAAAACGCGACACGGCCAATTCGTAGTCCTGATTTGGATTTGCCCAATTCGTGTTCTCTTTCGCCTCTCGAGTGGCTTTGCGCATGAAGTCACAAATGCGCTTAATAAAATCCTCGTCCGGGCCTTTGTTGCCGGTACCGAACGGCCAGACGCCGATGAGAGTTTGATAAAACAAATATTCATCATTTGCAGTCGGAGCTTGGATTTCACCGCAAAGGGTCTTTTTGTCCCGATTCAGCTTCCGCCAATCGCGCACATGCCGATGCCAGGCAAGCGGCATTTCGGAAAGCACGTTGATGCGCGCGCGCACGTCCTCAGAACGCTTGGAGTCATGAGTGGAAGTCGCGACCATTTCGTTCGGCCATACCCGCTCGAGGTGCTCCATCTTGCGGTGAAACTCTTCTGGAGTGATGCCGAAGAGAAGTGGGTCCCCACCAACCTCGTTCAGTGAAATAAGGCGGTTGTAACGGTAGAAGCTGGTGTCTTCGAGTCCCTTCGCCATCAGGGCGCTGGTGTACTGTTGGAATCTCATTGCGAAGTGCTTCACAGAGCGCTGATAGAACTGCGGGCGTCCCTCAAGTCGGCTGGTCAGAAGAATCTCACCAATGAAGTCATACACCGAAGACTCCGCAGCCGTGCTTTTCGCTTTCGCACAACTCACAGCCTCATTGATGTAGGCGCGATCGCTGGCGGACACATGCTGTTCAGTCACATAGGTCCGGTAGACGGGGAAACACGCCACGATCTCGCTAAGTGCGTCGCGCAGACTCTTGAGAGTGAAGTCGCAGGTGTGGCGGTCGGCAAGCGCAATACGGCTTAAATGATTGGCCATGACATTCAACTCGCTATTGAGCGAGCGATCCATGACCAGTTTCTTGCACTCGTACACCAACTCTTTGAAGTCAGTGTGTTCGCCAGTGAATAAGCGATAAATTTGGTCCATTTTTCGTTCCGCGGCCGAGTCGACAAACAAGCCGTTGACCAGATTCGAGAAGGTGTAGCCAGTTGTGCCGTGAATCGGCCAATCCGCAGGGAGCTTTTCTTCGGACGCAAGGATCTTTTCTGCAACGATGTAGTGCCGTTTTGCGCCGCGATCTTCACCCACAGAAGAATCGCCGTCGCACTGTAATCGCTCGAAGTACTGCTGCGGGTTGTAGAGGCCGTCTGGATGGTCTATCCGCAAGCCATTGATCTTTCCTTCTCGCAGCAACTGCAGAACAAACTCATGGCTCTGATTGAAAACGTTCTCATTTTCTTGACGCAACGCGGCGAGATCGTTCACGTCAAAAAATCTTCGATAATTGATGTCATCGGCAGCCACTCGCCAATAGGCAAGGCGATACGCCTGCGCTTTAATGAGCTCGTGAAGAGGGTCGAATGAAGCAGGATCTCCGGCATTGCCGTTGATGCGTTCGACGGCCTGTACCAGGAAGTGCGTTATGGCACCAGAACGGGCACACAGTTCCGCCAGCCGGCGCTTGTGAATCTCTTTATCACGCAGGCGTTCCGAGCGCTTTTCCGCAGCAGTTTCCTCCCGTCCAGGCAAATGATTGAAGGCTGAAATCAGGCTTTGGAGCTCCAAAAGATCTCCGCTTGCCGCATCGAGGCGCGACAGCAGAGCTTCAAGCCCGTAACTAAGGATTCGCGGGTATTCCCGGGGATTTACTGGAAAGCGGTGCCTGAAATAATGAATGCTGAATTCACCTTTTTCTTTGTCAAACGTGAGACGCAGTTCAGCACGATCGAGGATAGTCCCATACTGGTCGCCGAGAACGGGAACCAACACTTTGCCCTGCAATTCCTCTTTGAGAGGATACCAGTCGATATCGAAGAAGTCCGCATAGGCAGATGTCTCCCCATTCTCCAAAACATCAAGCCACCAGGCATTGTCGCTGCCCATGATTCCCATGTGATTGGGAACGATGTCGAGGATTTGCCCCATGCCATGCTGATGCAAGGCCGCAACGAATTTGTCGTACTCTTCGAGAGTCCCGATTTCTGGATTGAGTTGATGGTGGTCAACGATGTCGTATCCATGCATGCTGCCGGGCCGGGCACGCAAATAAGGAGAAGCATAGCAATGCGAAATGCCGAGCTCAGCGAGATAGGGGACGAGTTCGGCGGCTTGCGAAAACGTGAAATTGCGATTGAATTGCAGGCGGTACGTGGAAAGGGGTGCCAGCAGCGGTTTCATGCCTTCAGGAACCACACAGACGAAAGTCGCGGCACTTGCTCCCAAGGCGGTAGGTGGCTCGCCTCCGTCGTGTAAATCAACTTCCCATCTGGCTTGTTTCGAAGAAACGTCGAGTTCTGACCAAGGTTTGTAATTAACTCCAAGCTGCCACATTGTGCGAGTCCCCAGCGGACATGAACGGCACTCGGGCCCAGCACATCATACTGCGCCAGTCCGGGTACGATGCCTTTGATTTGGGGCACGATCTTCTCACGTCTGCAAGTCAGCAACTCTCGATAAAAGGTTAGCCACTCACGATGCGATTCCTGTTCGAGACAGGCCCAATCGAGTTTCGAAGCCAGAAACGTAGCCAGATCATTGGGGTCAGGAATACGGGCTTTCGCCTCCGGAGAACGAAACTGTTTGAAACGCGCGAATTCGGCGCGACGTCCTTTTCTCACTTTATCCGCCAGTTCGGAAGCAAAGTCACAGAAAAACAAGAACGGCGTCTGCGCTCCAAACTCCTCTCCCATAAACAATAAAGGAGGAGAGGGTGCAAGCAGTAGAATCGCCATCGCGGCCCTCACTGCTGCAGGATTACTCAAACTTACGATTCTCTCTCCTAGTGCACGGTTTCCTGTTTGATCGTGGTTCTGCAAAAACGAAACAAAGCTCGTGGGCGGGAGATCGCGGCTGGGCTCTCCGCGCGATCGACCGTCACGAAATGCTGATGGTTCTCCCTGAAAAGCATAGCCTTCGGCAAGACAGCGCCCCAAGGTCTGCGCGGGATTATCGGCGTAATCGGAGTAATAGCCGTCCGTTTCTCCTGTGAGCAGCACGTGAAAAACGTGGTGGATATCATCGTTCCATTGGGCATTGTATTGGCATGGACGGCCCTGGCCGTCACGTCGTAAATAACGTGCTGCGTTATCGTCGTTTTCGAGAACGAGATGGATGTGGCGCTCATTCGCGAATTTACTACGAATTGTTTCCGCTAATTCGGTGAGAATGTGCGGACACGAGTCGTCGGCAATCGCGTGGACTGCGTCAAAACGAAGACCATCAAAACGGAATTCCTCCAACCAATAAAGCGAGTTGTGGATGAAATAGTCCCGTACCATGTGGCTATTTGGACCGTCGAAATTGATTGCCCGACCCCATGGAGTGCGATGGCGATCGGTAAAGAATTGCGGCGCATATAGCCACAGGTAATTCCCATCAGGACCAAAGTGGTTGTAAACGACGTCAAGGAACACCATTAACTTCTTTGCGTGCGCGGCATCAATGAAGTGCTTCACATCTTCCGGGCGACCATAGCATGGCGCGGGAGCGTAGGGCAGAACGGCATCGTACCCCCAGTTGCGCTCGCCGGGAAAGCTGGAAAGAGGCATCAGCTCAACCGCAGTAATGCCCAGCTCAGTCAAGTAGTCGAGTTTTGCTTCGGCCCCAGCGAAAGTCCCCTCGCGAGAGAATGTCCCGACGTGTAACTCATAGATCACCGCTTCTTCCCAGGGCCTTCCGTTCCATTCTGTATCCCGCCATTCGTAAGCAAGGGGATCGATTATCTCGCTTGCGCCATGAACAGTGGAAGTCTGGAAGCGAGATGCCGGATCAGGAATACTGTGCTGCTTATCAATTTTGAATTGATATTGAGTACCGGCGCGGGCTTCTGTCACAAGTTCGAACCAGCCGTCATGCAGTCCGGACATGGCAAAGTCGCACTCCAACTCGCAGAGGTGTACTGCGACTGAAGCAGCTTTCGGTGCCCAGAGGCGGAAGCGGACAGTGCCATCCTGACGGCATTCTGCCCCGAAAGGCATTTCGTGCTTGCGCTTCATGGGGCGGGGTTGCGCCTCCGGTCAGCCCCGCGCACCCGGTCAGAGGCGCGTTCGACCAGCAGCGCCAGAGACCGCGCCCGCAGTGGGTAGGAAGCGCTGCCGGAAAAGAACCTGTTCGCGTCGCCGGATATTTGACATGAGGTATCAATCAAGGCGATCCAGCCGGCACCCAACGGTGGCGCCGGCAAAGTAAAGGGGATTTCCTCAAAATGCGCATTCATCAGCAGCAGGAAATTTTCGTCGCGAACGAGCTGACCGCGCTCGTTCACCTCATCAATGGCCGCTCCAGAAAGGGCAACGCCGAGGCATCGTGCGAAGTCCTGGTTCCACTCTTCATCCGTCATTTCTCCACCATCAGGGCGGAGCCAAACGATATCCTTAATCTCCGCTCCTTTTATTTTTCTGCCCTGGAAGAATTTGCGACGCCGGAACACCGGGTGCTCCTTGTGCAACGCGATCAGCTGCCGAACGAAAGCGAACGTATCACGGTCCATGCGCTCCGGAGTCCAATCGACCCAGCTGATTTCGTTGTCCTGGCAATAGGCATTGTTGTTCCCGCCCTGAGTGCGCCCGATCTCGTCTCCGGCGAGCAGCATGGGAACGCCTTGCGAAAGCAAGATTGTTGCCATGAAGTTCCGCTTTTGTCGTGCCCGAAGCTGATTCACCTCGGGACCATCGGTCGGGCCTTCAGCGCCGCAATTCCAGCTCCGGTTGTTGTCGGTGCCGTCGCGATTCTCCTCGCCGTTGGCTTCGTTGTGCTTGGAGTTGTAGCTTACGAGATCGTGAAGGGTGAAACCGTCATGCGCGGTCACAAAATTGATGCTGGCGTAAGGCTTGCGGCCGCTGCGCGCGTACAAGTCGCTCGAGCCAGTGATGCGGTACGCGAGTTCGCCGATCAGGCCGCCGTCGCCCTTCCAATAAGAGCGAACAACGTCACGATACTTGTCATTCCATTCCGCCCAGCCAACGGGAAATTTGCCGACCTGATATCCACCTTCTCCAAGGTCCCAGGGCTCGGCGATGAGCTTTACCCGAGAAAGGATCGGATCCTGATGAATGATGTCGAGAAATGCACCAAGGCGATCAACTTCGTGCAACTCGCGTGCCAGGGTCGCTGCCAGATCAAAGCGGAAGCCGTCAACGTGCATTTCCAAGACCCAGTAACGCAGGCTGTCCATGATCAATTGCAGCACACGGGGATGGCGCATGTTTAGTGTGTTGCCAGTGCCCGTGTAGTCCATGTAATAGCGTGGATCATCTTGAACCAACCGATAGTAGGCGGGATTATCGATGCCCCGGAATGACAACGTCGGACCTAGATGATTTCCTTCGGCGGTGTGGTTGTAAACCACATCGAGGATGACCTCGATTCCCGCCGAATGCAGGGTTTTTACCATGGTTTTGAAATCATTGATGCTGTTGGTCGCGCAGTAGCGAGGTTCGGGAGCAAAGAAGCCGATAGAGTTGTATCCCCAGTAATTGCGCAGTCCGCGCTCAATCAAATTGCGATCGTCGACAAATGTGTGCACCGGCATCAGTTCAACTGCGGTGATTCCGAGTTGGGTGAGGTGATCAATCACCGGCGCGGTCGCGAGCGCAGCGTAGGTCCCACGCAATCCAGCCGGGACGTCAGGATGTCGAATCGTAAAACCTTTGACGTGCAGTTCGTAAATGATGGTGCGGTGCCAGGGGGTATGCGGCGCGCGATCTGCTCCCCACGTGAACGCAGGATCGACGACGACGCCTTTGAGCATGCCAAGAGCACTGTCACGGCGGTCAAACGAGAGGTCCTCATTGCGGTGCCCGATTCTGTACCCGAAATGTGAGTCGTGCCACTTCAGTCCGTTTTGAATCTGCTTGGCATAGGGGTCGAGTAAGAGCTTGTTGCGATTGAACCTGAGGCCCTTAGTGGGTTCGTACCGGCCGTGCACACGATATCCGTAAAGCACTCCGGGACGGGCTTCCGGCAGGTAGCAGTGCCAGACCTGATCGGTTTGCTCGCGCAGCAGAATGCGCTGAATTTCACGTCGCCCAAATTGATCGAACAGGCAGAGCTCGACTTTCTCGGCTGATTCGGAGAATAGGGCGAAGTTTACGCCTTCTCCGTCCCAGGTGGCTCCCAGGGGGTACGGTCGCCCCGGCCAGATAATTGGGTCGGTTTGCCTGGTCAATCGATGGCCTCAAGAAAACGTGAGTTGCTTCCTTGCTCGCGGAATCAGTCTACATGGCCAGACCACGGCAACGCTGTCATAGACTCACGAGACGCAGGGGGAAATGAGCTATGTGAAGGCCGCCATCAGTGCGGCTATTAGCGTGCCTCCGCCCACAGGGTCTCGTCATATTCGACTTCGTTTTTGACCATGGTGTAAAAGATCACTGCGATCTTGTGGGCGGTTGCCATGGTGGCAGCTTCGGGGCCCAGCTTGGCTTTCATTCGGCGCAGGTAGTTGCCTAAGGGTGTGAGGCTATGATGGAGGGAAAAGGCTGCCATGCGGAATAAATGGCCGGCCCGGTTTTTGACCCTTCGGGCTCCCCTCCACAATAGTTTCCCGACGCTGATGTCATTGTCCGGACAGAGTGCAAGCCAGGAAACAAAGTGTGCTGCGGTGGGCCAGCTCGACATGTCGCGGCCGACCTCACTGAACAATGGCAAGGCGTTTCCTCTAAGCCTGAATTTGCTGACTCAGCCAACGCCCTGAGCTATGTGCCATTCAGTGATCACGCAGACTACATGACCATAGTTCAGCAGATGTATGGCGCGCTCTACGACCTGAACGTCGAACCGGACTTTGTCGCGGCGGGGAACGCGAACCTCCCACGTTACAAGGTGTTGCTAGTCCCCCCGTTATACAGTGCGTCTGACGGGATCCTGCAACAGCTTTGTGATTTCGTGAAAAACGGCGGCCAAGTAGTGATGGCATTCAAGAGCGGTTTTACAAATGAATTTTCAACCGTACGTGAGGTCATGGCGCCAGGGCCGCTCCGCCGCGCAACCGGATTTCATTACCAAGAATTCACAAGTCTTCCTGATCCCGACCGGCTCACGCCGGATGCCTACGGGGTAGGCGACCAAAACATGGGGGCGATATGGGAGGAATTTCTTATCCCCGATACGGCCGAGGTGATCGCCTCGTTTGACGACCCATACTGGAAATTTCCAGCAATCACACGCAACCACTACGGGAATGGCATCTTGCTTATGAGGGGACCGTGGTCTCGGACTCGTTGCAGTGTGAAATCGTTCGCGAGGTCCTCAAGCGTGCTGGCTTGACTGGGCTGGACCAAACCCTTCCAGCGACGGTTAAAGTTCGACATGGGCGCAATGCGCGGGGAAAATTACTGCACTATTTCCTGAACTTCTCCGGGGAAGAGCAATCGTTCCCCTATCCGTATGGCAATGGATCGGATCTGCTGACTGACACTTCGCTCCGGGTTGGGCAGGCACTCAAGCTGAAACCCTGGGACTTGGCCATCGTTGCCGAGCAATGATGGGTCTCATGCGACCTTGTGCGAGCGTTGAGGTGGGCTTCAGGAATCAACTTGCTGGATATTGTCGTGTCTGGTATTTTCCGCCCTCGCTTGGAAGCACAGTTTCCAGGGCGTTGGAACAGGTGTGAACACTGTCGACGAAGCGGTCGACTCAACCACACC
>WNFO01015395.1_pt1 | contig 11609 bp, 16 predicted proteins | sample 5400251 | NCBI WGS metagenome assembly WNFO01 (sample SAMN13153354, study PRJNA577476) | soil metagenome | isolation source: 100 cm saprolite under Madrone tree | place: USA:California | collected 2016-06-14
CGCGCGCTTGTTCTCATGAAGCGAGATAAGCGTGATGACAAACCTCGCCTTGGCCACGCCAGCAAGTACATCAATTCTTCCAAAGAAAGGGACAAGGATACCCCCTCCAAGAATAAGAATAGTAAGCCATATGCTGGCGAGGGTGGTCTCAAGAAGTTGTTGGCCCGTCGCAAACAGGAAGTGATGGAAGCAGAATCCGTGGAAGATCCGGATGCGCAAGCCATGATCGATGATAATGAGCGTGAACTTGAGTGCCCCAAGCACACGAGTAAGATTGCTGAACCCGTTCGCTCTCCTGCCACTTTTGCGCGCAAAGTGTCTGCACCGCCGCCTTCCTCATTTGTCCCTTGGACAAGCCGGAAACCAGCTCAGGGCCGCACGAGTCGTGCACGCACGGTTGGTCCCACGCGTACGAGAAATCGCTTTACAGCGGCCTATGAGGACGATGAACCGGACGGTGCGGACGACTCGACCGTCATGCCCGAGGAGCCGTCAATAGAGGAGAGTATCAGTGCGAGTCTTCCTAAGTTTGAACCCCCAAGCGGATTTAGCTTTACCCCCGTGCGTCTCTCCCATCTATTTTTAATAGTGAATAATTAAGTTTTCCGGTTGTCACGCCTGCTTCGCAACCTCCTACGATTGCGCTGGTTCCACCTACGCCGGACGGACCGCAGATGGGCGAGTCGGTGTCGGAACGAAACCCCCCGGACTTTTCCTCTACGTCCCAAACGTTTGTGCGTGCTGGTGTAACACTACCCCAGTCCGACTCCAATTCCGCATCCAAACCTGAACCCAAACCTGTCCCTCAGACCATCGATGAACCTGTGGCAGTCAGCAAGTCGGAAACTGTGGCAACAACGACAAAACTTTTGGCTTCTCACACTCCAATTGCCCGTGCCCAGACCTCGGAAACTCAGGGGCCATCTCTGGCCCCACCGACCCTACCAACGTTGGCACCGTCTTTGCAACCCCCCTCCACCACCTCACTTCCATTTACCCTCACCCCCTCGTCAGCAGAGCAGCTGTCGGAGAAGAAAGATGTAGCTCCGCCCAAGCCTTTGTTTGGTGGTGCAACATCGTCGTTTCCTGGTTTCGGGGCGCCTGTATCCGCACCAGCGCCGAGCACAAAACCGGCGACTCAATCAGTGGATGCTATAACGGCTCCGTTCTTCCCGAAAGTAACGAAACCAGCCGCAGCAGAAAGCGTTGAGCCTTTGAAGCCAGGTTTTTCCCTTGCACAAAGTCCTTCATTGATGCCGGCTTCTGTATCAGAACCTGCGCTTCCGGCTGAGGCACCCAAATTCCCCAAATTATCTACGTTTTCTTTTGACCAACAGACCAAAGAAACAATAACTGCTCCCCGTTCAACCCCGGCTAAAAACTTATTCACGCTGGGTGCTTCCTCTGCCACTCCCCCAGAGGCTAAAGAGCTGGCTGCTACATCTACCGGTTTCACATTCGGTTCCTCGACCACAGCTACTGCTAGTGCACCCACTGATCTTTCGTTTGGATCGCCAGCCACACAATCCGAAACCAAACCTACAGCCAGCACCGGAGGGTTTTCTTTTGGTACACCTGCATCAGTCGATGTGACGAAACCGGCATTTTCGTTTGGTGTCACAACCCCAGTTCGTTCCTCAACTCCTCCACCTACAGATGATGGCATGCGTATGGAAGAGAGTCCTACTCGCGGAGGTGGAATGGACGTCAACGGTGGAAGTGCTAAACCGCAGTCACTCCCACAGCTGCAAATGCCTGGTAGTTCCAAACCTGGCTTTTCTTTTGGCACTAGCACAGGGACCGGTTTTGGATCACCATCACCTTCTCCATTTGGAGGGAATGCTGGGAGTGGCTTCACATTTGGGCAGCAGAACCAACCTTCAAGCCAAGGTGCGAGCGGAGGGGTTACCTTTGATACCAATAAAAAGGCACCTGAGAATCTAAATGGAGCGTTTTCTTTCCCTATAACAAAGCCTGCCGAGAACGCCACTCCTACTGGGTTCACATTCGGCCAGTCTACGACAGATGGCAAGCTGTCGCCTTCCACTGGATTTTCGTTTGGCCAACAGGGTCCGAAAACTGCTGGCGCAGTATCTTCTGGATTCTCTTTCAAGGCACCGGAACCAATTCAACATTCGACGAGTTTCACGTTTGGACAGACATTACCCGAACCTGCCCGTCCGTCATCTGCCGGGTTTGCTTTCGGAAACGCTCCGCCTCAGCAATCGGTAACTACCACCTCGTTTACGTTTAATTCTCCTGCAAGCGGCGGCGCATTCGGATCTGCACCTGCCAGTCCCGCGTTCGGTACACAGCCGTTGGCACCTGCATCGTCTACGTCCTTTTCATTTGCAGGACCAACAAGTGCCCCACCCCAACAGCCTGCGCCAAATCCGTTCGGGTTCGGTTCGGGCGCTGGGCAACCCACATCTCCTGCTGTACAGCAGGGCTTCGCGTTTAACTATGGGGGAGGCATGCCTTCGACGCCAACGGGACAATTTGGGGCATCCACGCCTCAGACCCAGACACCGGGCAGTAATGATAGCGCCATATTCACAATGGGTACTCCATCGTCGCAGGCAGCGCCACCACCCGGGCAACGTCCATTCAGGAAGTTACCCACGCGCAGAAATGCCAATGCAAGGCGGTGAACAGCACCTGCCTCAAAATGCCCCACATGTATTCTGCGCGATTGCGATGAACGCTTTTTTTCTTCAAGTTTCTTTTCTCCTCAATCAAGTTACAATACTTGAATCCTATGTTGGCAGTCACTTTCACGGCACGTACTTTCTCAAGCTTATGGGTCCAATGGTTTCCTTTCATCTGGTTAGTTGTCGCCTCTTAGCAATTTACTTGCTTCTGACCTTGAACAATTGAACAATAGGCTGCCCTCACTGGCAAGTTTCCAAATGGCCAAGTACTTAATAACACTGCGTGCTGTCTCATCGTCCGTAATCTGCGCCTTCTCTGATTCACAGCCATGCTCTCTGATTTGCATTTCTTTTTGCTTTTGCACTACTGGAATATCGATATCTACGAGTAGATAGTTACGCCAACATCGCAATGTTCTGCCAGGCTCAAGGCCACTCACCTCGCATATTATCATTATAACACGGCTTAAGGCCGATAGGCATCTTTAACTACGTATTTTCTGCAATTGTATTCTGTTCTGAAGCGACAGACAGTTGATGCTTGTGTTTGTGTGTGCCTTCGCGTGAACGCGTCGCGTGAGATCCATTGTCGTTCGCAACACATGCCTCGCGAAATTGTAACAGTACAGATTGGTCAATGCGGCAACCAAAGTATGAGCAATACTAACTCGGCTTTACGACGCTCATGGATGCCTTACAGTGGGCTCCGTCTTCTGGCAGCGGCTCTGCGCCGAACACGGCATCAACAAAGAGGGCATCCTCGAGGACTGGGCGACAGAAGGGGGCGACCGTAAAGACGTGTTTTTTTATCAGGCAGATGATGAACATTACATTCCTCGTGCAATTCTCATTGACCTCGAGCCACGGGTACGTCTTGCCAATAGGAATATGCATCATTACTCTCACTCTGAAATGCACGCACACCTGGCAGGTCATCAACACTATATTGACGTCGCCGTTCGCGAACTTGTATAACCCGGAGAATATCTTCATGTCTCAGGACGGTGGTGGTGCGGGCAATAATTGGGCACAAGGATACTCGGCTGGCGAGAAATTGTATGAGGACATTATGGAGATGGTTGATCGCGAAGCTGAGGGTAGTGATTCACTTGAGGTGCGTCCACCATCCTCTCTCTTTCTTTCATAAGGAAGCCAGCGGTGCCTTGTTTTTATATACTTTCTTTTGCAGGGCTTCATGATGATGCACTCGATAGCAGGAGGTACGGGCTCTGGTCTAGGCTCGTTCCTTCTCGAACGTCTGAACGACAAGTTCCCGAAAAAATTGGTACAGACCTACTCGGTCTTTCCGAACGCGCAGGAAGGCGACGTAGTGGTGCAGCCTTACAACGCGCTGCTGACACTCAAGCGGCTTGCGAACCACGCCGACTCGGTCGTCGTGCTCGACAATGGAGCGCTGGCGCGCATCAATGCAGATCGCCTGCACTTGCAGACGCCTTCGTTTGACCAGACCAATCAGCTCGTGCGTGTTCATTGCTGTTTTCTGCCTTTGTGCGCTCTTGCCCCAGGTGGAGGGAGAAGTGGTTTATTGATTGTGTTGTTCCGCTGTTGTTAAGGTATCCACGGTTATGGCGGCGAGTACACAGACATTGCGATATCCAGGATATATGAACAATGATCTGGTCGGCATCATCGCTTCGCTCATCCCAACACCGCGCTGTCATTTCTTGATGACGTCTTACACCCCGTTCACTTCCGACTCTATCGACAAGGTAATGACACAGGCTATTCATTGAACCAATCAAACATATCTGACCTTTTTTTAATCCTATCTTTTAACTAGGCAAAGCCGATTCGGCGTACGACTGTGCTAGACGTGATGCGTCGTCTCCTCCAGCCCAAAAACAGGATGGTTTCCACCGTACCGAGCAAGACAGCCTGCTACATCTCAATCCTCAACATTATCCAAGGTGACGTCGATCCCACCGACGTACGCACGGTTTCCTAGGTCCCCGGAGTCGGTGCCACAATCATGCTTGCCTTTTAACAGGTACATCAATCACTTCTCCGCATCCGGGAACGCCAGCTCGCCAATTTTATACCGTGGGGCCCAGCGTCCATCCAGGTCGCACTAACACGTCGGTCACCGTACGTTACGACGAACCACCGCGTCAGCGGGCTTATGCTTGCAAACCACACAAGCATCGCTTCGGTGGGTAATCAAGTTGGCCCAATGCAGAACCCTCTCACATATCAACACTGTCCAGTTATTTAAGCGTATGTTGGATCAGTTTGACCGATTGAAAAAGCGAAACGCGTTCCTTGAACAATACAAAAAGGAGAGAGTGTTTGAGAATGGGTTGGAAGAATTTGACGACGCGAGGTATGGATTCTATCGTGCCTCTCACTTGATCACCGTTAATGAACCACGCCGCTAATAGAGCGACTGCGGACGAGCTGTTGAAGGAGTACAAGGCCTGTGAGAGCCCAGACTATATATCTTACGTATGTCTACCCCCTCATTCTTTCTCTACACTCTAACGAGGATGGACAGGGGTCCAACGACGGCGAACAAGCTGGATAATACATTGACCGGCGATGTTGAGAAGACCTCCCTGTATATGTACTGATTGACATACCTGCTAAATGTATTAAGCTGTTATTTTCGAGGGTTCACACGGCGTTACGGGCAATGACGATAAAGGACCATGCTGTCTATTATGTTCCAACCACACAACACTCGAAACCTCTAGTCAGAGCAGAAAAAACTACGAGCAGCCGTAATGCTATGGCGACTACGGAGAGAACGAATTACGACTTTTTCGCACCCTCCATCTTTTTTCCAATGTCACTACCTGAGGTTCGGATATAAAAATGGTCAACCTAAACGGCGACGGATAAAACCAAGGTGATGTGACATACCGCGCAACTTTACCCCAAGGGTACGCTCGAGCTTAGCGAGGATCTGGGGATTGGGGATAGCCTTCCCCGACTCATAATCTTGCAGCACAGAGGGCTTCTCGTTTATCTTTTGAGCGACATCCTTCTGCGAGAGTTTCAGCTCCATACGTGCTGTTTGCATTGCCTGTTATGACCGTGTTTCCAGCCAGGTGTATATATATGAGATACCGGGAAGGGCTAAAGGGAAAGAAGACACGAAACACACGCACACGTCCGACACTCGGGGCCACCTTGGTCGGGGGAGCGACGTCATTCTCACGATCCAATTTGGCTATACGTTGGTGATCCGTGCCTTGGAGATGGTAAGTAAGGTGACAGAGGAAGGGCCGCTGCGTGTGTATGGTCTCTAACCTTGGTTAGCCTTGTTTACTCCGCCAGTAGTTTTCTTTTCTGTTGCGACGACCGCACCTACCCTACGGGCCTGTGCACCTTGATGAGACAAAATCCGCAGGTTTTCACAAGAAAAAAAACTCACAGCTAACAAAAAAGGAGCAAGGAGGATGAGTTTCAACGTGACACGCGGACATTGTCTGACGCACCATTGAGATCAGCCGAATTCTTGGTAACCTTTGGAGCCTTGGCCTTCTGGCCGATGACTGTCTTTGAGTCCCATTCGACGTTGCTCATCGTGAAAGGAGGGTAAGAGATTGAAAATTGAAGTTGTTGAAAGGAGGAAGAGAAAGATTATTCGGTTATTTGGATGTGCCGTACTCTGACTCATCACATCATCTCGGCTCGGCTCGGAACTGCATTCCTCTCCCAGCCCTCATCCAGCAGCTTTTCGATTCGTCCATCGTCCAGTCCAGCCAGGTCATCCAAATCCCAGCTCGTACATAGATCCACAATCCACTTCATCCGCCTCTTGCTCACATCGCCCCCGACACCCGGCGCACGCTCCTTGAGTTTTTCTCTCAGCACTCCGACCCTCCCAATCGCTTCACCCGCTCCTTCCGGTATACTTTCCTCTATCCTCTTCCTAACAATATTGGCCAATTTGGGACTTTTCCCATTCGTTGAGACCATGATCTGAAGTGGGCCTTGTCGAATTTGGGAGCCAAAGTAAAAGTCGCAGTAGGATGGATCGTCTGCGACGTTCACGGGGATCCGGCGGGCTTTGCACGATACGCCGATCTGCCTGGAGAGCTCGACGTCATCGATGGCCGTCAGGACCATGTCCATATTGTCCAGATCTGTAGACAGGAATACACGGTCACGGAATGCGATGTTGTTATGACTATTGTCGATGAGCGACCTTGTTTCTTCATTCAGGCCTTCAGCGGGTGAGACGACCGTGAGATTGGCACCGGCAGCAAGGACATGTTGAATGCGCGAGGCAGCGACATGGCCGCCTCCAACGACCAAGGCGTGTTTATCCCTGAGTTGCCATGCGATGAGCAAGGAACCGGGCGTGACGGAAGTGGTTTCCATGGCCGAGAATCGACCCCGGACCGGACCCAGCGGCCTTATTTGACCGCCAACCTTAGTCAAGGAAAGGGATTCCTATGGCGAGGCAGAGTAGCCATGGTGACAACACACAACCAAGGTGGGACCGCTGGCCTGCGCAATTGCTTCCTCCAACACCACAAACGAACAATACCCCACTGCTCGGTCGCAAAGCGCGTTGTGTCCTTGGCAGGCGCCCCTCTCCTATTCGGTTTTGGCGGTTGTGCTTGACAATTTGATAACGCCACAGGAGCTGCGCATTCGACCTTTCCTTTTTCATACCCAGGAAACGCCGAAACGCCCACCACCCCTTCCCCTCTTTTCTCCTCCACTCCCTTTTCTTTTCTCTTCTCTTTCTTCTTGGTGCGGCGCGCCCCCCCTCGACCTCACTAATCTTTTCGTTCTGTTCTTCCCGGTGAAAGCCCCGGACGTTGACCGTCCTCCCCTCTCCTTACCCTGACAATCCTTCATCCTTTTGGTGCTGGTCTCCTTGCCTATCTTTATTCCAAAGGTCTTTCACTCCTACAATTGCGTATTACCAGGAAATGCCGTCGAAATACCTCTACGGCTTTTATGGTTTCTTCACTCTGGGCCTTGCGGTCGCCGGCATTATATCCATCTTATTCTCAATGGTGTGGAGGAGGCAAGATATGATGTTGAACATGACCTTTAGTATCAGTGACCTAAATGGTACGTCTTGTTTAGTTTTACCCGCTGTCATCTTACAATGACGCCTGTCATCAGCTGGACTTGCCATGGGTATCGCATTCCTGATCACCAGTTCTTTGTCCGTCGGAGCAATCATCCAACGGAACCACGTCACTATTGGCCTTGTTGTTCTCAACTGGGTCCTCATTTCAGACGCTATCATTGTACTTGTCGTTGGCACCTTTGTCTGGTTTCATACCCTCAAAGAACGCGCTGCGTTTCATACCAAATATGCACGACTGCAGCCATCACAGCGCATCACCGTCCAAGATATGGTGAGTCATAATATTGTTGCCTTTAGTCTGCCTTACTCATCTGTCTGTCAACTGCGATCAGCTTAGCTGCTGCGGATATTTCAACTCGTCAGATCTCGTTGAAATCGGCGGAAGTTTTTGTCAGAACTCGACGTTTGTTAATTCACTCAACTCGACCGTTGCAACCAACTTCTGCGTCTCGCCTATTACTCAGCACGTTGATTCTTCTCTGAACGATGTGTTTTCGTATGTTGGATTTTTTTTGCAATAACCCTGGATGCTTTGACAGGTCATATTATCAGGACGACCTATGGTTTCATGGCAGGCATCATCGGCCTCTTCCTCTCGTCACTGTGTGTCATAAGAGTTGTATGTACACCACCATATCTACCTCTTCTCGGTTATGATTGTATTTGCAGAGACAAGAAATTCAGCGTTTCCGGAGGATCGATGCAAAGCGTGGAGGCAGAGGATTTGTTTGAAATTCATTCATATCGTCTCTTACTGGTGCCTTTTGTTTACTCCTGCCGCGTCGTCGATATCTACTCTATCCCAGTATTGTTGGTCTCGAGCAACTCAAGTAGACACGGCTTTATCTTTCCTTCATCACGTCCCTTTACTTATTCATACATGTTACATGTCTCGGTTGCATTCAGAATTTGGCTCCTAGGTTTTTCCAAGGGTGTTAATGTTACTTAACAAGCAAGGTGTACACTATGGGTACAACCATGTTGGCATCACATTCCTGTCAGTGGCCCTTGATTGATCTCGTGCACTCCACTCATCAACACACCGCCATCAATCTTTCTGGCTAGATAATGCCCAAAGGCCGGCGGCGCAAACTCCCCGTAACAGTCGGGGAGAGACATGGGTCATCCAGTACACCGCGCACGAGCCGCACCATAATCCGCAAATTTCATACGTTACTCAAACAACAAAAAAGTGCTCAGGGTGACACAGACACACTAGCAAGTATAAACCATGAGGTGGAGAAGCTGGGTGGACTCGAAAAGTATCAGTATATGTCATGCATCGGACAGGGCAGCGATAGGGGAGGTGGAAGCGAAAAAGTATTGATTGGATGGTTGAAGCAGATGGGCTGGGCGGATCAAAAGCACAGGCAAGCTCAGATTCGTATAGGTTACCTGGACTGGCCGCGATCATCACGCTGCTTTTCTCACAGATTACTCGACGTTGGCGCCGTCAGGCCTGATAATTATCGTACTTGTGCATGTTGGATCGATGTGACGGCCATCGATCTGCATTCGCGCCATCCGTCTATCCTCGAGCAAGACCTTTTGCAAATGGATCAGGAACATCATCACGAAGTTTGGGATATCATAAGCCTCAGTCTGGTCCTCAATTTCGTCCCGGATGGGAAGGATCGCGGTACGCTTGCCTAGCCAACTAGTACTGACTACACATTGATGGTGGATGATGATGGATGATGTCGACGCCGTTTCCAGGGCGGATGCTCGTCCACGCGCACTCGATGATTCGTCCGGGCGGTCTGTGCTTTCTTGCTGTGCGTTTTTCCTATCCGCTAAAAGAGTAAAAAGTTCACTGGTTGACCGCAAACAAAAAAAAAACCATCATAGCTCCCTCTTCCTTGTGTCAATAATTCGCGCTATATGACTCTGGAACATATGCGAGAGCTCATGAGCGCCGTTGGTTTCTCTCAGCTCAAGGAGCGATGGAAACCTGGAGGGAAGATGATATATTGGTTATATGAGAAGCAAGCACCGCCGCCAGAAAAGCGCGTGGTCGAGCATTTCAGCAGGAAGAAGGTGCTCCGACTGGGGAGAAACAGGAATAATTTCTGCATCGTCCTAGAATTACGATCGTGAACAGGTCAAGTGTTGTGCGTGTTCAAGTTTCCGCGTAGTGCCAAACTTTCTTTCTTCAAGTTATCTCATGGGGATCCTATTTCCCGAAGCCTTCATTTTCATCTCTTGACAACTGAAGAGCATCGAGTCACAAAACCAACAGACTCGCATAAATCGATGGGCACTGGGGCCTGGATGACGGTCGTTGCAAACTGTCCATCGGATGAGGGATTATAATCCCCCATGCATACATCTGCTAGTACTATAACCGTGTCTACCCTCGGCTTCACAGAATTCCGCGTCCCTTCCTTCACGGATTTAGAAGTTGGGCTGGACCCTCATAGCTCTGACTCTACTGGTAACAGGTACATATGGGAATGACAGTCCCAGGTCCCACCACAAGGTTTACAAGAACACGAGGCCACTTCTTGCGTCTCTCTTTACCCACATCCAATACTTGCTCCCTCGCCCTGCCCTGCACGGATCCCCCTCGTACCTCGACTCTAAAGAACTGCGCCGCTGCCTTGAATCCAGCCTTGATGACGACCTGAAAAGCAGGGCTCGACTTGAATGCGCTAACGACATCACTGACCTCTCAAAGTGGATCCAAAAGATCCCGATAATTCTCGACGTCTCTGGCTGAGGTTCTTTGCGCTTGCTGGCTCTTGTGCTCAGATCAGCGTGATATCGACAGTCTCTAACAATCAGAGCGTCAACGTTTCCTCATGGACACTGAGGAGCACATCTCACATAAACGCTAGTACGTGTCCCTCGACAAACCCGCCTACCACCGCTGTTGTCCGGTCTTTCTGGTCGCGTTCCACAGCATAACGGATACATTGTACAACCGTTTTGTTGGTTCGCTCGTTGGCACTGTCGGACTGTGAGTGATAACTAGTGGAGAGTTTCAGCTCCGGTGAGCTTGTGTAGGGCTTTCCAAAAGCGTGAAACGGAGAGTTTGTCTTGGTCCGATATTATCTCTGAGGAAAGGCCGTTTTCGCAATACCATTCTTTGAGGAATGTCATCGCAAGCTTCTCGGGTCGGGATCAGTCGGATGTCGGACCCAAGTCGGTCTGTGATGGTCAAGACGCAGGAGCCATTCGTTACGGTACTCTGGCAGAGTTCCGCAACGAATGGCTCCCCAAAGATGTCATGAAGTCAGGGAAGGGAAGTATGGCCAGCCTGGAACGTTCAGAGGTAAGCCAGTCAAGCGCAGTGTGCTTTCGCCATCAGACATGGTGAGAGGGTTCTTACGTTTTTGTGTGAGACGTGATAGCTTTCTGGTTTGGCATTCTTTTCCGTGTGATTATTGGGAGTGAGTCTGGAGGTGAATTGTCTGAAGAGAGAGGCACTTCATCCATCCACCCACCATGATACACGTCATACTTCCTAACCTTCGCATAAGAGTCCTATTTTATCGCTGGGTAGTATTTGGCGAATATTTGCAGCGTGAATGGCTGCCATTATGATAACGTACTCCGAGTCATAGAAGTAGTTGCGGTGAAATGATCAGATTTTTTCTAGAACCGTAGGGACGTTCAGGCCGTTCAAAATTTGAAGACGTCAGTCAAGAAGGCTGTAGAATGTCCCGCCAGATCGCGTTTAGGAGAGAGAACGCAGAGATTAACTCGGATGGTGTTCACAAGGTCACGGTAGAATCGTCAATGGGCCTCGATGGCCGAGACATTTTGATTGGACACAGATTTGCTCTCTCTCGCTCACACAACGTTCTCCCTCCACCACTGTCTGTTAGTCTCTTCTCTCATTCCTCAACACTGCAAATCGACATTCCGATGCCGACAAAATG
>WNFO01006140.1_pt1 | contig 11608 bp, 19 predicted proteins | sample 5400251 | NCBI WGS metagenome assembly WNFO01 (sample SAMN13153354, study PRJNA577476) | soil metagenome | isolation source: 100 cm saprolite under Madrone tree | place: USA:California | collected 2016-06-14
TTTGAATCGCGGCTTGTGGACGCTGCCCGCACAGCAGACCATTCTCAAAGGCTGTGGGGGGCGCGACGCCCGCGCGGCCCGGCTCATCTCCATCGCCGCGCAATCGCCAGAACAAGGTGCAGTATGAAACACTCGTCTTGTCCCGCGGCCGCCGTGGCCTGGCCGGCAGAATGGCGGTGCCGTAATGCGCCGCCATGTCGGCGTAGCTGCGGTTGATCTGCGGATCGTAGAGGCAGGCCTTGATGACAGCGACCTTGGTGTTGTCCGGCACCAGCAGCGCCGGCACCCCGCCGATCGCCTCGAAGGCGCCGACATGGCCGCTGATCCAGTCGGCGAGCCCCTGGGTCCAGGTCGCCTGCGCGTAGGTGAAGCTCGATGCGCCGAGCACCGCGACGAAGATCTGTGCGGCGCGCCGCTCGCCGCTGCGCCGATCGATCACCACCGGCACGCCGTCGCCGGCATAGTCGACGAACAGCTTGTCGCCGGCGGCATGTGACTGGCGCATCGTCACCGACAGCCGGCCTTCCCAGGCGCGATACAGCTCACAAAAGCGCGAATAGCGATACCCGCCGGGTTCGCCCGCGATGTACTCTTCCCACAGGATCGCCAGCGTCACATGCTTGCGCCGGAGCTCACGATGCACGGCCGCCCAGTCCGGTTCGGCCTGCCGGCGATGGCCCCGCCGCGTGCCGGGACCGGCTCCCGCGCTGGCGAACAGGCGGGCCTCCAGCTCCGTGTCGGTGATGCCGTCGGACAACGGCCAGTTCAGCCCCGCCGTCTCGAAACGGCGGATCGTCAACCGAACCGTCGAAGGGGCCGTCCCCAACCGCCGCGCAATCTCGCGGGTCGACATCCCCGCCGACTTCAATCTGATCACATCGCGCACATGGCGCATCGCAAGCCTCTCCGTCGGCATCCAGGTCCCCCTTCGCAAAGCCGAAAGGCGGGACCGTATCGGAGCCAGAAGAGGCCTCATCACCCCGGGCGACATCATCCCGGAATGGTGGGCGAGATCATCTCGGAATGACGGGCGAGATCAAATCGGAACGGTGGGCGAGATCATTCCGGAATGGTGGGCGACATCGAGCGGAATCAGCAATCAATTTCTTTCTGAACGCAAAAAAAGTGGCAGATCGCGGGATTCCTCATTGGCCGGAGAGCCCGCATCAGGTTCGGGTATTTTGTATGTCTTACGTTCCAGGCGCGCCCATCGCATCGCCTGGCGATAGTCACGGCACGGAGTGTGTTTGCCGGTCATCGTCGGATCTCTCTTTGCTCGAAGTAGTCTCTATTTGACTGTCCGCAAGCCATACCCCCGGTTCAATGACGAGCGTCCACGGTGGTTCCCGCAATGCGCATGTTGGAAGGCGCAAGGTGAATTTTCGAAGATTAGTGCGGTGGGGTCTCAGCCGGCGGCGCGTGGTCTCATCTATCGTGATCAGGATGCACCCGGACGTAAGGCCTGGTGGCGCGAATATTGCTCGCGGGGGTTCAATCCTTCGCCAAGACGTACACTTCACGAAGCTGCTTTTGAATCTGCTCGATTCGCTTGACGCAATTAGGGTGTTCTTTTCGGACGCGCTGGGCCGTCACGGCTGTCCAGCTCTCATCGCTTGGTACGATCGCAATCGGGATTGATCGCGGACAGTCATCAAACGACAATAGCTTCTCCCGAAAAGCGCAAGGCTGTGGTCGACGATTGCCTTTTTTCCTGGTCGGCCTGTGGGCTGTTGTTTTTTGTTGGTAGTTCAATCGGGGGAACCAGCCGATGATCGGTAGTGAACAAGACCAATAACGGAAACAGGAAACCAGCCGCCATGTTCAGCGGACACCGGCTTGTCAGATGGCCGTCCCGTCCGCACCCAATCATGGTACCCCGAGTCGCGGAAATTTGCGTAGATTTCGCCACCTTTTACGAAGGTGTCCCCATTCCCGATAGCCGCGCTAACTTTGCCCGATTGTTTTTTCGATCAATACGCGCGCGAGGGCTCATTTGCACGATGCTAGCGCGGGTATTGGTTTACAAGAATGAGGGGTCAGCAGACGCGCAGAATCGCACCGGCAAGCCACATTAAGGATCGATCAATTCGATACGCGGCGGAGCCCCCGTGAAGGTTCTTCGCTTAAGCAGCCATCCAACCATGAGCGAGGTGAAAACAAATACAGGAATAAGAAGCCACAAAGATCGGTTACCGATCGTCTCCCTAGTGAGCCAAGCAGCTATGGCTCCGACCAGCAATGAGATGAGGCTTATGAGCAACCAAAGCATGTCGAGCATCTTCCATTCCAGCCATGATAGCCGCGCCTCAATTTTTACGCGATCTGGCAGTTTCGCGAATTCACCGTAATCCATCGCCGCGTCCTAAATGTGAGCTGGAACGTCACGATCTTAACGTAAAAGGGGCCGGCCAGGAAAGATTTTACCTTCACCGGTGGGAAGGCGCACCGCTTGCCCGATGGCCGGAGATTCGAGGCGGTCGAGGCGCAAATCGAGCCATCAGGAAGAGAGCTCCGACTATCGAAAAATTCGGCAATATGACAAGTGGTAGACGTCCCAAACCAACAAATTTTTGACTGGCAACCCCGGCAAGCGCACCCTCAACCAAGAATGAACCACGGCCGCAGCCAGTCTAGCCTGAATGTCCGCCGGAGCTTGGCCCCAGCGCACAACGCGAATGGAATCGCTTAATCGGCGACCTCTCAAAACCTAATCTGATTACAAGTCTCGATCGCGCGGCGCTAGCGACTTATTGCGGGACTTGACGCATGGATTGCGAGCGTGACAACGCGGGACCGAAGCTTCTGCGCGTGCGCCATATATCGCGGCACGCCACATAATTCGTCGGCATGACCGCGGGCATCTATACCTATCAAACCGCAGCAGGTCCGTTCGGTGCGATTGTCGTTGGCTTCGTTACAGGCAGGTTCACACGCGTCGTCGGGCAGTACGCCTTCTCGGTCGCGCGCTCGCCCGTTCCGCCTTGTCCTTGGGTTGCTGTTCGCGCTTCCGGCGGCACGCGCCGGGTATGATGCGACCCTCGCCGTTGCAAACCTAAGTATTCCCTCGGAATGGTGGCGCGAGTCGTTCGCTATGCTTGGCGCCATCGCCGTCGGGAGTACCGCCTGGGCACGCGTGTCGATGCAGACCAACCCCGCTCTCAGACTGGGGGTTACACTCCGCCCCATTCAGCCGCCGAATGGGGCGACAACCACGGGCAGGTGACTCTGCGGGTCTGTCGGCTTGTGGTTAGGATCAGCGCAGATATCTGGCCGTCGTTCCTGACCGCGATGTCGCGTTCCTCTCTCACGCTTCGAGTGCGCCGGGTGATCTCATCCGCGGACTGCGATCCAGTGTGTCGCTGCGTGTGTTGTCTTCTGTCTGCGCGGCGAGAAGTGGTCACCTTTCTGCACGCCAGGTTTTCTTTTCCTTCGCCGGGAACGCGGAGCTTCTTGTGTGAGCCGATCGCTAGCTGTCACGTCGCCAAAATGCTGTTCAGCGTACGCGAACACCTGGCCTCTCATTGGCCTGACCTGGCCGAAGGGCGGCTACGCCTCGATCGCCTGAACCGCAATGGCGTCGGTGAGACTTTCTTCCCCTGGGCTTGCCACCCCGCGCGAAAGAGCGCGCGGGGACCCCGGTTCGCCCATTCCTCGCGAGGCAAGAAGGTCTCACCGACGCCATCCTCCGCTGCGCTGCGGCCCAAGCGGGTGCGGCGTCAATCGCCTTCAGCTTTCAGATCGCCATCGAGGCCGCGGTGGTCGCGGAGCTCGAAAACAGCAAGGAGAAGTGACATGGCTAACATCGGCTCTTTCAAGAAATCCGGCCAGGAATTCCAGGGCGAGATCATCACACTGAGCCTGCAGACCAAGGGCGTCCGCATCGTCCCTGAGACAGACCGGATCAACGACAACGCGCCGAGCCACCGGGTTTTTGCCGGTCGCGCCGAAATAGGGGCCGCCTGGTCTAAGCGCTCCACCGAGGGCCGCGATTATCTTTCGGTGAAACTGGACGATCCGAGCTTCAACGCTCCGATTTATGCCAACCTCTTCGACGACGAAGACGCTGAGACCTACACCCTGATCTGGTCCCGCAGCCGCAAGTCCAACGGCGACTGAACCAGGCCAGCGTGCGAACGCCCCGCTCATCCGAGCGGGGCGTTTTCGTGGGCACGCGACTTTGCCCGATTGAGACAGCGAGCCCGACCGGGGGTGAGTTTCCGTGATCCTACCCTCCACATTCAGAGGCAACGTTCCCGAAGGTATCGATAGTACCGCGCGACCATTCGGTGTTGCGCGCCCTTTGCCGATTCGTCGCCCGAATCGCCGTTATCAAGACCGCGCGAACCGAAGGTCGCCCGCAGCGACAGACGACAGCGGCGGCTGCCGCGTGGCAGGGCACATCAAGACGCGCGACTTGAGCTTGAGGACAAGGCGAAGCGGTTGCGGGAACCCGCCACTTGATGAGGGGGAGAGCCGCGCTGCCGGAAGTCCGGTCGCGCGGCTACCGCTGCTCGGGGGGCCCAGAGCGTTGCGATTTTCCGCCGATCCGGCTTTTGCGAATCGGCGGCAGACCCGTATCCGCGGCTCGCCGGGCTGTCACGCCGGAGGTCGCGGGTTCGAGCCCCGTCTCTCGCGCCATCATTTCAATGACTTAGCCCCCTTCGGGTTTTTGAAAAGTGTCAGGAGGACCGGCTCCCTGACACTTTTGTCCGGTTTTTGTTCTAATTTCTTCGCCCGATCACTCGCGCTTCGTCAAAACGGCGAACGCTGGGGACGTTCACCGGGTTGTAGGTTTTTCGCAGGCGCTTGTTCGTGGCGATGCTGTTCGCCATCTTGTTTGACTGATCCGCCTCCGACCCGCCGCCCGCATCGCCCTCTATGGCGCCCGAACGTCTCATGTCGGCAAGCTGGCGCTTCTCCTCTGAATTGATGGCCTCCCGCACGTCTCGGAAATCGTCCCCCAAGGTGTCCTTGGAATACGGGGCGCCGGAGCGATTACGAAAGATCGGCGCATTCGGGGCAAGCTCAACGCCCAACTTTTTGACGTAGGCCGTCAGGATGGCCAGAGACCACCGCGACAGCGTGGCGGCAGCCCCGCGACCGGTCTTCGCCCGGTCCAGCACGAACATCACACCCACGGCGTCGTAACTGCATTGTGAGGGTGTCAGAGTGCGGGCGTCGACCGGCGACAACATCGAGTCCCACCCCACGGCCATGCAGGCCGCTAGACCGTGATAGCCCATGCGCCAGGCGCGCTGAACGTGCTTCCGAACTTCACGCTGCTGCCAGGACGCCTGCCGCAGTTGTGGAGCGGTTTGCAGATGCTGAGGGTAGGGTCAGCATCAGCGGAGCAATAACCCATCGAGGCCATCTTAACCCACAGACTTCTCCAGACCTTGATGACACGGTGGCGCTCCGTGATGGATACGGTCGCCTCGATCGTCGGGAGAAGTCCGGACACGACTCCCGTCTTCTCATCCATCTTCAGGAAGTGCTCGGGCTGGATTGTCTTGGGATCGCAGTCGCCGAACGCTGGACCGATCCATTTCCAAGCCCGCGGCCAATCATCCCGGCTGCGCTGCTCGGCATTCCAGATCACGCCTCTATGTCGGCGTTCGGCTTCGCGCAATGCCAACGCGCGCTGATAGCCATCCCCGACACTGCCTTGAGCAAAAAGCGGTCGATCAAGTTTCTGCGGCGGCCGGAAGCCTAGGCGCACAGCATCCCATTCCGCGTTCAATTCAATGGCGCGCTTGCGGTCTTCGACGCTGGCGGCCGGGTTGCCGTCTGCGTCTCGATCAGGACCACCGCGCCCCATGGGGACCATGGTGAAGCCCGCGGCGCGCATTGTCTTGGTGGGACGCCAGCGCCAGCGACCCTCCAAGAATAGGAAATATCGGATGCTAGGCCGCATTAGTGATTATCCACTCCGCGATATTATCGTCCCGCTCCGAGGCGACCCGGCAGCCGGTAAGGCTCGGGCTGAAGGCGAAGGCGAATGATCCCCCGAGCACTGACATTGGTAGCTCTACTGATAGGCGCGACCGCTCCGGCTTCCGCACAAAACAAGTTGTCTTGGGGAGAGGGCAGCGCTCCGTGCAGCGATTGGACCAAAGAGCACAAGGCCAACTCCGCCGTGAGTGCGCAGATGTCATCGTGGTTGCGAGGATATGTGTCGGGCGCGAATGTTATGCAGAACTTCAAGGGTAACATCTTTGCAAAGACGAGGGCGGACATGGATTTAATGGAGCGCTATATCGATCACTACTGTTTGGAACATCCCGCCGACTCCGTTGTCGGTGCCACCGACAGGCTTGTGAAAGAATTGATCGCACGTTAGCTAGGCGCCCGAGGCGATCCGGCAGCTGGTGAGGGCTGGGGCTGAAGGCGAAAGGCAAATGATGGCGCGAGCCGGCAAACGAAAAATAGGTACGTGGTCATACCGACAACAACGAGAACTGATCAAGCTTGCCGCCGCGTCGCAATCCCTGGAAACCATCGCCAAGCGTATGGGGCGGTCGACAGCCTCAATTCTCAGGAAGGCGGCCCAGTTGGGCATTTCGATCAAACGGTCGCCGCGTTGACCGGTGGCGAAGTGTGTTGGTCGCGCGAATTCGATGATCCGATTTCGCTGACCAACCCTTTGAACCGAAACGCCGAACGAACGTTAACTGATCGTAAAGACATACACTGGGGAAAGCGGAAGCTGAAGAGGGACCGATGACGACCGTTTGGATCTACGTCGATACCAGATACCGTGTTGGCGACCCCGGCCATCTCAAAGTTTTTGCCGATGAGCTTGCTGCGAACCGATGGCTCGAGGAAAACGACCCCGAAGGCGCCGCGTTTGAATATGATGTGATCGAAGCGGAACCGTAAGATGGTTCGGAATGCCGAAAGACCCCTTCGTCCGGCAGACGTTCACCAAATTGCGTCAGGCCGCTAGAACACTCGCCGCTGAATACTTTGAACGTTACCCCAAGGATCGATACCTGACACAAGTTGAGAGCTGGCGCTATCTGCGGTCAGATAATATCGAGTTCACGATCAAGCGGCTACGCGAACCGATCGACTCCGATAAGCATCGGGGGATGAAATGATGGCGAGCGTCGGGATGAGATCGCCATTCACGCAAACGCGATCCAGCTCGCCGACCATCCGTTGTATTGTCGTCATAGCCGAACTGTTCTGCCCCCTTTGCAGCTCGGCCGGCCCGACGCGCGCGCCTCCATTGCGCGTCGGGCTGCCCTCTGTTTCATCATCGCCGACGCGCGATCATCCTGATCATCCACAGCTCACCCCTGGGCGGCTTATCCGATGGTCGGTCGATCGTCTTTTTCAGCTGCTTCATGTGAAGCAGCCGAATTTTTCCTGGCCCTCTATACCGTGGTATCGCTGACACCAATCTCCGCCGCAATCGCCCGGTCGGACTTCTGCGGGTTCTCCGCAATCGCCGCCGCCGCGCGCTGCGATGCCGGAATCAGCGGCGCCCCGCAGTTGCACGCGGCATCGACAGTGGGGCAGGTCGCATCACGCGCGATTACACCTTTACCATCGCCCCGTCATATGTATCCTTTTGCTTGAACGTGAGGGCAAAACCATGAATGACCAGGCTTCGCCGGCGACAAGCCCGGCGGACGGCAACGCGCCCGCCGTGGAAGCGATGGAATTTGCCGATTTCCTGGAAAGCGTTCCACCGTCCCAACCGCGATCAGTCAAAAATCTGGGAAAACGCTCTTACTTCGAACTGCAGAGCTCATTCTGCATTGCACCAGCGAGATGTGCAACGGACCTCGTACCCATTGCAGGATGGGGACACCCCGGTTGTTCAAGTTGGTGAAGCAAAGAACATATACATCACCTACGTCTGCTCAAATTGTCGAAGCAGACAGAAACTGTATTCCCTCAATGTAAAGCTTGCGGACGATGAAGAATCAGGCGTGGCTTATAAGTTCGGAGAACTCCCACCATTTGGTCCCGTTACACGGACCAGACTATTGGACTCTGCTAGGTGATCAACGAGAGATGTTTCTGAAGGGGAGACGCTGCGAAAATCAGGGGCTTGGCATAGGTGCGTTCAGTTACTATCGGCGAGTGGTCGAACATCAGAAGGGACGCATCATTGATGAGGTCATTAAGGTGTCGGGGAAGATTGGCGCACCAGAGGAAACCCTAAAGCTGCTACGAGAAGCGAGAAATGAAACTAAATTCTCGAAATCAGTTTCGCTCATTAAAGATGCCATCCCTCAGGCATTGCTAATTAGTGGTCACAATCCGCTGACGCTCTTGCACAACGCGCTCAGTGCGGGACTTCATGAGGATACTGACGATGGGTGCCTTTCTCTGGCCCAAGCCGTCCGCGTTGTACTCGTCGATCTATCTGAACGTCTGAGCCACGCCCTGAGGGACGATGCAGAGTTGAAAACCGCGGTATCCCGGCTCATGAAACCAAACCCTAGCATCAAGCCGCCTCGCTCACAGCAGGCCTTCCCCCATCGCGCTCGCAATCCGCCTCACGAAGGCGCGGCCTTTTTCTGTGAGCCGGCTCCGAGGATGTCTGCGATCATGAATTTCGACGCGCTGCTCGATCAAGCCAAGCCCTGGCGCGCCGTAGCGGTTCACGTCGCTCAGATCTGATAGCTGCCGCGACACGCGGGCCAACGGGATGCCGGCTGCCGTTGCTAAATCGCCCACGGTCTGGCCCTCTTTGCCGGCCACGAGCCCAGCGCCTTGTCGAGATGGGCTATGCCAACGCCAAGGATGGCGCAATTCAAATGTTGTGTCTGTGAGGCGGTGAACCCGGCAGCCGGTTCTTGAACAACGGATCGGCCAACACGCACCCCGACGCGATCACATCTGCACGTGACTTGTTGAGCCGGATCTGATCGGAGGCCGCATATGACCGACCACCAACAACAGCGGCTCACCGAGACCCAGGCGCTGGCGTGGCTGCACTGTCAACCGGACGGCACGATCGCGACCACCGTGTCTGACCTCGCTCGCACCTGGGGCTGGAACCGGTCGACCACATCGCGGCGCGTCAAGGCATGGGTCGCATCTGGTCTGCTCGTGCGCACACCCGGCCCGGACGGTCGTTCCGTATTCACAGCGAGAACATCCGATGTGCCACAGCCGTGCGATGCTGCGGCCGTCCCGCTTCCCCTTCAGCGAAATCTCTCGTCATTCCAACTGTGAGCCAGCCTGTGCAATCCGCTGCACAGGCAAAGACCCGCTGGTCAGGATCGTGCAGCACTTCGGATCACCGATTGCCGCCCTACGAGTCACGCGTGCCGCAGGCGGTGCGGCTCTTGCGGCGCTCGCGGTGGCGGTGGCCTGGTTCGGAATCCGGATCAATGCCTGGTATGGCGGCACGCTGGGCCGCACCCCCGAGGCCAGCACCCCGCTCTCTGGCCTGAGCGTTTCGGCCGATGTTCTCGCGCTGATCCTGCCCACCACCGCCCGCACACTGTGGACCGACCGCCGGCGCATGGCGGCGGCGGTCGCATGGGCCTTGTGGGCCATCACGATTACGGTCGCCTTCATGGCCACGGTCGGCTTTGCCGCGCTCAACATTGCGGACACCACTGCGGCACGGGCCAAGACCGTGACCGAGCGTGCGACGCTCACGGCTCGGATCGAGCGACTGCGCACCGAACGTATCGGCATCACGGAGAGCCGATCGGTCGCGGCGATCGAGGCCGAGCTGCAGCGTACTCAGCCAGGCGCGGCAACCGTGTGGCGGGCGACCGCCGGCTGTCGCGATGTAACGCTCCCGGCTTCCGGAGAGGTCTGCGCTCCCGTTCTAGCCTTGCGGCAGGCTCAGGCTACGGCGGAGCGGCGTGACGTCCTCGATGCCGATCTGCGCGAAGCGGAATCGCAGCTAAAACTTCTCCCTTCTGTCATGGCCACCGACCCGCAGGCCGACGCTGCGGCCCGGCTGATCAGCTGGATGAGCTTCGGGCTGATCACCCTCATGAGCAATGACATCCATCTCGCCCGCATCGCCGGCATGACGCTCGTGCCGCAGCTCGCCGGTCTCGTCCTCATGCCGGCGGCCACGTTATGGCAGTCGCGCGGACAAAGCAGGTGATCTGTCGATGCGACCGACATTCCGTTGATCAGGGCGACGATGCGATGCGCCAGGACCTCGGCCTTCGGCTTCCAGGCGAGTCTGGAGCGATCGAGAGGGCCGGCCACAGCGATTTCGGCTGCCGTCAACTCATCGAGGCGTTGCAGAGAAGCGTTCAGCTCATCGACTACTGCCTTGTCGGTTCCGGTAGAGGGTCATCCCAGATTAGCGTGGCCGCGCCGGAACGTCATGTCGGCAATCTTGTATCCATTCTGTTCGCCTCTCTGATCAGTTCGTGACGGATTCGAGCGCGTCCGGCGATGCCAGACCGGGCTCCGGGCTTTGATCCCTCGCAAAGGGAGCGGCCAGCCTGCGGCTGTAGTCTTCTCTCTGAAGGCTTAGGGCGCCGCCCTCGGCGCGCATCAAGCGGCTTCCACCCAAAAAGACAGACACCGTTTCGCGTGAAGGAAGAACGCGAAGACGGTGTTGCTTTTTCGGCTCCTGAGAAACCGCCTGATGCTTGCACACCCGCTGTTCGCCGCGAAGGCAGGGTTGCCGCGCAGTGCTGCGCAACAACCCGGAGACGAAAGCGATGAGCACCGACATTTACGAACGCATCAGCGGGCGAATCGCAAACGAGTGCGAGAGCGGAGCCCACCCCCGGCTCAAGCCGTGGAATGCCGCGTACGCTGCCGGGCGGATCACGCATCCCTTGCGCTGGACCAGCAGGGCGGACGTCAAAAGTGTGAGCCATGCCGCGATATAGGAACGGCGAGGCCATGTCGCAGCCCTCCGCCCGCAACATGTGGCGCCCCGACTCCGAATTCTGGTCCGCCAATCGGGCCGAGCATCGTTTCGCCGACGGCTACGAGCTGGTGGCCTTCGATCTGCCCGCCGCGAACGGCTATCCGGCCACAATCGGCTGGGAACTGTTCGGCGGGCTTGAATACATGACGCTGGTGGCCTCGGGCCAGGCCGCGAGTTTCGGCGAAGCCAAGGACGCCTGCGAGGAGGCGCTGGTTCAAGCGTCGGCGGCTTTCAGACATCCCCCGAAGGCTTAGGCTGCATGTTCACATACCTTGGTGCCTCAAGCCCTCTCCCTGCCTCAAACCCTAGTGGTGTTGGGCAGCGCGGCAAGGCCCGCTGTACTCGTTCACATGGACGGGTGGTGGCCGCAATTAACCACTCTGAGGAACAAAACAGGCCACTTGCTGCGAATCTTTGGGGCTCCCTTGCCTGGGGAAAGGGGCCAATCGGAAAAATGTGCTAGGAGCCTGTCCGAATAGTGGCTGTTCAACTCTGAGCGAGTCTGGTTCAACCTTGGGCCCATGAGCAAGTATTTTCGTCCCTGGAATATCGATCAGACGCTGCTGCTGCCGCCGAATGTGCAGGACTTCGTCCCGAAAGGCCATGTCTCGCGGTTTATCGTTGAGCTGGTGCGGGAGAGCCTTGATCTCAAGGAGATCACGGGCAGCTATGTGAGCGGTCTCGGGCAACCGCCGTTTGACCCGCGGATGATGGTGGCGCTTCTGCTGCACG
>WNFO01010260.1_pt1 | contig 11608 bp, 11 predicted proteins | sample 5400251 | NCBI WGS metagenome assembly WNFO01 (sample SAMN13153354, study PRJNA577476) | soil metagenome | isolation source: 100 cm saprolite under Madrone tree | place: USA:California | collected 2016-06-14
CGCCCGCCTCCGCCTCTTTCAAGATCCCGATGACCTGCTCTTCCGTGAACCGTTTCCGACGCATCGCGGGGCCCTCCCCGCGGGCATCCTAAGCCCAATGCTCACTGTCCCTGTGGTGCAGTTTTCGGGGAGCAGGTCGACACGAACCTCTTTTCCGTGGGCCGAAACGACAGCGGCGGGCTCCTGACGGTGGCGCTGCCGGACTAGCAGCGTCGCCCGCTCACCTTCAAGTCACCCTTCCGGCCCAACACCGAGTCCCGTGCGCGGGATGCGTGAGGAGAATCGGAAGAGAGGCGGAAGGTGGGCGGGCGGCGGAGATGGACGGGCAGAAGAGGTGGGAGCGAATCAGGACCAGAGGGCGATAAGAACCCTACGTCGTCCCAGTAGCCGATGGTGAATTGCCCTGCATCTCCTGAACTCTCCCGACCACAAGTAGGCCGCATTCAATAGCCATGTTCTTCGTTATGCGAACCTGTTCCGGCTTGCTCTCCAGTCGATGGGTTCCGGCGTTCGACAAGTAGGCATAGAGCGCCGCGAACAGCGCTCCTTCAGCACCAGTCAACGCGTTTGTAGCGACGAGCACGTCCTTCCAGGGAGTGAAGTTGCCTTTGGGGCCGGCACTCGGTGCGGCTTTGCCTGTCACGCTAGCTGCCTTCCTGCCCGCGTCTTCCACCAACTCCTCGAATACGATACGTACCGCGTCCATACAATCCCGGAACTCCGTCGGCCTAGTGGCTTGCTGAATCTTCTGGTCAAGCTCGCGAAGGCGGGTCGAGATTCCTGGCCGGAACTTCAAGTCCTCCATTCGCTGGAGAAGTGTGTCCCTATCCGTGTTGATTTCGGGATTGGCCCCTTCCATCAGCTCGCGTTCCAGACGGAGGTACCGTACGCGTAAGACTAGCTTCGCAATGTAATTGAGCTCGTCAGCTAATTCGCGGTAGTCCCGAGAGGATGAGTAGAGTGACATGTGACTAGATCGGGCGCGACCGGGAAATGGTATCCACGATCTTCAAGGCCCATCGCCTCTCACGACCGGCAAGGGTGTCAATCCGCGCCAGTTCGTCATCGGTGAAACGGTGTGGCTCGAAGGTGAGCACCAGGAACAAGCCTTGCCACAACCCGCGGCGTATGAAGAACTTGTCCCGCTGGTCCTCGCGACCGAGGAAGTTGAGTAGGGCGTCCACCTGTCCGAGATGCACGAGCGTGGCCGCAATGACTGGAGCAGTCGTTTTCCCAGCCTCCTGGATCAGGAGATGTGGGAAGGCATCCCGTGGGCCGTTGTCGCACTGGCTGTACAGGACCTTCAGCACCGTCACCTGAGGATGGACCATGTCGACTGTGGCAGGGTCGGTGTGTACATAGGGCGTCCCGGTTGCATTGGCGGTGTCGCGTACAACTGGGTCGTGCGGGACGTAGAGACTTTGGTTGGCGTTGACGTTCTCCAAGATCAACTGAAGCTGCTGCAAAAGAACGCGAGTCTCACCCGACGGCATGTGAGCATTCTATCCTGAGCGGTCCTGTCCGAGGGCCCCCCGATAAGCTCGCGAGTCCGGGCCCGCTTCACGGCAGTGACGCCGCGAGCTTCTCCGTCACCTTTTCCACAGCCAATTTGAGAACGGGCGGCGGGACACATCGGTGTCAATGTCGTCGCGGTCCGGAAGAGGTTGGCTAACGCGGTACTCCGCGTCCTCCTTGAGCATCCTCACTCGGTAGTCCTCGGCGAGGTCGGCGGGTGCCATTGCCCGAGACGCGGCAAGCTTCTTCCTGCCGTGTTGAATCTCGCGCTCCACGTCGAGCGCGGCCTTCAGCCCCAGGACCTTTGCCTCGGCGGGGTCCTTCGTGCCCAGGGCGAGCCACCGCTCGCGACGGCCGACGATAGGACGGATGGGCTCGGGGTAGACCTTGCGGAGATAAACCATCCTTTGCGGTTCAGGATCATCGGTAGCCTCACACCCATTCTAGAATCTCCCTGCATTTCTGGTGGAACGATTTGGAGCACGCCTTCGCAGGGAGTTCAACGAGGACAACTACTTCCGCGACTTACATGGGCGGTCGCGGCGTAGTATACTCCGCCGTGGTTATGAGTCGGCTTCACGACGCATCGCGCACCGGGGCTCCGACGGTCGCCGTGTCGGTCACCCTGTCCGCCGCCCTCCGCCGCCGGCGGCCCGGCAGCGGGGACGGCCCCCAGCGCCACGTGCTCCCGGCGGGTGCGAGCCTGGGCGATCTGCTGGAGGCCCTCGGCCTCGACGCCACGACCGACCTGACCGCCGCGGTGGACGGCGAACTGGCGGAGCGCGATACTCCCCTTCGGGACGGCTCCGACGTCATGTTGCTGGTGGCGATGGAAGGGGGAGCCGCAGCCAAAGCAGGGGGAGCCGCAGCCGAAGGCGAGGCGACTATAAGAAATGCAGTGAAAGGCAGTAGCAGTAAACCAATGAGTGCGAGGTTTTTGCAGTAAACCAAAGAGTGCCAGGCAGTTGCAGTAAACCGCCCTAAACCGTAGCAGCCGGCAACGCCCCAAACCCATCACTCTCACCGAAGCGAGGACGACATGGCTCAACTGACGATTCCCCTCGACGCGAAGCGCTTTGCCACTGGCCTGACCTGGAAGGACTACATGGCCCAGATGGGCGACACCCGGGCCCGCACCGAGCAGAACTACGCGAACTCCAAGCTCACCGACGAGGAGCAGAAGTTCTTCGGCGGCGTGACCGGGGTGAAGCACGTGATGATGCTCGCCGAGAACTGGTGCGGCGACGTCCACCGTAACTCGCCCCTGATCGCCCACATCGTCGACGCGATGCCCGGCGCCGAGCTGCGGGTGTTCTTCCGCGACCAGGTGCCGGACCTGCGCGACACCTTCCTCAACAACGGGTACCAGTCGATCCCGGTGGTGGTGTTCTTCGACAAGGACTGGAACGAGATCGGCCGCTGGATGGAGCGCGCCCACGGCGCGACCGGCGCGGCCACCGGCATCCGGGCCCGCACGCTGGGCGCGGTGCCCCAGGGCGCGTCCAAGGAGCAGCAGGACGCGGCGATGAACGAGTTCCGCAAGCAGGTCCAGGCCGAGTACGACAAGCCGGGCGGGGCCCTCTGGCGCGCCGCCGCCGCCGAGGTGAAGCTCCTGCTCGAGGCCCGCGCCAAGAAGTAGGGGAGCGATTCGTGCGCCCACGGAGTCCTCGATGACGGTCAAGCTCGGCATGTTCACCATGCCGTTCCACCACCCGGATCGGGACTACGCCGCGATCCTCGAGGAGGACCAGGAGGCCATCGTCCTGGCCGACCGGCTCGGCTTCACCGAGGCCTTCGTGGGCGAGCATTTCTCGTCGTGGAGCGAGCGCATCACCTCGCCCCTCATATTCTTCGCCACCCTCATCCCGCGCACCACCCAGATCCGCTTCGGCACCGGGGTCATCAACCTGCCCCAGCTGCATCCGGCCACGGTGGCCGCCCACGCGGCCATGTTCGACCAGCTCTGCCGCGGCCGCTTCATCATGGGCATCGGGCCGGGCGGCCTGGTCAGCGACCTGGAGATGTTCGACGTGGGCCAGGCCGAGCTGCGCCCCCAGATGGTCATCGAGTCCATCGAGACGGTGCTCAAGCTCTGGGCCCAGGACCCGCCCTACGAGATCGACGGGCGCTTCTGGAAGATCTCGCTCACCAACGGCATCTGGCCCGAGTTCAAGGTGGGCTACGTGCCGCGGCCCTACCAGAAGCCGCACCCGCCCATCGCCCTGTCGCTGCTCACCCCCAACTCCAGCAGCGCGGCCACCGCAGGCGAGCGGGGATGGATCCCGGTCTCCGGCCAGTTCTTCCATCGCCGCTACCTGCGCGGCCACTGGGAGAAGTACGTGGAGGGCTGCGAGCGAGCCGGGCGGCGCCCGGACCCGAGCATCTGGCGCGTGTCGCGCAGCGTGCTCGTCACCGAGAGCGACGCGGAGGCCGAGGAGTACCTCGCGGACCCGGACAACGGGCTCTCGTTCTACTACCACTTCTTCCACCACAGCTTCTCCAAGGGCCGCAAGGCTCTCTTCATGCTGAAGCCCGATCTGCTGATCCCCGACGAGGACGTCACCGAGGACATGATCAAGCGGGCCCTCGTCATCGCGGGCAGCCCGCGCCGGGTGCTCGAGCAGTTGGTGGCCCTCCGCGAGGAGACCGGCCACTTCGGCACCCTGCTCATGGGCGGCCACGACTGGGACCGGCCGGCGCTCTGGCGCCGCTCGATGGAGCTGCTCGCGACCGAGGTGATGCCCAAGTTCTCGCAGCACGCGACCGCGGCCCGCCCGTGAGGGTCGCCACCTGGCGCGGCGGCAGCCGGTTCAGCCTCGACGAGGCGCCCGATCCAGTCGCCGGCCCGGGGCAGGTGGTGGTCGAGGTCACCGCGGCCGGCATCTGCGGCACCGACGTGCACGCCACCCAGGGCCTCTTCCCGTGGACGCCGCCGATGGTGATGGGCCACGAGTACTCGGGCGTGGTCCGCGAGGTCGGTCGCGGCGTCAACCGGCGGCTCATCGGCCGGGCGGTCGCCTGCGAGCCTTCCTACGGCTGCGGCGCCTGCCAACACTGCAAGCAGGGCCGGATCAGCCAGTGCGCGAAGGCCACCCGCGTGGGCGGCTTCGCGGAGCGGGCCGCGCTGCCGGCGCACTGCGTGCACCCGCTGCCGAAGGGGCTCGACGAGGTCACCGCCGCCCTCGCGGAGCCCGCCTCCTGCTGCCTCTCCGGGCTCGAGATGTTCACCATGCCGCGCGACGCCACCGTGGTGGTCATGGGCGGGGGGATCATGGGCCTGCTCACGATGGTGCTGGCCCGACGGCGGGGCGCCGCGCTTCTGATCCTCTCCGATCCGCTCGAGGAGCGGCGGCAGCTCGCCCGCAAGCTCGGCGCGCGCGTGGTGGTCGATCCCACCCGCGAGAGCTTGCCCGAGCGCGTGATGGCCCTCACCGGCGGTCGTGGGGCGGAGGTGGTGTGCGAGGCGGTGGGCAAGCCGGAGCTGGTCGCGGAGGCCTTCGCGATGGTGAAGCCCACCGGCGTGCTGCAGCTGGTCGGGGTCAATCCCAAGGGCAGCCGGATGCCGATCGACCTCTTCGACGCCCACTTCCGCGAGGTCCGCATCCACGGCGCCTACGGTCGCGGCACCGCCTTCCGCCGCGCGCTGGCGCTGCTGCCGAAGCTCGGGGTGAAGCGGCTCGTCGGCGCGAAGTTCCCGCTCGCGCGGATCGAGGAGGCCTTCACCCACGCCGCGGCCGGGCGGGGGGCGAAGACCGTGATCACGCCGGGCGTCGTGTAGCGGGGGTGCCGGAGCTCCCGTCGCGCATCACGGCGCTCGACGCGCTCCGCGGGGTGGGCGTGCTCGGCATCCTGCCGGTGCACATGCAGTCCTTCGCGATGGTGGTGGCGGCCCGGGTCAACCCGATCGTCTCCGGCGACCTCCACGGCCCGAACGGATGGATCTGGCTCGCCACCGCGGTCCTGGCCGACGGCAAGTTCATCTCGATCTTCGCGATGCTGTTCGGCGCCGGGCTCCTGCTCCTCTCGGGTCGCGGGGGTGACGGGCCGACCGCGGTCGAGCGCCTCCACCGCCGCCGCATGGCCCTGCTCCTCGGGGTGGGCCTCCTCCACGCCTATCTCCTCTGGTACGGCGACATGCTCGTCACGTTCGCGCTCTGTGGCGCGGTGGTGTTCGGGCTCCGGGCGCTGCCCCCGCGCGGCCTGCTCACCCGCGGCGCGCTGGCCCTCGCGTGCGCGTCGCTGATCGCGCTCGGCGTGGGATGCTCGCTGCCGTGGTGGTCCCCGGACACGAAGGCGCGGTTCGTTCACGTCTGGGCCCCGTCGCGCGAGATGGTCGACCGGGAAGTCGCGGCGTACCGGGGTGGATGGCGGGGGCAGATGGCGTATCGCGCCCCGGAGGCCTTCCAGATCGAGACGTCGCAGCTCGTGCTGCGCGGTTTCTGGCAGACCAGCGGCCTGATGCTCGTGGGGATGGGTCTGTTCAAGCTGGGGATCCTGAGTGGGACCCGGTCGGCGCGGTTCTACGCGGCGATGACCGGGCTCGGGTTCGGGGTGGGGCTGCCGATCGCGTGGTACGGCGCCGCGCGCGCCCGGGCGCTCGACTGGGACCTCGCCGACTTCATGCGGGTGGGAACCCAGCTCGCCTACTGGAGCGACCTGGCGGTGGGCCTGGGGTGGATCGGCCTGGTGATGCTGCTCTGCCGCGCCGGATGGCGGGCGCGCGCCGTCGCCGCGGTCGGCCGGACCGCGCTGAGCAACTACCTCCTGCAGACGGTCGTCTGCACGACGATCTTCTACGGGCACGGCCTCGGGCTCTTCGCGCGCGTGGAGCGCGTCGGCCAGCTCCTGATCGTGCTCGGGATCTGGATCGCCCAGCTTGCCTGGTCGGTCTGGTGGACCCGGCGCTTCGCGGTGGGCCCGGTCGAGTGGCTGTGGCGCCGGGCGGCCCAGGGCCGAGCGCAGCCCGCGCGCGAGCGAGCGGGCGCCCGTTGACCCGGCCCGCGTGGCACCGTATGTTGATTCGGTGAATTGTCCGCGCTGTCACGCCGAGAACCGTCCGGACCGACGCTTCTGCGGCGCGTGCGGGCTCTCGTTCGTGTCGCGCTGCCTCGCGTGTGGCTTCTTCAACGAGGCCTCCGAGCGATTCTGCGGCGGCTGCGGCACCGCGCTCGGCCCCGCCGCTGCCGGCGGGGGAACGCGCTTCGGCCCGCCCCAGTCGTACACCCCGAAGCACCTCGCCGCGCGCATCCTCGACTCGAAGGCGGCCCTCGAGGGCGAGCGGAAGCTGGTGACGGTGCTCTTCGCCGATCTCCAGAGCTCGATGGAGCTGCTCGCCGATCGCGACCCGGAGGAGGCGCGCCGGGTCCTCGATCCGGTGCTGCACCTCATGATGGCCGCGGTGCACCGCTACGAGGGCACCGTGAACCAGGTGATGGGCGACGGCATCATGGCCCTCTTCGGCGCGCCGCTCGCCCACGAGGATCACGCGACGCGCGGCTGCTACGCGGCGCTGCAGATGCAGGAGTCGATCAAGCGTTACGCGGAGGAGGTCCGCCAGTCGCTCGGCGTCGCGGTGAGGATCCGGGTCGGCCTGAACTCGGGCGAGGTGATCGTCCGGACCATCCGCAGCGACCTGCGGATGGACTACACCGCGGTGGGCCAGACCACCCACCTGGCCTCGCGCATGGAGCAGCTGGCGGATCCGGGCCGCATCCTCCTCACCCCCGGCACGCTCGCGCTCGCGGAGGGCTTCATCCAGGTCACGGCGCTCGGGCCCACTCCGGTGAAGGGGCTCGCGGGGCCGGTCGAGGTCTACGAGTTGACCGGGGCCGGCCCCGCGCGGTCCCGGCTGCGCGCTTCCGCGACCCGCGGCCTCACCCGATTCGTGGGGCGAACCACGGAGATGGCGCGCCTGGTCGGAGCGATCGGGCGCGCCCGCGCCGGGCACGGGCAGCTCGTCGCGGTGCTCGGGGAGGCCGGCGTCGGGAAGTCGCGCCTGTGCTACGAGTTCACCCACTCGCCGGACGCGCGGGAGTGGGTCGTGCTCGAGACGGGCGCGGTGTCGTACGGTCGGGGCAAGAGCTACTCCCCGGTGGTCGACCTCCTCAAGCAGTACTTCGGGATCGAGGGCCGGGACGACCATCCCCGCGTCCGGGAGAAGGTCGCCGAGAAGCTGATGTCGCTCGATCCGGCGCTGGCGCGCTACCACGCCGCCCTGCTCTGGCTCCTCGACGTGCCGAGCGACGATCCGCACTGGGCGGAGCTGGATCCCACCCAGCGCCGGCGGCGCGCCCTGGATGGGGTGCGGATCCTGCTCGTGCGGGAGAGCGCGCGGCGGCCGGTGGTGCTCCTGTGCGAGGACCTGCACTGGATCGACACCGAGACCCAGACCTTCCTGGACGAGCTGGTCGCGAGCCTGCCGACCGCGCGCCTGCTGCTGGTGGTTACGTACCGGCCCGAGTACGAGCACGGCTGGGCCAACATCCCGGCCTGCACGCAGTTCCGCGTGGAGGCGCTGCCCCCGGAGACGACCGACGAGCTCCTCGAGACCCTGCTCGGGCCGGATCCGGGTCTCCGGCCCCTCAAGCGGCTCCTGGTCCAGCTGACGGACCGCAACCCGTTTTTCCTCGAGGAGACGGTCCGGACCCTGAGCGAGGTCGGCGTGCTCGCGGGAGAGCCCGGCGCCTACCGGCAGGCGCGGGCCATCGAGGCCCTCCAGATCCCGCACACGGTCCAGGCGATCCTGGCCGCCCGCATCGACCGCCTGCCGGACGGCGCGAAGCGCCTGCTCCAGTCGGCCGCGGTGGTGGGCACCGACGTCCCCCTGGTGCTGCTCCAGGAGATCGCGGACGAGGGCGACGGGGATCTCCCCGGCCACCTCGCCGCGCTCCAGGCCGGCGAGTTCCTCTACGAGTCGCGGCTCTTCCCCGACTTCGAGTACACCTTTCGCCACGTGGCGGGCAGCAAGGCCCAGCAGCGCTCGGCGAATCGCGAGGCGGTCGCGTGGCTCGAGCAGGCGCTGGCCGCGCTCGGCCACCTGCCGGCGGAGGCCGACACCCGCGCGCAGGCGATCGACCTGCGCCTCGAGCTCCGGGGGTCGCTCTACGCCATCGGCGAGCTCGAGAAGATGCACGGGCGCCTTCGCGAGGCCGAGACCCTGGCCGATCAGCTGGGCGATGCGCGGCGCCGCGGTTGGGTGTCGATGCACCTGGGCGAGTACAGTCGCCAGATCGGCCACTTCCGCGAGGCGTCGGCCCTGATCCAGCGGGCCCGCGAGATCGCCGGCACCATCGACGATCTGCCCCTGCGCCTGGCGTCCGACCAGTACCTCGGCATGGCCTTCCACGCGCTGGGCGACTACCGCCGGGCGGCCGAGCACGAGCGGCGCGCCGCCGAGTTCCCGCGCGATGAGCCCGCGCCGGGCGGCTTCGGGCCCACCCAGGCCGGCTCGCCGGCGGGATTCCGGGTGGTCTCGCTCGGCTGGCTCGCGCGCTGCCTCGCCGAGATCGGGGACTTCGACGAGGGGATCGAGGTCGGGCGCGAGGCGGTCCGCCTCGCGGAGGAGATCGACCGCCCGTACACGCTCGTGTCCGCGTGCTGGGGACTCGGCTATCTCCACGGAGTCCGGGGAGACCTCGACTCCGCCACGCTGCTCCTCGACCGGGCCCTGACGTCGGCCCGCGGCGCCGGGCTGACCCGTCTCCTGCCGCAGGTGATGCGCGCCCTGGGGTCCGCGTACGCGCTGATGGGCCGGGTGGCCGACGGCACCGCGCTGCTGGAGGGGGCCCTGGTTCTCGCGGAGTCGATCCATCTCCGGGTCGCCGAGTCGAGCTCGCTCGTCCTGCTCGGCGAGGTCCATCTGCTGGCCGGGCGGCCGGACGACGCCCTGGTCGCGGGGACCCGGGCGCTCGCGATGGCGCGGGGGCGCGGGCAGCGCGGTGACGAGGCGTCCGCCCTCCACCTGCTGGGCGCGGTCGCCGCGCGCCGCAAGCCTCCCGACCCGGAGGACGTGGAGCGACAGCTGCGCGCGGCGGTCCGGCTCGCCGAGGAGGTCTCCATGCGGCCGCTCGTGGCCCGCGGTCGCCTCACGCTCGCGGAGTTCTACCGGCGGGCGGGCCACCCGGGGGAGGCCGGCCAGGAGCTGCAGGCCGCGGCCGACCTGTTCCGGCAGATGGGGATGCGCTACTGGCTCGCGCGGGCAGAGACCGAAGGACTGAGGCAGGGCGCGGCGACGTCCCGGGACCGGGGGGACTCGTCGCTCGACTCCTAGAGGGCTAGGGCCGCCGGCGGGTCCACCACAGGTAGATCACCACGATCACCAGGATGATGATGATGATGTTGCACGCCACCGGAGGAAGGGCGAACGCTCCGCCCGCGTAGGCGCGGACAGGCACGATGAGCCCGAGCAGCGTCAACAGGGTCGTGAAGATCGTGACGATCCGCATTGGACGACTCCTTCCAGGTGTTCGCGAGTTCGCCTAGCCGGGCCGCATCATACTACGTGATCCCGCGCCACGGCTCGACCACCGATCGGACGTGCTCGGCGCTGATCCGCCCCCCCTTGACCACCAGGCGGCATGGGCACAGCGCGCGGACGACGTGGTCGGCGCGATCGGCCTCCCACATCACCAGGTCCGCGCGCGCGCCGACCGTGACGCCGTAGTCCGGGATTCGCAGGATCCTGGCCGGCTGGGTCGTCAGCATGTCCAGCACCTGCGCCAGCTCGGAGGGCGTCCCCATGTGCGCTCCGACGCTCAGCAGGAAGCCCATCAGGGGCAGCCCCGCGGTGCCGACCGGGGTGAACGCGTTCTGCACGTTGTTGGTGGCCGCCGCCACCGTGACCCCCGCCGCGAGCAGCCGCTTGACCGGGGCCAGCCCACGCCGCGGCGACCGCACGTCCTTGCGGCCCATCAGGTAGAGGTCGGTGGCGGGGAGCACGATGACCGCGACCCCGGCCTGCGCGAGGTCGCGGGCCAGGGCGTCCTGCTCGTCCGGCGGCAGCGCCGCCATCTCGCTCAGGTGACCGAGCGCCACCCGGCCCTGCCACCCGCGCCGCACCGTCTCCGCCGCGATATAGCGCGCGTGCAGGTGCTGGGGCTCGTCGAAGAAGTCGGCGTGGAAGTCGGCGTCGACGTCGAACTCGGCCGCGAGGTCGAACACGATGTCGATGTGGCGGTGCGGATCCGGGTCGACGTAGGGGACGCCGCCCACCAGGTCGGCGCCCGCGCGCAGGGCGTCGCGGAGCAGCGCCTCCGTGCCGGGAGCTTTCAGGATGCCCTCCTGGGCGAAGGCGCAGAGCTGGAGGTCGATCGCGGGCGCGTACTCGCGCTTGAGCGTCGACAGCGCCTCGAAGCCCATCAGCCCCACGATGGGATCCACCTCCGCGTGGCTGCGCATGGCGGTCGTGCCCTGTCGCACCGCCATGTCGAGCGCGCGGCGCGCTCGCGCCAGGATGTCCTCTCGAGTGAAACTTCGCTTGGCCTCCGCGGTCACCCGCAGGGCCTCGGCCAGGGAGCCCTCGCGGCTCGGGGCCCGGTCGCTGAGCAGGGCCTTGTCGAGGTGGATGTGGGCGTCGACCAGCCCCGGCGTCACCACCCGACCCTCGCAATCGATCTCGCGCGAGGCCGGGCGTCCCGCGAGCGACCCGATCTCGACGATGCGCCCGTCGCGGCAGCCCAGATCGACCACGCGCCCGTCGGCCAGCCGACCCTCCCGGAGCAGGAGATCGAGCGGCGCGCTCATCCGGCCACCCCGAGCGCCTCGGCCAGCGCGGCCACGGCCTGCTCGAAGCAGGCGAGCGGCGCCCGCACCGTGCCGGCCCCGATCTGGCCCACGCCGGGCCGTCGGCCGGCGATGCCGGTGTTGATCAGCGGGGTGATGCCGGTCTCGACCACGCGGCGCACGTCGATGCCCACCGGCGTGCCCCGGTCGTCGAGGGTGGGGATGCGGAAGTGGGGATGCTCGCCGATCGCGATCTCCGCCATCTCCTCGGTGACCGCGATCGCCTCGCGCAGGCCGCCCGCTCCCACGAAGCCCGCCACCGCGGGGGAGGCGGCCATCGCGAAGCCGCCGAGGCCGATGGTCTCCACGATCG
>WNFO01018993.1_pt1 | contig 11607 bp, 10 predicted proteins | sample 5400251 | NCBI WGS metagenome assembly WNFO01 (sample SAMN13153354, study PRJNA577476) | soil metagenome | isolation source: 100 cm saprolite under Madrone tree | place: USA:California | collected 2016-06-14
CATCTACCAGCACATCGGCGGTTCCTATCAAAGTACTCTCAATGGTACGATCGGCCCCGCGCAGTATCACAACCCGTTTCACCAGGAGCTCGATCGCCAGGATGAACTGCCCTCCGGCCAGTACTTGCTGGGCACTGACGCGATTGGACGTGACATATTAGCCCGCCTGATGCAGGGCATGCTGGTCTCCCTGGCGGTCGTCATTATGGTGGAGATCATCGATATCGGGCTGGGCGTGCTGGTTGGCGTGCTGGCAGGCTTTTTTGGCGGCTGGATCGACCAGTTGCTGGCGCGCTTCACCGATCTCATGTTCGCCTTCCCCGGCCTGCTCTTCGCCATTCTGCTCACGAGTATCTTTGGCACCAGCGCCGATGACGTTTTTTCCCACATCCCCATCATTGGCCCAAACGGGAACGCGCGCCTCGTGCTGGTCTCGATCGCCCTGGCTATCACTATCTGGCCGCTGATGGCGCGTTATGTGCGCGGGCAAACCCTACAGCTCAAAGAGCAGCAGTTTGTGGAGGCGGCACGAACCGCGGGCACCACCAACGCGCGCATCATGTGGCGCCATATCATCCCCAACCTGTTCAGTATCGTGGTAGTGGCCGCGACCCTGGACATGTCTGCCACCGTCATCGGTGAAGCCGGCCTGAGTTTCCTTGGACTGGGAGTGCAGGCGCCCGGCTCCAGCATCGGGCTGATGATCTCGGATGCCGCGACCGCCATCGCGGTACACCCGTGGGAGGTGATCGTGCCATCGGCGGCTTTGACGATTATTGTGCTGGCATTCTCCTTCCTGGGTGATGGCTTGCGCGACGCCTTCGATCCTCGATCAAAAGATTAGTGAGCGGAGTAACAGCTATGACAGAGAATCTGCTTGCGGTTACAGGAATCAGGGTGCGAGAGCCATTTCTTGTAGGCGATGATCTTGCATTTCCCTATTTTTCATTCGCCATTTTCTACTAAAAAAATGTGGAACGTCTTTTTATACATGCTCTATTTATGTAGAGACATTGACAAATACACCATCATGTGCTATGCTCTTCCGCAAAGAACACTCACGTGCCTGGCTTTCATGGTGATGCCTGTCCGTCCCAAAGCGAAGCACTTTTCACGCTCGCCATCTGGTTTCTGTGTGTCCTGATGAGAAGCAGCTCGTGAGAGATTGGGAGTTGCTCCTGCACCGAGAAGAAGGGAGAGCTTACGATGCATACGGTGCTGAAAGATTTCTCAGCCTCCTCCGTGGTCGACGCCATGGAGATCAATGCCCATGAGGCATGGATACGCTTCGCGCATGGGCTTGGAGCAACGGTTTATGACGAGCCTCACATGCTCTGGTTTTTCTCAGGCCTTCCCGTTCACCTCGCTAATGGGATCGTCAACGCTCGCTTTCCAGAGGACTGTCTGGAGGAGATTCTGGGTGAGCGCCTGCGGCAGCTCGCCGCCAACCAGGTTCCCATGGCCTGGTTGATTGGTCCATCCACTCGTCCAGTGGATTTAGGAAGTCACCTCCAGGCGCATGGCTGGATGCTTGGGGACGAAGCACCTGGGATGGCCATCGAACTGCAGACCCTGGATGAAGCCTTTTCCTCAGCACCATCCCTCACCATTGAACGAATCTATGACGCAGAAACATTGCGAACCTGGCTTCGTGTCATGACCGTTGGTTCAGACATTCCAGAAGAGGGACTGACGCTCCTCTTAGAGCTGGTGTCCAAGCATGGTTTTACGGATGATCCGTCCGTTCACTATTATCTTGGCCTGCTTGCAGACAAGCCAGTAGCCACATCGCTGCTGTATCTGGGTGGAGGTGTGGCCGGGATTTACAATGTTGCCACGCTGCCAGAGGTCCGGCGTCAAGGGATTGGAAACGCCCTGACGGTGGCTCCATTGCTGCAAGCGCGAACTTGGGGCTATCGCATCAGCACGTTGCAATCCACGCCGATGGGTCTCCACCTCTATCGTCGCTTGGGATTTCGGGAGTATTGCACGTTTCAGGCCTACTTCTGGCAAGGGGCAAAGCTCGCCCATGAGCGCTTTGTGACCGACTACAATGCGCAGCCGCACTAGGCCCATCGCAAACGTGAGAATAACCGCCTCAGCCCCGCCGAAGTGTTGGGCTGGGTCACGAACAAACTGCGTACGCCGGAACAATTGCATCGTATTTTTTATGCGATGCGCTTTCTCCGCCGCCTGGATCGCCTGGGCTATGCGCATTTTCGTCGCTGGAAGCTCTATGGAGAAGAGGCGCTGGCCCGCCATCCTGCCGTCATTATTATGCTCCACGCAAGCGACGAAAAAAGACAACGCTTCTTCAATTACCAACTGTTAGAGGAACCACCGGCTTCTCAGGCGTAATTCGACTGTGTACCACATGAATTGCTCAGCTTCTCTCTGTCAGTGTCACTGCCGGGGATGGGTGTTCACAGCTCTGCAAGACCTGAATCACCAAAATCGACGGAGAGCCACCATGCGTGGCGAGGTTTCTCACAACTAACCCGAAATGCTCACCTAGTAGATTGTTGTGTGAGATTCAAATAATCCTGAACGTAGTAATTACATGCCGCCGTTCGAAGCTGTTCACGCTTGTAGACGGTTTCCTGTATACACCCTTATATTAAGGCAGTTATTATAAGTGTATGAACGCACAATGTACGCCCAATGGCGAAAGCTTGTGTCTGCAAGCTTAGAGCTGACCAGTCGCCAGACATCATGCTCTGTGAAAGGAGGGTTCATCAAGAAAGGCTGGCAAATTTACGTTAACTCCTCCAGCAGGAGGAAGCAGAGAAGCAGTGACGACCTCAGCAAGAAAGGAAACAGTTCCCTTCATGCCAACCGTTGCTAAGCGATTGAACGATCCTACCATGCAAAGGGGCATGACAGGATACCGCAATCCCCTGAAGTAAGCCCGGAGGCTTATTGCCGGCAACCGTAGCGGCAGACCTCAGTCCATATAGGGCAGAGGTTTCTTCCCTGCAAAAGAGGGAAGTGATGCATCAAGGTGCATCAACAGTTGAGATAAGTATAGCAGAGTTGAGGGCTTTGGTCAACTGTTCCAAACCCTCCCTCAGTACATCGAGGGAACATAGCATACAAAGTATTTCATACATGAGAAGAAGGAGAAGTCACGAATGCGACCTGGAAAGAAGTTAGTGACAAGGCTTCTGCCAACTTGCCTGGCCCTGATGGCCATGTTGCTGGTGGCCTGTGGTGGCGGTTCAACGACAACGACAACCCCCAGCAAAGCTCCGGCAGCCCAGCAGGTACTGAATTTCCCTTTTGAAAACCAAATTACGGACCTCAAGACGATGGATCCGGCTCTATCGACGGACGCAGCATCCATCGCTGGTATCGACCTGGTATTTACCGGCCTGGTGCAGTTTGACGACAATTTGAAAGTCCAGCCACAACTTGCATCGTCCTACTCCCAGGGCTCCGACGGCCTGACATGGACGTTCCATCTGAGACCCACCTTGAAGTTCAGTGATGGCACCCCGTTGACCTCGGCGGACGTCGTCTACAGTATTAACCGCGCCCTGCTGCCCGCTACAAAGTCTGTGGTCGGCCCGACCTACCTGGGTCTGATCAAAGACTCCGATAAGCTGAACGCGGGCAAGATCCAGACCATCATAGGCGACAGCCTGTTGACACCCGATGCCAACACTGTCGTCATCATCGCTAACAAGAAAGCTTCTTACTTCCTGGATGCATTGGTCTACTCGACTTCCTACGTTGTTGAGAAGAGCGTGATCGACAAGTATGGCGCAAACTGGACCGACCACCTGGCTGACAATGGTGGTCAAGGCGGCGATGGTCCATTTAAGGTCCAATCGTGGACACACGGCACGAATATCACGTATGTGCCGAACCCCAACTACTACGGTGCCCAACCGCAAGTGCAGAAAGTGATATACCCGTTCTACAAAGATACTGGAACGAATTTCAAAGCGTACCAGGCGGGACAGACCGACTACTCTCTAGGTCTTCCTACCGCCGACCTTGCAACGGCCAGGGCGCTGCCGAATAACCAGTTCATGCTGATACCGCAGTTGTGGATCAACTACTACACCATGAATTACCTGGTGAAGCCGTTCGACAATATCCACATCCGCCAGGCGTTCGCCCTCGCCATCAACAAGGACCTGATCGTCCACTCAGTGTGGAAGGACACCCTCATCGCCACGAACCATATCGTGCCGAAGGGCATGCCGGGCTACAGCCCGAATCTGACAGGCCCCGACGGCGTGACGGGCACCAGCGGCGACACGGCCAAGGCCACGGCGCTCTTCAAGCAGGGCTTGCAGGAAGAGGGATGGACGAGCGTTTCCCAGATGCCCGCGGTCAAGCTGACCTATCCGAGTGGTAATCCAGACGCGGATAATGAGGTTGCCGCCATTGTACAGATGTGGCAGAACACGCTGGGCGTCAGCGTCAAAGCGAATCCAGAGGAATTCAACAAGCTGCTCACGGATTCTGAGGCAGCGCTGAATAATCCAAAGGGCCTGCAGTTCTGGGGTATCGCCTGGATCGCCGACTATCCCGACCCGCAGGACTGGACCACACTGCAGTTCGCCAAAGGCGCGCAGTACAACCAGCAGAACTACGGTCAGAACCACACAGCCGATGCTGCCCAACAGCAGCAAACCCAGCAGGCGCTGGAAGCGGCTGACGTGAATCCCGACCAGACTTCCCGCCTGCAGGCGTATAACCAGGCCGAGCAGCAACTGGTCAACGATGTCGCCTGGTTGCCAATGGAGCAGGTAGCCGTCGCCCAGGTGCTCAAGCCGTACGTCAAGGGCATGGTCTTCAATCCACAGTTGTTAATTCCACCCAATGACTGGGGCAACATCTTCATCGCGACTCACTAACGTAGTGAAATAGTAGCAACACGTGTAGTAATGGTTACGAATGAAGGGGGCAGCGATCACAACGATTGCTGCCCCCTTTCTGAACATTCAGGCGAGCCCGGTTCGCCTTGACAACGGTAGAAATGTCACTTAAAATTAGTAAAAGCTCACTTAGGTAACCCTGTAAATTTCACCTTTCGGTTTTGTCTGTGAAGAGGTGCCGATTCACGGGCAATTCTTTTATAACAGGGGCGATAGATGAGCGATGAAACAATGGGCTTGAGATGGCCGAACGGGCCATCTTGAGAACATAACAACCTCTTACAAGGGAGCAAGGGGTATACTATGGTTCAATTCTTGATCAAAAGGTTCATCGGCCTCATCTTCGTTGTCATCGGTGTCACGTTCATCACCTTCGTGATGGGCTATTTTGCTCCTGGAGATCCAATCCGCACATTGATGGGGAGCCATTTTGATCCAGTGACCTATGCCCAGTTGAAGCACGCATACGGGCTGGATCAACCTTTCTTTGTGCAGTACTGGCACTTTTTAACGGGCCTGTTCAGGCTCAACTTTGGATACTCTTTTGAATACCAGAACAGGGCGGTCTGGGACATTCTTAAAGATGGGGTACCGATCTCGGCGGAACTTGGATTCTGGGCGCTGGTCCTGGAAGTGTTGATAGGTATCCCCATAGGCGTACTCAGCGCGCTGAAAGCGAATAGCTGGATCGACACGGTCAATATGGGGATCGTGCTGGTGATGTATTCGCTGCCGGTATTTGTGTTCGCGGTATTTTTCCAGGTGCTCGTTGTATGGATTGATCTTCATACCGGTGCCCAATGGCCGGTCGCCAACTGGGGCAAAGTGTGGCAGTATACCTGGTCCGATCTGCAGTACAAAATAGGGCCGATTGTGATACTGGCGCTGGCCGGCCTGGCGTACCTGGCGCGCCTGACGCGTACAAGTGTGCTCGAGGTGCTGCGCCAGGATTTCGTACGCACCGCGCGCGCAAAGGGTTTGCGCGAACGGGCGGTCATCTACCGTCACACACTGCGTAATGCGCTCATTCCCCTGGTCACTGTCTTGGGCCTCTCACTCGGTCTGATTGTCACAGGCACGTTTTTCCTCGAAGACATCTTCAACATTCCTGGCATCGGTGCAGCGACGCTCGCAGCGATACAGACCCGCGACTACCCGGTCATCCAGGCGACGGTGGTCCTTCTGGCGGTGGCGGTTGTCCTGGGCAACTTGCTATCGGATATTGCATATACGCTGGTAGATCCGCGCATTAAAGCTACATAAGAGGATGATAAAGAGATGGATACAAAAGATAAGAACCAGGAAGTAGCTGCCAAAGGATTTATGGCTCCCGATGCGGGGATGAGCCCAGCACAATTTGACCCGGGCCTGGCGTTGCTCACAGACAATAACCTTGCCACTACGCTCGGCGAGAACGAACTGAAAGACCTGCAGGAAAAGCAGAAAAAGCCAACAACACCTTTCCAGGACTCGATGCGCAGGCTGAGACGCGATAAACGCGCCATGGCAAGCGTCGGGGTCATTGTCTTCTTTGTGTTACTGGCGCTTTTTGGTCCATTTATTTACCAACATATCGGAGGTACTTATCAAAGTACAATCTCCGGGCCAATAGGGCCGGGTGTATATCACACGTACTATCACCAGGAACTCGACCGGCAGGATGAATTGCCATCATCCCAATACTGGTTGGGAACAGATCAGATTGGTCGCGATCAGCTCGCACGCCTGATGCAGGGAATACTGATATCGATAACTGTCGCCTTGCTGGTAGAGGTGGTAGATGTCGGAGTGGGGATCACCGTGGGAGTCCTGGCCGGCTTCCATGGTGGGGCGATTGACCAGGTGCTGGCGCGTTTTACCGATATCATTTTTGCCTTCCCCGGCTTGCTGTTTATCATTATGGTGGCCGGAATTTGGGGTGGTTGGGCCGATACCGCCCTGAGCAACATCCCTCTTATCGGGGCGAATGGCAATGCTCGCCTGTTACTGGTCTCGCTGGCCCTTGCTTTCGTGGCGTGGCCACTGATGGCGCGCTATGTGAGAGGGCAGACGCTGCAGCTCAAAGAGCAACAATTTATCGAGGCTGCGCGGACGGCGGGTACAAGTGATATTCGTATTATTCTACGCCATATTATCCCCAACCTGTTCAGCATCGTGGTAGTCGCATCAACGCTGAACATCGTGGGTACCATTATCGGCGAGGCCGGCATCAGCTTGCTCGGCCTTGGCGTTCAGCCCCCAGGCTCCAGTATCGGCCTGATGATTTCCCAGGCGCAAAATGTCATTGATTCTCATCCCTTTGAAATCCTGCTGCCCACTGCCGTGCTGACCATTTTAGTGCTGGCATTCTCCTTCCTGGGTGATGGCTTGCGCGACGCCTTCGATCCTCGATCAAAAGATTAGTGAGCGGAGTAACAGCTATGACAGAGAATCTGCTTGAGGTAAACAACCTCAAGACGTACTTTTTTACACGTGGAGGGGTAGTGAAGGCTGTCGATGATGTCTCTTTTACCATCAAGCCTGGTGAAACCCTGGGATTAGTAGGTGAGAGCGGCTGCGGCAAAAGCGTTACCGCGCTTTCTGTAATGCGCCTGGTAGCCGACCCACCGGGCAAGATCGTTGGCGGCGAAATCAACTTCAGCGGTGAAAATATCCTGGAGAAGAACCAGAACGAGATGACCGATTTGCGCGGCAGCAAAATCTCGATGATTTTCCAGGACCCGATGACCTCGCTTAATCCTGTGTTCACCGTAGGTTACCAGATTTCTGAAACGGTCAAGCGGCACCGCAAAGAGCTCAATAAAGACCAGTCCTGGAAACGCGCCATCGAAATGCTCGACCTGGTGCGTATTCCAGATGCGAAACGACGCGTCAAGAACTACCCGCACGAGTTCAGCGGCGGCATGCGCCAGCGCGTCATGATTGCCATCGCCCTGGCATGCAATCCTAAACTGCTGATTGCCGATGAGCCTACTACGGCGCTGGATGTGACCATCCAGGCCCAGATTCTTGAACTGATGAAGGGATTGTCGAAGGAATTCGATACGGCGGTGATGCTGATTACCCATGATCTCGGCGTGGTAGCCGGTACATGCGAATTTGTGAATGTGATGTATGCTGGACATATCATAGAGTCCGCGCCGGTCAAACAGATTTTTGAGACCCCTGCGCACCCCTATACGGTGGGATTGCTGCACTCTATTCCGCGCCTGGACGATCAACGCGGCATCAAGCTCACGCCTATTGGAGGCCAACCGCCAGACCTGCTCAATCCACCTACCGGTTGTCCCTATGCGCCGCGTTGTCCCAAAGTGCAAAGCCGCTGCCGGCAAGAACGCCCCGAGTTGATGCCAGTAGGTCGTGGCGAGCAAGTAGCGGCCTGTTTCTATCCAGACTAAGGGGAGGGAATGGTATGGCACAAGAACTACGAACGCCCGAGACGACAGGAACTACCCTGGTCGATGTCAAAGGCTTGAAAGTCCATTTCCCCATCAAGGGGGGAATCTTTAGCCGCACTGTGGCAACTGTTAAGGCGGTCGACGGGGTTGACCTGTTTGTCCGTCACGGCGAGACCTTAGGGCTGGTGGGAGAAAGCGGCTGCGGCAAATCGACAACAGGGCGAGCCATTTTACAGTTGATCAAACCGACGGCAGGCAGCATTAAGGTGAACGATGTTGAACTGACGAAACTTTCAGCGGGCGAGATACGCAAGAGGCGAGCAGACATGCAGATGGTGTTCCAGGACCCGTACAGCTCGCTCAGCCCGCGTTTCACGGTTGGACAGATCATTGCAGAGCCACTCGAGAACTTCCACCGGGGCAATAAGAAAGAAATTCAGGATGAGGTAGCGCACATGATGGAAGTACTGAACCTGATGGAGGAGCTGCAGGGGCAGTTTGGCCTGACTTACCTGTTTATTGCGCATAACCTCTCGGTCGTGAAGCATATCAGTGACCGCGTGGCAGTGATGTACCTTGGACGGATAGCAGAACTGGCAAAGAGCGAGGAGTTGTATGAGATACCTTTGCACCCCTACACGCAAGCACTCCTTTCGGCTATTCCAGTGCCTGATCCTGAAAAAGAGCTGCGGCGAAAACGTATCATTCTGGAGGGCGATGTACCAAGCCCGGTCAATCCGCCCTCTGGCTGCAACTTCCATCCGCGCTGCTGGAAGGCCCAGCAGATCTGCCGCGAGGTCAATCCTCCCCTGGAAGAGAAACAACAGAATCACTGGGCGGCCTGCCACTTCCCCGGATAGAACCGGTCAGTCGTCATGCCGTTCCATGCGTTTCATACGTGCAAGCAAATGGATGCGCGCTATTAAGTGGCGCGCATCAAATGGTTTGATCACGTAATCATCGGCACCGGCGTCAAATCCGGCAATTTTGTCCTGGAGGGTTGTGAGGGAAGTAAGGAGCATAATGGGGAGATTGTGCAGCGAGGGCGTGCTGCGAATAAAACGACAGAGTTCCAAGCCGCTTTCCTGCCCAAGTAACACTTCGCAGATTACCAGATCGGGCATATACTCCTTCAGATATTGCCGGGCCTCATCTAAAGAGCTAGCACTATAGAGTAAGAATTCACTTTCTAAAGCCCGCTGTATTTTATCGCATGAACCTGGATCATTGTCAACTAAAAGAATGTGTAATCGACGCAGTCTCTGTAGTTCAAACACTGTTATTCTCGTTCAGCGTGCGACTCTAGCAAGTAATCCATACGACGTTGCCGGTCAGCCGGTGTCAGGTGTAAGACTCGTTCTATAGCTGCATTAAGCGCTCTCGGCTTAAATGGTTTTGTAAGATACTCGTCAACGCCTGAGAGCCACCCTGTCATCTGATCTTCCTCACGAGTCATTGCGCTCAGGATGATCAGAGGAATGTTGGCGGTGCGAGCATCGCCTCGCAGGCAGCGAACGAGTTTATATCCATCCATGCGCGGCATCTTGACATCGATAATAATGCAATCGGGATTTTCGCTATAGACGGACTTTAATCCTTGCTCACCATCGTAGGCGGCGACAACCTGGTATGCGCTCTGCAAGTTTACAGCATATTTTATTAATTCTACAATTGTTGGGTTATCATCAATAACTAAGACTTTTTTCATAGTGTCCCGCTGTTCTGCTTATTCAATGTTACTACAATCGGTCACTTTTGCATTGTAACACAGTTGGCTGTAACTGCCAACCTGAGCTATAGGCCCCTTTACTTTAGTATACTCGATGACGTTACACATTTTCGATAACGAGCGAGTTACGAGCATTTTGTGCTAGAATGGAGCAAAACGCGTCAACACAAGGAGCACTTTTGATGGCTACACTCGACCGCTATTCACGCCAGACGCTGTTTGGGCCTATTGGCAAGGAGGGACAAGAGCGTCTCACTGACGCATCGGTCGCCATTATAGGCTGCGGAGCGCTGGGAACTGTACTCGCTAATAATCTGTGCCGCGCAGGTATTGGTCGATTGGTGATTGCTGACCGCGACTATATCGAGTTGAATAACCTGCAGCGGCAGATTCTCTTCGATGAGGACGATATCGCGCGGCGACTACCCAAAGCCATTGCCGCCGCTGAAAAGCTGCAACGCGTGAACAGCGAAACGAAGATAGAGACGCTGGTAGAAGATATCAATGCTGATGGCGTAGAGTCCCTGGTAAAAGGTGTAGACCTGGTACTTGATGCTACGGACAATTTCGAGACACGCTACCTGCTCAATGATGTGTGTGTGAAATACGGGCGCCCGTGGATCTACAGCGGCGTGATTGCGTCATACGGGGTAACGATGAATATTATCCCCGGAGATACGCCCTGCCTGCGCTGCATTTTTCCGGAAATGCCATTGCCCGGTACTACCCCTACCTGTGATACGGCAGGCGTACTCAACGGCATTGTGGGAGCGATTGCGGGTGTCGCATCTACCGAGGCTCTCAAGCTGCTGCTGAAAAGCGAGCAGGTGAGCCGCGCCATGTTCTGGATGGATGTGTGGGAGAATACGAGCGAACGCATAGAGCTGCCGCGCCAGCCTGATTGCCCAACCTGCGGCCTGCACGATTATGAATTCCTTGATTCGCTCAGTGGGACGAGCAGTACCAGCCTCTGCGGGCGTAACGCGGTGCAGGTGCGAGGTGGCAGAAGAGGAGATAAGATTAACCTGGCGGACCTGGCGGAGCGGCTGCGCCCTGTCGGGCAGGTATCCATCAACGAGTTCCTGCTGCGCTTCATCGTCGATGGATATGAGTTGACGATTTTTCCCGACGCGCGAGCGATCATCAAGGGGACCGATGATGAGCAGGTGGCACGTTCGGTGTACGCGCGATATATCGGGATGTAGACTACACTTGTACTCCCCGCTAGCTATGCTATAATAGGTTTTTGTAATGGGACCTGGATGGAAGTCCCCCGGATTTTCCTGCCCGCAAGGGGTGCCCCGCCCGCTGTCATCCTGAGCGAAGCGAAGGATCTCTCGCTGGGCAGGGCACAGATCCTTCGCTTCGCTCAGGATGACAATAAAAAGGGGCGGGCTTGTTCGAGTGTACAAGAGGACGCAGGGCACAGACCCTTCGCTCCGCTCAGGGTGACAGCAGGACAGACTACCAGTCCTGTGCACCCATCCTTAATTCGAGGGAGATTCATTGTTACATGAATGAACATATACTTGTTTGCGTGGCCTGGCCGTATGCGAAAAGCTCCACACATGTTGGCCAGATTGTCGGGGCC
>WNFO01010661.1_pt1 | contig 11605 bp, 12 predicted proteins | sample 5400251 | NCBI WGS metagenome assembly WNFO01 (sample SAMN13153354, study PRJNA577476) | soil metagenome | isolation source: 100 cm saprolite under Madrone tree | place: USA:California | collected 2016-06-14
GGCTCGAGCCGCGCGCGGGTGCCGTCGAGCCGGGCCTGTAGCGCCTCGCGCTCGCTCCGGGCCGTGGTCTCGTCCACGGCGTGGAACTCCGCCTGCGCGCGCTCGATGTCCGCCTGCTGGGCCCGCCACGCGGCGTCGATCGTCTTCTCGAGGTCCGCGCAGGATACGGCCGTCCGCGTCGCCTCCAGGCGCGCCTTCATCGCCTTCGCGCCCTCCAGGTAGATGTCGACGTGACGCTGCTCGTGGGCGGCGACCCGGGCGACGAAGCGCTCCCAGCGGCCCAGGAGGTCGGCGGGCAGGTCGTCCGGCGTCTCGTGTCGCGGCAGCATGACTACGAGGTGGAGCATGACGGTCAGCGACGGAAAGACGCAGGGCACGGCGTGGACGTCGACGTCGCCCGAGGTCAGCTTCCATTCCGCGGACGTCACGCCCACCGCGCGCTGGCCGCTCGTCTCGACGAGGCCGTTGGCGTCGGCGTCTAGCAATTCACGCTCGCCTTTTTCAACGCATCCCTCGTGCCGCCTAGAGAGGAGCTGGCCGCGTTGCGCGTTCACCGGTCGTAACGAGTTCGTCGCGGAAGGCCAGCTTCCCCCGCGCTGCGACGGTTCGCATGTCAATCGCGGCCAATCCCGTAGCCGGACTCGAACATTGACGGCGGTCTACGCACCCGGCGAGATGGTGTGCTACGTACGCGCCTGCTGAAGGCTACGCCGCCGGCGCGGCGCCCGCGCGTACCGAATCCGTCGGGTCCTTCACGACGATGAGGAAGAGAAGCGCCACGAGCGTCATGAAAGCCGCGATAGTGCCGAACGCCGGCGCATAGGACAGCGATCCGATCAGGAAGCCAGCCAGGATCGGACCTGCGGCCTCTCCCGCGTCCCATATCGTCCCGAACACGCCCATCGCCGAACCCATGCGAGCGGATTTGACGAGGTCAGCCACCAGCGCTGTGGTCGACGGAGTCACGACCGCGACTGCCAAACCGAGGAGCGCCGAGAATGAAAAGAGGAGCCAGAGCGAGGCAAGTCTCGGGATGACGGCAAGCGTCATGGCGCATAGCAGGAGACCGACGACGATCATCGGCTTCCGGCCAAGCCGGTCGGACGCTCTCCCGGAAAGAGGCTTGGCGAGCATTGTGGTGGCGAGTTGCACGCCCATCACCAGAGCGATCTGCGCGTCGTTGAGACCGAGTGTCCTCGCGTATGTGGGGAAGAAGCCGAGGAACGCACCGTAGCCGAAAAAGAGGGCTCCTTCGAGCGCTGACGCCATGAGTACCGCCCGGCTCGAGAGGACTTCCCAGATCCCGCTCCAGAACTCGCTCGACCGTGCTCCGAGCGTTGAGCGGGAAGAAAGATGTGGCCCGTCGTCCGGCAGCCGCAAAATCATAATGAGAGGTAGCAGGCCCAGCGCGCCAACGGCGAGATACGTCGCGGAGTAGCTAGCAGTGTAAAAGAGCAGTAACCCACCAAGGAGCGGTCCCGCAGTGGCGCCGAGATCGTTCGCCGCCGCAAACCACCCAAGCCTCTCACCACGTCGGCGCTGCGAGAGGTCGGCAACAAAGGCCGAGGCGACTGGAGCGAAGATTGCAGTCGCGAAACCGTGGAGGAAACGAAGCGCGAGAAGACTGCCGGGCGAGTCAACGAGTGGGTAGAGAAAGGGGGTCCCGGCAAAGAAGAGGCATCCCAGCAGCATCATCCTCTTCCGTCCAAACACATCGGAGAGCGCCCCCGCCGGCAACTTGATAAAGACCCCCGTTACCGTCGAGGCGGCCACAATCAGCCCGATCAGCTCTGGGGCCGCGCCGAGGTCCTGTGCGAATCGCGGAAGAACTGGGCTTCGGGCCATCTGATGGCTGAAGCGGGCGAGAAAACTGGCCAGGACCAGGGTGAGGAGCGGGGTCATATGATTCCGATCAGTAGACCCGCTCTGCGGCGACCCGGCGAGACCATGGCTGTCTACTGCCGCGAAGGCGGAAGGGGGAAGCCGAACGTCAGACCGATCGTGAACTGCCAGTCCGGCGCAGCCCGACTGATGCCGCGGCGGAGCCCCGCGTCGAGAAACAGGTTCTTCGACGTCGGGCGCCAGATGACGCCGAGGAGTGCTGAATTGTTCGGCCGCTCGCCCTGCGTACTCTCGCCGTTGACCTCGCCGACTAGCCGGAGCTTCGGATGCACCGGCAGCTCGCCGATGACACCCCAGATCGCAAAGGCGTGTCGGTCGTCTCGATCGAGACCGCCGCCACCGTTGACGTGCACCGTGACAGCCCGGCTTCAATCGCAAAGCTTAGGCCTTCCTTTTCTTGGAGCACCCCTTCCTTTAGCACTCCTTTCAGGGACAGTCCCGGGTCGGTGAGCTCGAGCTCAGGGCTGGCCTCGACGCGAAACTCGCCGACCGCCTCCCAGTTCTTCGCGAATCCATAATTGAGCACCACGCTCGGCGTGGTGAACGTGTTTTTCCGGCCCGTCCGCTCGAGATTGAAATAGCCGAGCTCGATCTCGACTTCCCTTGGATCAGCGACCGCCGCGTCGGTGGAGACGAACGGGCGGTACGCCAGGGCTGATGTGGGGATGAGCAGAACTGCGAGCAGCAGTACGAGGAATTTAATTCGTCACGGCCTCGAAGACGAACATCTTTGATGCGGGCCGGCCCTTTTCTTGTTCCGCCGGCGCGTAGAGCCGGTGGGTCCGCGGGTCCACCGCGAGGCTGTGAATCCTCGGCTCCACCGGGAAGTCCTGCAGCTTTCGGAAATGGGTCGGATCGTCCATCTGAAATACGGAGATTGCACCACTGGAGCACGCCACATAGATGCGCCCGAGCCCCGGATCGAACATCACGACATCGGCGCCCTTGGCCATCGGCAGGTGGGCGATCGCCCGATGCGTGTCGAGGTCGAAGACCGTGAGGGTGTCGTTGCCCTCGCAGGAAAGGAACGCGCGATGGTGCTCGGGGTCGACCGCCATGCCATGATTGCCGCGGCATCCCTGAACGGGGTACCGGCCCACGACCTCATCCGTGGCGGGATCGATCACCGCGAGAATATTCTGGTCTTGGAGGTTGACATAGATCTTGCGCGCGACAGGGTCGTACTGCGGCACACCCGTTTCGCTGTCAAAGCGTAGCACCTTCATGATCGTATCGGTCCTGACGTCGATGACGCTCTCCGCCTTGGCGCGCTCGTTCGACACGTACGCTTTGTGGAATGGCGCGGCGTAGGCGATGCCGTCGGGCTTGGCTTCCGTCGCAAGCGTCTTGACAATCGCCATGCGAGCCACATCGATAACGCCTATCTTGTTCTCGCCCCAGTTTGCTGTGTAGATCTTCTTGCCCTCGGCGATGTACGCGACGCCTTCGATGCCGGGCACATCGGGGATGGTCTTGACCACCGCGTTCGCCCGAAGGTCCACCACATGCAAGAGTCCTGCGCCGAGATGCGCGGACAGGCCCGGCGGTCCGGGAAGCTCGAACTCAGCAATCTGCCGCAACAAACGATGGTCGGCTGCCGGCTGGGCGCCGCCGCGACCTAACTCCGTCCACAAACCAACCCCGATCGCCGCCACGAGCGTCACGACGAGGGCACACAGCGGCATCTGACGAGACCGAAGCTCGTGCGACATGAGCATCACTTGCGGCTATTGGTCTGATCGAGTGCGGCCTTCAGTCCCTGGGCCAGCTTGGCTGGATCGTCGTTGCCCCAAAAGTGCATGTAGAAGAGCCGCGGCATATCCAGGAGCCCGTGGTTGTGGATCGCCGTCACGTCGATGCCGTGTTGCCTGAGGGTGCGCGCCACCGTGTTCACTTCTTTGTCGATGAGCACGAAGTCGCCGGTGATTGCCGCCTTGCCGTCCGCCGTCGGCTGGAAGTTCAGGACCGTCACCACGCCCATGGCGGGCAGGAGGGGCATCCCCATCTCGGTAATGTTCTCGCCGCGTGGGACCGTGACCTGGAACACCCCGCCGCCGGTGTCCCGGCCGGAACGGCCGAGCGCCTGCTCAATCTGCTTGGTGTCGAGCGTCGGCCCGGCGGGTGGGGCCGGCGTCGCTGGCATGCTGCCGAGCGGTGTCCCACTGGCGGCGAGCGCCTGGCGGAGTCCCTTGGCGAGCTGCAGGGCATCGCCACGCCCGCCGTAGTGCATGTACATCACATGCGGCGACATCTCGTTGAGGTGGTTATGGATCGCCGTGACCTCGAGCCCGTTGGCGAACAGGCCGGACATCACGGCCGGGATCTCCTGGTCGAGCAGCACGAGGTCCCCCATCACCATGGCGTGGTCCCCGACCTGCCTGAAGGCAGCGTAGGAGCCGAGCGCGAAGCCCGCCTTGACGGGCACGCCCTTGACAGAGACGTTCAAGTCAGTCCGCGGCATCCCGATTCGGTACACATCGCCCGGCATCATCTGGCCGGATTTCCCCAGCGCCTGTTCGACGGCCTTCCAATCTGGATCCGCGGCGCGAGCCACTCCCGGCGGTCCGGCGATCACCGCGAAGCCTAGACCAGCAATCGTTAGCGCCCGGATCGAGAGTCGCATGATCATGTTCTCCTTCTTCATCTCGCGTGCGCCTGATGGAGGCTCGACACGTTGTGCCAGCGGACGTTCAGCATGAACGCGTCGACGTATTTCGCTGCGGCCGCACCATAATCGATGTGGTACGAGTGCTCGTACATATCGAGGGCGAGAATCGGTGTGCCGCCTGCAAGTCCATGCGTGTGGTCGGCGGCCCACTGGTTCACGAGCCGGCGGTCACGCGCCGAGTACGTGAGCAGGACCCAGCCAGAGCCACCGCCCATCGCCTTGCCCATCGCGATGAACTCCGCGCGCCAGCGCTCGACGCTGCCGAAATCACGCGTCAACGCTTCGCGCAGCGCCGTGTCCGGCTCGCCCCCGTCGCCGAGGCCGTCGAAGTACAACTCGTGCAGGATCATCGAGTTCATGGCGATCAGCTCTTCCCGCTTGAGCCCGTTGACCACGAAGACGGGTGCCGTGGCAAAGTTCAGCGAGGCGAGCTGTTCGGAGATCGCGTTCAGCCTTTTGACCGCACCGCTATAGTTGTTCTCCCAGTGGCTGACGATGAGCTTCTCCGAGAGCCCCTTCAGCTTCGCCGGGTCACATGACAGCGGTTTGATGGCGTAACTCATCGTCTCTTTCCTCTACCGTGGCAGCACCATGATCGTGGCGGTCATGGACGGGGCGTGCGTCGCGCACTGCAGGTGGTAGTCCCCAACCTTCAGGACCTGGAAGAACAGTGTGTACTCGCGTCCTCGGTCCCACGTCTTCTTCTCGATCACGACTTGACCGTCGGGATCGGTGATGTGCACGTCGTGGTGGTCACCGTTCGCGATGAATGCGCTCAGCATGATCGAGTCGCCCTGGTGGACGCTGACGAATGCTGGGCTGAACTGGTAACTGGCCACTTCCCAGCGCTGGGGAGCGGCCGGGTCGGCCTGCCCGGGACCCTTGTAGGTGTAGCCGTGTGAGAGCTTCGATGGATCGATTGTGGGAGGGGTGACATTGTCACTCGTGGTCGATCCTTTGAACTCGACCGCAGTGATGTAGATGGCGTGCCCCGCTGGGGGACGTTGTTGCGCGCGCGCATCCGGAGCGATCAAGAATGCGACGAGCATCAAGAGGCACGGCATCACATTTCTCATCTTTTTCATGACCCTCCACCCGTCCCACATGCGGAAGTCCTCTCGCGCGTTCGTCCGCTAATCGAGCTTCTCCGACACCGTCTTCCAGTCGGCCCCCTTCACCAGCGTCACCTCCGCCACTGGGTGGCCGTCCTTCAGCGACGGCATCACGCTCACGGCGCGATACCCCGTGTTGTCTTTCAGTGCTTCAGAGGCCGCCGCGTCGAGGGAGCGCTTGGCCTTGGCCATCGCCTCGCTCTGCGCCTTCGCCGCGGTGAGGTCAGCGTCATGCGTGATCGGGTCCGCCTTGGCGATCTTCCCGGTCTTGTAATCGACGATCACCTCGGAGAACTTCTCGCCTTTCATCGTGTACACGGAAAGCTGGAGCTTGCCCTCCTCCATCTCGTACTTCGCAGAGATCGGCTTGCCTTCCTTGGCGCTCGCCGTCATTCCGCGCTGCAACGAGACCTTGACGTCCTTGAGTGCCTTGGCCAATTCGGCGTGTTCCTTGTCGTCGGACTTCTGCGCCCAGCCCGTCGGCATCGCAACGAACCACGCCACCAGAAATGCGAGCGCGATCGTCGTCTTTCTCATTTGTTCCTCCGAGATTCGACGTGATGGATGGACTACGTTTTCAGCTTCGACAGCGTGTAGAAACCTTCGAAAATCGCCCTGCCGCGCTCCAGGAGCGCGTGGTCATCCGGGGATAGTTCCGGCGACGTTCGTCGATCGGGAGATCCACGCCCGCGGTTTATTGCGCGTGAACTTAGAGTTGACCAAGCGGCGCACGAGGTCACCGTAACGCTTGATACGTCTGGCGTCAAACGTTACACTTCGCGCTGTCTGGGAGGCTGAATGATGGAAGGCGAGAAAACCACCGAGCGTATTCCCATCCGCGATCTCGTTCGGTACTTCCTGCGCCTTGGCCTCCTGGGTTTCGGCGGCCCGGTTGCCCTGGTCGGGCAGATGGAGCGCGAGCTGGTGGGCGATAAGAAGTGGCTGACCAAGGAGGAGATGCGAGAAGGCATCGCGGTGTGTCAGTCACTGCCGGGGCCGCTGGCCATCCAGGTCGGCATCTGGATCTCTTACATCCGCGGCGGCTTCTGGGGCGCGTGGGCAGGGGGCTGGGCATTCATCCTTCCCAACTTCGTAATCGTGGTGACCATGGGCGCGCTCTACGTCTACTTCGGCGGGCTCTCGCTGGTGAAGGCGATCTTCTATGGCGTGAGCCCGGCCGTCATCGCGCTGATTCTCCATTCGTGCTACCGACTCACCAAACTCGGAATGAAGGACTGGATCGAGTGGGCACTTGCCGTTGCCGCTTTCGTCATCACCGTCGCCGTCCAGGCTGAGGTGGCGCTCGTCTTCATCGGCTGCGGTGTTGTCGGTCTCGTCTACTACGGCTCGCTGCTTCGCACGCGCGGGACAAGCTCGACGACCAGATCGCTCCTCGTGGGCCTCCCGCTCGTCACCGGTGCGGCGCCAGGCAGCATCGGCAAGATCCTCGGCGAGCTGCTCGTCTTCTTTCTCAAGGCGGGCTCGCTGACCTTCGGGAGCGGCCTCGTCATCGTGCCCTTCCTGGAGAAGGGACTCGTGCAGCAGATGCACTGGCTGAACGAGCGCGACTTCCTCGTAGCCGTGGCCATGGGAATGATCAGTCCGGGCCCGGTCGTCATCACGGCGACGTTCGTCGGCTACCTCGTGGCCGCGCGGCTCGGCGGCTCGCTTGTGGACGGGTTCTGGGGATCGATCACCGCGACGATTGGAATCTTCCTACCATCGTTCCTGTTCATACTCATCGTCGCGCCGATCCTTATGCGTTACCGTCAGAATCCGAACGTTCAAGGATTCATCAAGGGAGCATATGCGGCCGCGATCGGGACGATCTTGGGCGCCTGCGTCCTCCTGGGGAAGATCGCGATCGGCGACTGGCTCACCGCTCTGATAGCGCTCGTGAGCCTCGTCGTTCTGTTCCGCTGGAAGGTCAGCAATCCCTGGCTCGTGGCCGCAACGGCGATCATCGGGTTGATCGCATTTCCACTGCTCAAGCCTGAATGGGTGTTCGTGAAATAGCCAAACTTCCCAACACGCATCTCGAGCGACCAGCCAACAATCAGAAATGGCGCGTGAGCGCCGTGAGCGGGAGCTGGCTCCGGATCACGCCGAGAACCGCGCCGCCGATCATAAGCTTGAAAGCGCCGACCCGAAGGGCCAGCGCCAAGGCGACGGTCCCGATCAGGATCACGAGCGCGAGTGGATCCGGCACAGCCGCCGGGGAGAGCCGGACCAGCGAGACGGCGAGGACCCCGATCACCGCTGGAGACATGCCCTTCATCACGGCCTTCATCCAGGCAAGCTGTCTGACGCGGTCGAGCACGGGCAGAATGACGAGCATGATTATGAAGGACGGAAGGAAGGCTGCCGTCGCCGCCACGGCCGCGCCGCCGGCCTATCTCGACGGCACGCGGCTTCTCGACCATGAGGACAAGACGTTCGCGGACGGCTGGGTTGGGTTATGGACCAAGGCCGACTCGATCACCGAGTTCGCCGACCTGGAGATCACCGGGACTCCTTTGAAGTGACGCCCACCGCGCCCTGTACGGAGAAGAGCGTGGTGTGCATCGCTGATGTGCTGTAACGCGCCTCGCCGGGCCTCTCCCGGCGACGAGTGCCATGCCTGCGCCCGCTCCGGTCCTGACGAATTCTCGACGCGAGTGACGTCGCTGTGCGCGGTTCGTACTGACGAAGCCGGGGAAGCATAACCACCCCACATCGGCAATGCGAAGGGAACGCGAGGCTCTTTCGCGTCAGAGTGAGCGGATCATGATGTTGCGGAACTGGACATTTCCAGTGTGACACTGCAATCCAACGTGGCCCTCCGCCAGTCGTGAGGTGTTGGGCGGGATTGTATACATCGTGACCAGTTTAGCGTTGAGCGTCACCTTGATGCTGGTGCTGGTGGCCTCGATTTCAAAGGTATTCCACTGCCCCGCGGGCCTGGACTGTAGGCTGGTGGAGGGCTCCAGAGCATAGACCGCCCCCGTCTGGTGGAGCGGGCTGAAATTCTGGCCGTTGTCCGGATTGAACCCCATGTCATCGATCTGAATCTCGTAGCCCTTGTCCGACGCTAGCTTCCAATCGTTGGCCGGATCGCTGGCATTCAGCGCCGGGAAGCGGAGCAGCACGCCGGAGTTGTCGGCACGGCCACCCGGGATGTTGGTCGTGGGGTTGAACGACAGCCAATCCACCTTGAGCACAAAGTTCTTGAATACCTCGCGCGTGAACCAGAGCACGCCCAGACCGTTCGGTTGCGCCTCGAGGATCGATCCGAAGATCGTGAGAAAGTCGCCGCCGCCAGACATCTGCCAGCCGCGACGGGTGCCGGTGAACAATGGGGTGAACGCCGGATTGGGCGGAATGGTCTGATTCGCAACGACCGCGTCCGCCGTTCGGCGGGCGAGGGTCGTCGCCGTGAGCGAGGGATTTGCGGATCCGATGACAGGGAACAGGGCAGGCCCGGCCACGGAGACGTTTGCCACGTTGTGAAACTTGCCGAACGAGTCCGTCACCGATTGACCTGGGTCGCCCATCCACAGCGTGCCAGCCTCGTGATGAGTGCTCCCGATCGCATTCCGGTTGACCTGGATGTTCTGGACGTCCGCCGGGTTTCCGGCGACCGCTTTCAGAAGCGCGACGGCCGCGTCCTCCATTTCTTTCCACGCCGTCAAATCGGCGTCCGAAGGATCGAGATTGACCCAGGCGCGAGGACGATTGATGTGGGGGTCATTCTGCAATGCCAGATTGATCCAGCTCTGTTTCGTGTCCCCAGGCTGAGAGCTAGGATGGCCGATCATTTGACCGATCGCCCGGAGGGTGATCGGTATCCAGGCCGGATCTTGATTCGCGCGAATGGCGTCCAGGAGGTCCAGATCGGGAACCGAAGTAAAGAGATTGTCATCGGAACCACGCCCGGCACTTGCAGTGACCTGGAAGTGGTATTCGTGCCCGTCGCTTGTCGTGCCGCGGACGAGCATCGCCGCAATCTCCAGATCGGTGGCGGTGGCGGGTAAGCCGGGAATCGCCGTGCGCCGGATTCGGCCGGTGATGTCGCTTCTCAGATGGGCCATCAGGTTCGACCCCATGCGGCGGTTCGCCCCGAGCGCTGGAGCCGGCAGTGAGTCCAGCGCTAGCCGCGTCGATTCGATCGTGCTCGCGGCTAGAATCACCTGGCAGCTGTCGGAGAGCAGTGGCGCCCGCAGGAACTGCTGCTGACCGTTCACCGAGAGCTCGAGTTCAGTCACTCGGTTGCCGAGCATCTGCAGGCGGACCACCTGGGTACGCGGCAGGAGCATCAACCGGCGCCATGCATCGATATTGTTCCGCCAGCGGCGCCCGATGTCCTCCCGGATCGCATCGAACAGCAAATAAGCGCTGCTGTACTTGTCGAACGCGAACAGACCCGACTCCGGAGATTGTCCCTGGACTGCCAGCGGCGCATCCTCGAGCGATTGACCCACACCGATGACGGCGCCGAAGCGAGCCTTCAACCGGTCGAAGAGCGCCCCGGAAATGTAGTCGGTCGTGGGCTGGACGCCCATCTCGGTTTCAACCGCGTCGTAGTGTCCCGTCAAGTACGTGACGGCATCGGTCGGCCATGCTGCTTCGGCCGCCGGCCGCGGGCCAAGATCGGCAGGTGTCAGTCGCGGTGACCAGCCGCCCCAGAAGAGCGATCTGCCTCCGAGGCAATACGCCAAGCCTGGAAATGCCTGGTTACTGTGCCACGGGTGCCCCCAAACCAAGTTTTGCGATCCGGGATCCTGCGCATTTGACGCCACCACCTGCGGGGCCGGGGCGTTGAGCCCCAATCGAGGCAGGTTCTGCACGTGGGTGGGAAGGAGAAACGAACCAGCCTCGACGACGAGGATTCGAAGACCAACATCTTCGCCTCGGCGATACAGCTTGTCCGCAATGTACGCGCCGAACATCCCCGCTCCGATCACGACGACGTCAAATGGGTCACCGCCATTGCCGCTCACTTCTGGCCACGTGCTGCAGGACCAGCGGCCCAGGACGTCGTGCGAGAACTCAGTCTGCTGGACATCGACCTGGGCGTTAGGATCAGCGTTGAGTCTGGGCAGCATGAGAAACTCCTCTCGCGGCTTTCGGCTGTTTCGGGAGAGATTCCGTACTCACGAGTCAGATCGCGTGTTCAGCCAGAGCCTCTGCGTCTTCCGAGCTCTGCGTGACGTAGATGGTTGGTGTAGCCGTTACGTCACCGATTCTTGCCTTTGGTGCGGAACGCCTTGGCTAGGCCGATATCGTTGCTACGGTGGCGCTGGGACGAGCGAGCGGGACCTTCACAACAGTGGCCTTCTCCCGCCATGCTAGGCGGCTCATTGACGAAACGAGACTTAAACAACCGCTATGTACGGCATGATTCAAGAGATGTCAAGCGGATGGCGGCTGCCCGGGACCCCTCATTGACACTACTGCGCCATAGTGGGGGCATGTGCCGTTCCGCCCTGGCCCTTCTTAGCGACGAGGCAGCCAATGCAACCCGCATTACCTGCTGATCGTGAGCCTCATCGGCTACCGCGTCGCGGGCGTCGCCGGCTCGCTCGTCGCGCTCCTCGGATTGTGCCTGCCTGCAGCAGCGCTGACATGGGTCGTTTCCGCTCTCTGGGAGCGCGGTCGCGATTCTCTCTGGGGCCACGTCATCCGGCGCGCCCTCGCGCCCGTGGTGGTCGGGCTGATCTTCGCGGCCGGCTACGTCATCGCGACGCCCCACGGGCTCGACTGGCGGGCTCTGGCTATCGCGCTCCTCACGGCCACCGGCATGCTGACGGCGCGAGTGAATCTGCTGTGGCTCTTGGCTAGCGGAGCCGCCCTGGGAGGCTTCCTGCCCTAGCAGGCTGTGGGAAACACCCGACTTTGCAGGCCGGATCACGGTGAATGTTCGCGTACGATCCGCGTAACTCTC